>Ga0209169_10000136_pt1 | contig 42658 bp, 37 predicted proteins | sample HubBroMetageWRM4_FD_188346 | JGI IMG/M metagenome (GOLD analysis project Ga0209169, IMG submission 188346) | Warmed soil microbial communities from the Hubbard Brook experimental Forest, New Hampshire - Hubbard Brook CCASE Soil Metagenome WRM 4... | ecosystem: Environmental > Terrestrial > Soil...
CGTGAGCGTGCGGCAGGCGATTACCGTCATGGGCGACAATCTCCACACCCGAAGGCTGCGCCAGCTGTGGTCGGTGATTTATGGCCAGCTTACGCCGGTGCCGGCGACACCGAGTGCGGCGGGCTAAGTGAGCAACCGCGGCAACGCTTATTCCACGCGCGTAGGAATCCAGTTGGATCGAAGAAGCGATTTACTCGGCCGCCTCGCGGCTGAGTTCGCCAGCTTTTTCCATCTCGCGGCGTAGCCACTCGGGCGCGATGTCAAAACCATTCGGCCAAGTCGGCGCGCCGAATTCGAGAAAGACGCGGCCGAAATAGGTCGGATCGCGCAATGGCTCGACCATAGGCCCCGGCTCGTTCACGAGCGACGTGAAATCGTGCACGCCGTTAGTGCCGTCGCTGAAAGCGACCCGCACGCGAAAGCGGTCCAGGGGTTCAAGGCGTTTGATCTTAGTCAGCATCGAGGCCCACTATTCGTTCAAGCGCAATCTTAGCACGAGCACGATCCCAATTTGCCCTTAATTCGGCCTGGTGTGCGAGGCCCCATTGCTTAACGAGACGCGCGGCGGTGAGTGGCAAATGCCCTTCAATGACTTCGCCGGTCGCTATTTCAACATTTGCTTCGTGCTCGCCGTAAACAGCCTGAAAATGCGGCGGCGGATGATCGAGGAAGTACATCCGAATGGCGATGCCATAAAACCACGAAATGGTTGGCATCGTTTAGAACCCCCCTCACCCCCTCGCACTGAAGCGCTAGCGGCCTCTCCGCCAACCGAACTCGATATATCGAGTTTGGCAGTTTTATATGTCGAAGTCGGAACATCCGACTTCGGATGGGGAGAGGCAAATCTTTGCTCAGTTATCCAGGAAGCTTCGCAATTTCCGCGAGCGCGACGGGTGCTTCAGCTTGCGCAGCGCCTTGGCCTCGATCTGGCGGATGCGCTCGCGCGTCACCGAGAATTGCTGGCCGACTTCTTCCAGCGTGTGGTCGGTGTTCATGCCGATGCCGAAGCGCATGCGCAGCACGCGCTCTTCGCGCGGCGTGAGCGAGGCGAGCACCCGCGTCGTGGTCTCGCGCAGGTTCGACTGGATCGCGGCGTCGATCGGCAGGATGGCGTTCTTGTCCTCGATGAAATCGCCGAGATGCGAATCTTCTTCATCGCCGATCGGCGTTTCGAGCGACAGCGGCTCCTTGGCGATCTTGAGGACCTTGCGCACCTTCTCCAGCGGCATGCCGAGCTTTTCGGCGAGCTCTTCCGGCGTCGGCTCGCGGCCGATCTCGTTGAGCATCTGGCGCGAGGTGCGCACGATCTTGTTGATGGTCTCGATCATGTGCACGGGAATGCGGATGGTGCGCGCCTGATCGGCGATCGATCGCGTGATCGCCTGCCGGATCCACCACGTGGCGTAGGTCGAGAATTTGTAGCCGCGGCGGTATTCGAATTTATCGACCGCTTTCATCAGGCCGATATTGCCTTCCTGGATCAGGTCGAGGAACTGCAGGCCGCGGTTGGTGTATTTCTTGGCGATGGAAATAACGAGGCGCAGGTTGGCCTCGACCATTTCCTTCTTGGCTTGGCGGGCTTCACGCTCGCCCTTCTGCACCATGTGCACGATCTTGCGGAATTCGCCGATCTCGAGCCCGGTTTCGGTGGCGAGCGCGTGGATCTGGCCGCGCAATTCCTTGATGCGGTCCTTGTCGCGCGACACGAAGCTCTTCCAGCCTTTGGCCGAGAGCTTCGACACGCGGTTGAGCCATTGCGGATTGAGTTCCTGGCCCTGGTAGTTCCGCAAAAAGTCTTCGCGGATGACGCCATGGCTCTCCGACAACCGCATCAGGCGGCCCTCGTGGCTTACCAGCTGCTTGTTGATGCCGTAGAGAATTTCCACGAGCCCGTCGATCTTGGCTTGATTCAGCCGAAGCGACTTCACCTCCTGGATGATCTCTTCCTTGAGCTTCTTCGACTTGCGCTCCTGCGCCGGCGATAGCGTCTCGTTCTTGAGCTTGTTCTGGATATCGAGCTCTTGCAGGCGGCGCAGCCGCTTGAAGGTGTCGGCGATGTTGTCGAAGGTCTCGAGCACTTTGGGCTTGAGCTCCGCCTCGATGGCGGCAAGCGACATCGAGTTTTCCAGATCGTCTTCGTCGAGATCGGCCTCGCTCAGTGCCGCTTCCAGATTTTCCTCGCCGGCGGCGCCGTTGCCGTTGGCGCCCGGCGGCTTGAACGGCGTCGGGGCGGGCGGCGCCGAGGGCGGCGCCACGGCTTGCGGCGGCGGCGGTCCAAAGCCCGGGATACCGGCGGCGTGCGCGGCCGCTCCGCCGTCGCCGGGCGGCGCGCCTGGCGGCACGACGTTCTTGGCGTCGGGGCCGGCATAGGTGGCTTCGAGATCGATGATGTCGCGCAGGAAAACTTTGCCTTCGTTCAACTCGTCACGCCAAATGATCACCGCCTGGAAGGTGAGCGGGCTCTCGCACAGGCCGGCGATCATCGCCTCGCGGCCGGCCTCGATGCGCTTGGCAATGGCGATTTCGCCCTCGCGCGACAGCAGCTCGACCGAACCCATTTCGCGCAGATACATCCGCACCGGATCGTCGGTGCGCTCGCTCGGCTCCTTGGCTTCGGATTTTGCCGGCGGCTTGGCCGTGACTTCGACAAGCTCGCCGCCTTCGGCTTCTTCCTCTTCGGGCTCCTCGCGGGCGCCTTCTTCCTCGTCGGCGTCGGCTTCCTCGGTCTCGACGACGTTGATGCCCATCTCGCTCATCATCGCGAGCACGTCCTCGATCTGCTCGGAGGTGACTTCCTCCGACGGCATGACCGAGTTGAGCTGTTCGTAGGTGACGTAGCCGCGCTTCTTGGCGCGCTTGATCATCTTCTTGACGGCGGCGTCGGATAGGTCGAGCAGCGGCAGCGGCGCGTCGGGCGTCTCGGAGCCTTCCTTCTCCGGCGTCTCGCCTTCCTTTTGCGGCGCAACCTTGACCTTGGTCGCGACCGCTTTGATGCCCGCGCTCTTGCCTGCCATGTATGTCTCCACGAACGCCTGTCCCTTAACAACGCGCGGCTTTGCGAGCGCCTGCCCTTAATCCCCCGGCCGGATCGGAAAGTTCCGGGTTTCGGCCGGAACGCCCGCTGCAAAGCCCTGCCAACAGCCAAAGGGGCGGCGCCGAAGAGGCAACGCCGCCCGAATCGAGCCGTCAGTCTTCCCGGAACTCCGTTAAGCTCCGACTAACCCTGTCCACCGCGCGAAAACCTCTTATTCCAACAGCCGCCAGACCGTCCAGCGCCGGCGGGCGCTTAGAATGCCCGAGTCGGTCGCCCGGACTGATCGCCAAAGCCCTCAATCAGAGCTTCGGTTCCATCCAAAGCCGCAAGCCGGGACTTCACGTCGCGCAGACGCTCATAATTCGCCTCGCTGGTGTCCGCTCCCAGCGCCAATTCAGCGTCCTTAAGTTCCCTAGTTAGGGAATGCTCCTGCCGATGCAAGGACATAAGCTGCTTCCAGGTGTGCAAAACGTCGTCAATTCCGGCGTCGGGGCGGGCGCCCCAGACCGAGGGCGTGGTGATAGAGCGCTCGATCCGCGCTATAAGTTCGGCAAAACCACGGCGATCGAGCGCCGCCACGAGTTCGGCGCGGCCGAGACCATTCTCAGGGGCGCTGTCGAAAGAGACTTCGCCGGAGTGGTGGGCGAGAACATCGATCAGCGCGGCTTTGAGCTTTCGCGCATCGCCATGGTGAAATTCGGTCTCGGCCAATTCTTCCATGTGGTCGTGCACCAGCCAGGGATGATTGAGCACCGCCTGCAAGATCAATGCCTCGCGTCGCGGTATCGCCGCGCGATGACCGCGATGTACCGGGCTCGTCGCCAGATGCGGACTTGCCGCCACATAGGCTTCATCGCGCCACGAAGCTGGCGAAGTCCGAAGCCTGGCGCCGCCACCACGGCCCCGGTCCTGCCAATTGCGCCGCGGCGCGATCTCGGCGGGCGCAAACAAACGGCGAAGGCGCGCGGACAGGTCTGCCTGGTAATAGCGGCGCACGGTTTCGTCGCCGACCGTCGCCGTCACTTCGCGAAGCCGCGCTTCGAGGGCCGCTCGCCGTTCCGGCGTGGCAAAGGGGCCGGCTTCGATTTCTCTTGCCCAGAGCATTTCGGCGAGCGGCCGCGCCGCGGCAAGCACGTCCCCGACCGCTTCGCCGCCGCCTGAACGTACGAGATCGTCGGGATCCTGGCCCTCGGGCAGCGTAGCAAATTTCAGGCTCTTGCCGGGCGTGACCAGCGGCAGCGCCAGATCGATGGCGCGGTGGGCGGCGCGCCGGCCGGCATCGTCGCCGTCAAAGCACAAAGTCGGCTCGTCGGCGATGCGCCACATCAAAAGCATCTGCTCGGTCGTCAGCGCGGTGCCAAGCGGCGCGACGGTCGCCTCAAAACCGGCCATGACCATGGCGATGGCATCGATATAGCCTTCGACCGCGATGACCTGCGCGCCCTCATGCGCCGCCTTTCGCGCCGCGGCGATGTTGTAGAGCGTCGCGCCTTTATGAAATAGCGGCGTCTCCGGCGAATTAAGATACTTCGCCGCAACCTCCTTTTCGAGCGCGCGGCCGCCGAAGGCGATGACGCGCCCGCGCCAATCGGCGATCGGAAACATCACCCGGTCGCGAAAGCGGTCGTAGGGCACGGCGATGTCTTCGCCGCCGACGAGAAGACCGGCCTCGATCATGTCTTCGACCGGAATTTTCTGCCCGCCGAGATGTTCTTTGAGCGCGTATTGGTCGCCCGATGCATAACCGAGCCGGAATTTCACTTGCGTGGCCGAGGGAATGCCGCGATCGGCGAAATAACCGCGACCGCGCGCGCCGGCGCGCGACGCCAAATTCGCCTCGAAGAATTTTGCCGCGAGTTCGACAATGTCGTGGAGCGTCTTGCGGCGCTCTTCCTGCGCCTGCGCCTCGCGCGTCATCACCGGCAGCGGAACGCCGGCAATCCCGGCCAGCCGTTCGACGGCTTCGGGAAAACTCACGCCTTCGGTCTGCATCACGAAGTCGAAAATGTTGCCGTTCTTTTGTGACGAAAAGTCGAACCACATTCCCTTTTGGTCATTGACGAAGAACGACGGCGTCTTCTCCTTGTTGAAGGGTGAGAGCCCTCGCCACTCGCGGCCGGCTTTGCGCAGTTTAATGCGCTTGCCGACGACTTCCGACACCGGAAGCCGCGTGCGCAGGTCGTCGAGGAATTGCGGCGAGAATCGCATGACCAGGCAGGATAGCGCGGAACGCCGCTGAATTTACGGCGGCATAGCTGCCCAACGCCCGCGGCGCGAGCCGTGGCGGTGCTTGTCCCGGTTATCCACAGGCGTCCGGCCGTGGAATGACGCTGCGCCCCAGCTTACGTGCAGCTTCTTCGCCGGCGCACTGCCTTAGCGAAATCAGCCGCCGTCATTTCGCATCGTGGAAGATGATGCCGACGGTGTGGCGGCGTCCAGAGCGCAGCCGGCTGACGCCGTGCCGCAGATTGACCCGGTAGTCACCCTTCGTACCGCTCACCGGCCGATGATGCACCGCGAAGATCACCCCGTCACCCTGGCGCAGCGGCACGACCTCGGCGCGTGATTGCATGCGCGGCCGCTGCTCGGTGATGACGAACTCGCCGCCGGTGAAATCGCGCCCCGGCTCCGAGAGCAGAACGGCGACTTGCAGCGGAAAAACCAGGTCGCCGTAAAGATCCTGATGCAGGCAATTGTAGTCGCCCGGACCGTATTGCAGCAGCAGCGGCGTCGGGCGCGACTGGCCGGCGTTGTGGCATCGCGCGAGGAATTCGGCATGCGTCGCCGGAAAGCGCGCATCGATCTTCATGCGCGCGTTCCAGTCGTTGGCAATGGCCGCGAGCGGCGGGTAGAGCGAGGTGCGCAAGCTCGCGATCGGCGCAGGCAGTGGATAGGAAAAGTATTTGTATTCGCCTCTGCCGAAACCATGCCGGCTCATGACGATGCGACTGCGAAAGCCTTCCTCGTCAGCGTAAAGCGCGGCAAGACGTTCGCATTCCTGCGGCGTCAAGAGCTTTTGCAGAATCGCGCTGGCATGGGCGTTCAAGTCGGAGCTGACCTGATCCCAGCCGGGTTGCGCGCCGCGTTCTTGCGCGCCGGACTCTGTTGTCTGTTCGCCGACGAGGTGAAGCTTGGCCGTGGTTGTCATGCTCGCTGTCCCGAAATTGCGATGCGAGGATGGTGACGTTTCTTACAGGCTCACGACACCCGATTTCTGCCGACTTTTGTTCAGATGCGCGCGGCGCCGCACACGAGGCGTTCAGCCGGCAAGCAGCTTCTTCACCAGCGCGCTAGCCTTGGAAAAATCCATGCGCCCGGCATAGCGATCTTTCAGCGCCGTCATGGTGCGGCCCATATCCTTCAACGTCGCGGCCTCGAGCTCCTTGATGAGTTCAGAGATCGCGTGGCCCGCCTCAAGGTCGGAGAGCTGCTGCGGCAGATAGGCGGAGATGATCTCGATCTCCTCGCGCTCCTGCGTGGCGAGATCGGTGCGGCCGGCTTTCTCGTAGATCTCGAGCGATTCCTGGCGCTGCTTGATCATCTTGCCCATGACGTCGAGAATTTCGGCGTCGGTCAGCGTGACGCGTTCGGCAGCGCTGGTTTCGCGCTTCAATATCTCGGCATTGATCAGGCGCAGCGTCGAAACGCGGCGCTTGTCCCCGGCCTTCATGGCCTCCTTGAGGGCATTGTTGATCTGGTCGCGCAACACAGCTATGGCCACTCGCAAGTCGCCCGCCGAAAGCGGCGGGCACACCATATGATCTAAGACTTTGCCGATGCCGACACAACCGCGACCGTCACGTCCATCGTGGGATGATCCCGAGCCGACCGCGCTTTTGGTGCTGGCCGACGGCACCGTGCTCGAAGGTTTCGGCTTCGGCGCGACCGGCCATGCCGTCGGTGAGGTCTGTTTCAATACCGCCATGACCGGCTACGAGGAAATTCTCACCGACCCCTCGTATGCCGGCCAGATCATCACCTTCACCTTTCCTCACATCGGCAATGTCGGCACCAACGAAGACGACATTGAAACGGTCAACCTTGCGGCCACGCCGGGCGCGCGCGGCATCATTTTGCATTCCGCGATCACCGCGCCCTCGAATTACCGCGCCACGCGCGGCCTCGACCAGTGGCTCAAAAGCCGCGGCGTCATTGGTCTTGGCGGCATCGATACCCGCGCGCTCACCGGGTTGATCCGCGAACGCGGCATGCCCAACGCGGTGATCGCGCACCAGCCGTCCGGCCGTTTCGACATCGAGGCGCTCAAGGCCGAAGCCAAAGCGTGGCCGGGGCTGGTCGGCATGGACCTCGTGCCGATGGTCACCACCGGCCAGCGCTTCACCTGGCAGGAAACGCCCTGGCAATGGGACGGCGGCTACGGCGAATTGCGCGACGCCGAATTCCACGTGGTCGCCATCGATTACGGCATCAAGCGCAACATCCTACGTCAGCTCGCCGGCAATAGCTGCAAGATCACCGTGGTTCCGGCGCAAACTTCCGCAGCCGACATCCTCTCGCTCAAGCCCGACGGGATTTTTCTGTCGAATGGTCCGGGCGATCCGGCGGCGACGGGTGCGTACGCCGTGCCGGTCATCCGCACGCTGATCGAGCAAAGGCCGGTGTTCGGCATCTGCCTCGGCCACCAAATGCTGGCGCTCGCTACCGGCGCCCGCACCATGAAAATGCATCAAGGCCATCACGGCGCTAATCATCCGGTCAAAGACCTTGCGACTGGAAAGGTCGAGATCACGTCAATGAACCACGGCTTTGCCGTCGATCGCGCGAGCTTGCCTGCGAGCGTCGTCGAAACGCACGTCTCGCTGTTTGACGGATCGAATTGCGGGCTCGCTTTAAAGGACCGGCCGGTATTTTCGGTGCAATATCATCCCGAGGCTTCGCCAGGCCCGCAGGACTCCCATGGCTTGTTCAAGCGCTTCGTCGGCATGATGCGCGACGCGAAGCACGGCTAAGCTCCTCATCCAAATAAAATGGTCGCCTGCGATGGGTCTCGCAGGCGACCTTGAGATGTTTGCTCCACGATAGTTTGCTCGGGACGCTCGTGGCCGCTTCTAGTTTTTCAGGTTCGCTTGCGAGCCTGCCTTGCCGTTCGCGGCCAGGAAGTCCTGATAGGTACGTCCGGCGTAGTTCTGCGAGGTCGGGGCAGCGGAGACGGCCGGTTGATCTTCGGTCGCGTCCGAGGACTTGTCGGCGGGTTTCGTCGTGTCCTCACTGTCGTCCACGCGGGCGCTGGCTGCTTCCTTGGTGCAAACGTCGGCGAACACCACGAGGCCATCGTCCGTGTAGGTCTTGGTCAGGCAGGTGCACGGTCCGGAAACCGGAGTGGCCGGAACGTCATCGACGGCGTCGTCAACCGTGATCCAGCGGCCAAAACGGAATACCAAGTGTCCGTGCGGATGGTAGGTCCAGTTGTGGCCGGGATGCCCGGGCCAACGCGGCAAGCGCGGATTGCCGCGGCCGGGATTGAGAATTGGAGTCAGCGTCCGTCCGCTGCTGGCGACGTGGCCGCCGCGGAAACCGCCGCTGGCGACCCGGCCGCCGCCGAAACCGCCGCCAAATCCCCTGGCGTCCGCGGTGGTGGAAGCAAGGTTCGCCACAGCGATCGTGGCCGCAGTCGCGAGAGCGAAAGTGAGGGTGAGTTTGCGTGACATGGTCGTTCTCCGAGGGTTGGGGTTAAGTCGAATTTCCGTTCCAATACCCATTGGTCGGAGCAGCCGGGAAAAGGTTCAGACCCAACACAAAAAATTTGCGCGGCATCTATCGCCATGCACGCCGTTAGCGCCGCACCACACCGACCTGAAGCCCGTTTTTCGTCACTGCATCAGAGGCTTGGCGGTTCTCGTCCGCGAAAAAAGCGCCCCAGCCGCCGACTTGCCGGATGCGAGCCGAACGGTGACACTGCCGGGCTGCCAAAAAACTGCGCAAATTTTTCTCGATTGCGTTTGAACCCGCGCGCCTGCGCCCGCGACTAAAGTAACGAGCCGACGGCTGCCGATGCAGACGACCTCGGACGAGAACCTGATCGGACGGATCGGCGGTGGCGATCGGCTCGCGATGCAAGTGCTGTACGCGCGTCACCATGTGCGGGTGTATCGGTTCATGCTGCGCATGGTGCGCAACGAGGCGACGGCGGAGGATTTGTTGAGCGATGTCTTCCTCGACGTCTGGCGACAAGCCGGAAAGTTCGAGGGGCGGTCCGCCGTCTCCACGTGGCTTCTAAGCATCGCCCGCTTCAAGGCGCTCTCGATATTACGGCAGCGCGGCGAGGTGGAGCTGGACGACGAACTGGCCGGCGCGATCGAGGATCACGCAGACGATCCGGAAATCGCGATGGCCAAGAAGGACAAGGGTGAAGCATTGCGGCAATGCCTGACCAAATTGTCGGCCGAGCATCGCGAGGTGATCGATCTCGTTTATTACCACGAGAAATCGGTGGATGAGGTGGCGGCGATTGCCGGTGTGCCGGAGGCCACAGTGAAGACGCGCATGTTCTACGCGCGGAAGAAATTATCCGAGCTCCTCAAGGAGCGGGGAATTGATCGAGGCTGGCCATGACGACGGCGAATGAGAGCGGACGCGGCGACATCGAAGACCTGCTGCCTTGGCATGCGGCGGGAACGCTGAGCCCGCGCGACGCGCACCGCGTCGAAACCGCGCTCGCCGCAGATCCGGAACTCGCCCGTCGCTACGAGCTGGTGCGCGAGGAATTGGCGCAAACCATTCATCTTAATGAAACCCTTGGCGCGCCATCGGCGCGCGCCGCGGAAACACTGTTCGCCAAAATCGACGCAGAGCCGGCGCGTGCCCCGGCGTTCTCCGCGAATCTCGGGGCACGCATCCGCGACTTTTTTGCCGCGCTTTCCCCGCGCACGGTTGCCTGGTCGGCTGCCGCAGCAGCGCTCGCTATTGTATTGCAGGCCGGCGTGATCGGCGTCGTCCTCGTGAATGGGAATAACGGGCCTGGTTATGACACCGCTTCGGCGCCCTCGACCCTCTCCGGCGGCGGAACCTACGCCTTGATCCGCTTTCAGCCGCAAGTGAGCGCCGCTGACATCACCCGCTTCCTCGACACCAATAAGCTCAGCATCGCGGAAGGTCCGTTGGCCGGCGGATTGTTCCGGGTGCGTATCGCTCCGGCCAAGCTCGCAAAGACCGACCGCGATCGCCTCATCACAACGCTGCAAACGAATCAGGTCGTCAGTTTCATTGCCGCTACACAGTGATCGACCCAGGGGGTGGGCATGCGAATGAAGGCAAGACTGCCGCAACTGCTCTCGGCCATTATTTTCTGTGGCGCAATCGTCTCCGCCGCGTCCCTGGAATCAAATCCGGCGGCTGCGTTCGGCATGGGCGGTTTCGGCCGGATGGGCGGCTTCCGCGGCGCGCCTCCGGCCAATGGCCCGATGCGCTTCACGCCGCGCCAGAATCCAGGCCGCATTGTTGGCGTCGGCCGGCCGTCCGGTGGAAACGGCAACGGCTCAAAGGGTCCACGGCACCCGATCGTTGGCACCGGCGGCCCACCCGCGCTGGGACCGCCGATCGCGACGCAGGTGCCGGCCGCGGGTGGCGGCGCCAGCGGTAGCGGTGTGCCGCCGGCGGGCGAACGACGCTTTGTTGCCGACGAGATCGTCACCGAAATTTCCGCCAGCGCCGCACCGCAAGCGATCGAGTCGCTCGCGCGCCGCTATAACTTGACGCGCCTTGAATCGATCAACCTGCCGCTCATTGGCGGCACGCTTTATCGCTGGCGCGTCGACGGCCGCCGTTCAGTGGCTGATGTCGTCGGCGTAATCGAAGACCAGCACGCGGTCATCGCCAGCGCGCAGCCGAACTACGTTTTTAGATTGCAGGAGGACGCCACGCAGGATTCGCCGCGCAGCGGCGACGACACCGCCCAATACGTTCTCGGCAAGCTGCAAATCGACCAAGCCCATCGGCTCGCGACCGGGAAAAACGTCGCTATCGCCGTGATCGATTCCGAAATCGACGCCAAACATCCCGATCTGGACGGGACGGTGATGAAACGCTTCGACGCGCTCGGCGGCGAACAAAAGCCGCACCAGCACGGCACCGCCATGGCCGGCGCCATCGCCGCGCACGGCAAACTCGTCGGCGTCGCGCTCGGGCCGCAGCTCTTGGCCGCGCGCGCTTTCGACGACACGCCGGGCGAAGCTAAGGGCACGTCGTTTGCCATTTATAAGAGTCTGCAATGGGCGGCGGACAATTCGGCACGCGTCGTCAACATGAGCTTCGCCGGACCAAGCGACCCGCTGTTGCACCGGATGCTGGCGGCAGCTTACGGCAAAGGCATGGTGCTGATCGCCGCTGCCGGCAATGCCGGTCCGAATTCCGCCCCGCTCTATCCTGCGGCTGATGCCGATGTCATTGCGGTAACCGCGACCGACATGCGCGACGGCCTCTACAAGATGGCCAATCGAGGCCAGTTCATTGCCGTCGCTGCACCCGGCGTCGATGTGCTCGCGCTCGCTCCAGGAGAATCCTATCAAGTCACGACGGGAACGTCGGTTGCCGCGGCCGAGGTGAGTGGCATTGCTGCACTCCTGCTCGAGCTCAAACCGTCGCTCACGCCCGCCGATATCCGCACCATCCTGATGACAACGGCCAAGCCGGTAAGCGCCACCGCCCAACATGCGGATTTCGGAGCCGGACTTGCCAACGCCTATCGCGCGGTCACCGGTTTGAACGGCAAATCAGATGCGCCCGGGGCAAGCCAATAGTCCGGGCAGTAAGCGCGGCGGTGACGCTAGCTCTGGCTCGCGCCTACGGTGTCGGCCATTACCGCGCCGCGCGCACCGAGCGGCTTCTCACCGCCAATAGTCGAATCGCGCGCGGTCTGGTGCTCGATCTCGGCGTTAAGCTCGGCGCCGAGCAGCACGAGGATGGTGGAAATCCACAACCATACCATCAAGCCGACGACCGCTCCCAGCGAACCATAGGTCGCGTTGTAGTTGGCGAAGCTCGCCAGATACCAGGAGAACAGAAACGACGCGATGATCCAGGTCACCGCGGCAAACACACTGCCGACGCTCACCCACTGCCAGCGCGCGGCGCGGCGATCCGGACCGTAGCGATAGAGCGCGGAGAGCCCGATCAAGAGCAGCAGCAAAAGCAGCGGCCAGCGCCCGAACCGCGTCAGCGTTCCGGCGGCGCTGCCAAGTCCGACCGGCGCGAGAACGAGCGGCAAGATGACGACCGCGGCAATCGCCAGAAGAAAAGCGGCAAATCCGCAAAGCGTGAAGAGGAGCGCCACCAAGCTGAGCTTGAAAAAATTCCGGCTCTCCTGTTGCTCGTAAATAACGTTGAGCGCGTCGATCATCGCCTTGACGCCGCTCATGGCGCTCCACAGCGAAACCAGAATGCCGACGACGACACCGAGGCTCAGAGCCCGGCTGCTGTTCGCGCCGATGCGTTGTGCCTGCTCGTGCACAATCCCGAGTACATTGTCAGGAACGATGTCGGTCAGCAGCGAGAGATTGTTGGTGATGGTGGACGCGTTGAAAACAAGCCCGTAGGCCGAAACCAGCGCGGTGATGGCAGGAAAAATGGCGAGGAGAATGAAGAAGCTAACGCCGCCGGCGATCGACAATAGCCGGTCGGACTGCATCTCCGCGTAAGTCCGCCACAGGATATCCTTCCAACCTGTCCAAGGAATCTGCAGCGGATGGATGGCGTGCCGGCCCCGGCCATACTCGTGTGCCCGCTGAAGCTCGATCTCGCGTGGTTCTTCGGAGCTGCGCGGCTCGCCGAACGGCCGCGTCTCTTCGGCGGTGGGGCGCAGCCGGCGCCGTCTCGCCTCGATGCGGTCGTGCAAAGGCACGGCAAGCGTCAACAGCGCGGTTGCGCCGAGACTGAGCAAGAATGGCAAATCGGAGCGTTTGAGCGACATAAAGCTCGGGAATCTGCGGGCCCGACGAACAACGAAGATAGGGGGCAAACGGTTGCAGCTCGAAAACACGGGACCAGCCGGCAGCTCTTATTTTAGGCTGTGCCCAATTCTTGTATGACCTTGCCAATCCCTTCCCTGGCCGCCATTTCTGGTCTAAACACCGCCCGCGCCGGGCTTAAGCCTCGGCGCTTAGGCCTTGTTGGCGGAGCGTGATCTTTTCGGAACACCGGTAGCCATTTTTCCGGATCATGCTTGAAGGACGCGCGGTCGCGCGCCCTTTTTTTGTGCCCTTATATAAGCTCGCGATTATGCCCAAGCGGACCGACATCTCCTCGATCCTGATCATCGGCGCCGGCCCGATCATCATCGGCCAGGCCTGCGAGTTCGACTATTCCGGTACGCAAGCCTGCAAGGCGCTCAAGGCCGAAGGCTATCGGGTCATTCTCGTCAACTCCAATCCGGCGACGATCATGACCGATCCGGATCTGGCCGACGCCACTTACATCGAGCCGATCACACCGGAGATTGTCGCGCAAATTGTCGCCAAGGAACGTCCCGACGCGCTGCTGCCGACCATGGGCGGACAGACCGCGCTCAATACCGCGCTCTCGCTGCGCAAGATGGGCGTGCTGGACAAGTTCGGTGTCAAAATGATCGGCGCCACCGCCGACGCCATCGACAAGGCCGAGGACCGCAAGCTGTTTCGCGAGGCGATGACGCGGATCGGGCTCGCCACGCCACGCTCGCACCAGGTCAAGACTTTGATCGGCGCGCTCGAAGCGCTCGACGATATTGGATTGCCCGCCATCATCCGCCCGTCGTTCACGCTCGGCGGCACCGGCGGCGGCATCGCCTACAACAAGGCCGAGTTCATCGAGATCGTCGAGCGCGGCATCGACGCGTCGCCGACCGCCGAAGTGCTGATCGAAGAATCGGTGCTCGGCTGGAAAGAATTCGAGATGGAGGTGGTGCGCGATAAAAACGACAACTGCATCATCGTCTGCTCGATCGAGAACGTCGATCCGATGGGCATTCACACCGGCGATTCGATCACGGTGGCGCCGGCGCTGACGCTCACCGACAAGGAATACCAGCGCTTGCGCGACGCTTCGATCGCGGTGTTGCGCGAGATCGGGGTGGAGACCGGCGGCTCCAACGTGCAGTTCGCCATCAACCCCGAGGACGGCCGCCTGGTCGTCATTGAAATGAATCCACGGGTGTCGCGGTCGTCCGCACTCGCTTCCAAAGCCACCGGATTTCCGATCGCCAAAGTCGCCGCCAAGCTCGCGGTCGGTTACACGCTCGACGAGATCAGAAACGACATCACCGGCGGCGCCACGCCGGCGTCGTTCGAGCCGACCATCGACTACGTGGTCACCAAGATTCCGCGCTTTGCCTTCGAAAAATTTCCGGGCGCTGAAGCGGTGCTGACCACTTCGATGAAGTCGGTCGGCGAGGCGATGGCGATCGGCCGTACCTTTCAGGAGAGTCTGCAAAAGGCGTTGCGCTCGCTGGAAACCGGCCTGACCGGGCTGGACGAAGTCGCGATCGCCGGCCTCGGCGAGGGCGACGACAAGAACGCCATCCGCGCCGCGCTCGGCACACCGTCGCCGGACGGCCTCCTCAAAGTCGCGCAGGCGATGCGGCTTGGGCTTTCCGACGCCGAAATCCACAGCGCCTGCCGCATCGATCCCTGGTTTCTCGCGCAAATCCGCGGCGTCATCGATATAGAGGCCGAAGTCCGGGCCAAAGGCCTACCGGAAACGCCGCGCGCCTTGCGGGCGCTGAAGCGAATGGGTTTTTCCGATGCGCGTCTCGGCAAGCTCACCGGCCTCGCCGCCGAACAAGTATCTGTCCGCCGCAGAGAGCTTGGCGTGCGCCCGACATTCAAACGCATCGACACCTGTGCCGCCGAATTCGCTTCGCCGACGGCCTATATGTACTCGACCTACGAAACGCCATTCGCCGGCCGTAGCGCTGACGAGTCCGCGCCTTCGAACGAGCGCAAAGTCATCATCCTCGGCGGCGGGCCGAACCGCATCGGCCAAGGCATCGAATTCGACTATTGCTGCTGCCACGCCGCATTCGCGCTCAAGGATGCCGGCTACCAGACCATCATGATCAATTGCAATCCGGAGACGGTGTCGACCGATTACGACACGTCCGACCGGCTTTATTTTGAGCCGCTGACGGCCGAGGACGTGACCGAGATCATCGACGCCGAGCGCAACGCGGGAACGCTGCACGGCGTTATTGTCCAGTTCGGCGGCCAGACGCCGCTCAAGCTCGCCGAGCCGCTCGCCGCGGCGCGCGTGCCTATTCTCGGCACTTCGCCGGACGCGATCGATCTCGCCGAAGACCGCGAGCGGTTTCGTGTGCTGCTCAATCGGCTCGGCTTGCGTCAGCCGAGAAGCGGCATTGCCACGAGCCTGAAAAGCGCCCGCGCGATCGCCGACGAGATCGGTTATCCGATCGTGATCCGACCCTCCTATGTGCTCGGCGGCCGCGCGATGGAAATCGTTCGCGAGCCGGGCCAGCTCGACCGCTACGTGGCGCGGCTCGCCGCCGATCTCGATCGGCCATCGGAATTGGCGGTGTCGCAGAAACGCCCGCTGTTGATCGACAGCTATTTGACCGACGCCGTGGAAGTCGACGTCGATTGCCTCGCCGACGGCAAGGATTTCTACATCGCCGGAATCATGGAGCACATCGAAGAGGCCGGAATCCATTCCGGCGATTCGGCCTGCTCATTGCCGCCGCACAACCTCTCAGCCGAGTTGATCGCTGAGCTCGAGCGCCAAACCGGCGCGCTGGCGCTGGCGCTGAAAGTCGGCGGTCTCATGAACGTGCAATATGCCATCAAAGACGGCGACATCTACGTGCTGGAAGTGAACCCGCGCGCATCGCGGACGGTACCGTTCGTCGCCAAGGTGACCGGAATTGCGGTCGCCAAAATCGCGGCGCGCATTATGGCTGGTGAGGCTCTCGCGAGCTTTCACTTAAAACCGCAAAGTTTCGAATTCGCTCACGCAACGCATGTCGGCGTGAAAGAAGCGGTCTTTCCGTTCGCGCGCTTCGGGCCCGCGGTCGACACCGTGCTCGGGCCGGAGATGAAGTCGACCGGCGAAGTCATGGGCATCGACCGCGACTACAATGTCGCGTTCGTCAAAAGCCAGCTCGGGGGCGGGTCGCGGCTGCCAAAAAGCGGGACGGTTTTCGTCTCGGTCAAGGATGCCGACAAGCCCCGCATCCTCGAGACGGTCCAGCTCATGGCGGCGTTGGGCTTCCGGGTGCTCGCAACCTCTGGAACCCAGGCTTTTCTCACCGGCCAAGGCATTGCCGCCGAGCGGGTCAACAAAGTCGCCCAAGGCCGCCCGCATATTGTCGACGCCATAAAAAATGGCGAAGTTCAGTTGGTCTTCAACACCACCGAAGGGGCCACCGCGCTCGCCGATAGCCGCTCGCTGCGGCGCGCGGCCCTCTTGCATAAAGTGCCGTACTACACCACTCTCTCAGGGGCTGTCGCCGCAGCGCAGGGCATCAAGGCCTATCTCGGGGGCGACCTCGAGGTGTGTGCGTTGCAAAATTATTTTGCGGCCGGCCCCGATCAAAGGTTGGGGTAGCCAGAGCGGCGGCCCGTGTAGAGACAGGTTTTTGGTCGCGAGACCGGACGGCGCTTCGGTCCGCGACCTGAATTTTGTCTCTATGAGTTGAGGAGGTTTGAGACCAATGGATAAGATTCCGATGACCGCGGCCGGATACTCGGCGCTTGAGACCGAACTCAAGCATTGCCAGCAGATCGAGCGGCCGCGCATCATCCAGCAGATTACCGACGCGCGCACGCACGGCGACTTGTCGGAAAATGCCGAATATCACGCCGCCAAGGAATCGCAGTCTCTCAATGAAGGCCGCATCGCCGAGCTTGAGGACAAGCTTGCGCGCGCCGAAATTATTGATGTGTCGAAGCTTTCCGGCGAGACCATTACCTTTGGCGCGACCGTCACGCTGATCGATGAGGACACCGACAAAAAGGCGGTGTGGCAGATTGTCGGCGAGCCCGAGGCCGATGCCAAGAAGGGCAAGATCTCCATCACCTCCCCGCTCGCGCGTGCCCTGGTCGGCAAGAAGAAGGGCGTGCAGGTTGAGGTGGTGACGCCCGGCGGCGCCAAGGCCTACGAGATCGTCAAGGTGGAGTGGAAGTAGTTTCCGATTGTAAGCTCGTCATACGGTTTTCGGCTGCGCGCCTTCATCGGCGCGCGGCGCCTAACGCTCGCTGTAGCCTCAAATCGCCAGCGATGTTTTGTTGGAGCCCACCGACCCCATCCACGCGGCTGCTAAATTAGGTTTAGCTGCCACCCTGCGCTTCCACCACGGTGGGCAGCGCCCTCCGCAAGGGGCGTGAACGCGCAGCTTGTACCTCTTCTAAAATTCGCCTACGATTCAGTCAGCCACGTCCGACATGCGGACCGGCACGGACCGCGCCCGCCTCAATGAGGCGCGGAGAATGTAAGCCATATCGCACGAGCCCGAACGATGGGGAGGTCTCATGACGACGGTTGCCTTTACGATCAACGGCAAACCCGCGAGCGTTGACGCCGACGGGGACACACCGCTTCTTTGGATTATTCGCGAACATCTTAAGCTGACCGGCACAAAGTTCGGCTGCGGCGCCGGACTATGCGGAGCGTGCACCGTGCACCTCGACGGTCACGCGGTTCGCTCTTGCCAGACCCAGCTCTCGGAAGTCGCCAATAAGAAGGTGACCACAATCGAGGGCCTTTCGGTGGATTCCAGTCATCCATTGCAGAAGGCCTGGGTCGCGCATCAGGTGCCGCAATGCGGCTACTGCCAGTCCGGGCAAATCATGCAGGCCGCCGATTTGCTCGCGAAGACCCCGAAGCCGACCCGCGAGCAGATCGTCCAGCACATGGACGGTAACATCTGCCGCTGCGGCACTTACGCGCAAATCATCGAAGCCATTCAGAGCGTCGCGTGAGGGAGGCAGCCATGTTGAACGAAACCTACACCACTCATCAGATCTCCCGCCGCTCGTTCCTCGCCACCACCGGCGCGTTTACGATCGGCGTCGCTTTCGGCGCGATCGAGACCATCGACACCGCCAGGGCGGCGGCGCCGTTTGCGCCGAACGCCTGGGTCACGATCGGCGAAGACGGCATCGTCACCATCGTCGCGCCAATGGTCGAAATGGGCCAGGGCGTGCGCACCTCACTGCCACTCATTATCGCCGAAGACCTCGACGCCGACTGGAGTAAAGTCCGCGTTTCGGAAACGCCCGATAACGACCAAGTCTACGGCAACCCGTTGTTCAAGATCCTATTCGGGTCCGAACAACTCAGCACGGTGGGGAGCTTCTCCGTCACCGGCTATTACGAGAAGCTGCGGCTGACCGGCGCACAGGCGCGAAAAATCCTGATCGCCAACGCGGCCACGGCCTGGAACGTGCCGGCGGAAGAACTCACCACCGAGCCTGGCATGGTGGTGCACGCCAAGTCGAACCGCAAAATCAGCTATGGCGACATTGCCAAGACCGCGACGGTGCCAAATCCGTTGCCGGAAGTGACCAAGGCCGATCTTAAACCGGCTGCGCAATTCCGCCTGATCGGGCATGACGTCGGACGGGTCGACGTGCCGCTCAAGGTCAACGGCACGGCGCAATACGGCATCGATACCCAGGTACCCGGCATGCTCTATGCCTCGGTGCTGTTTCCGCAGGTTCAATACGAGAAGGCCGAGCAGATCGACGATGCCGCGGCCAAGGCCGTCAAGGGCGTGGTCAAGATCGTGACACTTCCCTCGGGCGTCGCCGTGATCGCGGAAACGATCGACGCCGCCATGAAGGGTAAGAGCCTGCTCAAGGTCACATGGTCAAAATCGACGCCGGCACAAACCTACGACGATGATCGCGTGCTGCAGGACTATCGCGCGATCGCCGCCGACTGGAACCAGACCGGCGTCGACATGATAAAAGTTGGCGACGCCGACGGCGCGATTAAAGGCGCGGCCAAGGTTCTTGCCGCCGACTACTTCTCTGATCACGTCTCGCACGTTTGTATGGAGCCGCTCAACTGCACGGTGCGTGTCGATAACGGCGTGATCGACATCTGGTCCGGCAATCAATCGCCTTCGACGATGAAAATCTTGGGCATGATTGTCGGCAAGACCACGCCGGACAAAGTCCACATCCATACGGCGCTGCTCGGCGGCGGCTTCGGCCGGCGCTCCGACGGCGACGATCTGGTGATGGCGCTGATCCTAGCGCTCAACGTGCCGGGCAAACCGGTCAAGATGATCTGGAGCCGCGAGGACGATATCCGCAACGACAAGCTGCGGCCTTTGACCGCTCAGCATGTCGAGGTCGGCCTCGACGCCGATAATAACGTCGTCGGCTGGCGGCAACGCATCGTCAACGAGTCGTACTTTGCGCGCATCATGCCGCCTGACGTGTTTGCCAAGGTCAAAGCGGACATCGTGTCCGGCGGCGGCGGCGAAATGAGCTATGGCGTAGCGAACCACCGGGTGGAGTGGGTGCGCTCGGCTCGCGGCATCGATGTTGGCGCCTGGCGCGGGATCGCGGCGGGCTACACCAAGTTTGCCATCGAGACGATGGTTGACGAACTCGCCGCGCTGAAAAAAATGGACCCGGTCGCCTACCGCATGGAAATGCTGAAGGGCGATCCGCGCGCGGCCAACGTGGTGCAGCGCGTAGCCGACATGTCGAACTACAAAACCAAGCGCGACAACGGCCGTGCCGTTGGCATTGCCTACTCGGATGCCCTGCACAGCCATACCGCTGTCGCAGCCGAAGTCTCGGTCGATACCAAAACCGGTCAGATCAAGGTGCATCACCTTTGGGCGGCGGTCGACGCCGGCCTTGCGGTTCAGCCCAAGAACATCAGCGCGCAGATCACCAGCGCAATGACGTTCGGGCTCGGCGCCGCGTTGGTCGAGCAGCTTCCGATCAAGAACGGGGTCATGCAGGCGACCAACTTCGACGGATATCCGGTGTTGCGCATGTCGGACATGCCGCCGATGGAGGTCGCAGTGATCTCCACCTCCGATCAGCCGACCGGCATCGGCGAGGCAGGCGTCCCCGCGGTGGCTCCTGCCATCGCGAATGCGGTCGCCGATCTCACCGGCAAGCGCTTAAGGCACCTGCCCATGACCCCCGACCGGGTCAAGCAATCCCTCGGCTGAGCCGTTAGCCGAGGCCTAAGAGCTAGCCCGCCGCGCATTTGACGCGCGGCGGGCTTTTCTATCGCTATGATTCTAGAGCGCTTTTCGGCATGCACAGCTTTTTGGGCCTATTGGGTTGCGTCTCTTGCATAGCTCGTCAAAGTTCATAAATTCTCGTAGCGGACGGCGGGGGCCGCGTCCGCCCTCCGTATTACGCCCTGACTGACGGGATTGGACACGTGAGCACGCCGACCCACGCCAAGATCGTCATCATCGGCTCCGGGCCGGCCGGTTACACGGCCGCTATTTATGCCGCCCGCGCCATGCTGGACCCGGTCTTGATCCAAGGCATCGAGACCGGCGGGCAGCTGACCACGACGACCGACGTGGAGAATTACCCGGGCTTTGCCGACGTCATTCAAGGCCCTTGGCTGATGGAGCAAATGCAGAGGCAGGCCGAACACGTCGGCACCAAAATGGTCGCCGACCACGTCAACAAGGTTGACCTTGGCCGCCGGCCTTTCCGCATCACTTGCGATTCCGGCGACGTCTATCTGGCCGACACGTTGGTACTGGCGACCGGCGCCCAGGCACGGTGGCTCGATCTGCCGTCGGAACAGAAATTCCGCGGCTATGGCGTTTCGGCCTGCGCCACCTGCGATGGGTTCTTCTACCGCGATAAGCATGTTCTGGTGGTCGGCGGCGGCAACACCGCGGTCGAGGAAGCTTTGTTCCTGACCAATTTCGCCAAGACGGTCACCGTCGTGCACCGGCGCGACACGTTCCGCGCCGAACGTATTCTGCAGGAGCGGCTCTACCAAAATCCCAAAATCTCGGTGCTCTGGCATACCGTGCTTGAGGACGTCGTCGGCGATGACGCGCCGCTCAAGGTCAAAGCGGCGGTGCTGCGCAACGTGAAAACCAACGAGATCGAGAAGCGCTCGATCGACGGAATTTTCATCGCCATCGGGCACTCGCCGGCGACCGCGCTGGTCACTGGCCAGGTAGAAATGAAGCCGTCGGGCTACATCAAGACCGCACCGCATTCGACCGCGACTTCGGTACCCGGCTTGTTTGCCGCCGGCGACGTGGCGGACGAGGTCTACCGTCAGGCGGTGACCGCCGCCGGTCTCGGCTGCATGGCGGCGCTGGAGGCGGAGAAATTTCTTGCCGCGCACGGCGAAGCCGAGCCGCGCATGGCCGCCGAATGAGCGTGACGGCGTCTGGCAAAATGGATTGGGACAAACTCAAAGTGTTTCATGCTGCCGCTGAAGCCGGCAGCTTCACGCATGCCGGCGAGCAGCTTGGGCTGTCGCAATCGGCGGTGTCGCGGCAAGTAAGCGCGCTCGAACAGGAGCTCGCGGTGTCGCTGTTCCATCGACACGCCCGCGGTTTGATCCTCACCGAACAAGGCGACCTGCTGTTTCGCACCGCCCATGAAGTCTTCATGAAGCTCGAGGCGGCGCGCGCGAAGCTTACCGATAGCCGCGAGCGGCCGAACGGCGACTTGAAGGTGACGACGACGCCCGGGATCGGCGTGCATTGGCTCACGCCGCGGCTGAGCGAATTCATCGATCTGTACCCGGAAGTTCACATCACGCTGCTCACCACCGAAGAGGAGCTCGACCTCGCCATGCGCGAGGCCGATGTCGCCATTCGGCTGCGCCAGCCGACGCAACCGGACCTCATTCAGCGCAAGCTTTTTTCCGTGCACTTCCACGTCTACGCTTCGCCCGAATATCTCAAGCGCTTTGGCACGCCGCGCACCTTCGAGGATCTCGATAATCACCGAGTGCTGATGCTTGGCGGCAATGTGCCGAGTTATTTGCAGCGCTCGCTGTTGCTGACGGAAGTCGCGCGCGACGGCAAGGGGCCGCGCACGCCTCATCTCATCATCAACAATATTCTCGGCATTCTGCGCGCTTGTCAGCGCGGTGTCGGTATCGCGATGTTGCCGGATTATCTGGTCGACGGCGACGGCGGCGTGGTGCAGCTTTTTAGCGATGCCGATCCGATCGCACTCGATGCCTATTTCGTCTATCCGGAAGAACTCAAAACCGTCGCCCGCGTGCAAGCGTTCCGCGATTTCCTGGTCGCCAACGCGCAGCGCTGGAAGTACTAGTGTGGCGATTCAGAAGTCCGCATCATTCTGGCCGGCACCTATCATGCGAACTTCGGAATCGGGACACTAGGCATGATCCCGAAAAGTGCGCACCGGTTTTCGGAAAAGATCATGCTCACGAACGAGCTTTGGATTTGACATTCGCTTCGCAAATTGCGCCGCCGGGCCGATAGCGAATGTCAAATCCGCTCCACTAAAATTTGCCCGAAGCGCATGGCTGGCATGCCGGTGATTGCGTTGTGCCTCGATGCCGAGCTTTGCATACTCACGACGGACTGCAATTCCGGTTGGCAGCAAGTGGTGCATGCCCGCCAGCAGCTCCTCCCTGGGAAGATGATCGCCAGCGCCCCCACGCTGGCGATCCCCAAACCGGGCCCGCGAGGGCCCGGTTTTTTGTGCGGGTGGGCTTAGACCGTTCCTTTAACGCCGCTTGCTCGCTTTATCGCCGCGCGGGCGTTAGAAACCGACTTAATCGATACCATTTCAATCGTTGGATGCAGCAAGCGGGTATCGCGCGGTGCGCAAGAGAACAATTGTCGTCAACGACAAGATGCAACGCGACTATCGTTACGCTCTCACCGCGCCGAGCGGGCGGAACTTCGATTTCGAATTCCGGCCGCAATTGACGCCCGCGGAAATGCTTCGGCTCGGCGTGTTCGGCGGCAAATACCTGACCGACTGTAAAGCCGAGTTCCCGCGTAGCTGGTTTTCCCACGCCAAGCTCGCGAAGGAACGGCGTGATCGCAGCCTCAACTACTTTGGCGTCGACGCCAGCCAGCCGTTGTCGGTGTGGCGCAAGAAGGGATGGATCCATCGCGATGACCCGCGCGGCTGGTTCCAATGGTATTGCCGGTACTATCTCGGCCGTCGTCTTCCCGAAGAAGACGCGCGGCAGATCAGACGCTGGAAGGCGATCCGCCGGCATGTGCGGCAAATTCAGCGGAATTGCGAGCCCGGCGATGTGACTTGTCGGCCAAGACAGCGGCAGGCCCTGCTGCACTGGGCCTATGACAGCCGCAGGATTTGAACGGCCGGGTAGCGGAGAAGATCGCCGGCCTGTCACTGGGGCCGGAGCCGTGTTCACCAAATGTTGGCATGCGCGTTACCGGACTTCAGCGTGACCGAAAGCCGGTTCTCGTCTATAGCCGCAAGGACGCTCAGGAGGACGCGACATGCTTACTCGCAGACATGTGTTCTTGGCCGGTACGGCGCTTGCCGTCCTCGCGGCCGGACGGCTGACGCGGCCCGGCGACGCGCGCGCGGCGACCACCTACGAAGTCACGCACACCGACGAGGAATGGCGCAAACTTCTGTCGGGAGACGCCTACCAGGTGCTCCGGCATGAAGGCACGGAACGGCCGTTCACTAGCCCGCTACTTGAAGAACACCGCACCGGCACGTTCGCTTGCGCCGGCTGCGATTTGTCGCTGTTCTCCTCCAAGACGAAGTTTGACAGCGGCACCGGCTGGCCGAGCTTTTGGGCGCCGCTCGACAAAGCGGTCGATGAGATTAAGGACCGCAGCTACGGCATGGTCCGTACCGCGATTGCCTGCCGGCGCTGCGGCGGACATCTCGGCCACGTGTTCGATGACGGCCCCAAGCCTACCGGGCTTCGTTATTGCATGAACGGCGTGGCTCTGAAATTCGTACCGCAGCCGGCCAGTTCGAGCTGAACGAAGCCGAGCGTCGCAACGCGCAATTTTTGCGGCCAAATTATTCCGTTCGTTCTATGGTCTCATCGCTGCTGAACCGGTGATGAGAAACGAATGACGTATTATCTTAGCTATTACAACGACACGCTTGCGGACGGCGCTTCGTTGACCTTTCCAAACGATGCGATTCATCGGCTGTTTTACGTTCAGCAGGGCGATGCGGAAATCGACGGACAAACCGTCTCCACCGACGAAGCCGTATACCGTCGCGGCTCAGCCACGATAACCGGCGCCGGCGGCGGGGTCCGCGTATTCCGCTGGGAACTCGGTACGTCGGCCGGCAAAGTGCCCGGGAATGTCGAGTCGGTGCTGCGCATGACGCGCGAATGCTGGATGCTCGATATTCAGGACGGCGATGAATGGCTGTTTCGTCTCGATAGCATCGTCCACAACCCGCCCGATCCGGCCGATTGTCACACTCATCCTGGGCCCGGCATCCGTGCGCTGCTATCCGGCGAATTCATCATTCGCCAAACCTCGGAAGATGGCGGCGGCGCCTATCCCGGCGATCCTTGGTGGGAAACCGGTACGGAAGCGGTCATCTCGACTCCTGTCGGCGAGACGCCGGTCCACTTTCTGCGCGGCATGTTGTTGCCCATAACCTTCAAGGCACGGCCCGACACCGCCAAGTGGTTGCGCGCGAAACCGAAACAAAAGAGCGCGTGGAAGCTCTACGTCGATCAGGTCATCAAACTTTAGCGCGCACCGCACAGTGCGCAGGTTTCAATCTCGGTGCGGACGCTGGACTACGTTGGTCCAGAATTGGCGAAGGCTCTCGACCCCGCCGGCAGTCGAACTCCACAGCGTGGTGTCGCTCACGAGTAGGGTGCCGGCGAACGCGTCCGGTCGGGACTGAAGCAAGGCATCGAAGTCAGCGCGCTCACGCGCGAACGGATGTGGCGGCGCCGTCAGATCGATCTTTTGACGGACCAGAACGTCGAGCTTTCCGACGGCGTCCCCGATACGTTCGAGCTGTGGCAAGTGCGGATGGAGATTGAATGTGCGGACGCCTTGAAGAAGGCGGAGACGATCAAGCGCAGTTTCGACTTCAATCGGCGATGGCGACCCGTCGGCCTCGGCCGCCGGATGAAGCCCGTAGCGGTTCTCGACCGGGACGCCCAGCCCCGCGAGGAGAGAGCGTGCGAACCTGCCGAACACCTGTTGCGGCGGTATGGTTTTATCGCCGTGGTGGAGAAAATCCGCGAGTCGACGGCGAAGAAGCTCGCTATGGGAAAGGTTGGGGACATCGCCAATGTCGTGATGCGGGCACACAAAGGCCAGATGATCGGGCTGCGCGAGGAATTTTTGCACGGCTTCGACTTCACCTTTCGCGGCTTCCTGGCCGGTGCGGAAAGAGTCAAAACTGATAACGATGAGCGTGTCGGCGCGGTCTAAAACCCCGGCGTCAAGCGCGATCACGGCGCCGTTGTCCGCCACACGTTCGATTTCCGCCACCGGCTGCCCCGTCAAAGATTCGGCCAGTTCGACGAAGGCGGTAAAATTTTGCTTCATGATGTGGTCGAGAAAACCCCCGACACCCTGATCGAACTGCGCCGGATCGGCCAACTCCTCAAATCGCGGATAGGCCATGCGGCGGCTTTCAAAAAGCGTTGGAAAGCGGTTCTCGATCACTTCGAGCGGCGCCTCGGTCTCGCCCGGCCGGCTCCAGGCGTAATAGACAACGACCCTTCGCCTGGCCATGTCATCCTCCGTTTCAATCACAACGCCGCACTAGGGACGCTTAGTTTCGGTTGCTCGCCCGAATGTAAGCAAGAGCTAAATAATGGGAGTCCGCTTCGCGCCCTGAACGTATTTCGCCATCGCCCAATTCGCGCTAGTGTTTGCCATGAGCGTCATCAACCCAAACGCGTTCACCACCCGGCCGGAAATCGAAGGCACGTTCGGCGTTGTCACGTCGACGCATTGGATCGCAACGGCGGTCGGCATGGCGGTTCTGGAAAAAGGCGGCAACGCTTTTGACGCGGCGGTCGCGACTGCTTTCACCTTGCAAATCGTCGAGCCGCATTTGAATGGTCCGGGCGGCGACGTTCCGGTTATTGTTTACGACACTCGGCGCAAAAAGCCGGAAGTGATCTGCGGCCAGGGCCCGGCGCCCGCCGGCGCGACGATTTCGCACTATCGCAATCAGGGCCTCGATCTTGTGCCCGGCACCGGGCTTCTTGCCGCCTGCGTGCCCGGCACGTTCGAGACCTGGATGCTGTTGTTGCGCGACTACGGCACGGCCTCGCTGCGCGATGTGTTGGGGCCGGCAATCGGCTATGCGCAGAACGGACACCCCCTGGTCGAGCGCGCCCACGCCACCATCGCTTCGGTCGCGCAACTGTTTCGCGAGCATTGGCCGAGTTCTGCGGCGGTCTATCTGCCGGATGATTCCGTGCCGGCGACCGGAACGCTATTCGCCAATCAGGCGCTCGCGGCCACTTATCTACGCATTCTCACCGAAGCCGAGCGCGCCGGAGGAGATCGCGTCGCACAAATCGAGGCGGCGCGGAAATCGTGGTCGCAGGGTTTCGTCGCCGCGGCGATCGATCGATTTTGCCGCGCGCAGGAAATTTTCGATTCGAGCGGGCGCGCGCATCGCGGCGTGCTGACTGGCGATGACATGGCACGCTGGACGCCGCGCGTCGAAGCGCCGCTCACTTACGACTACGGCCGTTACACCGTGTGCAAGACCGGACCTTGGGGCCAGGGACCGGTGATGCTGCAACAACTCGCGCTGCTCAAGGGCTTCGATCTCGATGGAATGGACCTCGCTGGCACGGACTTCATCCACCTGCAGGTCGAGTGCGCCAAGCTCGCCTATGCCGATCGCGAGGAATTCTACGGCGATCCCGACTTTGTCGAGGTGCCGATGGCCCGGCTTTTGTCCGACGCCTACAATTCCGAGCGGCGCAAGCTCGTGGATCGTACGGCGTCGCTCATGCTGCGCCCCGGCTCGATCCCCGGCTATGGCGGCCAAATAAGCCCGCACCACCGGAAGCCGGCTGATGCCGGCGCTTTTGCCGGCGCGGGAGAGCCGACTGTTGGTGAACTCGCCATCGCCGATGGCGACACGGTGCACTTCGACATCATCGACCTGGCCGGCAACATGGTATCTGCGACGCCGTCGGGCGGCTGGTTGCAATCTTCGCCGGTTATTCCGGAGCTTGGTTTTCCTCTCGGCACGCGCGCCCAGATGTTCTGGCTGGATGAAGGCCACCCGGCGGCACTGGCGCCGGGAAAGCGGCCGCGCACCACGCTGACGCCGACGCTCGCGTTGCGCGACGGCGAGCCGTATCTCGGCGTGGGCACTCCCGGCGGCGATCAACAAGACCAGTGGATCACCCAGTTCTTCCTGCGCCACGTGCACGCTGGCTTAAATTTACAGGAAGCGATCGACGCCCCGGCCTGGCATTCCGAGCATTTTCCATCGTCGTTCTGGCCGCGGGCGGCGCGGCCGGGCGTTCTGGTGCTCGAAGGCCGCATTGCCAAAGACACGGCGGCTGAATTGAAACGCCGCGGACATGTTGTCGAAATCGGAGCCGAGTGGTCGGAAGGCCGGCTCACCGCCGCGTCGCGCGACGGCCGCAAACGCCGCGCTGCCGCGAACCCGCGCGGCATGCAGGGTTACGCTGCAGGACGCTGAGAGACTTCGCCAAGGAAGCGTTCGACCTCGGCGCGAAGCGTAACGGTTGCGTTTTCCACTTCTTCCGAGGCGGCAAGAACGGTCTGCGCCGAGCTTCGCGTTTGCGTGATGCCGCTGGCAACTTCGCCTAATGCGGCCACCACCGCCTTACTGCCGGCGGCGGCGCCGGCGACATTGTGCGAGATTTCTCCGGTCGCCAACTCCTGCTGCTCGATGGCGCCCACCACCTCGGACGTATGCATGCTGATGTCCTGCATCCGCTCGGTGATGGCCCCAATAGCAGCGACGGCCTCGCTGGTCGAGCCTTGCACCGAGGAGATTTCCCGGGTGATTTCTTCGGTAGCTCTCGCCGTCTGCACCGCGAGCGATTTCACCTCCGAGGCGACGACGGCAAATCCGCGCCCGGCATCGCCGGCGCGCGCCGCCTCGATGGTCGCGTTCAACGCCAGCAGGTTCGTCTGTTCGGCAATGTCCTGAATAAGCTTGACTACATCGCCGATCCTTTGGGCGATGCGCGCCAGGCCGGCAATATCCGAATTGGTGGCGGTAGCGTCGGCGGCCGCGCCCTGCACCACCTGGCTCGCTTGCGCCAGCCGCCGGCTGATTTCCTTGATCGAAGCCGACATCTCCTCCGCGGCCGCAGCCGTAGTCTCGATATTGACCGAGGCCTCATTCGAACCATGCAGCGCGCTCTCGGCACGGTGCAGCGTATGATCCGAGGTCGTGAGCAGCGATTTGGCGGCCGATTTCATTTCGAGCGCGCCCTGGGCCACGGTCAGGAGCATGGATTCGACGCGGGCGCGAAACGCAGCGATCGCCGCCTCGATCGCGTCGCGGTGCTGCTCGCGTTGACGCAACGAGTCGCGCTCCTTTTCGGCCGCGCGCTGTTGGGAGACGTCGGTATGCGTGGAAACCCAGCCGCCATCCGCCAATGGGCGGGTAATCACTGAAATCGTCCGGCCGTCTTCGAGTTCAAACGTTTTTTCCTCGGTGCGGCCGCTGGCGGCCTGTCGCAATGCGCCGTCGACATACTCATCGGGATCGCCGGCGAAGGCGCCGATTTTGGCGCGGCGCACGAGAATTTCCCGCAGCGGCGTGCCCGGACGGAAATTCTCGGGGGGAAGAATGGACATTTCGATATAGCGATTGTTGCAGAGCACGAGGCGCGCCCTGCCGTCATACATGCTCACGCCCTGAACCAGATTTTCGAGCGCGGCGCTGAGCAGGGTATTACGCCGGCGTTCCCGGATCAGAGCCGCCAGCGCGGCAATCAACAAGGCGGCGAGCGCCAACGCCACGGCCAACAGAACGACGTCCGCGGCGGGAAGATCGCTCAGCATCGGGGACATCGCGCGTCAAGCAACATCGGCACATACCCAAATCGCCGTCGCGAAGCCGGCAGCACGAACGGCCGAACCGGGGCCCATTGCCCATTTTTCGCTGGACCTTGCTTCGAAACATGGAGCTTCCGATGCGCGCTGCTTCAGTTAAGCGCACAAGCATTTTTCTAAGGTTAACGAAATGGTCATCAGCGGCCTGGGAGCAGCCCGCGCAGCCTTTTTGCCCCCGCGATAGCGGCCCGCCGCGCGGTTTCGAGCCGACACGCCGCCGCAAACGCCGCCGGACCGCGGACCCCGATCAAGCGGTCCGCAAGGGAGAGCCGCTCGCGCCAGAGATGGTCGATCATGGGATGATTGGCGGTAGCGCATGAATCGGCGCGCAGCATATTGGCGTCGTCGAGCAGATCTGCGGTCAGTTCGACGCTGAGCATCACGCCCGGTGAGAAGCGCGCATAGGCTTCGTCATAGGCAATTTTCCAGAACCAGGCGCCGCGGCCGCTTCGTAACGCGATCGTCGCGGCGATCGCGTGACCGTCGATAAGGAGGCGATTGATCGACACCTTCTGTTCGGCGGCGAGCTTGAACAGCGCGGTACGCACGAAGCGCTGCAGTTTTTCGTCGGCTGCCGCTGCCGTGCCGGCCCTGCCTTTCCACCCTTGCGCCTCCAGGCTGAAAAAGTCTTCGAGCGCGCGGTCGATCGCGGCGGGTTCGGTCGCGATCGTAACGGCGATGGCGCCCGTTTCGGAAAGGCGCCGCCATTGCCGGCGCAACTCCTTGCGCTGGTGGCCGCTGATGGCGCCTTCCAGATACCGCGACCGCTCGCCTCTCGGCGCGAGAAGCGCCCGGCGATGACGGCCGAATGGGGCCGACGGCATCTGCGCGCGCCGAAGTATGGCGTCGAGCGCGGCGGCGAAAGGTCCGTCCTCCGGCAGGAAGGGCAACAGCAGCAAGCCCGGAAGCGCGGGATCGGCGGCAAGATGCGACAGAAACGCGCCGACGACCGGCCCTGCGGCTTCGCGCTCGACCAAGGGCAGGCCGAGCGGTGCATAGGGATGCGTCCAACCGACCAGCACCGGCAGATTGAAACCGTAACGCCGGCGTTCAATACGGGCCGGGAAGAAACCAAGAAGCCGTCGCGGCTTTTCCCCCGACCAGATCAGAACCGCGCCGGCGTCAGCGCCGAACACCGGCGCAGCCGGGAGCGCAAAGGCCGGTTCGTAAAACACATTCGGCTCGAGCGCGCGCGCGGCTAGCTCGCGCCATTGCGCCGCGACCGGCTCGAGCCCGGTCAGCGGACGCCATTCGACCGTGAGGGAATTGGCCGCGTAGCGGTCCGCGAGCGCGGCGCGGCGCGCGGTTGCGATGGCCGACGCTGCGTCTTCCAGAGCGACAACCGGCGCCGGATCGTTCGTGACTCCGACGGTCATGCTCGCCCTTCAGCTTTCCCGGGGCGCACCGAAGATCAGGCAATGCAGCCCGAGGCGGTATTTGGCCAATGCGAACAGGCTGGCCGATTCGAATACCAGCGCCACGGCGCCGGCAATGGCGGCGCCGAGAAGCCCGAGCGGCGGGATCAGCGCCATCAACAAGACGAGGTTCAGCGCGAATGAACCGGCATAAACCAGCGCGCACGAACGCCGTTCGCCAAGCATGTTGAGGAGCCGCTCCGCCGGACCGACCGAAGCGCGGGCCAAAAGGCCTATGGCAATGATGAACATCAGATAGTAGCCGGAGACGAAGTCGGGTCCGTACAAGCGCAGCAGCGGACGGCCGAGAATCAACAGAACGACAATCGAGCCGAGCGAAGGCCAGAAAGTGAGGCGAACCGACTGGCGCAGGAAGGAGGCTAAGCGTTTGCGGTCGCCGGCGACGTGATATTGCGCGAACTTATGCGCGATGGTCTGCGCCACCGAGAAATAGATGAAGGCGACCAGCGCCATGGTCTTCACCGCGGCGTAATAGATCGCGACTTCTTTAGGCGACCGATATTGCTGGAGCACAATGACGTCGGCATAGGTGAGCAGCAGATAAAATGCTTCGACAACGAAGATCGGCGTCGAGGTGGCGAGCCAGGAACCGACCTCATAGACCTTCGCGCCGCTTTCAACGACGCGCGTGAGCCGCCGGTTGAGCACGACGAACTGGCCGATAGTGACGGCCCACAAGCTGACGACGCCGGCGAGCGTCGCTGTGATGGCGTCGGTAGGGAGGCCAATGGCGTAGGCGATGGCCATCAATCCGAGCAACGCGAGCTGGCGCTGGATGTAGACCGGCGCCAGCCCGAGGTTGACCCAGTTGTAGGAGCGCGCGATGCCGCTTTGGACCTGAGCGACACCGGAAAGCGGCAACGCCGCGCAGGCGAGGTAAAGCGGGATGATGGTCTCGCGACCAAGATGCGGCGACAGCAGGAACACCGCGGCAGCGCCGAGAAGCGCGATGCCGGTGGCGATGCCCGCGGCGAGCCAGCGGCTGCCGCCGAGATAGCCGCGCAACAGGGCGAGCTTGCCGTGTTCAGTGTATTCGGGAATGAAGCGTTGCGCGGCCGAGCCGAGGCCGAGATCCACCATGCCGCCGATCAACAACACCCAGGTCCAGGTGTAGACGTAAACGCCGAATTCGAAGACCCCCATCCATCGCGCCAGCAGAATCTGCGAGATGAAGGCGATGGCCGCGCTGACGACGCGGATAAGAAAGGCCGCGCCCGCCAACCGCCGCGCCAGCGAGGACTCGCTGCCATCGGCGAACAGCGCATGGACGCGGGCAAAGCTGCCACCGAGAGCGGCGCGCCACGAGGACGCGCGCCACTGCCAACGCGGCGCATGTTCGGAACCGATCGATGCCACAAATGACCTCTGCGCTGCCATAGTTCAGGCGGCTGGCAAGAGGGGCCAGCATTAGCAACGAAGCGTTAACATTCAGTTGGAAGAAATTAACAATTGCGGCGATGTGCTCATCCTGAGGCGGCGGCCGGAGCCGCCCTCGAAGGATGAGAATCTTGTTCCGGTGAGGCTCAGTAATCTTTCAAGAGCCGCTCGATGTAATCGAGCTCGTCTTGCGGGCGCAGCACGTCGCCGAAGCGGCGGCGCAGTTCTTCAATGATGCGGCGGGCGCGCTGCACGTCGATCTCGCCCGGCACTTTCACCGTAAAATCATCGCCGTAATCGCGGCCGCGTAACGGCCGGCCCAGCGGATCGGTATCGCGCTGTGCGCGCGGCAATCCGGTGCGGCCATTCTGGCCGGGCCCGGGCCCCTGACCCATTTGTTGCTGCATGGACTGCGCTAATCCCTGCGCTCCTTTGCGCAGCGCGTCGAGCGCGCGGCCTTGGGAATCGACGGCGCCTTCGGCGTTACCCTCGCCGAGCTCGCCTTCGGCTTGACCCATGGCTTCGCCGGCGTCGCCCAGCTGATCGAGACCGTTCTGGCCTTGGCCTTTTTCACCCTGCTGGCCTTGTTGGCCTTGCTGACCTTGGCCCATACCGCGCTTCTTCAATTCGTCGAGCAGCTTGTTGAGGCGGTCGCGCAACGCTTGCTGGTTCTTGCGCAGGTCGTCCATTGACGGCGCCTGCTGACCGCCCTGTTGGCCGGGTTGAGCTTGTTGTCCGCGCTGGCCGTTTTGCCGGCGCCGATCCTGGCCCTGCCGGAAGGTGCGGTCACGCAGGTCCTGCTGCTTGCCGATCATGTCGCCGAGCTCATCGAGTTGCGACATCATTTCGTCCATGTCGTCGCCGTTTTGGCCCGGCGTCGCCATCTGCAGGTTCTCCATCATTTGCTGGAGCTCTTGCAGTAATTGCCGCGCCGCGTCCTTGGCGCCGCTGCGCGCAAGGTTTTCGAGCCGGTCGAGCATGCTCTTGAGGTCTTTTTGACTGAGCGAGCGCGCGTTGCGGTCGAGCGGCCTCGACAATTGCTGGGCGTTCTTCATCTGCTCCTGCATGGCCTGCAGGTAGCGATCCATGGCGGCGCGCAACTGGTCCATCAGCTGCTTGATTTCCTGATCGCTGGCGCCGCGCTCGAGCGCTTGACGCAGCGCCTCTTCGGCGTTGCGTAAGCTGGCTTCCGCGTCGGACATGTCGCCGTCTTCGATGCCGAGCGCCATCTGCCACAGCCGCGCGGTCACCTCGCGCAGATCGTCGTCGGTCTTGGCGCGAACGAGCGACCAGAATATCGAGCGCAGCCCGAGGTAAATTCCGGCATCGGCAGTGAACTTGTCCGGCGCCAGCGCCAGCGCGTCGAGCGCGGTGGTAACAACGGGCCGCGCGCCGGCGTCGAGCGCGAGATTGCGCCGCTGCTCGACCAGCGCTCGCGCTAGCGGTTTTGTGAAACTGCGCTCCGGCAGGCGGAACGTGATCGGCTCGCTGCGGCCTTCGTTGCCGCCTTCATCCTTGGCGACGAGCGTCATCACCACCTCGGCGCCGGCCCAGGGATGATCCGTCAAATCTTTGATGGTCTGACCGGCGCCGCTCCGGGTCCGCGCTTGCGGCAGAATGAGCGCGAAATCCGGCGGTCCGAACAACGGGCGCGCACTTGGCTTCGCGGCCGCCGGTTCGTCCTTGCGCGCGAAGGTCGCATGCGCCTCGGTCACCCCGTAATCATCTTCGACGCGGTAAGACAGAAGCAGCGAGCCGTGGTTCTGCGGTTCGGGATCTTTGGTCAGCGCAATGGTCGGCGGCTTGTCGGGAATAGCGTTGAACGCCCAGACCAGATCGTCGCCGGCGCCGCGTAATGTCGCGGTCCCAGTACCGGTGATCTTGAACCTGTACTCCTGCGTACCGGCCGGCGAACGCACGTCGTCCTGCGCCGGCGCGACACCACCTTTGCCGGCGACATCGAGACTGACCTTGCCGGTGGTGCGCACGATGAGCGTGCTGCCGGCAGGGACCGTCATCACCTGGGCCGTTTGTGAATCCTGCCGCGCCGTTTCGCCAGGATGAAGGCCGGCAAGAATGATCGGCGGCCTGCCGGTATAAACCGGCGGAGTGACCCAGGCGTCGACGCGGAAATTTGCCGGCAGCACCACGCCTTGCCAGTCGAACGCGGCCGCGATGCGTTTCCAATGCTCGCCCTCGGCGGCGAAGAAACTGGCGATGACCGCGATAAGGACGAGACCGCGCAGTGCATAAGGATCGCTCGCCGACAGACGCGGCGACGGCCAACCCGCTTTGAAAGCGCGCGCCGACGCCAAGGTACGTTGGAGATGGCTTTTCCAAAGCGCCAGCGAATAGGGATCTTGCGGCGTAACCGCCAGCTCGTCAGCAATGGCAGTCGCCGGCCGGTGGGGCAATCCGCTGCCGCGATCGAGCCGGCTCAAACTTTCCGCGGCGGCCGGAATGCGCACTCGCACCAGCGGCGCGAGCGCGGCAAGCGCGAGTATTGCCATCGCGAACAGAACGATGGCGCGGCCAAGCGGCGGCAGATCAAGCCACAGCCCGAGCCAAGACAGGGTGAGGAAAATACCGCCGACCGTTGCGATCCGCGCCAATGCCGGCCACAGCCGCTCCCAGAGGATGGTCCAGCGTGCGCGGCGCAGCGCCGTGCCAAGCGGCGATTTGGCGTCGAGCGCCGATCGCCTTTGCGGCGGAGTTGGATGGCCTTGCTGCGTCGTCGTCTCCGTCACCACGTTCTCCGTGGAGAAACCTTGCGCGACAACACTTTAGCATCGGGGCCATTCAAAGGCGGCCCGCAGCGCAGGAAGCCTGCCATGCGGAAAAAAACAAGCAATTTCAGAGCCAGATCAGAGCCACGCCGGCATACGGTCGAGCGCGATCAATTCTTCGGCAGATGGCCGGGGCCGAACGATCGCCCATTCATTATGTCTGACAAGGACTTCGGGGATGAGCGGGCGGCTGTTATAGGTCGAGGTCTGGACTGCGCCATAGGCGCCCGCGCTCATGACGGCGAGAAGGTCGCCGGGCTTTGGCGGCACAAGCGAACGTTCGAGCGCGAGGAAATCGCCTGATTCGCAGACCGGCCCGACAACATCGGCGAAGATTCGCGGCACGCCCACCGGCGCCTGCCGCACCGGCCAAATGTCGTGATAGGCCTCATATAATGTCGGGCGAATGAGGTCATTCATGCCCGCATCGACGATCACGAAGGTCTTGGCTTCACCGCGCTTCAAATAAAGCACGCGCGTCACCAGGATACCGGCATTGCCGACGAGCAACCGGCCGGGCTCGAAGATCAGGCGGCAGCCGAGTTCGCGCGTAGCCTTTTTTACGACCGATGCGTAAGCATCCGGATCAGGCGGCGGCTCGTTATCGTCGCGATAGGGAATGCCCAAGCCGCCGCCGAGATCGATGTGTTCGATGCGATGGCCGTCGGCGCGCAGCGTTTCGACAAACTGCGCGAGCAGCGCGAACGCATCGTAAAACGGCTCAAGCGCCGTGATCTGACTGCCGATGTGCATATCGACGCCGACGATGCGAATGCCGTCAAGCTTGGCGGCGCGCGTATAAACCGCGCGCGCCTGGCTGATGGGGACGCCGAATTTGTTTTCCGCCTTGCCGGTCGCAATCTTGGCGTGGGTTTTGGCGTCGATATCGGGATTGACGCGGATCGAGACATCGGCTCGGCGATTTTTGTTGGCGGCAATGGCGGCAAGGAGCTCAAGCTCCGATTCCGATTCAACGTTGACGCAGAGAATGCCGTGATCGACGGCAAGCGCTAATTCGTCCTCCGTCTTGCCGACACCGGAGAACATGATCTTTTCCGGCGGAATGCCGGCTGAGCGCGCGCGCAAAAGCTCTCCGCCAGAGACGACGTCGGCGCCGGCGCCGAGTCGCGCCAAAGTCGCAATCACCGCTTGATTGGAGTTCGCCTTCATTGCGTAGCAGATAAGCGCGTCGACGTCGGCGAACGCCTCGGCGAACACGCGGTAGTGCCGCTCGAGCGTCGCCGTCGAGTAGCAATAAAACGGCGTACCGACCGCGTCCGAAAGCGCAATCAGATCCACGTCCTCGGCGTGCAGCACGCCGTTGCGGTAGGCGAAGTGATGCATGCGCGTTGTTTAGAGCATGGTCGGAAAAATGCCACCCCCGACGGAGCCACAGCGGCCGTATAGGCGCAGACCATCGGGAAGGCGCGGCAATCGATTGTTATTGAAGGATAGGGTCGAGTACGAACGATCTTTTCAGGCCGGTCGGCGCGACCGGGTTGCCGTTGGTGTCGAAGCCGGTTTTCGAAGCTGTCGTCTGACCCGGTGTGTTGGCGCCGGCAACCGACGGGTTCGGCGCGGTATCTCCGGGCTGGACCGGCGGCGGCGCGCCGAGCGACGGCGGAAACGCCCAACCCAGCCCCCCCGACCCCGCCGGCGGCACCTCCGGCGCTCCGTTGCGTCCGCAATTGGCGAGTCCGACGGCAACGGCGCCAAGGACTAACGCCATAACGCAGAGCCGCAAACGATTGTGGGCCAAAACCTGCTCCCCAGCGCTTCCGCGAGCGCCCGACCATAGCAGATCGCATCGTCGCGGCGACATTTTGGCGGCGATACCTTGCCGGGCGGTTATAGCGCCGAAAACGGCAATCAGACCTTGCTTTTGAGCCGTTTGAGCCAGCGATTGGCCTCCCGGCGGACGTTTTCCGGCGCGGTACCGCCGTGAGTGCGGCGGCTTTTCACCGAGGCCTCGACGGAAAGAACGTCGAAGACCGCTTTGGTAATCCGCGGCTCGATTGCCTGCATGGCGGCGAGCGGCATCTGCTCGAGCGGCAGCCCCGCCTCCGCCGCCTTGGCGACAATCCGGCCGGTGACGTGGTGCGCCTCGCGGAACGGCAGTTGCAGCGTCCGTGTCAGCCAATCGGCAAGGTCGGTGGCAGTGGCAAAGCCTTCGCCGGCGGCCTCGCGCATGCGGGCGGCATCGACCTTTATGTCACCCACCATGCCCGCCATGGCGTTGATCGACAAAGCAAGCGCGCCGAGCGCGTCGAACGTGCCTTCTTTGTCTTCCTGCATGTCCTTCTGATAGGCGAGCGGCAGTCCCTTCATCACAACCATCAGCGCCGTGAGCGCGCCGATAATGCGTCCAGCGCGCGCGCGTACGAGCTCCGCGGCGTCGGGATTGCGCTTCTGCGGCATGATCGAGGAGCCGGTGGTAAACTTGTCCGACAGTTTAATGAGACCGGCGAGCGGCGAAGACCACAGCACGATCTCTTCGGCGAAGCGCGACAAATGCACGGCGCAAATCGCGGCCGCCGACAAAGTTTCCAAAACAAAATCTCGATCGGCGACCGCATCGAGCGAGTTTGCCGCCGGCCGGTCGAAGCCGAGCGCCTTCGCGGTCATGGCGCGATCGATGGGAAACGATGTGCCGGCAAGCGCGGCCGCGCCGAGTGGACTTTCATTGAGGCGCTTTCGCGCATCGGCGAAGCGTCCGCGGTCGCGCGCCACCATCTCGACATAGGCCAGAAGGTGATGGCCGAAAGTGACCGGCTGCGCCGTCTGCAAATGCGTGAAGCCCGGCATCACGATCGCGGCATGGGCGAGCGCTTTCTCGGCAAGTGCGCGCTGATACCCTTTAAGCGCCGCATCGATGCCGTCGATGGCGTCGCGCACCCACAGCCGGAAATCGGTTGCGACCTGGTCGTTGCGTGAACGCGCGGTATGCAACCGGCCCGCTGCCGGCCCTATTAGCTCTTCGAGCCGGCCCTCGACATTCATATGAATGTCCTCCAGCGCGCGGCGGAACTTAAACTTGCCCGCCTCCATTTCTGACAGGATCGTGTCTAGACCGTGAGCAATCCGCTTTGCATCTTGCGCGCCGATAATGCCGGTCTTGGCCAGCATCGCCACGTGAGCCTTGCTTGCGGCGATATCCTGCCGGTAGAGGTGACGGTCGAAATCGATCGAAACGTTGATCTCCTCCATAAGAGGATGGGGTTTTGAGCCAAACCGCCCTCCCCACATTTTGTTGCTCATGATCAAGTCCGCCGAAGTAACCGCTCGATGACCGCGCCCTCCGACTCCCCTTATAAGAACCGGCGGCGCTGGTTGGCCGTGGTGGCGAGTTGCGCCGTCGCCGTCATGGCCCTGCTGGCGGGGGTATACGGGATTGGGCATCTGCGAAGCAATCCGGCCGCCGCCGAATGTGCACCCGCACTGGAAACGGCCAGCCGGCTCGCGCCGCTCGTCCGGGGAGAGGTCGCGGCTCTGGCCGTCGCGCGCACGCCCTTTCGCCTTCCCGATCTGACTTTCAAGGACAGCGCCGGCCACGAGCACACATTGGCGGAATGGCGCGGCCGCACCGTGCTTCTTAACCTTTGGGCCACGTGGTGCGTGCCTTGCCGCAAAGAGATGCCGGCACTCGATACCCTTCAAGCCGATCTCGGCGGCGCCAAGTTCGACGTCGTCGCGGTCAATATCGACACTCGCGATCCGCAAAAGCCGCTGAAGTTTCTCAAGGACGTCGGTATCGCCCACCTCGCCTACTATGCCGACGACAGCGCCAAGGTGTTTCAGGAGCTGAAAGCCGCGGGCAAGGCGTTCGGCATGCCGACTACGCTTCTGCTCGACCGTTCTGGCTGCGAAATTGGCGAAATGGCGGGTCCGGCGGAATGGGCCAGCGCCGATGGCATCAAGCTTGTCAGCGCCGCGGCAGGTCGAGCCGAATGAGCGGCTGCCTGCCGCTCAGACTGGATAATATCGAGTTGCTGAGCCGTCTTTCTCTTTGCGAACGAGCCCATGCTTAATCAGCGTAGCGCGCAGACCATCAGACTCCTCTCGGTTGAGAAGCCGATTAATTTCAGAAGGTCGAATTCCCGGACGTGCCCTGATCAGCGAGAGCGTCTTTTCAAGGTCGCCGCCTTGGCTCCGTTTCGCTGATTGGACGGTTTTACCGCCCCGCGCGGCTTTAGTCGGTTTTCGCTTCATCGCGCGTCCTCTTTCCAACCGGCTCATCAAAACTCAACCGCGTGTTATCTCGTGCGCCGCGCGCGTCAGATCCTGCTTAAGCAGATAAAATGAAGCAGCGAGGAACAGAACGTCCTTCATCAGGAAGCCGAGCGGCAACGTCATGATTGGAAATCCGCCAGCCTCACGCGCCCAGGCATCAGGCAGGAAGGGAATAATAGTCACGGTGCCAATGAAGGTTACGATCGACCCGAGCGCGCCCAAGATGCCGAGCCTCGGGCTCCAATAGCCGAGAAAAATGAGAGCGCCGAAGATCGTCTCGGTCGTCGCCAGAAAATAACCGGCACCCCGAAGGCCGAAAGCCGGCAGCAGCCAGAACACGACGGGACTGTGGCTGATCATCGGGACCAGCATCTCGATGGTGTAGTGGTTCCACTTCTGGATGCTGAAGGCGAAGAAGGTAAAGACCATCGCCGCACGGATGAGATGCCGGTCGAGATCACCCCGGAACAAGGCCCACCGCGAAACAAACAGAATAAGCTGATTCAATTTTTCCATCACGTCGTTTCCCCTCATTCCTGCTTCTGCCGCTATGGTTCGCCCCCTGGACCTTTATTTCATCACTCCCAGCGCAATGAGCAAACGCCTTACGGCATAGCATTAGCGTCTGCGCCACTCCCGCGGACCACGACCGATCCCGACACACGGTCTACGGCAGAGTTTCCCAAAGCTCCTCAAGCCGAAAGGAAATCGCGGATGCTTTGAGCGATCTCGGCGGCGTGCGTCTCTAATGCGAAATGGCCGGTGTCCAGGAAGCGAACGACGGCGTGAGGAATATCGCGCTTGAACGCCTCGGCGCCCGACGGGAGAAAGAACGGATCGTTCTTGCCCCACACTGCCAATAGCGGCGGCTTGTGCGCGCGGAAATATTTCTGGAAGGTGGGATAGAGCGCGACGTTGTTTCGGTATTCGCCGAACAGGTCGAGCTGGATTTCATCGGCGCCAGGGCGCGCCAAATAAAAGTTGTCGAGGTTCTGACCATCCGGCGAAACTATTGTCGGATCGGGCACGCCGTGGGTGTATTGCCAGCGGGTCGTCTCGGGGGTGAGGAAGGTCCGAAGCGCGCTTCGGTTCGCGGCCGACGGATCTTCCCAATAAGCCCGGATTGGAGTCCAGCCGTCGCTGAGACCTTCTTCATAGGCGTTGCCATTCTGCGAAATAATCGCGGTTATCCGCTCAGGGCGACGGACCGCAAGTCGGAAACCGGTCGGCGCACCGTAATCAAACAGGTAAACCGCAAATCGATCGTAGCCGATGACCTCAGTGAAACGGTCGATCACACCAGCAAAGTTATCGAACGTGTAGCCGAATTTTTCTCGCGGCGGCATGTCGGATTGACCGAACCCGGGAAGGTCAGGCGCGACCAAGTGAAATCTGTCGGCGAGCAACGGGATCAGATCGCGGAACATATGCCCCGCGCTCGGGAAGCCGTGCAGGAGCAGCAGCTTCGGCGCGCCGGGTGGCCCCGCTTCGCGATAGAACACCTTGAAGCCGTCGACATCGGCTGTGCGATATCTGATAGGCGTCATCAGGTTCTCCTTTGCTCGCAATACGATCTCTCGAGGTTCAACGTCAGCGCGCTCTCGCATCACGACGGCCGCGCAGCCGCGCCCCTGGCTCAGTCGCCGATTACCGATTTGATCGCTTCACGTATGATGTCGACGACTGCTGCCGGAGCGGTGACGCTGGGCGTGTGATCAACCGCATGCGCTTTCACTTTCGCCTTCATGCGGTTCGCCATAAAGCGCTGCGTCTCGGGGACGATCATGCGATCCTCCTCCGCGACCAGAAACCAACTGGGAACATCCTTCCACAGCGGCCGCCCGGCAGGAACCGTGATGCAGTTGACCGATAACGGCCGCTGTACGGCCGCAAGCAGCCCCAAGTCCTCCGCGGATGCGTTCGGCGCGAACGCCTTGGCGAAAGCGTCTTCTGGCAGCCAGATCAAGTTGTTGCTGTCCGGCGCAAGCTTCGGCGCCAGCGGGTGTGGTGCGGCCCGATAGAACACATCAGCGACCTTCTCACCTTCATCGGGGGCAAGCGCAGTTACGTAAACCAGCGCCTTTACGCGCTCGGGTCGCGCAAGCGCGATAACAGCACCGGCGTAAGCGTGTCCCGCCAAGACAACCGGTCCCGGCATACGTTCGATGCTGCGGTTGAGCGCCGCAACGTCGTCAGCAAGGGATGTGAGCGGGAGTGGCGCAGCCACGACTTTCGTGCCGTAGGCGTCGAGTGCCGTTATCACCCGCGCCCAGCTCGCCCCATCCGCCCATGCGCCGTGCGCGAGCACCACGCTGACATTCTCGATCGCCACCCTGCTCTCGCAACTTATCTGGCGGTTTCGTAACCTCTTTAAAGATCGTCGACAGGTTATGATGTAGCGGCATAACTTGTCAAGAACAGTTAAACCGGTTATGCGATCGACTCCTGCCGGGGCCGATTGTGAAACCCAAACCGCCAGCAATTTTTATCGGCGACTCGCTTGGCCTCGATTTCCTCAATTCGGTTGCGACGCCGCTCGATACTTCGGTCGACTGGCTCGAAAACGGCGAGGGACTTTTGAGGTGGCTGGCTCAGGCCAAGCTTGTGCCGTCGGATACGTTGAACGGGTTGAAGGCCCGCGCGACATCCGCTGAGTTGGACAAGGTTGCGGATCAGGCCCGCGCGTTGCGCGAGTGGTTCAGAAAATTTGTCCGCAAGCATATGGGCCGCCCGCTTCCGCACAAGGCGCTGGAGGAGTTGGCCCCTTTGAACAAACTTCTTCAAGGCGATGAGGCATTCAACCAAATATCGCGCCATCACGCGAAAGACGGCGAGCGCTTCGAACTGCGCGCCATGCGGCGTTGGCGATCTCCACAATCCTTGTTGCTGCCGATTGCCGAAGCGTTGGCGAAATTCATATGTGAAGAAGACTTCGCTCGCGTGAAAGCGTGCAAAGGACATGGCTGCACGCTGGTGTTCGCCGACCATACACGAAGCCAAGGGCGAAGATGGTGCAGCATGGCGGTCTGCGGCAATCGCGCCAAACAATTGGCGCACCGCAATCGGCTGAAGAATGAGAAATGAAATCTGACAAACTTAGAGGAGCGACGGGATAAGGAGACCAACATGCCCGCTCTTCCGTTGATTGTCTTCGATGTCAACGAAACCCTCCTCGATCTTGGCACGATGGAGCCGACCTTCCAGCGCATCTTCGGCGACAAAGGCGCCATGCGCCTGTGGTTCGCCAACCTCATCCTCTGCTCGGTGGCGCTTACGGTCGCCGACGCCTAGGTGCCGTTCACCGACATTGGCGCGGCTGTCATGAAAATGATGGCGGATACCCGTGGCATCAGCATCGCCGACAATGACAAAACCGAGTTGACCGACAAGTTCTCCACCATGCCGCCCTATCCCGAGGTTCCAGGGGCGCTGCGAAGCTCCGCAGGGCGGGTTTTCGGCTATTTTGCCTCACCGACAATCTCCTTGAAGTGCAAACCCGTCAGCTCACTCATGGCGGCATCGTCGATCTGTTTGAACGGCGCTTCAGCGCCGACGGCGTGAAGCATCACAAACCATCACCTGAGGCCTACGCCTACGTCGAGAAAGAGCTCGGCGTTACGCCCGCCGAACTTTGTTTGATCGCCTGCCATACTTGGGACACGCTCGGCGCCGCTGCGGCCGGCTGGCGGGCTGCGCTGATCAAACCCATCGGCAACGATGTAATGGGAGTTGGACCTCAGCCGCACATCGTCGGCAACCATCTCAATGACGTAGCCGATCAACTGATCACCCGGCACACGGG
>Ga0209169_10000137_pt1 | contig 42587 bp, 41 predicted proteins | sample HubBroMetageWRM4_FD_188346 | JGI IMG/M metagenome (GOLD analysis project Ga0209169, IMG submission 188346) | Warmed soil microbial communities from the Hubbard Brook experimental Forest, New Hampshire - Hubbard Brook CCASE Soil Metagenome WRM 4... | ecosystem: Environmental > Terrestrial > Soil...
TGAAGATTTTGGGTGCTGCGCTTCAGGCTGATGGTGAAACGAGGTCCGTGTGAACGGCCTCAAGCATCAGAAGGAGAAGCGCAGCATGGACCATTTTGCTGGATTAGACGTTTCGGTCAAGGACACGAACGTCTGCATTGTGGATGATACAGGCAGGTTGGTGCGGGAAGTGAAGGTAGCGAGCGAGCCGGCGGCTCTGCTGCCGGTGCTGACAAACCCCGCTTACCACTTCAAGCGGATTGGACTGGAAGCTGGACCGCTGTCGCAATGGCTGTTCAGTGCGCTCGCCGAAGCCGGCTTGCCGGTGATTTGTGTTGAGACGCGGCACATGCGGGCGGTGTTGAAAGCGCAGATCAACAAGACTGATCGCAACGATGCCCGCGGCATCGCGCAGATGATGCGGGCGGGGCTTTATCGTCCGGTGCATGTCAAGACACTACGCAGTCAGAAGCTGCGGATGCTACTGACCCACCGCAAGCTGCTGCAGTCGAAAGCCATCGCCGTTGAGAATGATCTACGCGCTACCTTGCGCAACTTCGGCCTTAAGGTGGGAATGGTGGGGACGGTGAAGTTCGAGGCCCGCATCAGGGAGCTGGTCGAGAACTTGTCCGATCTAGCCGTGCTGGTCGAACCGCTGCTCGTTGTCCGGCGGGTGCTTCATGAGCAGATCGGGGTCCTGCATCGCCGCCTGCTGGCCGTCGTGCGGGACGATGAGGTGTGCCGGCGCCTGATGACGGTGCCCGGTGTCGGTCCGGTAGTGGCACTGACCTATCGCGCCACTGTCGACGTGCCTGCTCGCTTCAAGAACTCCAAGGCGGTTGGGGCGGTATTTGGACTGACGCCATCGCGGTACCAATCCGGCGTGAGCGACCGCACCGGCGGCATATCGCGGTGCGGAGACGAGATGATGCGGATGATGCTCTACGAGGCAGCCCACAGCATGCTGGTGCGCTCGACGAAATGGTCCTGGCTCAAGGCCTGGGCGATGAAGATCGCCAGGCAGCGCGGGCTCAAAAAAGCGATCGTGGCGCTTGCACGCCGGCTGGCCGTGATCATGCACCGCATCTGGATTGACGGCAGCGAATTCCGCTGGACTCGGGAGGTCGTGGCGGCATGAAAACTTTCGATCATAGGCGATAGGAGAACATTCGGGTTCCACCAAGCGGTGGGATGATGTCCCTCGCGGGACGATGGATGAGGTGAGTTCGTCTGGTCCCTTGGACTGTCCTCGCTCGAGGGCAAGTCCGATCAAAAGATTGTTCCACCTCTTCTTCGAATCCCATACTGGAAGGGCCGCGGTGCCGATTCCGAAGAGAAGCGCGAGCCCGCGAGTGATATCGACACCGCAGTGGTGGATAGGTCTGAAAGCGCTTGACCAGAACCGGCCGATTAGAGAAGGGACCAGCCGACATGGAAAGGGACCAGTACCCGGGCCAGGACCAAGTACAAAAAAAGAACATCTTGCCAACCAGAACAAATCGTGTACAATGGCTTTCTTCCGTTGGGGAGAAGACCCGCGGGGTGTCGACGGCGAGTTCGGCCTGCCGCGTTGCCGGTCTTTCGAATCCTGACCATAAGGAGCACAAACACATGAGCGCCGCGCTTCGTCTCGTCGAAGGATCATCCATGGACAAATCGAAGGCCCTTGATGCCGCGCTGTCGCAGATCGAGCGCAATTTCGGCAAGGGCTCGATCATGCGGCTCGGCAAGAATGCGGGCTCGCTCGATATCGAGACCGTCTCCACCGGCTCGCTCGGGCTCGACATTGCGCTCGGCGTCGGCGGACTGCCGCGCGGGCGGGTCGTGGAAATCTACGGGCCGGAATCGTCGGGCAAGACCACGCTCGCTCTGCATTGCGTCGCCGAAGCGCAGAAGGGGGGCGGCATCTGCGCTTTCGTCGATGCCGAACACGCGCTCGATCCGATTTACGCGCGCAAGCTCGGCGTCAATATCGACGATCTTTTGATCTCGCAACCCGACGCCGGCGAGCAGGCGCTGGAAATTGCCGATACGCTGGTGCGCTCGGGCGCGGTCGACGTGCTCGTCATCGATTCGGTGGCGGCTTTGGTGCCGCGCGCCGAACTCGAAGGCGAGATGGGCGACCAGCAGCCTGGATTACAGGCGCGGCTGATGAGCCAGGCATTGCGCAAGCTCACCGCCTCGATCAACCGCTCCAACACCATGGTCATCTTCATCAACCAGATCCGGATGAAGATCGGCGTCATGTACGGCTCGCCGGAAACCACCAGCGGCGGCCAAGCGCTGAAATTCTACGCTTCCGTCCGCCTCGACATCCGCAGAATCGGCGCGATCAAGGAACGCGACGAGGTGGTCGGCAATCAAACGCGTGTCAAAGTCGTCAAGAATAAGCTGGCGCCGCCGTTCAAGCAGGTCGAGTTCGACATCATGTATGGCGAAGGCGTTTCCAAGAATGGCGAATTGATCGATCTCGGCGTCAAGGCGGGCGTGGTGGAAAAATCCGGTTCCTGGTTTTCCTATGACAGCCAGAGAATCGGCCAAGGCCGTGAAAACGCCAAAAGCTTTCTCAAGGCCAATCCCGATATCGCGGCAAAGATCGAAGCGGCGATCCGGCAAAATTCCGGCCTCATTGCCGAGCGGATTCTCGCCGGCGAGGAAGCCACAAAGGACGACGACGCTGCGGAAGGGTAGGGGCTGTTGCCTCACCTTCTCCCTCTCCTCCTAGCCGGGAAGAGGCGTCAGAAGGCGATCAACCCAAATCTCACTTTTCCCGCGGGCGGGGTGAGGGGCGGCGTCCCCGGCCGTCCCCACGGCAAGCGCTCCTCACCCCAATTTTTTCCCGGGCGCGGTGCAGCACCGAAAGCGCGTTGACGCGCGTTTTTCAAAGCGCAGGTGCCGCACCGCTGACCCGGGATCGTCGCGCGCTCTAAGTAGTCGAAGAACCCGGATCGACGGGGCAGCGTTGCGCTTCGCTCCACGCTGCCCCGCGTCCGGGGAACTCGCATAAATGGACTCGCAATTGGACCGCGTCGCTGTCGCTCGCAATGACGAACGGTCTCGCGGTGGCCGAGCTTACGGTTCGTCCTTCGGTTCGAGTTGTTGATCAACCGGTTCGTCGTAACCGTGGCGGCTTGAATAGAACAACAGGCCCATCAGGCCAAAGCCGACCGCGAGCGAGATGATAATTCCGCCCGCCATGGCGACATAACCGACGGCCGGCATGGGCGGCCCGCCGACGACGAAAGCGCTGGCGGCGTACCAGAGCGCGGCTGCGAGCAACGCCAGCAGCACGGCAGTGGTCGCGATGGTGCCGAACTGTTTGGGCGCCGGCTCTGTCATGAACGGGAGATAGGCGCGGCGGAGCGCCGGCGCCAGCCGGGCGCTGCTCGGGTCAGAATTTATTGGGCGGGCGCGGCACGCCTCCCGGCGGCAACGGTCTGTCGCCGCCGCGCAAGAACACGTAATCGGCGGAATAAGGAACGGCGCGCAGCGCGCCGCGTTCGCTGCACGGCCCCGATAAAGCGCCGCCACGGGTGTTGATGCGCTGCACGGTCGCGGTGGCGGTGAGAATGCCGCTGCCGCGCCGGTCGACGACGTCGAGCTTGAGCCACGCGACGTCATCGGCCGTTGTGCCCGGCGCGGAGCCGGCGCCTTTGCCGACCACCGCGCTGCCGTCAGCGTTCTCCCAGGTGGGACCGGCATAGTGCCGCCCGACGGTGCGGCCGTCCGCCATCAGCGCGGCGATCGGCTCGCGGAAGCTCCAGGCAAGTTTGCCGTCCTTTTCCTTGCATTCGTAGATTTGCGCGCCTTCGGCATGAAACGTGACAATCGGCGTCTGGTCGGGGACAGCAATCGCCGCCGGAAGCTGGGGCTGCTCCGCCGCCGCGACTGCGGAAAGCATCAAAGTGCCGGTGAAAAGCGCGGTAAGGGCCGCGCACGTTGTAGCCGCCCCGATCGGTTCGCTCATGCCATTGCCTTTCTCAAGTTCTCGTCCACTTTGTCGAGGAAGCCGGTAGTGCTGAGCCATTTCTGCTCCGGTCCAACCAGCACCGCGAGGTCCTTGGTCATAAAGCCCGCTTCCACCGTGCCGACCGTGACTTTCTCCAGCGTCGCGGCGAACTTCTCAAGTTCAGGATTGTCGTCGAGCTTGGCGCGGTGCGCTAGGCCGCGCGTCCAGGCGAAAATCGAAGCGATGGAATTGGTCGAAGTCTCGCGGCCCTTCTGGTGTTCGCGGTAATGCCGGGTCACCGTGCCGTGCGCAGCCTCGGCCTCGACGATGCTGCCGTCCGGCGTCGTCAGCACCGAGGTCATCAGCCCGAGCGAGCCATAGCCTTGCGCCACCGTATCGGACTGCACGTCGCCGTCGTAGTTCTTGCAGGCCCAGACGTAGCCGCCCGACCATTTCAGCGCCGCCGCCACCATGTCGTCGATCAAGCGGTGCTCGTAGAACAGGCCTTTCTTCTCGAATTCGTCGCGGAATTCATGGTCGTAGATTTCCTGAAAGATGTCCTTGAAGCGGCCGTCATAGACCTTGACGATGGTGTTCTTGGTCGAGAGGTAGAGCGGATAGCCGCGGCCCAACGCGAAATTCATCGAGGCGCGGGCGAAATCGCGGATCGAGTGGTCGAGATTGTACATCGCCATGGCGACACCCGGCCCGGGAAAGCGAAACACCTCGCGTTTGATCTCTTCGCCTTGGTCGCCGACGAAAGTTAGAAACAGCTTGCCCTTGCCGGGGACCTTGAAATCAGTGGCGCGATACTGGTCGCCGTAGGCGTGGCGGCCGATGATGATCGGCTTGGTCCAGCCGGGAACCAGCCGCGGCACGTTCTTGCAGATGATCGGCTCGCGAAAAATCACGCCGCCCAAGATGTTGCGAATGGTGCCGTTGGGCGAGCGATACATTTCATGCAGGTTGAACTCTTTTACCCGCGCCTCGTCGGGCGTGATGGTGGCGCATTTGACGCCGACGCCGTAGAGCTTGATCGCTTCAGCGGCGTCGATGGTGATCTGATCGTGGGTTTCGTCACGCTTGTGGATGCCGAGATCGAAATATTTGAGTTCGACCTCGAGGTAGGGGTGGATCAGCTTTTCCTTGATCAGCTGCCAAATGATCCGCGTCATCTCGTCGCCGTCCATCTCGACGATGGGATTGGTGACCTTGATTTTCGCCATGGAGATTTGGTTCCGATGGAACGCCGCCGGCCGCAGTTGGTATTGGCAGTGATCAGGCGCGGCCGTCGGACGACGCCACCCCGGCAATGACTCTATAGCATCGGCTCCCCCGCCGGAGAAGCCGTGTTAGCTTGCGGACCTACGTTTGCCCGATGGGTTCAATCGCGCTTACCGACTCATTTCTTCTTCGCGTTGAGTACCGGCAGAAGAAGTTTCAACAGCGCTTGATCGGAGAACGGGTTCTGACCCGAGATCAACTCGCGGTCTTGAAGAACGTAGCTCGCCCACGGCGCGGCCACGCTGACGTCACCGCCTGCGGTACGCAAGGCGAAGTCCGGGTAAAACAGAACCTTGCCGCCAATTTCCATCGGCTCGCGTTGCTGCTCTTCCGCCGTCGAAAAGATGGTCATCTTGTATCCGGCATAAATCCAGCCTTTGGCCTTTTGCGCCGCTCCGGCGTCGCCGGCCGAGAGCGCTTTGACGAACTCCACTGAATTTGGCAGCGCCGAGAGCAGCGAAATCGGACCATGGCACAGCACGGCGGTAGGCTTCGATGTTTGATGAAAGTGCCGCATGATGGTGCCGGCGTCGGGATCGTCGAGCAGATCCTCCATCGGGCCGTGGCCGCCGGGGACAAAAACGGCGTCGTATTGATCGAGGCCTGAGGCGACGACATTCGGTAAAGGCGTTGGATTTTTCAGCCCCGTCAGGCTGTCGCGGAATTTCATATAGTCGGCAAGCCTGGCCGCGTCGCCACCGAAGAAATCGGGGACCGCCGAATGGACATCCAGTTGCGGCGTGTTGCCTTTGGGGTTGGAAAAGGTGATTTCGTAGCCTTCTTGCATCAGCGCGCGAACCGGAACCGTCAGTTCGTTAAGGTAATAGCCAGCGCCGGTGTAAACCTTGCCGTCTTTCAGGGGCAGGCCGTGGCCACTCGAGACGAGGACCAGGACTTTTCCTTTTGCCGCCATTTTAATCTCCCTTGAAATCAATGAATCGCGCCGCCCCGCGGGCTCACAACAAGGTGTGCTCGTCCTTAGACTAATACACTAACGATGGCGTGGGGCGAGTTTTGGCAGACTATCGTGTCTCCAATGTCGCAGTTGGGTCAAAAAACCGACATTTGTCGCTGCAACACGGATGTCGGTTAATCGCCAAGTCGGACATCCGAGGGCACGCTCGATTGTGCGTTAGTTCGCGGGCTTGGCCGGCTCACCGACCACGACGAATGGCGCCCAATATTGCGGGTCGGCCCATTCGGCGTGCTGCCTGTTATCGATCATGGCCAGCATGGATTTTTGCAGCGCCTCGCCGTGGGAGAGTTTGCGATTGGCAGCAAGCGCCGCAAACATTGCCGTCATTAATTCAACCGTGCTCTCGGAATTGACCTCCCAATTAGAGACCACAAGCGAGCGTGCTCCTGCATAAAAGAATGCACGCGCCAACCCCGACAGCGCCTCCGCGCCCGGCTTCTCGGCGGCTGCGGTGTTGCAAGCCGACAGCACCACCCAATCGGCATTGAGTTTGAGCTGGGCCACTTCGCTGGCAGTGAGGAGGCCGTCGTCAAGTTGGGTGGGATGTTCGGGCAACGTCAGCACCAGCGCCGGCTCGGCGTTGAGCTTGGCGAAATTGGCCACTTCGCCGGCGAGCAAGCCGTGTGTCGCGAAATAGACGATACCGTATTCGTCAAGTTTTGCAGCTTTGACGCGGGTCTCGGTGGCATCCGCGCCGGTGATAAGGTCCTTTGGGTCGGCATGGACTCCGGCGGCGACCTTTTTCAGCTCATCGGCGGTTTCGGGCAGCGGCGGCAGCGCCGTCCGCAATTCTGCGACGTCGGCAACCGTGCCGCGGATGCCGCGCGCGGCCGCGATCTCGGCGACGACCCTGGTGTTTTGCGCGAGCTGCTGAGCATCGGGATCGAAGATCGGGTTGGCGAAGCCGATCAGCGGCTTTCCGGCCCCCGCCACCGCCGACTTGCCGCGCAGCACTTTGAGGCTTGCGATCGAGGGCAACACGGTGACGGAATGCGTCCGCACCAGCCAGTCAACGCTCTTGAGTGCCTTGCCGGTTGGATCGCGCATTACCAAAAGCTGCGGCGGCAGGCTGGTCAGCGCGCCGTCGAGCACGAGGCTCAAGCGCGGTTTTCCGGTCAAACTGTTTTCGACGGGCGCTAGAATTTGGCGATAAAGCGTGAAGCTTGCCTGCGGGTCGAACGGCATCGAGGAATCAAGCAGGCGGCGAAGTGCCGCGACCTGCCGCGATACGTCATCCGCCGCAACGGCAAGTTCTTTCCAATCGGCCGTATTTCGGCCGACTACCCACACGTAACTTTTTTTGTTGTCGACGTGGACAACAACGAGAGCCTCGTCATCGGCGAGTAATGGCTGAATGTCCTTGAGCGAAAGCGATTGCGGGTTCGACAGCGCGGCGTAATCCGGAAACTCGCGCCTGAAAACGGCTTGCAGCGCGTCGCGCTCCTTGGCGATCGCCGCGACGCGTTCTCTGATCCGCAATTCCTGCGCCGCATCGCGCTGCGCAGGCTCCTTGGCCACTGCGGCAATGATCGCCTTGTCGAGGGCTGCGGCTTCGCCGGTCAGGTCCTGATCCTGGCGGACCAGCTGCGCAAGCCGGTCACTGCCTGCGGCAAAGCGCACAGTCAGCGCGTTGAGTGCCTTACCCGCGGAGGTCTGCGACGCCTGCTGCACGACATCGAGACCATCGTCGATAGCCTCACCGGACGAAATGAGCTTAGCCGCCTCGGCACCGGCGAGGACCGGCAGTGCGGGCACTGTCGCAGCGCTCTTATTTGTTAGCGTTCTGCGAACCAGCGGCAGCGCGTCGGCGTAGCGGTTCTGGTTCCTGTACAGGTCGGCCAGATTGTTCAGCGACCGCGCGACCTCCTCGTGGTCGGGCCCAAGCGCCTTTTCGTAAATCGCCAGCGCTTGCTTCAAAAGCGGCTCGGCATCGGCGTAGCGACCCTGCTCACGGTAAAGGAGAGCGAGATTATTGAGCGACCTCGCGACATCCGGATGATCGGGCCCAAGTACCTTTATGCGGATTGCCAGCGCCTGCTTGAACGGCGGCTCGGCGTCCGCGTAGCGGCCTTCGACGTCATAGAGTGTTGCCAAATTGTGGAGAAACCCGGCGACTCTGGCGTGATCAGGCCCGAGCGCTTTTTGTGCGATCACCAGCGCTCTTTTGTAAAGCGGCTCGGCATCGGCGTAGCGGCGTTGGGTCTGATAGAGAATGGCCAGACCGTTTAGCGACTGCGCCAGAAAGGGATGATCGGGCCCCAAGACTTTTTCTCGGATCGCGAGCGCCCGCCTGAACAGCGGCTCGGCATCGGCGTAGTCGCCCTTCTGGAAGGACAGCTGCGCCAAATTGTCGAGCGTCTCCGCGACGCCGGGGTGATTGGGCCCGAATGTTTTCTCCCGGATCGCTAGCGACCGCTTGTAGAGCGTCTCCGCGTCGGCGTAGCGGCCTTGATCGTGGTACAGCATAGCCAGATTGGCCAGGACCGCCGCGATGTTCGGGTGATCGGGTCCGAGCGCCTTCTCTTGAATAGCCGCCGATCGTTTATACAATGGCTCGGCGTCTGCGTAGCGGCCTTGGTTGTGGTACAGCGACGCTAGACCGTTCAGCCTCGTCGCTACCACGGCATCATTGGGTCCGGATGCCTTCTCCTGAATCGCCAGCGCCCGCTGGAAGAGCGGTTCGGCATCGGCATAGCGGCCCTCGTCTTGGTAGACCGCCGCCAGATTGTAAAGCGTGTCCCCGACCTCGGCGTGATCGGCGCCGAGTGTCTTCTGTTGAATGGCCACCGAACGTTTTAGCAGCGGCTCGGCGTCGGCGTAGCGGCCTTCGTCGCTATACAATGACGCGAGATTGCCCAGCGCCCTGGCGACGTCGGGATGCTCGGGGCCGAGCACTTTTTCCCGGATCGCCAGCGACTGCTTATAGAGCGGTTCGGCGTCGGCAAAGCGGCTCTGCACGCTGAACAGCACAGCGAGCAGGTTTTGGGCATGCGCGACTTCGAGGCGGTCGGGGCCGAGTGCCTTCTCGTAGATGGCCAGCGCTTGCTGCGCCAACGGGATCGCTTCCGCGTATTTTCCTGCTTGGTAAAGTCCTTCGACTCGTTTGCTCAGTTGGTCGGCTTTGCCGGTCTGGGCGATCGACGGCGAAACGAGCGAGCAAGCGAGCGCCAAACTCGCCGCGATGAGAAGGCAACGACGCTGCCACCGGTTCATTGCGACACCTCGCCACTTGCGACTTTCCAAATTTCTGCAGCTTCACTCCCAAAAACGAACCTAATCCGCCGCCGCCGGGTTGCGCGTCAGAGCGCGGCGAGCGCTGCGTTCAGCGTAGCACTCGGTCGCATTGCCGCCGACGTCTTAGTTGGATCGGGGAGGTAGTAACCGCCGATGTCGATCGGTTTGCCTTGCGCGCCAGTGAGCTCGGCATTGATCTTTGCCTCGTTCTTGCTGAGCGTTTCGGCCAATGGCTTGAAGCGGGCTTGCAGCTCCTTGTCCTTGGTCTGTCCCGCCAGCGCCTCCGCCCAATACAAAGCGAGATAAAAATGGCTGCCGCGATTGTCGAGTTCGCCGACCTTGCGGGCAGGGGAGCGGTTGAACTGAAGGATTTTGCCGATGGCCTGATCGAGCGTCTCGGCCAGAACTTGCGCTTTGGCGTTCTTGTAGGTCTGCGCCAGATGTTCGAGCGACGCGCCAAGCGCAAGAAACTCGCCGAGCGAATCCCAGCGCAGGTAGCCCTCTTCGCGGAATTGCTCGACGTGCTTGGGCGCCGAGCCGCCGGCACCGGTCTCGAATAGACCGCCGCCCGCCATCAACGGGACGATGGACAGCATTTTGGCCGAGGTGCCGAGCTCCATGATCGGAAACAGGTCGGTCAGATAGTCGCGCAGCACGTTGCCGGTGACCGAGATCGTGTCCTGCCCCTTGCGAATACGCTCGAGCGAAAACTTGATCGCTTCGACCGGTGGCAGAATGCGGATGTCGAGTCCTGTGGTGTCCTGATCCTTCAGGTACTTCTCGACTTTGGCGATGACCTGCGCGTCATGCGCGCGTTTTTTGTCAAGCCAGAACACCGCCGGCGTACCGGTGAGACGCGCGCGTTGCACACCGAGCTTGACCCAGTCCTGGACCGGAGCGTCTCTAAGCTCGCACATGCGGAAGATGTCGCCGGTCTCGACCGGACGTTCCAGCAGCACCTCGCCGTCATCGGCGACGACGCGAACCGTTCCATCCGCGGGAATTTCGAACGTCTTGTCGTGCGAGCCGTATTCTTCGGCCTTCTGCGCCATCAAGCCGACATTGGGAACCGAGCCCATGGTTTTGGGATCGAATGCGCCGTGCGCCTTACAGTCCTCGATGACCGCCTGATACATCGTCGCGTAGCTGCGATCCGGAATTGCCGCCAAGACGTCGTGCAGCTTGCCGTCAGCGCCCCACATGCGGCCGGACTCACGGATCATCGCCGGAATTGAAGCGTCAATGATCACATCCGAGGGCACGTTCAAGTTGGTGATCCCCTTATCGGAGTTGACCATCGCGAGGCCGGGCCGCTTCGCGTATTCGGCGGCGATATCGGCCTTGATCGCTTGCTTTTCGGCGGCCGGCAGCGTCTCGATCTTGCTCAAGAGATCGCCGAAGCCGTTATTGAGATTGACTCCGAGACGCTTCAGCGTGTCGGCGTGCTTCTCGATCACATCGGCGAAGAAGACGGAAACGGCGTGACCGAACACGATGGGATCGGAGATCTTCATCATGGTCGCCTTGACGTGCAGCGAGAACAGCACGCCTTCTTTCTTGGCGGCTTCGATCTCTTTGGCAAAGAAGGCGCGCAACGCCTTGCGGCTCATCACCGCCACGTCGATGATTTCGCCGGCCTGTAATGGCGTTTTGGCCTTGAGCACCGTGACCGCGCCGTTGGCGGCGTGAAGCTCAATGCGGGCGTTGGTCGCGGCCGCGACGGTGGTCGAGACTTCAGAGCCGTAGAAATCGCCGCCCGCCATCGATGCCACATGAGATTTCGAATCGGAGCTCCAGGGGCCCATCTTGTGCGGATTGTTGCGAGCATATTGCTTGACGGCGCCGGCGGCGCGGCGGTCGGAATTTCCTTCGCGTAACACCGGATTGACGACGCTGCCAAACACCTTGGCGTAGCGAGACTTGATGTCCTTCTCGGCTTCGGTCGTGGCATTGTCCGGATAATCCGGAACGTCGTAGCCCTTGCCTTGCAGTTCCTTGATCGCGGCCTTGAGCTGCGGGATCGAGGCGGAGATATTCGGCAGCTTCATAATGTTGGCTTCGGGCCGGGTCGCGAGCTCGCCGAGTTCGGTGAGTTCGTCGTTGATCCGTTGCGCCGGTTTAAGCTTCTCGGGGAAGTTGGCGAGGATGCGACCGGCGAGCGAAATGTCCTTGAGCTGCACGGACACGCCAGCCGCGCCCACGAAGGCTTCGACGATCGGCAGCAGGGAATAGGTCGCAAGCGCCGGGGCTTCATCGACCTTCGTCCACATGATTTCGAGATTTGGCATACTTGCACCTCTGGTCGCCGTGCTTTCTTGGGGCCCACCGAAACTGAACATTGGCGGGCGCGTGGAAACGCTCCTTTGGGCCCTTCAATGATTGTTCTTGGCGCGGAGACCGCCAACCGGGAATTCGACTGACGGGGGGTTCGGCGCGCGCCGTATAGCATTCGCGCTCCGGCAGAGAAAGCGGTCGTCGCGGCCGGCGCGTCTGCCCCGGCTGCTGGCGGATTTCGGCAAAACCCCATAAATTCCGGCCCGGGTGCCCCTCCGGCGTCTTGCGTCGGGCATCAAGCACTGCGCCTCAATCCAAACGGCGCCGTTTACGGTCGCGACTGCAGCGAGCCGCTCGGATGGACGACACCGTGCTTGCCGGACCTGCGCCTGGACGCTCGGCGCGCGTCGCCTTTACCGGAGCGCGGACCGACTTCATCCGGCTCGTGCGGCGCGGCGCGCTGCTCGAACTCGTGACCGCCGGCTTCTACCGGTTCTGGCTTGCGACCGACATCCGGCACGCTTTGTGGTCAGGCACGTCAATAGAGGGCGATGCCGCCGAATACACCGGCACCGCGCGTGAGCTCCTCATCGGCTTTCTTTTCGCGCTTGCGATCCTGGTGCCGATTTACCTCGTCTATTTCCTGATCGGCATCGAAATCGAACGCGCCAAGGCGTTCGCCAGCCTGCCGCTGTTTCTATTCTTCTATGCCTTCGGTCAGTTCGCGATTTTCCGCGCGCGGCGTTACCGCGCAACGCGCACGGTGTGGCGGGGCGTGCGGTTCTGGATGTCAGGATCCGGCTGGGCGTATGCGTGGCGTGCCTGCCTGTGGACTTTCGCGACGATTTTCACATTGGGTGGGTTGCTGCCGTGGCGCGAAAGCGCGCTTGAGCGCTACAAAATGCGGCATCTGCATTACGGCGACCTGCCGGCGCGCTTCGAGGCCTCCGGCTGGACGTTGTTCAAGCGCGGCTGGTGGCTTTGGCTGTTGGCATTCCTGATTATCCCCATTCCGTTCATCTATCCGGCATATCGCGCGATTCTCTGGCGGTGGTGGATCGAGGGAGTGCGGTTCGGCACGCTGCGGTTTGAATCGGTGCTGGAGGCCGGCGATTTGATGGGACTTTATTGGGCGACCATCGGCTGGATCGTGCTGTTCATGTCGCTTGCAGGCGGGGCGTTCGGAATCGTTGCCGCTGCGTTGCCACATCTTCTCGGCGCCCCTGCCGGCGCTACGGGCATCGTGTGGTTGATCCGCCAGCATCCGGTTTTGATTATCGCCCTTTATCTCGTGGACTACCTGGCGATTGCGTTATTTGCCGGCTTTGTCGTGCGTGTCTATCTGGTCCGCGGCGTGTGGGAGCGGGTGGTGACTTCAGCGACCGTCTACAATCTCGAGAATGCGGACAACGTCCGGGTGATGGGCGGACTCGCGAGCGCCTTGGGCGAAGGATTGGTCGATGGACTCGACGTCGCCGGATTTTAGTAGTCCCGCCGGCGCGCGGCCCGATGCTTCGCCGTCCGACACGCCGCCGCCATTGGCGATCTATTTCGACGGCCTCACCAACCGCCGGCGCCTTGTCACGCTCGCCTTCGGTCCGGATCTCGACATCGTCGAGGATGGCGCTGCGGCCGCGACGTGGCGTTACGACGATCTACGTGCGGTCGACGGCGGACCGGGGACGCTTCGCCTCAAAAACGTGGCGGGCTTGCCGCTGGCGCGCCTCGAGATCCGCGATCCGGCGCCGCAGGCCGAAATTCGCGCCCGCGCCCGTTTTCTCGCAATCGGTCGCGGCAGCCCGCAGACCGGCCGGATTGTCGGTTGGTCGCTCGCCGCTATTTGTTCGATCGTGCTTATTGTGCTGTTCGGCGTACCGCTCGTTGCCGAGCGGATGGTACCGCTGGTGCCGATGTCGTTCGAGCGCCGGCTTGGCGGGGTCGTCGACAATCAGGTGCGCGCGATCTTCGGCGGCAAGGTGTGCACCGACCCGGAAGGCAATGCCGCCTTTGCCAAAATGGTTGAAAAGTTGCGGGAAGCGAGCCACGTCGAGATGCCGTTGCAAACCGCGGTGCTGGCTTCGTCGATTCCCAACGCCCTGGCGCTGCCCGGAGGGAAAATCTATCTGTTCAACGGGCTGCTGCAGAAAGCGAATGGTCCCGATGAGATCGCCGGTGTCATCGCTCATGAAATGGGCCATGTCAGGCATCGCGACCAGATCCGCGTGGTGATCCAGAATGGCGGCACCTCGTTTCTGATCGGGCTGCTGTTCGGCGACTTCACCGGTTCTACGGCGGCGATCTTCACGGCGCGAAGCCTGGTCGACGCATCGTATTCGCGCCAAGTTGAGGGCAGCGCCGACGCTTTCGCCATCGAGACCATGCATGCGCTGGGGCGTTCGCCAGCGCCGATGGGCGAGCTGTTGTTTCGCGTCACCGGCACGCAAGGCAATAAAACCATCGGAATTCTGGCGAGCCACCCGCTGACCGAAGCGCGCCGGGAGTTGATGCGGCGCGAAGACCGTCCGGCGACCGGCCCAGATATTCTATCGCCGGCCGAATGGCGTGCGCTCAAAAACGTCTGCGGTCCGCAGCGCGCCAAATAGTGCGGCGATGGTGTCGAGCACCTCGACGAAAGCCGGACGGCCATGCATTACAGGCGCCATGCCCGGTGCAGGAACCGACAAGACCAAGGATTGGGTCGCACCCGCCGGCCCGGTCATTATCCTGGTCGAGCCGCAGCTTGGCGAAAATATCGGTGCCACCGCCCGTGCCATGGCCAACTTCGGCCTGTCGCGGTTGCGGCTGGTGGCGCCGCGCCAACCGTGGCCGAACGACAAGGCCCGCATGATGGCGGCGGGCGCCGACGCTATTCTCGACAGCGCAGAGCTTTACGACAGCCTGCCGGCTGCCATTGCCGATTGCACGTTTGTGTTGGCCGCGACCGCGCGCGCCCACGACCAGGCCAAGCCCGTGGTCGGCGCCGCCGAAGCGACGGCCCTGTTGGCGCCCCGCGTGGCGTCAGGCGAGACCGTCGCCGTCGTGTTCGGCCGCGAGCGCAATGGTTTGGAAAACGACGAGATCGCGCTCGCCGATTACATCCTCACGCTGCCGGTCAATCCGGCTTTCGCCTCACTCAATCTCGGCCAGGCAGTGGTGATCGTCGGCTATGAGTGGTTCAAGGCGGCGACTGGCGGAGCGCTGCCGTTTGCCATGCCGCAGAAATCGGCGGCGGCGCCGAAGGAGCAGCTCCTGTCGTTCTTTGCTTCGCTCGAGCGTGAATTGGAAAAAGTCGAATTTTTTCGGCCGCCTGACAAGCGCGACACCATGCAGATCAATCTGCGCAATATCTTTACCCGCATGGCGCCGACCCGGCAGGACATCCAGACCTTGCACGGCGTGCTCACGGCGATTGCCGAAGGCCGTAAGGGCCCGGCGCGCGGCGGCATACTCGACGGCGAGGAGGCCGAATTGCTGCGCGCGCTCCTGGCCGAGCACGAAGGCGGCCGAGTGCCGGGCGAGCGCGGCCCGGTGCGCGGGCTGTCGCGGCTTCTTCGCCGCAATCCGACCGATGCTGAACGCGCGCTCTGGCAGGCGCTTGTCAACGACCGCCGCTTTGCCGGCCGCGGCTTCAAGCGGCAAACGCCGATCGGGCCGCACATCTGCGATTTCGTGTCGTTTCCGCTCAAAGCCGTACTCGATCTCTCGCCGGGCGAGGAGACCGCGGCCGCAACGGCAGAGCGGGTGAAGCGGCACGCTTGGCTTGGCGAGCGCGCCTATCGCGTGATCGAAATCGCGGAAGCCGAAATTGCGGCGGATTTGCCTGCCGTACTCGACCGGCTGGCGCAGGCGATCAGCCGTTAAGCACCTTAAGCGCTGCCGCCGCTCCAGCGCGCAGCATGCCGATATCGCTCATGACCGCAAGAAAGCGCACGCCGCGTTTGGCGAGCGCAGCGGCGCGTTCGGCGGTGTGGCAAAATACGCCGGGAATTTTTCCGGCGGCGTCCGCCGCCTTGACCATGCGATCGATCTCGCGCTCGACCTCGGCCGACAGCGGATCAAGAGATTTACCGCCCGACAATGCGATCGAAAGATCCGAAGGGCCGAGGAATAAACCGTCAATCCCGGACGTGGCCAGGATCGCTTCGAGATTTTCCAGCGCGGTGCGGGTCTCGATCATGGCGAGTGTGACCACATGATCGTTCGCTTCGCGCAGATAGACGGTCTGATCGGCTAACCCGGCGAGCGCGGTCACCCGGTGCGGGCCCCAGCTTCGCTCGCCGATGGGCGGAAATTTCGCGGCGGCGGCAAAAGCGCGGGCGTCAGCCGCGGTGTTGATCATCGGCGCAATGATGCCTTCGGCGCCGAAGTCGAGCGCGCGGGAGACCAGCGCATAATCGGCGACCGGCACCCGCACGACGGGCGCGGACCCGCTTTGCCGAACTGCGGCGACGCCGGTGACGAGCGAACTTACGTCCCAGAGACCGTGTTGCCCTTCCAGCGTGACCGCCGGAAATCCTTCGCGACCGACGGTTTCTGCAAGGATCGGATAGGGCAGGCTGCACCAGCCGCTGAAAATGGTTTCCCCCGCGCGCAGGCGGCGGGCGAGGGTGAATGCGTCAATGGCCATGACTTAAAACTACTTCAAATTGCTGGTTGGATGCGCCGCGGCTATTTCCCGGCCTTGATATCGTCGATCGCCTTCGCCATCAGCTCGGTCATGGCACGGCCGATCTGGTGATCGGATTGCTCGACGCCCTTGGCGTCAAAATCCTTGCGAATCTTGCTCGCGACATCGTGCGCGCCGACGTCAACGTCGCCCATGGCCAGCGCGAGCGCGTAACTGTCCGCCTCGGTGCCGGTAAGCCCCAGTTTTTCCGCAGCCCAATGGCCGATAAGCTTGTTGCGGCGCGCGGTGGCTTTGAAGCGAAGCTCCTCGTCGTGAGCGAATTGCTGCTCGAAGCCTTCTTCGCGCTTGTCGAACGTGGTCATCCTGATCGCCTTGATATTTTGCTGCGTGCCGCGGAACTGCGCGGAGCGCTCGCGCCTTGCATATCGAGGCTAGGTCGTCAAGGCAACCGGGCGGCGGCGGAAACATCGTCGTTGCGGCAGCGCTCACGCGGGTCTATGTCAATTGTACTCAGCTTCGCGTTCAGCTAGCTTTGCCGATGCCGAGGGGCAGCGTTTTGAGTCGCACGCCCGTCACCGCCGCCGCGGACCTTGATAGCAGCACTGGAGCCACGGCATCCATGGACTTCACCAAGCCACGGTACACCCCGATGAGCCGCCGTCGCCGCATCTACGAAGGCAAGGCGAAGGTCCTTTACGAAGGACCCGAGCCGGGAACTCTGATCCAGCACTTCAAGGACGACGCGACCGCCTTTAATGCCAAGAAGCATCAAGTCATCGAAGGCAAGGGCGTCCTTAACAACCGCATTTCCGAATACGTCTTTCAGCACCTCAACGACATCGGCGTTCCCACGCATTTTATTCGCCGGCTCAACATGCGCGAGCAGTTGATCCGTGAAGTCGAGATCATTCCTCTCGAAGTCGTGGTGCGCAACGTCGCGGCAGGTTCGCTGTCGCAGCGGCTCGGCATCGAGGAAGGCACGCAGTTGCCGCGCTCGATCATCGAGTTCTATTACAAGAACGATCAGCTCAACGACCCGATGGTGTCGGAAGAGCACATCACCGCTTTCGGCTGGGCGACACCGCAAGAGATCGACGATGTCATGTCGCTCGCCATCCGGGTCAACGATTTCCTTTCCGGACTTTTCCTCGGCGTCGGCATCCGTCTGGTCGACTTCAAGATGGAGACCGGCCGGCTTTGGGAAAACGACTTGATGCGCATTGTCGTTGCCGACGAGATTTCTCCGGACTCTTGCCGGCTGTGGGACATCAAGTCGAGCGAGAAGCTCGATAAGGACCGCTTCCGCCGCGACCTCGGCGGCCTGCTGGAGGCCTATACCGAAGTGGCTAAGCGCCTCGGCATCATGAGCGAGGGCGAGCGCCCGCAGGGCACCGGGCCGGTCTTGGTCAAGGGCTAAATCCGGGCAAAGACCGCCGCTGTGATTTACGTGATGCCCGGCCTTGTGCCGGGCATTCGCGTCTTTTACTTACCGGGTGCGTGGCCGGCGCAGGTCCGGTCATCACGGAATACGTTGTCATGAAAGCACGCGTCACTGTGACGCTTAAATCGGGCATCCTCGATCCGCAGGGTAAGGCGATCGAGGGGGCGCTGCGCTCGCTCGGCGTTGCCGGCGTTGCCAGCGTGCGCCAAGGCAAGGTTTTTGAGATCGACATTCAGGGCGCCGATCGTTCGGCCACTGAGGCGGCACTCAAAGACGCGGCCGAGAAGCTCCTCGCCAACACCGTGATCGAAAACTACCGCATCGAAGTGACCGGATGAGCGAGGTCGGATCGGGCGCGCGATGAAATCCGCGGTGCTGCAATTTCCGGGAATCAATCGCGAGCGGGATATGGCGCGCGCGCTCCGGCTCATCTCCGGGCGCGAACCAACGATGGTGTGGCACGCAGACACCGAGCTGCCCGCCGGCACCGATCTCGTCGTCATCCCCGGCGGCTTTTCCTACGGCGATTATTTGCGGTGCGGCGCGATCGCCGCCCGCGCGCCAATCATGGAAGCGGTGCGTAGCTTTGTGCAGAAGGGCGGGCTGGTGCTTGCCGTCTGCAACGGCTTTCAGATTGCCTGCGAGTCCGGGTTGTTGCCGGGCGTGCTGATGCGCAACGCGCAGCTTCGCTTCATCTGCCGCGATGTCTATTTGCGGGTCGAGCGCTCGGATACTCCTTTTACCCACGGTTATAATGCCGGGCAGGTGATCCGCGTCCCGGTCGCGCACGGCGAGGGCAATTACATCGCCGACGGCGAAACCATTGCGCGACTTGAAGGCGAGGGCAGGGTGGCGTTTCGTTACTCCTCGCCGGACGGCATGGTCGATCCGAACTGGAATCACAACGGCGCCTTGAACGCCATCGCCGGCATAATCAACGAGCGCGGCAACGTGCTTGGCATGATGCCGCATCCGGAAAATCACGTCGAAGCCGCCATGGGCCGCACCGACGGTCGCGGCCTATTCGCGGGCCTTATGGATCATTTTGAGCGGGCGGCGTGACTTCCCGCGAACCCGCCATTACGCCTGAACTGATTGCCGAACACGGTCTGAAGCCGGACGAATACGCGCGCATCGTCAAGCTGATGGGGCGAGAGCCAAGCTTCACCGAGCTCGGTATTTTTTCGGCGATGTGGAACGAGCACTGCTCGTACAAATCCTCGAAAATTCATCTGCGTACGCTGCCGACCAAGGCGCCGTGGGTCATCCAAGGCCCGGGCGAGAATGCCGGCGTCATCGACATCGGCGATGGGCTCGCCGTCGTGTTCAAGATGGAAAGCCATAATCACCCGAGCTACATCGAGCCTTACCAGGGCGCGGCGACCGGCGTCGGCGGCATTTTGCGCGACGTCTTCACCATGGGCGCGCGGCCGATCGCCTGCCTCAATGCCTTGTCGTTCGGCGATCCCAGCCATCCGAAAACCCGCCGCGTCGTTGCCGGGGTGGTCGCCGGTATCGGCGGTTACGGTAATTCATTCGGGGTGCCGACGGTCGGCGGCGAGGTGCGCTTTCATCGCCGCTATGACGGCAATTGCCTGGTCAACGCCATGGCCGTCGGCATTGCTGCGAAGGACAAGATTTTCTACTCCGCGGCGTCCGGCGTCGGCATGCCCATTGTCTATCTCGGCTCCAAGACTGGGCGTGACGGCATCCACGGCGCCAGCATGGCGTCGGCGGAGTTCGGCGCCGACGCCGAGGAAAAACGGCCGACCGTGCAGGTCGGCGATCCGTTTTCCGAAAAACTTCTGCTCGAAGCCTGCCTCGAAATCATGGCCGAGGGCTGCGTCATCGCCATCCAGGATATGGGCGCCGCCGGTTTGACCTGTTCGGCCGTCGAGATGGGCGCCAAGGGCGATCTCGGCGTGACGCTCGATCTCGATAAAGTGCCGTGCCGCGAGACCGGCATGAGCGCCTACGAGATGATGCTCTCGGAGAGCCAGGAGCGCATGCTGATGGTGCTCAAACCCGAGAAAGAAAAGCTCGCCGAGTCGATCTTCCGGAAATGGGGCCTCGACTTTGCGGTGATCGGCGAGACAACACCGAGCAAGCGATTTCTGATCCGGCACGGCGGCACGGTGATGGCTGACTTGCCGATCAAGGAACTTGGCGACGAGGCGCCGGTTTACGAGCGACCGTTCGCCGAGAGCGTGAAATTGCCAATCATCAATGCCGCCTCGGTCAAGCCGCCGATGAGCATTGCCGATGCGTTGGAAAAGCTGATCGGCTCGCCGGACCTCTGCGCCAAGCGCTGGGTATTCGAGCAATACGACCACGTCATCCTGGGCAACACGGTGCAGCGGCCAGGCGGCGACGCCGCGGTCGTGCGCGTCAATGAAGGCCCGAAAGCGCTCGCGCTCACCTCCGACGTCACGCCGCGCTATTGCGAGGCCGATCCCTTCGAAGGCGGCAAGCAGGCGGTGGCCGAAGCGTATCGCAACCTCAGCGCCGTCGGCTCGCGGCCGCTGGCGCTGACCGACAATCTCAATTTCGGCAATCCGGAACGGCGCGAGATCATGGGGCAACTCGTCGGCTGCATCCGCGGCATCGGCGAGGCTGCGCGTGCGCTCGATTTCCCGATCGTTTCGGGCAACGTCTCGCTCTACAACGAGACCAATGGGCGGGCGATCCTGCCGACGCCGACCATTGGCGGGGTCGGTTTGCTGGACGATTTCACCAAATCAATGACGCTTGCGTTCAAAGCTGAGGGCGAGTCGATCCTGCTGGTCGGTGCGATGCAGGGCTGGCTCGGCCAGTCGCTTTATTTGCGCGAGGTCTGCGGGCGGGAGGAGGGCGCCCCGCCGCCGGTCGATTTGGCCGCCGAACGGCGCAATGCGGAGTTCATTCGCACGCTGATCCGCGATGGCCTGGCGACGGCGGTCCACGATATTTCCGACGGCGGAATCCTGGTGGCGCTTGCGGAGATGGCGATGGCTTCGCGCATCGGCGCGGTTCTCGAAGCGCCGCACGGCGCGATCGCTCATGCCTTCTGGTTCGGCGAAGACCAGGCGCGTTACGTCGTGACAGCGAAAGACCACGCTGCAGTCGAGCAGCGTGCCAAAGCGGCGTCGGTTCCGATCACCCGGATAGGAGCCACCGGCGGGCGGGTTATTGTTCTCGGCGAGGAGCGTCCGCTGCTCCTTGAAGCGCTCGTCGATAGGTTCGAGGGTTGGCTACCATCGTACATGGCAGAGTCGCGGTAACGCCTCACATGGCGGCGGATGCCGGAAGGACATGAGCAAATGAAGCGCAGCACCGATCGCATTATAACGACGCATTCCGGCAGCCTGTCGCGGCCGCCCGACCTGCTCGCGCTCAATCGCGCCCGCGCGCAAGGCGAGAAAGTGGACGAGGCGGCTTATGAGCAATGTCTCAGCGACGCCATCGCCCAGGTCGTCAGGCGGCAGCGTGACGCGGGCATCGACGTTCCCGATGACGGCGAATTCCCAAAGCCGATGGCTGCGCAATTCGACTATGGCGCTTGGTGGAATTATGCGTTCGCACGGCTGGAAGGGTTCGTTCCCGCGGAGTCGGTGCCCGAATCCAAGCACAAGAAGTCCGGCGTCGCCGAGCTCGCGCTGACGTCTTTCGGCAACCGCCGCGACTGGCAGAAATTTAGTGAGTTTTATCAGGACCCGGAATCAACCAGCACGCTCTTGGGCAGTGCCGTTCGCCGGTCGCGTCGCCGTCCGGTTTGCACCGGGCCGCTCAAATATATCGGGCAAGCCGCGATTGCCGCCGACATCGCCAAATTAAAGGCGGCGATGGCCGCCGCCGGTGTCGATGAGGGTTTCATGTGCTCGATCTCGCCCGGAAGCTTCGCGCGCGGTGAGAACCTTCATTACCACACCGGCGAAGAATTCGTTTTCGCCGCGGCCGACGCCATGCGCGAAGAATACAAGGCCATCGTCGATGCTGGGATCGTTCTGCAGATCGACGATCCTAGCTTGCCGGACAACTGGGACATGATTGATCCGGAGCCGCCGCTGAACGAGTTCAAAAAATTCGAGCGCGCGCGTCTTGAAGCGCTCAATCACGCGCTACGCGGTTTGCCAGCGGATCGTATTCGCTATCACATCTGTTGGGGAAGTTGGCATGGTCCGCACACCACCGACATCCCGCTGCGGGACATCATCGATCTCGTGCTGGCCGTCAACGCCGGCGCTTACTCGGTAGAAGCGGCCAACGCGCGCCACGAACACGAATGGCGGGTGTGGCAGGACGTCAAGCTTCCCGACGGCAAGCTCCTTATTCCCGGCGTCGTTAGCCACGCGACCAACATCGTCGAACACCCGCAAGTGGTGGCCGACCGGATTGTGCGCTACGCCAAGGTGGTCGGCCGCGAAAACGTTATCGCCGGCACCGATTGCGGCTTCGGCGGCCGTATCCATCCGCAAATCGCTTGGGCGAAACTTGAGGCGCTCGGCCAAGGCGCGAAACTTGCGAGCCACGAGCTTTGGCGTTAGGCCAGCGGCATCGTGGCGGCTTTCCCGCGGCGTCGCGTTCTGGTAAGCCGCAAATGCAACCGGGGCGGATGGAGATAGCCATGGCCATGGCTGCAAATGACATTGAGCGGCTGATCCGGGCGAGCATTCCCGATGCCGAGGTAACAATCCGCGACCTTGCCGGCGATGGCGATCACTACGCGGCGACCGTCATCGCCGAATCGTTTCGCGGCAAATCCCGCGTCCAACAGCACCAGATCGTCTATGCGGCGCTTCAGGGCGAAATGGGCGGCAAACTGCATGCGCTCGCGTTGCAGACCGGTCCGCCGGAGCGCTGATGCGACGCGCCTCGCGGTGGCGGTTTTCATTCGCCGCCGGCGCGCCGAGGGGAAAATCGTTTCCAAATCGGGCGGCTACGCGAGCCACTTTTTTCGCAGGCATGCCTGCCAAATTTGCTGAATCTGAGACCCGGAGCCGATGTTGCGGCATGGGCTTTGCACTTGCCCTGCGCAACCTATATGTAACCATTCAGGGCATAAATCGTCGGGCAACCACCGCCCGCGTGCCAACAAGGAATAACGGCGATGTCTATCGAGCAATTCATCGACACCGAGGTAAAAGCCAACGACGTGGTCTTGTTCATGAAAGGCACACCGCAATTCCCGATGTGTGGATTTTCCGGGCAGGTGGTCCAGATTCTCGACTACCTCGGCGTACCCTATAAGGGCCTCAATGTGCTCGAGAACGACGAACTGCGCGGCGGCATCAAGGCGTTTTCCAATTGGCCGACCATTCCGCAGCTTTACGTCAAGGGCGAGTTCGTCGGCGGGTGCGATATCATCCGCGAAATGTTCCAAGCGGGCGAGCTGCAAACGCTGCTGAAGGAAAAAGGCATTTCGCTCAAAGAGGGCGCGGCGGCTTAGCGCAGCAGCCCCGCACGAGCGCCGATCCAACGGATTTGCCGATCTAAGGATTAGGCCTTCGCTTGGCGATCATCACGATCAGCGCGAGCACGATCGCGATGCCGATCACGCTCTGCGAGGGAATGGCGGCGGCAAATTTGACGACGTTATCGGCCACGCCGGAAACGAATACGCCGGAATCCTGACCTAGAATCAAATAAATCAGCATGATCGCGAGGATCGTGAGAAATCCGATCTCCACGAACGCCCACAGATATTGCTTGGCCTTTTGTAGATGCCCCAGCATGACGCGCTCTCTGCAGCGAACTCGCCTCGGATAAAGTCCGAGCGGCACGCTTGGCGAATTCGTAAGCCGAGATTAGCGCGGGATCACCGCGCAACCGTCGGGCGGCGGTCTGTCCGCCACCCGACGTAAGCCGATCTCTGCGCTAAGCCATTCGCCGCTGCGCGAACAGCCAGATGATAATGCCGAGCGTGATAAGTCCGACGAGCCCGGCGTCACCAAGGCTTTTCACCAGCGCCATGATGTTTCCGGTAACGCTGCCGAAGAACGGCAAGTTACTGCCGACCAAAAGCGCAGCCACGATCGCAAGCGCGAGTAACATCAGCCCAATCTCGGTCAATGATCCGATCCAGGCCTTCACCCTTTGCAACGCATCCATGTACGTGCTCCCCTTAAGTTTTTCTGCCCCTAACTACGCGACGAACAACCAATTGCTACAAATAACGGCGGCGAGGCTAATGGCGGGGTCAGCTCATTTCAAGTTTGCGGCCGCGGCAGGGTGCATAACTTTTAGATTGCGCTGATTTTCAGCAACATGCCGCGATGCAGCACGATTCGCTTCGCGTTTGAACGCAGTGCAATACCAAGCGAATCAGTGCTGTAAAATCGATCGCCGCGGTCGTGGCGCGGCGATCCGGGGCCGATCAGCGCGAATAATATTCGACGACGAGATGCGGCTCCATCACCACCGGGTAGGGCACGTCGCCGATCAGCGGAACGCGGGCGAGCTTCGCCGTCATTTTCGAATGATCGACTTCAACGTAATCCGGTACGTCGCGCTCGGCGAGCGCGGTTGCCTCAATCACCAAGGCAAGTTGCTTCGATTTGTCCTTGACCTCGACGAGGTCGCCGACCTTGACGCGAAAGCTTGGAATGTTGACCCGCTTGCCGTTGACCTTGATATGCCCGTGATTGACGAATTGCCGGGCGGCGAAAACCGTGGGCACGAATTTCGCGCGATAGATGACGGTGTCGAGCCGGCGTTCAAGCAATGCGATCATATGCGCGCCGGTATCGCCTTTGAGTCGCCGCGCCTCTTCGTAGATGCCGCGGAAATGCCGCTCCGACATGTTGGCGTAATAGCCCTTGAGTTTTTGTTTGGCGCGCAGCTGCACGCCGTAATCGGAAAGTTTGCCCTTGCGGCGCTGGCCATGCTGGCCGGGGCCATATTCGCGTTTGTTGATGGGAGACTTCGGCCGGCCCCAAATGTTCTGGCCGAGCCTGCGGTCGATCTTGTACTTCGCCTCGTGGCGCTTGGTCATTCGCGTCCTCGTTGTTTATCTGGACAGTCCGAAAACTGAAAAAGCTCGATTTTCGGAGCATGTCGCGCTGAGGATCGCGCCCTCCTCCTGTCCCCGGGTTTTGCTGGGGACCGACAGGTCTATCGCCGAAGCGCCGGCGCCGACCGCGGGTCGCGAAACACGGCGCGGGCCCCTTGGACCCGCGCCGCGCGCCGTATCTAGGTGTAAACCGCCGTACTGTCAAACGCCGGTAGTGCGGTTACGGCGCCGGTCAGCCGCTGGCAAAATGCCTGCGCCGTAGGCTCCGCAGCACGGTTATGGCCAGGACCGCGGTGACGATGTCGAGCGCGGCGACGACGATAAACACGGTGGTCCAGCTTCCGGTCGCCTGCTTGAGCAATGCCGCCACCGGTCCACCGAAGATCGAGCCGATGCCTTGGGCGATATAAAGAAAACCATAATTGGTCGCTGCGAACTTGGGACCGAATGTATCCGTCAGGGTCGAGGGGAACAAAGAAAAGATCTCGCCCCAGCCGAAGAAGACCAGTCCGGTCAGGATGACAAACAACGCCGGCCGGTCGATGAACATAAACAGAATCAGGATAGCGACGGCTTCCAGCGAAAAGGCCAGCGCCATGGTCGTCTCGCGACCGATCTGGTCCGACACCCAGCCGAAAAACGGCCGGGTGAGGCCGTTGGTGACGCGCGACAGCGTGAGCGACAACGGCAGTGCGGCCATGCCTAAGACCAGCGCATCGGCGACGCCAAATTCCTTGGCGAACGGACCGACATTCGACGTGACCATCAAACCCGACGTCGACATCAGACTCATCATCACGAACAGCAAATAAAAGATCGGATTTTGCAGCATTTCGCGCGGCGAGTAGTCGCGCTTGGATTGCGCCGTGGCAATGGCGGCTGCCGGTGCAAGATTTCGCACCGAATAATCGGGAGGCGGCAGGCGCAGCCATTGCGCGGCGGCGACCCCGATGACGGCCTGGATGACGCCCCACACCACGAGCGTGTGAGCGTAGCCCGAGCTTTTAATCATGCTGTCGATCGGAAAGCTGGTGAAGAATGCGCCGAACCCGTAGCCCGCTGCGGCAAGGCCTGCCGCCAAGCCGCGGCGGTCGGGAAACCAGCGCACCATCAAGCCGATGATGCCGACATAGATGATGCCGGTGCCGAATCCGCCGAGGACGCCGTAGGTGAAATAGAGCGCCCAGATATTGTCGACGTAAGCCGAAAGGAGCCAGCTTCCCCCGGACAGCAGCGCGCCAATCGAAATCAGGAGTCGCGGGCCGAAGCGGTCGACCAAGTAAGCTTGGAACGGTGAGAGCCAGGTTTGCAGGATGATCAACAGCGAGAAAGTCCATTGCAATTGCGCAAGACTCGTCCCGAGCTTTTGATTGAGTGGGCCGGTGAATAACGTCCAAACGTATTGCGGGCTGGAGATGGCCATCATGGCGATCACGCCAAGTACGAGCTGGTTCCAGCGGTTGAGATACCAGGCGCGTTCGCGCTGAACTGCGATAGTCATTGGCATGCCCCCAGATGCCCGGCTGCGGAAACGTAGCGTTGGCTGCGGGATACGGCAAGGAACGGGCAACCTGCGAAAGTCGTCAGCTGGCTGTGGTCGAGGCCGCTTGATCGGCACAAATGCCGAAGCCCGCCAGCGCTGCCGCGGGCGCGCGCCCTGACGTGAAAACCGCTCGCGTGGCGCCCCGACCCGGGGCGGCAGGCGAGGGCCCCAGAAGATCGCCGATGCGGCGTGCAATGGCCGAAGCCGGATCGACAAAGGCAACCGGCCACGGCGCTAGCCGTGAAAAACGGTCGATCAGCAACGGATAATGCGTGCAAGCGAGCACGACCGTATCGGTGCGCCCGTCCTCGTCACGGAAGCAGGGTGCGATTTCCGCCGAAATCAGCGCGTCACTGACCGGCGCGCCAGCGATCTCCGCTTCCGCATAAGTCGCCAGCATCTTCGAGCCAACCAGCGTCACCTTGCAGCCGGCGGCGTAATCGCGAATGAGCGCGCGGGTATATTCCCGCTGCACCGTCGCCTCGGTGCCGAGGACGGCGATGCGTTTAGTGATCGAACCGGCGCAAGCCGGCTTGATCGCGGGAACGGTGCCGACGAAAGGCAATGAAAATTTTTGACGCAAGTGCGGCAGCACAATCGTCGAAGCGGTGTTGCAGGCGATAACCACCAAGCCAGGCTCATATCGCCCGATCAGCTCGCTCATCAGCTCGACGACACGTTGCGTAAGCGCCGGCTCGGTCATCGCCCCGTAGGGAAAAGCCGCATCGTCGGCAACGTAAATAAAATCCGCTCCGGGTCGCGCCGCGGCAATTTCACGATAGACCGTGAGGCCGCCAAGCCCTGAATCAAACACCAAAATCGTTTCGCCGGCCGCCATGGCTCACACATGCCACGCGCTGGCGTGTTCCGGCAATCCGCAGCTAGCCGTGGCCGCGCGCTGCCCGGTTGGGGATGAGCGCCGCTTCAAGTCCGCCGAATACATCAACCAGACGCAGCCGCTCGCGCCCGGCCGGTCGTTCCAGTTGCAGCTCGAGTTTGGCTTTGGTTGGCCACGGCGCAATCAGGCCGCTCATGACCGTGAACGACATCACCAAGATTACCGCAAGATTGCCGTCATGATGGGTGGCGAACGCGACCGCACCCATCAGATACGCCCAGAACGGAAATGCGATTGTCGACACGATGGCGTTAACAATCCAGGCGTCGCCCTCTTGGCGCACATACCAGCAGAATAACGGGGTAAGTGTGCAGCCCACGATCAATGCCCCGGCGGCGATCATCGGGACCGGCACCCCGGCCATGGCGGCATCCGCCCCGCCGGATTTCATCGCCTGGTCGAGAATGGCGTTGATCAGCATGAAGAACGCCAGAACTTCGCCGGGGACGTACTTGACCATCCGCTCGAGATAAGTGTCGCCGGGTACGCCGTGCATCGCCGTAGCAGCGATATCGGCCGGCAAATCGCCGTCTTCAAATAACGGCGCATCGACGTCCGCGATTCGCGGCTTGCGCACTAATCGACCCATGAACTTTCTCCTGAAACCAAGTGCTCGGCGCGAAAAGTGGCGGGACGTTAGGCCAGGCGACTGAGTCGGGCAAACCTAGGAAAGCACAGTCAACAGGAATCGCTTGCGGCGGTCGGCAAGCAGAAAAGCCCGTGTTCGACGCGTGGCGAAGGCTAGCGAGCTCTCTTCGCGTTCGGTGGCCCAAACACCCGGCGAAATATCGTGTCGACGTGGGCGAGATGGAAATCGAGGTCGAAATTGGCTGCCAGTTCCTTTTCCGTCAGATATTTGCGTACCTGCGGATCCTTCTTGAGCCCGGCCAGGAACTCACCTTCGCCGCGCCAGGCTTTCATGGCGTTGCGCTGAACTATCGCGTAGGCGTCGTCACGCGATGCGCCTTTCTGCGTCAAAGCAAGCAGCACACGCTGCGAGTGAACGAGGTTGCCGAGCAGGCCGAGATTTTTCCGCATGTTGTCGGGATAGACGATCAGGCGCTCGATCACTCCCGCGAGCCGATCGAGGGCGAAGTCGAGCGTGACGGTCGCGTCCGGGCCGATCATCCGTTCGACGGACGAGTGCGAGATGTCACGCTCGTGCCAAAGCGCAACGTCTTCCATGGACGGCGTCACATAGGCGCGCACCATTCGCGCAAGTCCGACCAGGTTCTCCGACAGGACCGGATTTCGTTTGTGCGGCATGGCGGAGGAGCCTTTTTGCCCGGCGGAAAAATACTCCTCGGCTTCCAAGACTTCGGTGCGCTGCAGGTGGCGAATTTCGGTTGCGAGCCGCTCGATCGAAGCGGCAACCACGCCCAGCGTGGCGAAATACATGGCGTGACGATCGCGCGGAATGACCTGGGTCGAGATCGGCTCGACGCGGAGGCCCATCGCCTTGGCGACGTGCGCTTCGATGCGCGGGTCGAGTTGCGCGAAGGTGCCGACGGCGCCTGAGATGGCGCAGGTCGCGACTTCGGCGCGCGCCGCTATAAGCCGCGCTTTGGCCCGGTCGAATTCGGCATAGGCGTAGGCGAGCTTGAGCCCGAATGTGGTGGGCTCGGCATGGATACCGTGCGAGCGCCCGATGGTCGGCGTGAGCTTGTATTCGTACGCCCGCTTTTTCAGAGCGGCGTTGAGCCGCTCGACGTCGCCGATCAGGATATCCGCGGCGCGAACCAGCTGGACGTTCAAGCAGGTGTCGAGCACGTCCGAGGAGGTCATGCCTTGATGGACGAAACGCGCTTCCGGCCCGATGATCTCGGCCAAGTGGGTGAGAAAAGCGATGACGTCGTGCTTGGTCTCACGCTCGATCTCGGCGATGCGCGCAATATCGAATTTGGCGTTCTTGCCCTTGGCCCAGATTTTTGCCGCCGCCGCCTTGGGAATAATCCCAAGCTCGGCCATCGCATCGGCGGCGTGCGCTTCGATCTCGAACCAGATGCGAAAGCGCGTCTCAGGCGACCAAATCGCCGTCATTTCCGGGCGGCTGTAGCGCGGGATCATATCTACCTCGTTTCCCGGGCGACCCGGGGAATAACCCGTCGCTGGCGATCGCTTCGCGCTAGCGAGGATCAAGCAGCGAAGCGGGCGCGGTCGTGCGGCTGCGCAAAATCGACCGGAGTGCCCTTGGGAATGATGCCGGTCGGATTGACGCGCGTAATCGAGTAATAGCCCATGACGTAGTACCGCGGCTTCACCGTCTCGCCGACGCCCGGCGCGGCGTAAAGTTCGCGCATATAGTTCAAGAGATTCGGATAATCGGCGATCCGCTTTTTGTTGCATTTAAACAACGAAAAGTAGGCGACGTCGAAACGCACCAGCGTCGGGAACAAACGCCAATCCGCTTCGGTGATCTGATTGCCGACCAGATAACGGTGACGGCCAAGCCGGGCTTCGATCTCGTCGAGCGTGGCGAATAGCGCGTCAAAAGCTTCGTCGTAGGCGGCCTGCGAACGCGCGAAGCCGCAGCGGTACACGCCGTTATTCACGTTGGCGTAGACTTGCTCGTTGATGCGGTCGATTTCGCCGCGCAAAGCTTGCGGATAGAAATCGGTCGGGTCGGCTCCGATGGTTGCAAATTCTGAATTCAACATGCGGATGATCTCGGACGACTCGTTGTTGACGATCCGCCCGGTCTTTTTGTCCCACAGCGTCGGCACGGTGACCTTGCCGGTGTAATGCGGGTCGCTCGCCGAATAGGCCTCATGAAGGTAGCGAAAGCCATTGACCCGGTCCGGCACGCAATCAGGAAATGCCGGGTTGTCCTCGAACGTCCAGCCCTGTTCGCGAAGTCCTGGAATAGCAATCGCGACGCTGATTGCGCCCGAGAGCTTCTTCAGCGCGCGGTAGATTTGGGTGCGATGCGCCCACGGGCAGGTGTAAGCGACGTAAAGGTGATAGCGGCCGGCTTCGGCTTTGAAGCCGGACGAGCCATCAGCGGTGACGCGCTCGCGGAACGCGCTCGCCACGCGCTGAAAGTTGCCGGCCTTTCCGGTTTCGGTGTCCGGGTCCTTGTCGCCGTGCCATTTGCCGTCGATCAGCATGCCCATTAGGCGACCTCCCCGCGGGCCACCACCGCCGCATGGCGGATGGCCGCGATATTGTTGCGGTAAGATTCCGGCGTTCGATCCTTGAACACCGCGGAGCCGGCGACCAGCACATTGGCGCCGGCGCGGACCACATCGGCGGTCACCTCCGGGGTAATCCCGCCGTCGATCTCGATATCGATCGGCCGTCCGCCTGTCAGCGCGCGGAGCCTTTGCACCTTCTCGATTGCGCTTGGTATGAATTTTTGTCCGCCGAAGCCGGGATTGACCGACATAACGAGAATGAGATCGACGAGATCGAGCACCGGTTCGACGCTTTCGACCGGAGTTCCCGGATTCATGGTCACGCCGGTCTTTTTACCCAGCGCGCGGATCGCTTGCAGGGAGCGGTGGATGTGCGGACCGGCTTCCACATGCACGGTGATGATATCGGCGCCGGCCTTGGCGAAGGCCTCGAGATAAGGGTCGCACGGCGCGATCATCAGATGTACGTCGAACACTTTCTTGGTGTGAGCGCGAAGCGCTTTCACCACGTCCGGCCCGATGGTGATGTTGGGGACGAAATGACCGTCCATGATGTCGAGGTGGATCCAGTCGGCTCCCGCCGCATCGACCGCGCGGACTTCCTCGCCCAACTTGCCGAAGTCGGCTGCAAGAATTGACGGTGCGATGATCAGAGGATGGAGCACGGCTTTCCTTGATTGCTGCTCGCCTAACACGTCATGCTATAGCGGGCAACGCTGGGTCATAACACCTGCGGACGTGCCTTGCTGGGCGTATGCACGCAGGCTTGAGGGGCGGAGGTCTTTCTGGCGCGCACGGATATCATGGTGCTCGGCGCGGGCATCGTCGGCACCTCCATTGCCGTCCATCTCGCCAAACGCGGCTTGTCGGTCGCCCTGATCGATCGGCAGGGCGCGGGCGAGGGCACTTCCTATGGCAATGCCGGAATTATCGAAGGCAATACGATATTTCCGCCGGCTTTCCCGTCAAATCTTGCCGACCTCGCGCAGATCGCACTCAAACGCTCTCCGGTCGTCAATTATCATGCTTGGCATCTCGCGCGCATCGCGCCCTGGATCAACGCGTTCCGCATCGCGTCGCAGCCGGCGCACATACGCGAGACCGCGCGACTGATGCGGCCGCTGTTCGCCGGCGCGGTCGCCGAGCATGAAGCAGTCGCGGCCGAAGCCGGTGCCGAAGGTTATTTCAACCGCCGCGGCTGGCTCAAACTTTACCGCAGCGACCAAACGTTCGCGGCGTTGACGGCGGAGTTCGATCTTGCCGCGCAACTCGGCATCGCCAATGTGCCGCTCGATCGCGCCGGTGCGCAGGCGCTCGAGCCGGCGCTGCGCGGGGAATTTCGCCACGCGGTGCACTGGACCGGCGCGGTGAGCGTGACCAATCCGTTGGCGCTGACCCGTGCGTACGCTCGGCGTTACGCGGCGCTCGGCGGAATTATTCTAACGGGCGATGCACGCAGCCTGCACCGGTCAGGGTCTTATTGGCGGGTCGAGACGGAATCCGGTCCGCTCGATTGCGCTGAAGCGGTGCTTGCGCTTGGCCCGTGGGCGCCGGACATTCTCGATCCGCTCGGGATCAGACTGCCGCTCGCCGTCAAGCGCGGTTACCATTGTCACTGCCGCCCCGAGCAAGGCGCCGCGCTCAGCCGCCCGGTGCTCGATGCGGAGAACGGTTACGTGTTGGCTCCGATGGAGCAGGGCATCCGCGTCACTACTGGCGTGGAGTTTGCCGCGCGGGACGCCCCGCCGACGCCGATCCAACTCGACCGCGTATTGCCGGCAGCGCGCAAATTATTTCCGCTCGGCGAACGTATCGAGCCGGAAGCGTGGCTGGGAGCGCGGCCATGCCTTCCGGACTCGCGGCCTGTCATTTCCCGCGCGCCACAGCAGGGCGGACTTTGGTTGGCGTTCGGTCACGCGCATTGGGGCCTGACACTCGGCCCGGTGACGGGACGGCTTATTGCGGAATTGGTGAGCGGCGCCACGCCGTTCTGCGATCCGAAACCCTTTAGCGCCGACAGATTTAGCCGCTGAGAGTTACGCGCGCCGGTTACTCGTGGACCGGCGACGCGGGCGCCGGCGATCCCACATACTCGCCGATGGTGTGCAACACGCTGCCTTCGGGGCGGGTATTGTTGGCGGACAACTTGTCTTTCTGCGTAACCATTTCGTCGTATTTGGGCAGCGTCGTCACCATTTGATGCGGCACCAAATGCACGACCTTGTAGCCGCCGGCCTTCATCTGGCGAAGCAACTCGGGCATCGCTTCCGCGGTTGCGCGCCGGAAATCGTGCATCAGGATGATACCCTTGCCGTTTTTTTCCAGCTTGGTCATCACCGACTTGATCACCTCTTCCGGCTTGCGCATTTTGAAGTCGCGTGAATCGAAATCGGCGGAGAACACGCCAATGTTGCGCTCGCTCATATAGGCGAGCAAGTCCGGCGGGTGCTGCAACGCAGGGAAACGGAAAAACGGTGCAATCGGTACGCCTGCGGCATTGTGCACGGCGCTAAAGCCCATCTCGATTTCCGCCTTGGCGAGCTCGATGTCCTTCGCGTAGGGGTTTCTCGCCAAATCCTTATGCGACCAGGTGTGGCTTCCCAACGTCATGCCGGCCGCGACCACCTCCTTGGTGATCTCCGGATGCCAGGTCGCATGCTCGCCGATCTCGAAGAACGTGGCTTTGATGCAATTGTCGGCGAGGGCTCTTAGGACGGCCGGCGTGTTTTCCGGCCAGGGGCCGTCGTCGAAGGTCAGCACCACTTCCTTGTCGCGGAGAAAATCGTACTGCTTGAAGTGTTCGAAGCCGAAGCCGGGGCCGCCGGTGGTGTCAATCTCGACGATGCGCGAAAGACCCATTCCTCCGGGTTTATCACAGGGCGGAATGCCGTTGCTCGGCGCTGCCGCGGCAGTGTTCGAGCTGGCGGTGGCGGGCTTTGCCGCCGGCGCATTCTGGGTCTGCGGGGCGGGAGCAGTCGTGTCCTGTGCAACTCGCACCGGCGCGGCGGGTGGCGGCACAGGAGATGCGGCAGGTACTGCCGCGGCCTGGGGAAGTTCAGCAGCCTGAGCCTGGGCGATATCCTGGACCGGCGTCGCGGGGCGCCGGATGGGGTTCGCCGCAACGACGGGTTTCGCGGCTTCCGCGCTTGGCGGCGGCGCCTTTTGCGCCGAGACCACGCCAAAAGCGGCGAGCCCTATGACTACCAGTGCGCCGACGGTGATGAGTGCGGATCGCATAATCCCTCGCTAGAAACCGCCGCTTTGAGTCGAAGTGAAGGCGTATCCGGGCGGCCGACTCAACGCCAGCCCGATTTAACAGCGGGAAAGAATAATTAGTGGTTTCTGCGGCAATGGCTGAGGAAAGGCCGGAACCCCATTGGCCGATCAGCCGAATTTATCTTTCCAGCTCGGAAGTGCCCCTGGGAATGGCAGCGCGGTGGCGGCAAAAACGCCCCGCGCGATCGCCCGGGCGACCACATCGGCCGCGACTGCGCCGAGGCTAGTTAATCCAAAGAGCGGGTCGGTCAGCTCCCGGCGGCCCGTCGAGGCCGCGAATAAGACGTCGCCGTCGAGCGGGGTGTGCACGGGATAAATGGCGCGGGACAATCCCGATTGGGCCATGACGGCCAGGCGCTTGGCCTGAGCCTTGGTCAGTGTGGCGTCGGTCGCGACGACGACGAGCGTGGTATTTTCGCCGGGGCCCCCTTTCACGAGCAGATCGAAGGCCTCCTTTGGGAATGCGGCAGGCCAACCACGGCCGCCGAATTCGGCGTCGCGCTCGAAAGGCGCCGCCCAAAACCAGGGACCGCGACCGATAATGACGCTGCCGACCGCGTTCACGGCTGCAAGCGCTCCGACCGTTAAGCCGTCCGGCGTTTGTGCCGAAGCCGAGCCGATGCCGCCTTGGCAATTGACGGTGGTCGCTCCGGTGCCGGCGCCGACGCTGCCGAGCGCGAAATCCGCTGCCGCAGCCGCAGCAGCGGCGTAGCCGAGGTCGCGATACGGCGGAAAGCGTCCCCAATTCTTGTCGCCGCCGTTCAACAGGTCGAACAGGACGGCCGCCGGCACGATCGGCACCTGCGCTGTGCGTATAACAAAGCCGCGGCCGTTCTCCCGCAGAAACGCCTGCACACCCGAGGCCGCATCGAGGCCGAACGCCGAGCCGCCCGACAAGGTGATGGCGTCGATCCCTTCCACCGTTTGGGCCGGATCAAGTAACGCAGTTTCGCGGGTGCCCGGTCCACCGCCGCGCACATCAATTGAAGCCACAGCGGGTGCGTCGAAAATAATTGCGGTTGCGCCGGAACCGAGCGCGAGATTTTCAGCGTGGCCGACTTTGATACCCGGAACATCGGTGAGGAGATTGCGCAATGCGTGCTCCCGTCGTTTCAGCTTCGGTGGCGCGGGTCCGGAGCATCCATAATCACACGCGGCGGGCGGCTGCTAGAGTTAACTCGCTCCGGCTGCTCTCCAGATGGCCGGATGGAATGACAAATGATCACATCCTCGCGGCCACACCGTCCGCGCGCTTGCGTGAGCGAAAACCGGCGGGCATGAGTGCGTCATGAATGTCACCATCGCTGCCGCGCTCGCCGCGGGCATGCTGAGTTTTCTGTCGCCTTGCGTGCTACCGCTGGTGCCGCCGTATCTCGTCTATCTCGCCGGCACGTCTCTCGAACGCTTGGCCGGTGCGGAAGAACCGCCTCAGGTCCGCCGTGAGACGATTGTTGCCGCACTCCTCTTTGTTCTCGGTTTTACAACTGTGTTTGTCGCGCTGGGCGCCAGCGCCAGCGCCATCGGCACATTGCTGCGCGCTTATTCGTACGTTCTCGGAAAAGTCGCCGGCGTGATCATCATCATCATGGGATTGCACTTCCTCGGCGTCACGCCGATTGCGTGGTTCATGCGCGAGAAGCGTCTCGATGTCGCCAAGCCGGTCGGATTGTGGGGCGCTTATGTGATGGGCTTGGCGTTCGCGTTCGGCTGGACGCCATGTATCGGCCCGATCCTGAGCGCGATTTTGGCCATCGCTGGATCGGAAGCGAGCGTCGCCCGCGGCACGGTTCTTTTGGCGGTCTATTCGCTGGGACTTGGCGTGCCTTTCATCGTCGCCGCGCTCGCGCTCGAATCCTTCGCCGCCTTTCTTGCCCGCTTTCGCGCTCATCTGGTCATGGTCGAGAAGGCGATGGGCGGACTTTTGATCGTTGCCGGCGTGGCGTTCTTTTCGGGCTGGATCACCGATCTGGGCAGCTGGCTGATCGAAGCATTCCCGGAGCTGGGCAAGCTTGCGATGTGACGAACCGGATGCCGAGGCGCGTCTTTTAGGTGCGCCCTGGTTCGGTGATCTCCTGGTAATTGCCGTCCTTGTCCCAGCGGTACACCGCCCAACCGCCGCCGGTGATGTCGCCTTTTTTGTCGAAGGCGATCGGGCCAAGCACGGTATCCCACGTGCCGGCGCGCATTGCTGCGGCGACTTTCTGCGGATCGGTGGTGCCGGCTTTAGCCGCGGCCTGCGCCCAAATCTGGTACGCGGCGTAGGTATAGAGCACATAGCCTTCCGGATCGATGCCCTTGTCCTTGAACGCTTTCACGACCGCGACGGCGGTCGGCCGCTTGCGCGGATCCGGCGGAAACGTAAACAGCACGCCTTCACCCGCGGCGCCGGTGATGGACGCAAATTCGCGCGAGGCCAGCGCGTCTCCGGCCATCAAAATCGTCTTCAGTCCCTGATCGCGCATCTGACGTACGATCAGGCCGGCTTCCTGATGGTAGCCGCCGTCGTAAACGACATCGATGTTGTTGAGCTTGAGCTTGGAGACCAGCGCGTTGAAGTCCTTGTCGCCTTGATTGTACGACTCGTTGAGCTTCTCGGTGACGCCGGCGGCGTTGAGAGCTTTTTTGACCTCGTCGGCCAGACCTTTGCCGTAGGTGGTCTTGTCGTTGATGACGGCGATATTCTTGCCTTTGAAATTCTTCGCCAGATAATCGGCGGCAAAAGGTCCCTGCTGGTCGTCGCGGCCGCAGGTGCGGAACGTGTTCCACATGCCACGCTCGGTGAACAGCGGATTGGTCGAAGCCGGTGTGATTTGCAGGACGCCGCCATCGAGATAGGCGTCGGAAGCCGGAATCGACGACGACGAGCAATAATGACCGACCACCACGCCGGCGCCCATCCCGGACAGTTTTTCAGCAACCGAGCGCGCCTGCTTCGGATCGCAGGCATCGTCGCCGATCTCGAGGCGAAGTTTTTTGCCGAGCACGCCGCCGGCGGCGTTGATGTCGGCAATAGCCTGTTCGGCGCCTTCGCTCATTTGCCGGCCGAAGGTGGCTTGGCCGCCGGTCATGGGTCCGGCCGACCCGACGGTAATGTCCTCCGCCAGCGCCGGCCCGGCGAGGAAAGGCAGGACCAGCGCAAACGTGACGAGCTGCAGCTTTTTCATGATTGTGTCTCGCATAAACCGTATCGCTGCAGCGAAGCTATCACTTCTCCCGATCTGTTTCCTGCCCGATCTCGCGCCAGGTTAATGGGCCGGTGCGCAGGTAAAGCCACGGATATTGCCTAACCATCAGGCTGGCGCGCGTTGTCTGCCAGGACACGAGCCCGACAACGAGAAAGATTAGGGTGTCGCAGGCGAACGAGGCCACCGACAGAAGTTGCCCCTCAAACAGCGCGAAATGAAAGAAGCGCGCGGCAGCGCCGAGAAGGAATGCAGTCAGGACGACGCGCGACCTTCCGCCCCATGAGGCCGCGATGGCGCGGCCGGAGAGCCAGGCGGCGCCGCCGCCGACCAGTCCCGTGACCAAAACGACATCGAGCATTGTTTCGCCAGCATACAGCCGGTCCATCATCTGGCGCCCTCAAGATAAGCGGCGCGGACTTCAGACCGTTGAAGCAGATCGGCGCCGCTTCCCTGGAGCGTGATCTCGCCATTGACCAGGACATAACCGCGATGCGCGATCTTGAGCGCTTGGTAGGCGTTCTGCTCGACCAGAAAGACGGTCAGCTTGTCCTGTTCGTTGAGGAGCCTGATGGCGGCAAATATTTGCTGCACCAGAAGCGGCGCCAGGCCGAGCGATGGCTCATCGAGCAGAATAAGCCGAGGCCTCGCCATCAGTGCACGGCCGATCGCCAGCATTTGCTGCTCGCCGCCGGAAAGCGTCCCGCCGCGCTGGTGGATGCGATCGCGCAATCTCGGGAACAGCGCGAACACACGATCGAGATCGCCCGCAAGGCCTGAGCCATCTGCCACGGTGGCGCCAATCTGCAAGTTTTCCATCACGGTCATGCGTGGGAAAATGCGCCGGCCTTCGGGAGATTGGGCGATACGGAGCTTCGCCACCTCGTGCGCCGGCAGTGCCGTAATATTGCGGCCGGCGAAGTGGATTTGCCCTTCGCGCGCGCGCGGGTCGCCGAACACCGTCATCATCAGCGTGGATTTTCCCGCGCCGTTGGCGCCGATCAGCGCGACAATCTCGCCTTCATTGACGTCGAGGTCGACGCCCTTCAGCGCAATGACGTTGCCGTAATACGCTTTGACGCCGCGAAGGCTGAGCAATGGCTTGTTCATCGCGGTTCACATTGGCGTCGCATCGGACGTAACCGCCGCTTCGTCGGTCACTCCAAGGTATGCGGCGATCACGCTGGCATCGTTGCGCACTTGGGCCGGCGTGCCGTCCGCGATTTTTATGCCGTAGTCCAGCACCACGATGTGATCGGAAATCTCCATCACGACGCCCATATCGTGTTCAATCAAAAGGATCGAGATGCCGTGCTCGTCGCGCAGCGCGCGCAAAAAGCCGTTGAGTTCTTCGCTTTCGCGATTGTTCAGGCCGGCCGCCGGCTCGTCGAGACACAAGAGCACCGGATCGGTGCACATGGCGCGCGCCAGTTCGAGGCGGCGCTGCGCGCCGTAGGGCAGGGCCCCGGCCGGGTCGTCGGCGCGATCGGTCAGGCCGACACGATCGAGCCAATAGCGTGCTTTTTCGATGGCGCCTGCTTCGGCGCGTGCGTAGGACGGCGAGCCGACGAGACCGAACACGGTAAACCCCGAAGCGGCCATCAGCGTGTTGTGCTGGGCGACAATGAGATTTTCCAGAAGCGTCATCCCCGCGAACAGCCTGACGTTCTGAAATGTGCGGGCGACGCGGGCATCTTTGGCGATGCGAAACTCCTGGAGTCGCTCAAGCAAAAATGTTTCACCGCCGGCATGCGCAAGCTGTAGCCGCCCGACTGTCGGCTTGTAGAACCCCGTGATGCAATTGAACAACGTCGTTTTGCCGGCGCCGTTCGGGCCGATCAGCGCAGTGATCTTGCGCTCGCCCGCGTCGAAGCTCAGGTCGCTCACGGCGGTGAGGCCGCCGAAACGCATGGTGAGATGTTCTACTTTGAGAACCGGCGGCGCGCTCATGCCGGCCCCAGGCTTTGCGTTCTGTCCACCGCGTCGGTCGGGATTTCGCGGCGGCGATGCAGCGATATTGAAGCCTTGCGCGTGGATACCAGGCCGCGAGGGCGGTAGAGAATAATGGCGACCATGGCGGCGCCAAACACCAGCATGCGGTATTGGTCGAATTGGCGAAAAAATTCAAAGCCACTGAACATGACGGTGGCGGCGAGCACCACGCCGAGTTGCGACCCCATCCCGCCGAGCACAACAATTGCCAGCACCAGGGCAGATTCCGTGAAAGAGAAGGATTCTGGACTGATGAAAGACAGTCGTGTGGCGAAGAAGGCTCCTGCAAAGCCGCCGAACATCGCGCCTAGCGCGAAGGCGGTGAGTTTGGTTGTGGTTGTGTTGATGCCTAGCGCGCGGCAGGCGATCTCATCTTCGCGCAAGGCTTCCCAGGCGCGGCCGATCGGTAATCGGCGGAGCCGCAGCGTCACCCAGTTGGTCAGCAGCGCCAGCGCAAGAATGATGTAGTACAAAAAAACGAAACGGTGGGTCGGTGAATAATTCAGACCGAACGTCGCGGCAAAACCGTTTTCGCTTGCGGTGAACGGTAGGCCGAAGAATGACGGCCGCGGGATTCCGGAAATCCCGTTCGGCCCGCCGGTCAAGTTTTGCCAGTTGAGTAACACCAAGCGGATGATCTCGCCGAAACCCAAAGTGACGATAGCGAGATAATCGCCGCGCAGCCGCAGCACCGGAAAGCCGAGCAGAAGTCCGGCAAAGGCGGCAAGGATGCCGGCAAGCGGCAGGCATACCCAGAACGACAGACCGAAATCTTGCGCGATCAGCGCATAAGAGTAAGCGCCCACGGCGTAGAAGGCGACGTAGCCGAGATCGAGAAGACCGGCCAGCCCGACGACAATGTTCAAGCCGAAACCGAGCATGATGTAAGTGACAATTTGAATAGCGAGATCGAGCAAATAACTGTTGCCGTAGAACACCACGGGCACCACGAGAGCAAAAACTAATAGAGCGCCGGCGAGATAGGGCGAGAAAGCCGCTGCAGCTTGTCGGATCGCTTGCGGAACGAGAAACTTTGCAGGCACCGTAAAGCGATGCCGAGTCATCGCAAAAATAAAGCGGCCAACGAAGGCAGTCGCCACAAACGCGGCAAGTGGGCCAAATCGGGTGGTGATGATGAGCGCCCCGGTCGGGCCTTGTTCGGTACGAACGCCGATCAGCAAAGCGAACAGGCCGAACGCCACGGCCGCGGTGATGACGGCTTCTTTCAGGGCAGCAAGCAAATCGACCCGCGCGCCGGCGGGCTCGTCTTCGCGCGGTGCCGGCGAGGGATCGCTCACACCTTCTCGACTTCAGGCCGGCCCATAAGGCCGGTCGGGAGAAAAATGAGGACGACGATGAGAATGGCGAAGGCGGCGACGTCTTTATATTCGATGGAAAAATACGCCGACCACATTGTTTCAATGAGGCCGATCAGAATGCCGCCGATCATCGCGCCGGGCAGCGAGCCGATGCCGCCGAGAACGGCGGCGGTGAACGCCTTCACGCCGGCGAGAAAGCCGATGAAGAAATCGACCACGCCGTAATAGAGCAGAAACATCAGTCCGGCGACCGCGGCCAGCGCCGCGCCGATGACGAAGGTCAGCGAAATCGTGCGATCGACGTCGATGCCGACGAGCGCCGCCATTTTGAGATCCTGCTCGCAGGCGCGCATGTTGCGTCCCAAGCGGGTGCGCGCGACCAGATACGAAAAGCCGGCCATCAACACGACGGTGGCGACAACCACAATGATCTGAATATTGGAAAGTCGCACCGCAAAATTATTGCCCTCAAACAGCGTATAGCCGCCTTGTACCAGCGGCGGCAGCGGTTTGACCCGGGCGCCCTGAGCGATCTGCACGTAATTCTGCAAAACGATCGACATGCCGATGGCGGAAATGAGCGGCGCTAGCCGGAACGAACCGCGCAGCGGCCGATAGGCGATGCGCTCAACGGTCCAGCCATAGAGCGCGGTGAGCGCCATGGAAACGAGAAGGACAATCAGCAGCGCCAATGGCACGGCGGTTATCCCGAACGCGACGAGGACGAGAAAGGCGATCAGCGCGAGGAACGCACCGACCATGAAAATATCGCCGTGGGCGAAATTGATCATGCCGATGATCCCGTAGACCATCGTGTAGCCAATGGCGATCAAGCCATAGATCGAACCGAGCGTTATGCCGTTGATGAGCTGCTGGACGAAATATTCCATGCGTCCGCCGCATTCCGAATCCCACGGAACTTTCTAACAGGCGCTTTTACCGCCGACAACGCACGCGGCGGGTGCGGTTCCATGCGCCAGGTCCTTGGCGTTACATAGGTTTTATTCTGCAGTTACAATTCGTTGACCGTATCGGTAGTCACCGGCTTTCGCCGCTTTAGTTTTTGCCGGGCGTTGATAACGTTGCGGCGGGGGGGTGCATTCCCAAACAAGCATCGGAGAATCTCCCAATGCCGAACGAGCAAAACAACCCGCAACGTAACCAGCAGCAGCAAGGTTCGCAGCAGGGCGGCGGCCAGAGCGGCCAAGGCGGACAGGGCACTCAGAACCGGCCCGGCCAGCAGCATCAAGGTGGCCAGGGTGGTCAGGGCGGTCAAGGCGGCCAGCACGGCGGCCAGAACAAGCCCGGCCAGGGCGGCCAGCAAGGCGGCGCCGGACGCTAACGCAACGAGCTTAGTCGCAGTGGCCCGCCTAAGCGGTGGGCCACTGCTTTTTTGTGCAAAGCTTTTGAGCGCGTGAGGGAGCCGCTGCGTCTTCGGTGCGGTTAGATTATGCTTTGGCCATGGCCACGGCGCTTCCGCTCTTCCACCTCTACGGCGATCCTCCGGACGACCAAGCGTTCGATTTCATTCATGTCGAGACGGTCGCTTCCCGGTCTGCGATCCACGACTGGACCATTCGCGCCCATCGGCATCGCAATCTGTTCCAAATTCTTTTGATCGAACGCGGCAGCGGCGAAATGACATTCGAGGCGGCGCGCCTGCCATTTACGGCGCCGGCTGCGATTCTCGTTCCCGCAGCGGTCGCTCACGGATTTCACTTCGAGCCGAATGCGACGCAAGGGTGGGTCTTGACCTTCACCGAAGACGCAGCCGTTGCGCTTGCCGATCGCGCCGGTGAGGCACTGGCGCGGCTGCGCGCGTTGGCCGCTCATCCCATTGTCGCCATCAGCGACGAAACCGAGCTGGCCCGGCTTTCAGCTTTGTGCGCCGAGCTGTTCGAGGAGGGAGGTCTCGGCCGCGAGGGATATCGGGTGGCGATGCGGGGCCTGTTGGCGCTCATTGCCGTTGGCGTGGCGCGGCTTGCCGCGAGCCGCGCGCGAAGCGGCACGGTCACGCTACAGCCGGCCGACACTACGGTCGCGCAATTGCGCGCGTTAGTCGACGAGTTCTTCCGCCGCGAGCACCAGCTCGGATTTTATGCGGAAAAACTCGGCATGACCGTTGATCGGCTTAATGACCACGTCAAACGCGCCACCGGCGTGACTGCCGGTCATCTCATCCGCCAGCGCGTCCTCACCGAAGCAAAACGTCAGCTCGTTTTCACCACGCAACCGATCCAGGACATTGCGGAGGAGCTTTCGTTTTCCGACCCGTCACATTTTGCCCGCTTCTTTCGCAAGCACACCGGCACGACGCCGCACGAATTTCGCGATCATCGCGGGTGAATGAAGTTAAGCCAGCAAAAATCCTAGCACCGTGTCGGTATAAAGCTGCGGCTGCTCCACATTGGCGATATGGGCGGTTTCCATAACCGCGAGCTTGGCGCCGGGGATGTGTTCGGCGATGAATTGGCCGGCTTCAAGCGTGGTG
>Ga0209169_10000138_pt1 | contig 42575 bp, 31 predicted proteins | sample HubBroMetageWRM4_FD_188346 | JGI IMG/M metagenome (GOLD analysis project Ga0209169, IMG submission 188346) | Warmed soil microbial communities from the Hubbard Brook experimental Forest, New Hampshire - Hubbard Brook CCASE Soil Metagenome WRM 4... | ecosystem: Environmental > Terrestrial > Soil...
GATTGCGCTCATCTACCTGGGAATCGGAATCTACGTTTTATTGCGCCGCTGGACGGCGCCGGGTTCGACCCACTTCTATATTTTCTGCCTGGTTTCCTTCATCGCGTACTCCTTCAAGTACACCGGCAAATTAAACGAATTTGACTGGACGATTTATTGGTCGAACATCGTGGGCTGGCTCCTGCAGCCCGCACTCTTCCTGCACTTCGTTCTGACCTTCCCCGAAAAACGGCAGGTGGTCAAGCAGCATCCGGGATTGCTGTCTCTGGCGTATGTTCCGGGGCTGATTTTACTGGCCCGGCACATTCTCGCATTGCAGGTGGCGGAAGCCAGCGGACAACTGCGCTGGAACATGGACCGCCAGGAGATGGCGTACGGCGCAATGCTGTTCGTTCTGGCGGCGGGCGTGTTGTGGGATAGCTACCGACGCGCCAGCACCACGATCCTGCGGCAACAATTGAAGTGGGTGACGCGCGGCACAATTCTCGCGATCGTTCCCTACACGCTGTTCTACGTCATTCCCTACCTGATGGGCACGCTGCCCGGGCCGGGAATGAAGCTTTCCGTGCTCTCTCTGGGGCTTCTGCCGCTCACGTTCGGCTATGCCATCTTCCGCTACCGTTTGATGGACGTCGACCTGATTTCGAAGCGCGTCGTGGTTTACACGCTATCGGCTGCTACTGTCGCCGGTTTGTATTTTGCTCTGGTTGGCGCAGTCGCGGAGTTCGTACACACGCAGAAGCCGGCGGCTGGCCCGATGGGACTCATTCTGGCCGTTGTGGTCACGGCGCTGCTTTTTGATCCCGTCCGCAATTGGATTCAGCAGCGCGTCGACCATCTTTTCTATCGCACGGAGTATGACTACCGCCGCACATTGATTGAGTTTGGCCGCGAGCTGAGTTCCGAGACCGACTTGAATGCGCTGCTCTCCGCGGTGGTCGATCGCCTGGGGCGCACGCTTGGCGTGGATCGGATCGCGATTTTTCTTTCCACCGGAGAGGAATCCGAACAATTCGAGTTATCGAAATCGGTCGGCATCGGCTCCGAGCGCAGGCTCGATCTAAGCTTTCTCAGCTCGCCGCGGCCTGAGCCCGCGCGTCACATTTTTCTCGAGAACACGCACATGGTGCCGCGCGAAAGCGCGGGCTCGCAGGAAACGATTGCGCGGCTTGACTTGAACTATTACATCCCCTGCCGCGCCCAGCAGAAAACGGTCGCTGTTCTCGGCCTGGGAAAAACCACGAAGGGCGACTTCCTCTCAAGCGAAGACATCGAGCTGCTCGAAACTCTCGGCGGATATCTGGGCATCGCGATCCAGAATGGCCGGCTCTATGCCTCGCTGCAGCAGAAGGTGGCGGAGTACGAACGCCTTAAGGACTTCAACGAGAATATCGTCGAGTCGATCAACGTCGGCATCATGGCGCTCGACATGGAAGATCGCATCGAGGGCTGGAACTCGCAGATGGAAGTGATGTATGCCATGCCGCGCTGGCAGACGCTGACGCAGCCGGTGCGTTCGGTCTTCCCTGCCGAATTCGTGGAAGAGTTCTACCGGGTGCGGCAAAATGCCGGCATCAACAATCTGTACAAATTCCGTTTGCAGACACCCGCCGGCGAAACCCGAACGGTCAACGTGGCGATTGCGCCGCTGGTGACGCGTAAATTTCAGGTCATTGGGCGTCTGGTGATCATGGACGACATCACCGAGCGCGTCGAACTCGAAGGCCAACTCTCCCAGGCGGACAAGCTCTCATCAATCGGACTGCTGGCAGCAGGAGTCGCGCACGAGGTCAACACGCCGCTGGCTGTGATTTCGTCGTATACGCAGATGCTGGCCAAGCAACTGCAAGGCGATCCACAGAAATCCGGCTTGCTGGAAAAGATCACGCGGCAGACCTTCCGGGCTTCGGAGATCGTCAACAACCTGCTGAATTTTTCGCGCACCAGCGGCACCGAATTTGCCGATGTGGACGTGAACAAAGTCATTACCGATACGCTTGCGCTGCTGGAGCATCAATTTAAAACGTCGAAGATCGAAGTGCGCTCCGATCTTACGTCGGGGATTTCTGCGATTCACGGAAACCCCGGACGCCTGCAGCAGGTATTCCTGAATTTATTCCTCAACGCCAAGGATGCGATGCCGGGCGGCGGCAGGTTGAACGTCTCCACGTCGAACGGGGATGCGGTGAGCGTTCGCGTTTCCGACACGGGATCGGGCATTGCTCCCGAACATATTCAACGCATTTACGATCCGTTCTTCACCACGAAGGCAATTCCAAAGGAAGGCCAGTCTCGCGGCACCGGGCTAGGCCTGTCGGTAACCTACGGCATTATCCAGGAGCACGCGGGAAAGATTCGCGTGGAAAGCAATCCTGGCGCCGGCACCACATTCGCGCTTGACTTCCCTCTGAGCCGGAAGGCGGTACATGTCTGAAGCAGCAGTGATTTCGCGTAGAACCGTAATGGGTGATACTCCCTCGCCGGCAGGATCGGTGCTGATTGTCGATGATGAAGCGGAGATTCGAGAGTCTCTGCAGACACTGCTCGAAATGGAAGGCTATGAGGTTGCGACCGCCGGCAGCGGCGAAGACGGCCTGGCGCAGATGGCCGAACAACCGTTCGATCTGATTTTGCTCGATCTGACTCTGCCCGGACGCAACGGGATGGAGATTCTTTCCGAGATTCGCGCCCAGGAGGCGCGGCTCCCCGTCATCATGATTACGGCCTACGGCACGGTGGAAAATGCCGTGCGCGCCATGCAATCGGGCGCAGCTAATTTTGTTCAAAAGCCGTGGGACAACGAAAAGCTTCTCGCCGACGTGAGGGCCGCCGTGGGCTGGCGCCGCGCCGAAGAAGAAAACGTTCAGCTCAAGCGCGCGCTGAAGCAACGCTATAACTTTGAAAACATCGTGGGCAAGAGCGAGCCCATGCTCAAGATTTTCGATCTGGTGGCTCAAGTGGCCAACAGCCGGTCGACGGTGTTGCTGCAGGGCGAAAGCGGTACCGGTAAAGAAGTCATCGCTAAGGCAATTCACCTGAATTCCGCGCGCCGCGACAAGCCTTTCGTCCCGGTGAATACCGGCTCCATGCCTGCGGACCTGCTCGAGTCCACACTTTTCGGCCACGTAAAGGGCGCGTTCACCAGCGCGATCGCCTCGAAAAAAGGACTTTTTGAAGTCGCTGACAAAGGCACGCTTTTCCTCGACGAAATCGCCACCATGGGGATGGAGACGCAGGCCAAGATTCTGCGCGTGCTGCAGGACCGGCGCTTCATGCACCTGGGCGGGATTCAGGAACTTCAGGTCGACGTTCGCATCATCGCCGCAACCAATATCGATTTGCGGCAGATGGTCATGGAAGGCCGCTTCCGCGAAGATTTGTTTTATCGTCTCAACGTCATCACGGTCGACTTGCCGCCGCTGCGCAAGCGCAAGGAAGACATTCCTCTGCTGGTCGATTTCTTCCTCAAAAAATATGCGGAGGAAAATACGCGTTCTGCGCCCCGCATCACGCCGGAGGCGCTGCGCCCGCTGCTTGCTTATTCCTGGCCCGGTAACGTGCGTGAACTGGAAAACGTAATCGAGCGCGCGGTTGTACTCTCTTCTGGCCCGGACATCAGCGTCGACTTGCTCCCCGACCAAATGCTGGGCCGGGGCTCTGCCTTCACGCTGCACGATCCTGCACCCGATGCATCGTTGTTCGAGATCGTCGAAGATGTGGAGCGCCGCGTCATCACCGACATGCTCGAGCGCTGCAACTGGAACCAGACGGAAGCCGCGGAACGCTTCCACGTTCCGCTCTCTACGCTGAACCAGAAGATCCGGCGGCTGAACATCGAGATCAAGAAAAAAGGGCGCGGATAAGTTTCTCGGGCCGAGAAATCGCCTCGAAATTAATTCGAGCTGTTTACTCATCGCCGACCACCAAACACTGGCCACTGATTCCTGACGGCTTTCTCTGTTATATTTCCGACAAGCTGGCGAGTGGGCTTCTGCCGCCAACTATCGTCCGAATTGCATGGAATTTACCTCGCCTACGGAATTCGCCAAGCAGAAAGTCCAGGCAGTTCAGGACTACACGATCTTTTCCGCACAATCGGTCGCCAATCTTTTCCGCAAGCCCCTGTACATCGCAGACATGATGCAGCAGGCCGACTCGATCGGTGTCGGGTCCTTGCCGATTGTGCTGCTGAGCGGCTTTTTTACCGGCGCCGTGCTGGCCGTGCAAAGCGCGAACACGCTGCAACGTTTTGGCTCGATCACATTAATCGGACAACTGGTTTCGCTTTCGATGGTGCGGGAATTGGGCCCGGTGCTCACCGGTTTGATGGTCGCCGGACGCAACGCATCTGGCATGGCCAGCGAACTGGGCTCGATGGTGGTAACGGAGCAGATCGACGCCATGCGAGCCCTGGGCACCGATCCGATGAAAAAACTGGTCACGCCACGCATCTTTTCGACGGTCTTCATGCTGTTCTTCCTGACAGTCCTCTCCGATTTCTTTGGTCTCACCGGAGGGTTATTTGTCTCGAAGATTCTGCTCAACCTTGATGCCCGCCAGTACTGGAGCAATGCCTGGGAGTCTCTGGTATTTCAGGATGTTTTCATGGGCTTGGTAAAGCCGGTAATGTTCGGATTCATTATCGCGACCGTCGGCTGCTTCTATGGCATGACCGCGCGCGGAGGCACGCAAGGTGTGGGACGCGCCACAACACAGGCGGTGGTTGCTGCCTCGGTGATGATCGTCGTGACCGATCTCTTTGTCACGCAATTCCTGATGAGCGTTCTGTCGTACAAATAAGCATCCCTATGAGTGCGCCCACTCTACCTCTCGACTCGGCACAGGGCGTAAGCGAGCGGCCATCCGCTTACGCGATCGAGTTTGAGGACGTGCACCTGGACTTCGAAGAGAATCGGGTGCTGCGCGGAGTTTCCTTTCGGCTGCCGTTGGGTGAGACGAAGGCGCTCTTCGGCATCGCAGGGTCGGGCAAGAGCACGATTCTGAAGCTCGCTCTGGGCCTCATCAAACCAGATGCTGGGCGGATTCTGGTGTTCGGCAAGGAAATCACTCATGCTCCGGAGCAGGAGCTTTTCCCGGTGCGCGAAAAAGTAGGGATGGTGTTTCAGGAGAGCGCGCTATTCGACTCGCTGACCGTCAGCGAAAACGTGGCTTTTCGCTTGATCGAAGCACATGGCAATTATGACGAAGAGATCGAGCGCCGGGTGCGCGAAGCTCTGCGCTTCGTCGAACTTGAGCACACGCTGAATATGTTTCCGTCAGAACTTTCGGGCGGCATGCGGCGGCGTGTGGCGATTGCCCGGGCCATCATCACGCAGCCCGAAGTGCTGCTCTACGACTCGCCAACGGGGGGCCTTGATCCGGTGACGTCGAATACGATCGTTGAATTGATCATGAAGCAGCGGGACGTCTACAAGACCAGTTCCCTGATGGTCACGCATCGCCTGCAAGATGCGTTTACCATGGCTACCCATCAGTTCGATCCGAAGAACAACCAACTGCGAGAATTGCCACGCGGTCAATATTGCGATGTGCCGATGAGCTTCCTGATCCTGCGCGACGGCAAGGTCATCTTCGACGGCGATGTGCGCCAGTTGGCGCACACGCATGACGAATACATCAAAGAATATATTTCCTGACTCGTTACTTCCCTGCCATTGCCTTCTCGACCTCTTCCGCTTTCGAGGGCAAGGCCGCGCTCATCTTGATCAGCTTGCCGTCGGGACCGACGAGGAAGTCATCTTCGATGCGCACGCCGATATTTTCCTCAGGAATATAAATTCCGGGTTCGATGGTAAATGCCATGCCAGGGCCGAGCGTGACTTTGTAGTCTCCGGGGTCGTGAACGTTGAGGCCAATGTAGTGGCCGAGGCCGTGAATGAAATATTGGTCGAGCGGCTGGCCGTGCAGGTCTTTACCGTGTGTCTTGATGTACTCACGGGCGACTTTATTCAGTGAATTGTCGGAGTCGCCAAAGATGACCGACTTGCCGGACTGGAATGCAGCCATAGCGGCTTCCTGCGCTCCGCGGACAATCTCGTAGATTTCTTTTTGACGCGGCGTAAAGTGGCCATTGATGGGCAATGTGCGGGTAATGTCGGCGGCGTACATCGAATATTCGGCAGCGGCGTCGATGACGACGACATCGCCTGCCTTCATCGTGTTGGTGTCTTCGGAATAATGCAGGACGGTGGAGTTATGTCCCGAGCCGACGATTGGCGCGTACGAAGGACGCTCGCAGCCTCGGCGGGTCCACTCGTATTGCATGAGTCCGGAAATTTCGTACTCCGTGACGTTCGGCTTTACGGCCTTCATCGCGGCAAAGTGCGCGGCGACAGAAGCATCGACCGCTTTCTGGATCAATGCGATCTCGCCGGCGTCTTTCGCGGTGCGCAACGAAGAGAGCATCGGCTTGACGTCTTGAAAGTAGACGGACGTGTTGGTTCGCTTCAAGAAATCCAGCGCTTCCGTGTTGGCGGTTGGTTCGCCCTGGGAAGACAGATCGGTATAAACGATGGGGCGTCCGCCAGCCAGAAGTTTGGAAACATCTTCCGGCAGCTTGCTCATCTCTTCGACGCGTTCAAATCCGGTGATCTTGGTCGCGTCGGAGCTGTCGGCACCGAGTTGCGGGCCGGTGAACTTTTCCAGACGCAGGTTGCGCGGGGGCAGGAAAAGAATTTCGCTGTAAGGCCGCGCCGGATTGTCGCCTTGAGCTTCGGTCGCATTCGCGATGAGTAGCGCTGCGCCCGGAGTGGTCATGCCCGAAAGGTAGTAAAAATTATCGTCCTGGCGAAATGCATAGACCGCATCGGACCCTTCAAATGGCGCGACGAGAACGACTACACCGCCCGCTTTTTTGGCTAGCGCTTCGCGACGCGCATGGTAGTCGGCATTGGACTGGCGATCCAGGGCACTCAGATTCAGACACGCCAACGTTATGGTTAGAAAACAAAACAATAGCAGCAGCTTTCGCATTATCGCTCCTGACTTTCTCGTAGATCCAATCTTGAGATCTTCACTTCGGCGATGCCGTCGACAGATTCTTCCCTGCCTCAATAAATGAATCCACGTTGCTTTTATCGATGAGAGCCGTTCCGGTATCGACGAAGCTGGGGACGGGCGAGTAACTGTCTTTCGCCCAATCCGCATTTAAAGAAGACGGTTTGTGATGATAAAGGTTATCGAGCATCTGCATGCCGACGAAGGCCATAGTGTAGGGCTTCTGCGCGATCGTGGCGGCAATGACGCCTTTCTTCAGCCAATCCAGCGTCTCCGGGTCGGTGTCCATGGCGATCACCGTTTTTCCGGTGACGTGGTAGCTATCGAGGACGCCCGCGACTTCTTTGCCCGACTGGGCTTCCAGGCAAACGAAGGCATCGACCTTATCGCGCTCTTTGCCGATGATCTGTGTGGCCGTATCGAAAGCGATGCGAGGGTCGCCCTGAATATCGACGACGCGCGTGATTTTGATGTCGGGCGTTTTGGCTAACGCTTCTTTGTAGCCGTGTAGGCGATCCTGCAGGTTGGGCTGGTCGGGCATGGTGAAGACGACAACGTTGCCTTTGTTCTTGAGCTCCTGGGCGAGGCGCTGTCCGCCGATAAACCCGGCTTGATAGTTGTTGGTGCCGATGAAGAAAAGGCGCTTGCTGGCCGGGCCATCCGAATCGATTGTGACCACCGGGATTCCGGCGGCAATCGCTTTGTCGATGCCGTCATTCAGCAGCGATGTGTCCGTAATATCGATCAGAATGCCGGTGGCTTTTTTCTGAATGGCCTGATCCAGAGCGTCACGCTCGGCTTTCGGGTCGAAGGTTGACGGTCCGCTGATATCTGCGCGGACTTTCATTTGAGTCGCGGCGTTGGTGAAACCAGCGCCTGCAGCCTTCCAGTACGGCAGCTGCAAGTTCGCTGAAACCAGGACGAAATATTCGTCGGCGTCATGAGCCGAACCACAGCTCAGGGTTACGATCAACAAAGCCACAGACAACGTAGCTTGAAATATTTTGCGGGAGGGAGACATAGGACCTCCTGAACAGAGACACTCACCCCAACCAGAGACAGTGCGCATGGATAAGAATTTTCGGCGAGTGGATTGTAAACCGTGGAGTCAAGCGAAGGCTATTAGACGCCGACAGGAAATGGCTTGGTATGCGTGGTGGTGGAAACGCGGCCGCTGAACCGCCCTTGCAGCAAGGACATCAGGCCGGTGTACCAATATCCGACGACGAAGAGCAGCAGGAATGGGACTGTAATGTAGTTCTCGTTATCGATGGCGTAGTAGACCGTGAGTGCGAAATAAGAGCCGACCAGCAGTTCGATCCACGGAACCCAGCCGAGGCGCTTGCGATATTTAGTGGCGCCGACTTTGTCTAGCTTCGAAACCACGCGATATTTTGGAGTTCGCGCGAAGGCGGTTTCTTTGCCGATCAGAGCCTCGATCACAGCTTTTGTGTTGGTGATGGTCAGGCCAATTCCCAGCGCCATCAGAAACGGGAGATAGAGCAGGGCGCGCGGCCAGCTGCGGGGAAACAGCTCGCGCTGCGAAACCAGATAAAAACTGGAGATCGAAAACGTCGACGCCATGAACAGCGGCAGATCGATGTAGAGCATCTGGAACCAGCCCTGATAGAAACGAATAATCATGGCCGGGAGCAGCAGGACCGAAAGCATGATCATCAACGGGTAGCTGATGTTGGCCGTCAGGTGATACCACGCTTCGATTTTGGTGTGCAGCGGCGCATCGCTCTGCAGGACGCGCGGAAGAATCTTCTTACCGGTCTGGATCAATCCTTTTGCCCAACGCGCCTGCTGCGTCTTGAATGCGGTCATCTCGACCGGCAGCTCCGCGGGACATTCGACATCCTGAAGGTAGATAAACTTCCATCCCTTCAACTGCGCACGATAAGAAAGATCGGTGTCTTCGGTGAGCGTGTCGTGCTGCCAGCCTCCGGCCTCTTCGATGGCTTTACGGCGCCACATGCCTGCAGTGCCGTTGAAGTTGAAGAACAGGCCGGTTCGAGCGCGCCCGGAGTGCTCGAGGACGAAGTGGCCGTCGAGCAGGATAGCCTCCACTTCGGTGAGGAAAGAATAATTGCGGTTAAGGTGCGTCCAGCGCGTCTGGACCATTCCGATCTTCGGTTCAGTGAAATGGTGAACTGTGCGTAAGAGAAAATCTTCGGGCGGGGTGAAGTCAGCGTCGAAGATCGCGATGAATTCGCCCTTCGATGATTTCATTCCCTCGGCCAGCGCGCCCGCCTTATAGCCTTCGCGGTTCGTACGATGGTGATAACTCACGGGGTGGCCCAACGCGGCATAGCGCTCAACCAATCCGCGTGCGACTTCGATTGTCTCGTCGGTGGAATCGTCCAGAACCTGGATATCGAGCTTCTCGCGCGGATACTCCAGCTTGCACACGGACTCCAGCAACCGCTCGATCACATATTGTTCGTTGAAGATGGGCAACTGCACGGTGACGCGTGGCAAGTCTTCGAATAGCGCCGCCGGTTCGGTGGTCCGATTCTTGGAATGCTTGTAATACAGGTAGACGAGGACGTATCGATGCACCCCGTAGCCGGCAAGCAGGATGAGGACAATGAAATAGGGGATCAGCAGCGCGAGATCGAAACCGTTGACGTGGTAGAGACCGCGAAAGGTCGTGTCGAGAAAATGCTGGCGGATGTAGGGACCGATGCCTTTGGGAGCGCTCGTCATCGAGCGGGCCGAGAAGGCAACCGACTTCAGTCCAGACAGTACCCGATCAGAATTCAACAAGTTCTCCGGTGGAACTTTCTATTTTAACGGATCAGAACGAAGTGTACGCTCACGCTGGTTCGCCAGTTGCCACGTCCTCAGGTTGCTCATACTCAGTTGCCCCAGCGTGCTCTGTCAGCTACAAATAGAGCACGCATGGAATCCTCCGCAGCGGCCAATCGTCAGCAGCTACGCTTTGCCGCACTTCTTGCCATCTGGAGCAGAATCCGCACGTCGCAGTTTTGGATCGTTTCGATCGCCCTCGTTCTCCGCGTGGGATGGATCGTCCTTGGCCACACCTACAAATTCAAGCCTACCGACGACAATTTCGGCTTCGGCTTTGAGATGGGGCGCATCGCGGCTTCGGTCGCGTCCGGCCACGGCTTCAGTAATCCGTTCGGCCCGGCTACCGGGCCTACTGCTTGGGAGCCGCCGTTATATCCGTACCTCACGGCAGGCGTTTTCGTGATGTTGGGAATTTACTCCAAAGCTTCGGCTTTCGTTCTGCTTGTGCTGAATAGCATTTTTTCTGCGCTTACATGCATCCCGATTTTTCGCATCGCGCAGCGAATGTTCTCCGAGAAGGTTGCGGTCGGGTCAGCTTGGGCGTGGGCGCTGCTTCCCAATGTCATGTTCTGGTGTACGCGTTACGTTTGGGAAACCAGTTTATCGGCGCTGCTCGTAGCCGCTATCTTCTGGCTCACACTCACACTTGAGGAGCGCGAGGGTCTCTGGCCTTGGGTTGAATTCGGAGTGCTGTGGGGAATCTCTGCGCTGAACAGCCCGACTCTTCTTTCGTTTCTGCCCGCAGCGGGATTGTGGGCCTGGCACCGTCGCATTAAAGCTGGCAAGAAATCTCTGCCGGGAATCGTGTTTGCATCCGTCATCTTCTTCGCCTGCATTACTCCATGGCTCGTGCGGAATTATCGCGTGTTAGGCAAATTTATTTTCATTCGCGATAACTTTGGCGCAGAGCTGCGCCTGGGCAATGGACCGGGCGCCGACGGCACGCTGATGATTTATCTCGACCCCATGCACGACCTTTACGCGATGCGGCAATTCCAAGCTATGGGCGAGCTGTCGTATATCGCGATGCGCAAGGAACAGGCCGTCGCGTATATCAAATCCGACTATGCGCGATTTGCCGGCCTTTGCGTTAGACGTTTCATCTGCTATTGGGCCGGACCTCCGAAGGCAACGGAGCCCGAGTGGCTTGGGCCTGCGAAGAATTCTTTGTTCCTGGCTTCGTCGGTGCTTGCTTTGTGGGGGCTGGGGCGAGCCTTGCGCCAGAGGCGGCGCGGAGCGTGGCTACTCCTGTGGCTGATGCTGCTTTATCCTGCGGTCTACTACGGCGTGTATTCCATCCTGCGTTATCGGCACCCGATCGAGCCGCTGATCACGATTCTCTGCGTTTTCGTGTTGACCGAAGCTGGCAGAAAATCTACTGCGGCTTTTCCATCTCAATCTTGAGTACGTGAATCTGATTGGCTTTGGGATCGAGAACGCCGGTAATTTTGACGCGCTGTCCTTCGAAGCCATGGACCAGGTCAGCGCGATCGAGGCGGTAAACGTCTTTACCGTCTTTGCCGGCGGACAGGACGAGATATCCGCCGAGATGTTGAATGCAGTACATGGTGCAGGTGTTGGCGGTTCCGCCCATGGACTTCGACTTCAACATTTCTTCGTGCGACCGGGTCAGGGAATGCACGTTCATGGCGCACTGGCTGTCGGATACCTCTCCGCGGAAGACGCGTGAATCCTGGGCCCAAGCCACGCATCCCATGGCGAGTAGAACGGCCACGAGCCAGGCTGCATTTTTTCGTATCATTTGTTGCTTCATAACGTCCTCCATCAGTTTCAACGATCAGATGTTACCGGCAGCAAGCCTTAAGGCAGTACCGTGAACTTCATGTGCATGCCTTCGTGATCTTCGCTGCAAATCACAGTGCAAACAACTTCGTACTCCCCGGGTTCGGAGGGAGCGGTGAGCGCGAACTCCTGTTTGCCGGGCTTGAGCAGTAGATCCCAGCCTTCGACGTGAGTTCGATCTTTAGCCCGCAACAATGTGAAGCCATGAATCGAGCCGTCGCGGTTCCACGACTTGCCGCGATTGGCCGTCACACGAAGCAGGATTTGTTCGCCTGCCTTGACGGTGATTTCTGGGGTGCGCTGCCCTGAGATTTTATAGCGGCTGTCACGGTCCGCCGTCACTTCGATGACATGAGCCTGTACTTGCGCCTGTAACGAACATAAAGCCATCAGGGCTACGATTGTCGCGAACATGCTGCCGGCATTGCGTGCTTTTATCATGGATCGTGCGCGAGGCGCGGTTCCCGTTTCTTCTATTGGGTCATGTAGAACAAGACCAGGCGCATGTCCTGATCGGTAATAGTGGCGCGAACGCGCATGTGGCGAACTACCGTTGCCATCATGCGAGGGGGAAATTTCTCCGGCGCAGCGTGGCAACGGCCGCAGTTGGCGCGAAATCGTTTCTCCCCTTCAATGCGCATGCTTTCCGAGTCATTCACGCGTTCTAGCCCGGTATTGGCCGGGTCTTTCTTGCTCGCAGGCTCGCCAGCGAAGAGATAAGAACCGAGCGCGAGAAGGATGGCCATAACAAGAATGCTTGCTCTTTTATGGAGCTTCTTCATCGGGCCCCCGTCGGTCCCAGCGGAATCAAAAACCGGTACGCGATTCCGTACGACCACTGATTGAAGTTGCCCGCGGAACTGAATCCGCGGCCATAGCTGGCAGTGGCCTTGAGTCCGTCGTGCAAAAAGTAATTCACGCCGAATTCGCCCATGCGTGTGTTGGCAGGCGGCAGGCCGAGATCGTCTGCCAGATCGGGATCTATTTCTCCTACGAAGAACTGCTGCGCGCGGCCGACCAACTGCGTGTGACGCATGGCCTTCTGCCAGAAATGCATCTGGCTTAACTGGTATGCGCCTTCCGCCCAATACCCGCTGCCTTCATACGATCGAGCCATTTCGGAGCGGACACTCAACGGCAACTTTGTCGGCTGCCAACTGGCATGGAAGCCGAAGGCGTTTTTGCGGTCGTCTTGCAGCGTGCGTTGAAACGAACCGCCAACTTCGAGACGAATTCCGGGAAAAAACAATCCCATGCGCCCGCCAGCGTGGCGCTCGGAGTCAACGCTCTCGATTCCTATGCTGGTTGCCGAGACGTAGGCCGCGTAGTTCATATTCGCATGCGCATTTACGGTGAATCCGCCACGCAGCATCGCTCCGTCGCTGGGCGCAGTGTTAATGGGCAGCGTCAGCGGATCGGGCTGCAGGAAGCGAATCCAAACGGGATACAGCCGCTCGTTAAAGATGCCAAACGGAGTGAGAAACCGCCCCGCAGTAACTGTCAGATACGGATTAACGATGTAGTCGAGTTGGGCGTAGTCGAGATGTTTATCAACCGGTCCCTGATAAGGCCCACCATCGGGAGGACGCTGAAACTCGCCTTCGAACTCCGCTCGTGATTCGATCAGCCAGTGATCTCCCAATGGCACGAGTAGCACAGGATTGATCTGCGTATCGATGACGTTCTGGCCACCGGTGACGAAGCTGAAAGTTCCGATGCTGCCGCTGAGAATGGGAATCGGCTTGTCAGCTTCCGGGGCTTGGGCATTCGCGTGTTCCAACGACAAGAATAAAAAACAGGCGCAGACCGCGCAGGACAAGGCAGTCCATCGCAGAGGGACGAATCGGGTTTTCTGGCCCATTTGCCGCAAAAAGCAACTCCACTAAGCTCTTGAACTGATTGTCTTTGACTCTGTTCAATTGAGGGAACATCACGGAGGTAACTTTCGTATCTTCTACTACTTGGAATGGGAGTGTTTGGAGTTTGGGAGCCGATCGAGCCGTGAATCTCTTTCGATGTAATTTCTCACCAATTCCGGCAACCCGCGTCTAACCCGTTACACGGAGGAAATCATGAATCGACATCGCCAATCTGCTACGTGGCTGGGAGCCACCCTGGGAACCCTATGCGCGCTGCTCTTTCTTGCACTCAGTGCCCACGCCTCGGATCATCGCGGAGACCAGACCGAAGAGTTTCATCAGACTTACACGATTTCCGCGGACGGGCGCGTGGAACTCGACAACATCAACGGTGATGTCCACATCACCAGCTGGGACCGCAACGAGGTCAAGGTTGACGCCGTGAAATACGCCGACACGAAGGAGCGGCTCGACGAAGCGAAGATCGAGGTCGATTCGGGCAAGGATTATGTTTCCATCCGCACCAAATATCGCGATCACGACCATACCTTCAACTGGGGATCGCACAACAATCCGGCGAGCGTGGAATACACAATTACCGTGCCGCGCGCCGCGAATCTCGATGAAATCAAACTCATCAACGGAGAACTGGACGTTGCCGGCATGAATGGCGAAGTTCGCGCCTCATGCATCAACGGCAAACTGGAGGCGCACGATCTTTCCGGCCGCGCCCATCTTTCGACTATTAACGGCCACCTTGATGTCCGCTTCAGCCAATTGGCGCACAATGCCGTGGAATTGAGTTCGGTGAACGGCTCGGTTGAATTAACCATTCCTTCGGATTCGAAGGCGGAGCTGGAGGCGAGCACAATTTCCGGCGGAATCAGCAACGACTTCGGGCTGCACGTGAACAATCACCGCTTCGTTGGCCACGACCTGCGCGGAGAATTGGGCACGGGCGGAGCCCACATCAAGCTTGAGAACGTAAATGGAGGGATCGAGATTCACCACGCGCAGGATGGCAAGGCGATGAGCCCGGTGAAAGACATGAGCCGTCGCGATCACGACGGCGATGACGATACGATCTAGCTAGTAGATCGTGTATCCCGGCGCGGACGTGCGCAGGTCAGGCTTTGACGCCATCAATAGCAATGCGCCCTCGCGCTTAAATGCCCGCAAATCGTCGATGCTGTGAAAGGATTTCGTCTTGTAGTCATCTGGAGTCGGGGTATCGTCGGGAATGCGTCGCGCCTCGACATTTTCAAAGGCGTGTTTCTTGAGCAGTTCGATATATTCCGCCGACGAGCGGATGTGTACCGGCACCTTCAGCTTGTCGACCCACTGCAGAGAGTATTGATTGTCTGTATATAAATTGTTCAGGATGAACAGGCGCCCGCGCGGCGCCATCACGCGGAATAGCTCCATCAGCGCGCGGTCCTGATCGGGATAGTAGTAGAAGGATTCCACCGACAGAACTTTGTCGAAGAAGTTTTCTTCCCAGGGAATCTGCAGCGCCGATCCCCAAACATAGAGAATATTTTCGAAATCTTTCGAGGCCTCGCGCGCCTGCCGGACCATCTCATCGGAGACGTCGAGCCCCACGACTTGTCCGAATCCCTCCGGGCCTTCGCCAACCAGCCGCGCCAGCAACCGCGTCGCCCATCCCGAGCCGCAGCCGAGATCGAGTACGCGCTCGCCGGGGCGCAGATTCATCAGCCGCAGCGTCTTTTCGGTGATGTCGAGATGGTGATTCTCCATCTTCGGACCTTCACCAGCCGCGGCCCAGCGGTTGAATTCCTGCTGTAATTTTTCGTCAGGGGTAAGTGGCTTTTCGGGCATGGAAATCATTGTAGCGCCGCGACGGCGACACCGGCTCTGTGCTACAGTTCTCCTCCTCATGGCGACGCGCCCGCAGAATCCACAGCCGGATACCGCACCGCTTTATTGTCCGAACTGCGCGGAAGAGGTCACCGATCCGCTGACCTGCGGCGATTGCTCGTCCGTCATTTGCCGGCGCTGTGGCACGCCACTCGAATCCCCCGACGAACTCGGAATCGGATAATGGACCCCGCCTCAACCTTAAACACCGCGACAATTGAAGAAGCATCTACCGATTCCAAACCAACTTTAGTTCGCGGCCTTGGCTTGCTCGATTCCGTGTTGCTTCTGGTGAGCGGCATCATCGGCTCATCGATTTTTCTTACCGCGAAAGATATTGCCGGCCCGCTGCCGCAGCCCGTTTTGTTTCTCGCCGTGTGGGTTCTGGGCGCGCTGATCTCCCTTTGCGCCTGCTTCGCCTTCGCCGAACTGGGATCGATGTTTCCCGACTCCGGCGGCCAATATATCTACCTGCGCGAGGCCTACGGAGATTTGACCGCATTTCTCTACGGCTGGATGCTGTTCAGCGTAGCCAATGGCGGCTCGATTGCCGCACTGACCGTGGGATCGGCGGCATACGTCGGAAAGGTGTTGCCGATCGTTTCTCAGGATCACGTGGTGCTGTCGTTATTCGGCATCGTCGTGACACGGGCACATCTGCTGGCGCTGGTTCTTATCGCCGTCGTTACTTATGTGAACGTGGTTGGATTGCGCTGGGGCACGCTGCTGCAAAATCTGTCTACATGGACTAAGTTCACGGCGATGGCTGTGTTCGTGGTTTTGGGATTCGCCATCGGTAAAGGCAATTGGTCAAACTTTCAATCGCACGGCGTCGGCCTGACGATGGGTCTCAGCCCGACGCAGTTGATTTCCGCGCTTGGCGTGGGCCTCATCGCAGTTTATTGGGCGTATGACGGATGGGTTTATATCACCTGGGTCGCGGGCGAAGTGAAGAACCCGCGGCGCAATGTGCCGCTGGCGATGGTTCTGGGAACGCTCGTGGTGGGCGTGATTTACGTTGCCATGAACATGACCTACGTCTACGCCATGCCTTTGAACGAAGTGGCTTCGCATGAAACCATCGCTCACGCCGCAGCAGCGGCTTTGTTTTCTCCGCGGGCGGCGGTGTGGTTGTCACTGGTGATCGCGATTTCCTGCTTCAGTGCTGCAGCCACCTGCACTCTCTCTGGCGCGCGTGTTTATCTCGCCATGGCGCAGGACGGTCTCTTTTTCAAGCGCATGGCAGTGATTCATCCCAAGTGGCGGACGCCTGCCTTTAGCCTGATCGGACAAGGCATCTGGGCCGGAGTCTTAACCATCAGCGGCCACTATGACGACCTCTACACGTATGTGATTTTAGGCATGGTGTTGTCCTACGAACTGACCGTGATTTCTTTATTTTGGCTGCGCTGGAAGCGGCCGGACGTGCCACGGCCGTATCGCTGCACCGGATATCCGTGGCTGCCGGCAATCTATGTCATCGCCGGCGCCGCGTGGATTCTCAACACGATTTGGAAACGGCCCGTCGTTGCCTTTTGGAGCATCTTCATTGTGTTTAGCGGCGTGCCTTTGTATTTGTATTGGAAGCGAAGTAGCCGCAAAGTGGTCGAATAGCGCACTCTTCCTGGGATATTCCCTTGGCCGACATTCATTCGCACCAGCCTGCAGAGCAGATCGGCGCACAAGCATCCGGCATTGCATCTCCCGAAGACTCTAATCGTCCGCGGCAGGTGATGGGGTTCCGCGATCTGCTTTTGTTTTATGTGATCACCGGCATCAGCCTGCGCTGGATTGCCAGCGCTGCCGCGGCCGGGCCGAGTTCGATCATCATTTGGGTTGGCGCGTGGCTCTGCTTTTATATGCCGCTGGCGCTCTCGGTGCTGGAGCTTTCTTCGCGCTATCCCAACGAAGGCGGACTCTACGTGTGGAGCAAGCGCGCCTTCGGCGATTTCTCCGGCTTCATGTCGGCTTGGACGTACTGGACCAGCAACCTGCCTTACTTCCCTGCCGTGCTTTATTTCGCCGCCAGCAACGTGCTGTTTATGCGCCAGGCAAGCTGGCAGCATCTGTCGGGCAACGCGACCTTTTACATCGTCTTTGCCTTGCTCACGCTGAGCGTCGCTACGCTGCTCAATGTCGTCGGACTCGACGTCGGCCGCTGGCTGCACAATGCGGGCGCTCTCGCCATGTGGATTCCGGTCGGCATTGTGGTTGTGATGGGACTTGTCGCCTGGCATCGCTTCGGATCGGCAACGCAATTCACCTGGCATACGATGAGGCCCAGCACGCACCTGAACGACATCATTTTCTGGTCGGTGCTGACGTTTGCCTTCGGCGGCTGCGAGACCGCTTCGTTCATGGGAGAAGAAATCAAAGATGCCCGCCGAACCATTCCTCGCGCTCTGCTCGCGGGCGGCGTCACGGTGACGATCTGTTATGTGCTCGGCACGGTCTGTGTGCTGCTCGCGCTGCCGTCGAGCGAGGTCAACAGTTTGCAGGGGCTGGTGCAGGCTGTCTCGAAGACTGCGTCTCGCGTCGGCTGGCCGGGAGTCTTGCCGGTCGCGGCATTTCTGATTGCTCTGAGTAATATTGGCGCGGCGGGCGCGTATTTGGCGGCGGTTGCACGTTTGCCGTTCGTTGCCGGCCTTGATCGATTCCTGCCGCCTGCCTTCGGCGCGCTGCACCCAAGATGGAAAACACCATGGGTTGCGTTGCTCACGCAGTTCATCCTCGGCGTTGTGTTTATCTTTTTGGGCCAGGCCGGAACCAGCGTGAAAGGCGCCTACGACGTGCTGGTGAGCATGGGAGTCATTACGTACTTCATTCCCTATTTGTATCTCTTCGCCACGATGATCAAGCTGCAGAGTGAGCCCGCTGGGCCGGGAGTTTTCCGTGTGCCAGGCGGGACGATGGTTGCGAAGCTGCTGGCATCGCTTGGATTTCTCACAACGGTGTTGACCATTGTGCTGTCGCTAATTCCGCAGCCCGACGAGCCGAACAAACCGCTGGCGCTGTTAAAGATTGTGGGCGGATGCGGAGCGCTGGTGCTGATTGGTGTGTGGTTGTACGTCGCGGGGAAACGGCGGGCAGCTCAACCGAACATGTAGTGACAGCCGCCCTCGGCTCTCCTTACATAAACCTATACCGGCGTCGCCGTCTTTCTCGCCGGATTGAAGAACGGAATCGCGGTCACCTTCACATTCGTCTTCAGCCTGATCGCTTCGATTGTGATCTCCATCTGCAACTGTGTGCCCACCTTGGAATGCTCGGTTTCAACGCTGGCCAACGCAATCAATTTTTTCAGCGTCGGAGACCAGGAGGTCGTCGTTGCCTTGCCTACCTGTTTCTCGCCGGAATAAACCGGCACGGCCACGCGTGACGCCTGCGTGGGCGCTGCTGGAGTAAGTCCGTATCGCTCATAGAGTTCTTCGACATCCGTCCAATCAACTTCGAGGCCGACGAACTGCCGCGGCACTCCTTTTTTGGCATCCTGCTCGAGTGCGCGTTTGCCGATGAAGTTTTCTTTATCGAGGTGCACCATCTTGCCGAAGCCCAGTTCGTAGGGCGAAAACTTCTGCGCGGGAATCAGCGCCTTCTTTGCGCTCGTGTAATCCACTTCAATCAGAAGCAGTCCCGCCTCCGCGCGAGCCACATCGAGCGCCAGCATGCCGGCGGCGTGCAAGTCGAATTGCTTACCTTTTTCCGCCAGCGCGTCCCAGACTTTCACTGCATCGCCACGATCGTTATGCGGAAGCCATATTTCATATCCAAGATCGCCGGTGTAACCCGTGCGCGAGATATCGACCGGGACGCCGGCAATCTTTCCGCGCGTCACACGAAAATATTTGAGGTTGGCAATGTCGGCGTCGGCAACGGCCTTGAGCAACTTCGCCGACGTCGGGCCTTGCAGCGCCAGCGCTGCGACTTTTTCGGAAATGTCCTCAATCTGCACATCCATGTTAAGGCCATTTTGTCGAAACCAGCGCAGGCTGGGATCGGCTGCCGTCCAGCGATAGACGTTTTCCTCGAGGCGCGAAATTGTGCCGTCGTCGATGACCTTGCCTTCTTCATCGCACCAGCAGCAATAAATGACCTGCCCGACTTTCACCTTGTTGATGTCGCGCGTGATGACGCGATTCACCAACCGGGTCGCGTCTTTGCCGGTGATCAGGTATTTATAGAGCGGTGAAATATCGATGAGCGCACATGCGTTGCGGATGGCGTTGTACTCGTGCTCGTGATGCACTTCGTAAACGCTGACCGTGTAGTATCCCGACCACTCGCGATAGTTCAGGCTGTGGCAGAGAGGAAAAGTGCGCTCGTGAAATGCGGTTCCTATAGGCAATGTCGTGGCCTCGATAATTTGCTTCGCAGCCGATTATATATATATGTAGCGCCAAACGCGCACGGCAAGGCATCCATCAAACTGGTAGTAGGTGCATCTGGCTTACGCGATGGGCCGGTTCAGCAGGAGCTCCATCGCTGCGCCTGAAAAACAGCTCCGTTCAGGATGACGCCGGATCAGGATTTTGACGATCTGGAGTCAACCTGCACCATCACTCTCAGACATCAGGAAATCCGGCGCGTTCGGCCTCCTGCGAAGCACTGCCGAACGCAGTTGTTTCTTCCGCGAGATTACGCCATTCGCTGATTTGATCGATCGCCTGGGCCAGCGTCGAAACGATCGCGTCGGGCCGTGCACTCCCGAACCGTTCTTCTGCTTTATTCGCATCGCCGGAGAAGCCCCAGACACCGGCCAGAATCCTGATCTCCGGCAGATGCAGGCGAACGCGTTGGCACAGCGACGCAGCCTGCGCAAACGCGAACGGAGGCAGCGCGGAGATACAAATAACGTCTTGCGGCTCGGGAGGAATGTGCTGCAGGATTTCTTCCAAGGAAGCTTCCACCGGTAGAGAAATTACTCCATGGCCGGCACGCTCCAGCAACTGCGCCAGCATCGACGAGGTAATTTCGTCGGCCTGATCGTTGGCTGCAAGACAAAATACACGGGTGGCCGAAGGCGCCGGATCAGCCTGGTCGCTGACCGGGCGAAACGACGATCGACTCGACCTCCAGCGGGCCATAAGGTTACGCGGCTTCTCAGCAGTCTCTCCCGCGCGGTGCAGCGCCAACTCGGAAACGATTTCGCTCGCGCTCAGAAACAAGAACGATTCGCGTCTTTCGTCCAGCGCGCCCCGGTGCCGGTCTTGCTCGGCCAACGCTAGCGCCGGAATCAGAACCTTGTCGTACAGGTTCAGCAGCGAATTAGATTTCAAATAATTGAACGCAATGCTTCGCGCATCATCCTGATCCAGAGCCAAAAGCCGTTGATAGAACTGCGCTTCGATCGAAAGCGCCGTCTCGTCTCCCAGCAGAACGTGCAGGAAAGACATGCGCGGCACATAACGGCCCAGCACGATGACGCAAACCGTCAACGGCACCGCGAGCACCAGCCCGGCCCATCCCCAGAGCATGGTCCAGAAGACCGTGGTTACGAGCAGCGCCAGCGACGAGATGCCGGTGTGCGCGCCATACAGCCAGGGCTCGACTACATTCGACGCGATCAGCTCCAGCACGGCAAAAAGCAACATCAACAACAACGGAGGGCCCCAGCTGTGGAAGATGGCGAGCGCCAGGATCAGTGGAAAGGCGGTGGCTGAAAGCGCGCCGACGTAAGGAACGATGCGAAAAATTCCGGCAATCACCCCCCACAGCAGCGGATTCGGAATGCCGATCAGAAAAACTCCGATTCCGAAGCATAGGCCATAGCAGACGTTGACGAGCAGTTGCAGTACAAGATAGCGGCTAATACGCTGCGTCGCATCGTTCAATGCGAGCGTCATCGCGTGCAACTGAGCTACACCGGCAAGGCGAAGAAAGCGATCGCGCAGATCTTCTTGCTTAATCAAAATAAACACAGTGAAGATCAGCACCATGCCCGCCGTGCTGAGTGGCTGCAGAAGCGGCTTCAGCATCTGGCTGAGATATTCCAGTCCGGTCGCGGGAGGAGTGACGACCTGAACCGGCACTGCGGATTGGGCTTGCGGTAGAGCAGGTTTCGACAAAGCTTGCGCGTTGGTTTGTCCGCCTCCGGCCGGGGCTGGGGCAGAAAAATCCATGTCAATTTCTTTCACGCTCTCGGCGGCCCGCCCCAGTGCGCTTTCCGGCGGCAAGTGCAAAGCTTCAATCTTGTTGCGAATATTTTCCCGGTATTTCGGTAGATCGCTCGCTACCTGCAGCAATTGTCCCGCGACGACCCAGGCCATTCCTCCCACGACTGCGGAAAAAATGAGCATCACGAGCGCGACAGCCAGACCGCGGCGCAGGGAAAATCTCTGCAACCACATCACGATCGGCGTCAACAGGAAATTAAGGGTCAGAGCAAGCGCGAGAGGAATGAGGATAGGCCGGGCGAAATAGAGAAATAAGACCACGCCCACCAGCCAGATCAGCGGGTTGAGCGACGACCATTCCTGTCGTGGACGGGCCATAGGCACTGCAACGATACCTCATTTTCGCGATTTTTAGCGCATGTTCTTCAGCGCGTACGCTGCCAGTTGCGGCTTGGGCTGAACATGAATTAAACAGACAAAATCCTATCTTCCCGTTAGAATGGCTCTTCGATGCGTGCCGTCATCTCATCCTTATTGAGCACCCTACGCAGCTGGACGGTCCTTCCCAGCGGGCTCTGATCTCGCTTTCTCCTGATTCGGTCTGCGCGTATTATTGCGTTTCTCAACCTCTACACATTCAAGCTAAAAGCAAGCTTAGGAGCTAACAGCCAATGGCTGGTTCCAAATACGATGTCATCGTAATCGGCGGCGGCCACAATGGATTGGTCAACGCCGCATATCTGCAGCGGGCGGGCAAGAAAGTGCTGGTGCTCGAACGCCGTCACATTCTTGGCGGCGCGGCCTGCACGGAAGAAATTGTTCCGGGATTCAAATTCTCGGTCTGCTCGTATGTCGTGTCGCTGCTGCGACCCGAGATTATTCGCGACCTCGATCTGCCCCGCCACGGTCTTGAAATTCTTCCGCTCGATGGCACATTCACGCCCATGCCCAGCGGCGACTACTTGTGGCGCGTGAATGACCATGGCAAGACGCATCGCGAAATCGCGCGCCACTCGCGCGTTGACGCTGAAGCCTACGACGAATTCGGCAAAGCGATGCAGGCCATGTGCCGCTTCGTAAAGCCGATTTTAAGCATGGTGCCGCCCGACCCAACCACGCTGAATCCGCGCGAACTAATGAAGCTGGCGTTTCTCGGCAAGCGCTTCCAGAACATGTCGAGCTACGACAAATACAACCAGGTCCAGCTCATGACCATGTCGGCCATTGATTTTCTGGATCAATGGTTTGAGACCGACGTGCTGAAAGCTACGATGTCGGCGTCGGGAATTATCGGGACGTTTCTTGGCGTGCGCTCGCCCGGAACGGCTTACGTCCTGCTGCATCACTACATGGGAGAAATTGACGGGGCATTCCGCGCCTGGGGATTCGCTCGCGGCGGCACGGGAGCGATTTCCAATGCCATTGCCGATGCTGCGCGTGAAGCCGGCGTGGAGATTCGTACCAAGGCTGCGATTGCGCAGATCATTGTCAAAGGTGGAAAAGCCAAGGGTGTCGTGCTCGCGAACGGCGATGAGATTTATGCCGACGTAATTTCGTCGAGCGTCGATCCGCGGCTCACTTTCACCAAGTTCATCGAGGCCGAACATCTGCCCGGCGATTTTCTCGAAGAAGTAAATCGTTATAAATATCGGGGCTCCTCGGGCAAAGTGAACATGGCGCTCGACGGGTTGCCGAATTTCAAATGCATGCCCGGTCCCGGCGCTCATTTGCGTGGAGCGATTTCCATTTCTCCGTCGGTCGAGTACATGGAGCGCGCCTACGATGACGCGAAGTACGGCAATTTTTCGCGACATCCATACATCGACATGGTCATTCCATCGCTCACTGATCCTTCCGTCGCACCGCCGGGCAAGCACGTGCTTTCCTGCTTCGTGCAATATGCGCCGTACAAGCTGCGTCCCGGCTTGAACTGGGACACGGAGAAAGAAGCTTTCGGCAATACGGTGGTCGACACCATTGCCGAATATGCGCCGAACATTAAAGACATCATCATCGACAAGATGGTGGTCACGCCCCTCGATCTGGAACGCGAGTGGGGATTGACCGAGGGCAATATCTTCCAGGGCGAGCTTTCGCTCGAACAACTTTTCTTTCTGCGTCCTGTGCCGGGGTGGGCGCAGTACCGCACGCCCATCAAAAATCTGTACATGTGCGGATCGGCTACGCATCCAGGCGGCGGCATCATGGGCGCGAATGGACGCTTGGCAGCTCTGGAGATTCTGAAAGATGTGAAAGGAGCCGCCTAATGCCGGGAGCTCAGCGCGACATCGTCATCATCGGCGGCGGCCACAACGGACTGGTTACTGCTTTCTATCTCGCCAAAGCTGGGTATAAACCACTTGTGCTCGAACGCAGCGCGCAAGTGGGTGGCGCGGCCGTCACTGACGAATTCCATCCTGGCTTTCGCTGCTCTACGCTGGCGCACACGGCCGGCCCGATTCTGCCCTCGATCATGCGCGACATGCAGCTAGAAAAGCATGGGCTGCGCATGATCACGCCCAATGTTTGTGTGACGGCTCTCTCGCCCGACGGCCGCGCACTTTCGCTCTACAGCGACTCCGCACAATCGGCACAGGCCATCACCCCTTTTTCGCAAAAAGACGCGGCGAAATATCTCGAGTTCGAGCAATCGCTGGGCAAGATTGGCAAGGTGATCAGCGACGCGCTCGCCACCACGGCGCCGGATATCGACCACCCCTCGACCGGCGATATGTGGAGCATGTTGAAGACTGGCCGCGCCATTCGCAAGCTGGGAAAGAAAGATATGTTCCGCTTGCTGCGCTGGGGGCCGATGGCCGTCGCCGATCTCGCTTCGGAATATTTCGAAACGGAATTGCTGCGCGCGGTGATCGCTGCTCGTGGCGTGTTTGGAACATTTCTTGGCCCGTGGTCGGCGGGCAGCGCGCTTGTTTTATTGATACGCGCGGCTGGCGACCCTCATCCTGCCGGCTCGGCGTCGTTCGCCGCGGGCGGGATGGGCGCGGTCACGCAAGCCATGGCATCGGCGGCAAAGGCCGCAGGAGTAGAGATTCGCACGGGCGCGGAAGTGATTGAAATTCGCGTGCAGAACGGCGCTGCGACCGGCGTGCTGCTTTCCACCGGAGAAGAAATTCAAGCGAAGGCTGTGATCTCGAACGCCGATCCGAAGCGCACCCTGCTGAAACTCACCGATCCCACGCATCTGTCTCCGGACTTCGTACAGAAACTCCAGAACTATCGCGGAAACGGCACGGTCGCAAAAGTAAATCTTGCGCTTTCGGGGTTGCCGAAGTTCACCGGGCTCAATGGCGATGCTTCGGCGTTGAAAGGCCGCATTCACATCGGAAATGAGATTGACTATCTGGAGCGCGCCTTCGACGAATCGAAGTACGGGAATTTCTCCAAGCAGCCATATCTGGAAGCCACGATTCCTTCGCTGACCGATCCCACGCTTGCTCCCGATGGCAAACATGTGATGTCGATCTACATGCAGTACGCCCCATATAAGCTCAAGGGCGATTGGGAGCAGCAGCGCAAGGCACTCGGGCAAACTGTTGTGCAAACGCTCGCGCAATATGCGCCGAATCTGCCGGAATTGATTCTGACGCACCAGATCATTACGCCGCACGATCTGGAGGAAAAATACGGCCTAACCGGAGGACAAATCTTCCACGGCGATCTGGCGCTCGACCAGTTCTTCACCATGCGCCCCCTGCTCGATTGGGCTCGGTATAAGACTCCGATCGAGAATTTATATTTGTGTGGCAGCGGCACACACCCGGGCGCGGGGCTGACGGGAGGATCCGGGGCGAACGCTGCGAGAGAGATATTGAAAGAGCTGAAAAAGTAGCTTACGTATTTTCGTTTGTGGGGAGCGGGCATTCTTGCGCTTGCTGACTCTATCGGAAATCCCGCGGGCAGGAGTGACGCGCCACATAACCTCATGAAGAATTCCGCCATCCTACTCATCTCGTGCCCGGACCAGAAGGGCGAAGTCGCCTCCATCGCCGACTTCGTATATCGCCACGGGGGCAACATTCTGCATGCGGACGAACATGCCGATGAAGAATCTGGCCTGTTTCTCATGCGCGTCGAATTCGATCCCAAAGACTTCGATATTGATCTTTCACAAGATGGTCTAGCTGATTTCGCCCGCCACTTCGAGCCGATCGCCGCGAAATTCCAGATGCAGTGGCGTCTCGCGCAATCGTCGCATCGCCCGCGCATGATCATTCTGGTGTCGAAATATGATCACTGCCTGGTCGATCTCCTTTATCGCCACCGCAGCGGCGAACTCAACTGCGACATTCCGCTGATCATCTCGAACCATCCTGACAACCAGGCGGTCGCAGATTTTTACAAAATTCCTTACGCCGTCGTGACCGTTCCAAAAGACAATAAACGCGAAGCCGAAGCGAAAATTGAATCGCTGATCGCCGCGCACCAACCCGATTTCATGGTTCTGGCGCGTTATATGCAGATTCTCTCCAACGACTTCGTCAACCGCTATCCGCAGCGCATCATCAACATTCACCACTCGTTTCTGCCCGCGTTCATTGGAGCGCGGCCCTATCATCAGGCATTCGAGCGCGGCGTCAAATTAATCGGCGCCACCAGCCACTACGTCACGGAAGTCCTCGATGACGGGCCCATCATCGAGCAGGACGTCGTCCGCGTCTCCCACCGCGACACTGTCGAAGACCTTATCCGCAAAGGCCGCGATCTCGAAAAAGTTGTCCTCTCGCGTGCCGTCCGCTGGCATGTGGAGAACCGCGTACTTGTATACGGCAATAAGACAGTAGTTTTCTGAGACCAATCAAAAGCCCACAACCCCATTTGCACCAAGGTCCATGCCCTTCTGCGCTGCTACATCCATTGCCGCAGCCTCGTTCCGCTGGTAACTTGCACCAGAGGTAACCTTTCGTCTTAACTTAGACATTAGTAAAGTTTCAGAGAGTCATACGTGTCTGGGGGCATTTTTGGCCGAAGATCTTCGGTTTGAACTAGCCATTTTGGCGACCGTCCAGGGCTTTTACCAGAAGCTCATGAAGGACGCGCTCGGCGGCGATGTGCCCATTCCGAGCGGCCTCGACGAGGACGCACTGCGCCATTCTGACGGCGAGTTGCCGACTACGCTCTCCCGCATGTATCGCTGGCTGCACCTGCTCGATATGGCGATTACGCCGGCCATGGTGCGCCAGGCTCTCACTCCCGACACCGATTCCGAAGTTGCAGAAGCGCTGCTGCGCTATTTTGTGCGCCGCCGTGAGCCGAGCGATGTGAACCGCGACAAGACCGACTTGATCGCGACTTTTCTCTATCGTCATCCGCGCGTGCCTGGGCAATGGGAGCAGAGCGGGTACGGGCTCGATGGCGCATTGCCCCTTTCGCCATTTGAAATTGCACTGATCGAAATCCTGGCTGACAGTGATGTGCCTTCCCTGCCCGAGGAGCACGTACAACTGCTGCGCCGCTTCGATCCATTACGCGAAGAGATAAGCCGCTTCCGCGACTTCAACGCGCTCATCGATTCTGGAGTTATTGGCCGGGTGCGTGAATTGAAGCAGTGGCTGGATTCGTCGTTCTATCATCCGGGAGTGCTGGCCACCGTATCTGCGCATAATGCGGCATTCGGCAAGAAATTCGACGAACTCTTCGCCAAGGCGCTCACCGAGATCAAAACCTTCGGTCAGGCTCTGGAAGAAATGGGCGGCACGATTCTCAGCACGGTCGACGGCGTGGAAGTTACGGTGGAGCATGTGGCCGCGATCGAAGAGAAGCAGATGCTGGAGGCCGAGTACACCAGCACACTGGAAAAGTTCCGCCGTGTGTCCAAGTTGAAAAAAGAGCTGGACCGCCGGCCTCCGATCCGGCGCTCACTTCTGACTCCCGCCGCGCAAGCAACGAAGACCGCCGGCAACGGCTCGGCTGCTGTCGCCAAGCCGGCAAAAGCCGCGGCGAAAACGGCCCCCGCACCCGTGGTATTCCAGCCGCCTATGGTCACCGCGCAGCAGATCGCCGCGGAAGAAAGCAAACTGCGCCGGGTGGAGGAATCGATTCGCGTCTTTGTTCGCGTCGCCGACCCGAAATACCGGCAAGTCGTTCCGATGCGCTTCTTCAACCTCACGCTGACTCAACCCGAGGCTGATGCCTACAGCGCGCCGTTTCTGGAAGAAAAAAGCCTCCGCGCCGATGTCGCCCGCACGATGATTCGCCTGGTTTCAATTTCAGCCCGCATCAGCACCGAACTTGAAGAACTGAAGCGCAGCCAGAAGATGTCATCGATCTGGAAGCTGCACGCCGACTCAGTGGTCGTGCTTCTCGACATGGCGAGCACAGCAACAGAAGAGGCAGGCAGCGTAGCCAAGACCGCCGAACAGGCAGGTTCGGGAGTCGCCGGCCGGTCCATTCATGATTCCGTGCAGAAGCTACGCCTGCAAACCGATATCGCCGCCAACACCTTCGCGCACGTCAGCTAGAAAGCATTCTCAATTTGTCGGCAGTGGGTCGTGATCGACCCTCGAACTAGGGAGTGCGGACCTTTCGGGCTACTTCGTCTCCCAACAGCATGAAATGTGCGGTATTCCATGTGTAAACAACGTCGGCATCGGCCTTGCTGGCGCAGGCGGCGATGAGTGCGTCGTAAACCGCTCCGCCTACGATTCCCATCGCAGCGACACGTTTGATGGCGGCAAAATATTCATCACCGTCAAGCCACACCAACGTAAGTCTTTGCTCAATTTCTCGCACAAGCAGGGCCGCGGATTCAGCGCTGAGGCGTTGCTTTCCGGGGCATCGGGTGAGGGTCGAGTACACCTCGGCGAGACTGTGAGCGGCACAGCCGGCATTTTTGCGGCTCGCAGCGGCAAAGGCGGCGAAGCTGCGAGCATGGTGTACATGATCCGGCAAGAGTGCCGGTACCAGGACGGAGCTGTCGAAGAACCATCTCACCGGCGCTTCTTCTTTCGCGGGGGTTGCGCCGGTTGAGTGCCCAAAAAGTTAAGTTCGCGCTCGCGGCGAAGCTGCCGCTGCACCTCATCCGTTGCTTCCGCCGAAATTGGCTCGCCAGTGCTGAAGACCCAGATTCCCTGCTTCTTGTGCAGCCCGGTTCCTACCCTCCGTGGACGAAGCACAATGCGATCTTCCGACCTCTCCAGTACCAGCGAATCGCCTGCTCGTAGCTGCATCTCATCGCGAACCGGTTTCGGCAATACCACCCGGCCGGCCTTGTCGAGTGTCAGGGTGATGGTCATGGATGCCATTATATAATGGCATTTCCCATTAATAAATGGCATTCGCGTTGGGTAGGTCCCAAAGCAAAAGGACGGGCGATTTTCGCCCGTCCCGGTCGTTGCTGATGACCACAGCCAACAGCTAGTTAATATCGAACTGCTCCTGATGCACCGCCGCATCGCTTTTCACGATGATGGAGCGCTTGGTCAGCTCTTCCATCTCGTTCAGCAGCTTTCCGTTATTGCCCTTGAGTTCCTTGGCCACATCGGGATGCACGCGTAGCATTACGTCTTCGCGCTCCAGATGTTTCGCAATCTTCCGCATCTCTACGTAGATTTCGTTGCAGACGGTCGTGACCGACTTCACGTATCCGGTCGACTCGCAATACGGACAAGGCGCGCCAATGGTGCGTTCCAGCGATTGCTTGACGCGTTTGCGCGTAATCGCGACCAGGCCAAAGTCATTGAACTGCAGTGTCTTTGACGGCGCGCGGTCGTGTCGCAGTTCCTCTTCGAGCGCCTGCATTACGCGCTGGCGGTTGCGGCGCTCATCCATGTCGATGAAGTCGATGATGATGATGCCGCCCAGATCGCGCAGCCGGATCTGCCGCACGATTTCTTTGATCGCGTCGACGTTTGTCTTCACGATCGTGTCTTCGAGCCGCTGCGTCTTGCCGACATACTTGCCGGTGTTGATGTCGATCGCAACCAGAGCTTCAGTCTGATTGATGACGATATAGCCGCCGCTCTTCAGCCAAACCTTTGACTTGAGCGCTTTATCCATCTCGTCTTTCAAGCCGAACTGTTCGAACAGTGGAGCTTCTTTGGTATAAAGTTTGACGCGCTTGACCATCCCCGGCTGGAAGCGGTTGAAGAAGCGCAGGATGCGCTCATACTCCGCTTCGGTATCGACCCAGATCACGCTGAAGTCAGATGTGACCTGATCGCGCAGCACGCGCTCGACCACGTTGAGATCGTGGTAAATCAACGCCGGTGGCTTCGAACTCTCCGCCCGAGTTTTGATATCGTGCCACAATCCCTTCAAGAAGCGGATGTCGGCCCGCAGCTCATCTTCACTTGCGTTCTGCGCGGCAGTGCGAACGATAAATCCTCCGTGTCCGTTCTCACGCTCGCTCAAAATGATGCGCTTCAGACGCTGGCGTTCTTCTTCCGAAGAAATCTTGCGCGAAACGCCGGTGTGATTCACCGTTGGCATATAAACCAGAAAACGTCCGGGCAACGCGATGTGGCTGGTGATGCGCGCGCCTTTTTTGCCGATTGGTTCTTTGGCGATTTGAACCAGAATTTCCTGACCCTCTTTCAGCAGATCGCTGATCAGAGGCACTGGCGCTGATTCACGCCGGCGGAAACGCTGTCCGCCACCGCTGCTGCCGCCGCCTCCGCGGCGCCCGCCACGACGTTCATAGCCGGGGCGATCGTATCTCCCGCCGCGCCTGGGGGCACGCTGCGTGTAACCGGCGGTCGCCGCGGGAGCGCGAACTTCAACTCGGGCATCCACCGTGCCATTGGCACGGGCCTCGGCGTCGAGCATGGCTTCGGCTTCCGCCTGCGCCTCTTCGAGTTCAATCTCTTCGCTGTCTTCTTCGGCAGCGTGAACTTCGGCGCCGTGACCTTCGGCTCCCTCGGTCGCATGAATTTCAGCAACCGCCGAGCGGGCATCACCGTTTAAATGTCCCGGACCACCCGCCTGAATTTCTTCCTCGAATTCGTCATAGCCTTCGTCAGAAGAAGATTCATAACGGACGGCATCCGCTTCTTCTTCGTCGATCGTCTCTTCTTCGATTGTGCCGGGAGCGGCGAAGACAGGCTTTTCATCTTGCCGCGATATTTCCTGCGGTGCGGAAGGATGATCGACGTGTTCCGCGATCGGAGTGACGTTGTCGTTGTCATGCTCAGAGACAACATCCTCTTCAACCGTGAGCGATTCGCCCGGCCAGCCTAGCGCAGGCAGGGTCGTGGTCTCTTCTTCGCGCCGGAACTCCCGATTCCAGTTCGTTGTAGTCGACGCAGAGGGTTCTGCAACCTCTTCGTGGGTTACAACCGTATCTCCATGCTCTTCGTGCAACGGCTCGGCCACGGCTTCACTGGCGGCGAAAATTGGTTCGTCCTCGGGGAAAGTCGCAGCTGCCGGTTCGGTTTGAACTGGAGATTCTTCTGCGAACCCACTTACGGATTCCTGCGCCTCATGCCGCTGATGTCGTTCGGCATGCTGCTCGTCGTGATGTTCTTCGACCGCAGGCGCCTGCGCACGGCGTGAATACTTCGAGATCGACTCTCCTGGCAGGAGAATTGGGGTATATCCGGCAGGCGGCCCCGAAGGAGCGGATCTCGCTGATTCGGCCGGGCGACTTTCCGTGGGCCGCGTGAAACGCGACTCCGAACTTCGCTCAGGAGTTCGTTCCGAGCCTCGGTCTGGACTTCTGTCTGGACCTCGCTCTGGACCCCTGTCAGCCGCTGCGCTGCGATCCGGCCCTCGTCCATCACGCGCGTCGCGGCCATCCCGGCGTCCGCCGCGGCCACGACGACGGCGTCCACGCCAGTTCCCGCGATCGCGATTCTCGCCGCCGCTGGCTGGCTGCTGCTCCGACGATTGCTCGACCGAACGAACTTCTTCCCCGCCATTTCCCTCTGCCGGGAACGACTCACCAAGCCGGTCGGCTTCGACCGTGCCTTCGGTCGCATCTTCTTCAGAAATTGCTGTGGCTTCGGTGTGTGCCGGTTGCGGGCGCATATCCTGCACGCCGCGGCCAGTCGGGACGGTATCCGTCAGATCGTCGTCGTGCTCTTCCAGATCCATGAAGTCGGAGACGTAGAGAAACGCATCACGCTCCAGTCCGATGTCGACGAATGCCGACTGCATGCCGGGAAGCACGCGGGTGACTTTCCCTTTGTAGATGGAGCCAGCTAAGGTGTACTCGTTTTCGCGCTCGAGGTAGATTTCCGCGAGCAGATCGTCTTCCACCAGCCCCACTTTGGTCTCATGAGGGGTAGAGGAGACAAATAGTTCTTTGTTCATGTAACACTCCGGTCCGCCGACTATTAATGTCGGACGGCTTTCACCGGCGTGGAGTCAGGAAGAAAGACGGGAAGATTGTTCGAAACCGGAAAGACTGTTGCGATGCTGCCCCGCACAGGGGACGGCCTGGGCCAGAGAAGGCGCTTATTCGCCTCTCCAGTCGAGTCCGTTGCTTGTTTTCAGGAACTATGTGCACGTATCGCTTTCAACTTCGCCGGGGTTTGTGACCGCACTCTCTGACCGTTTCCTTGGTCGGGGGGCCGTTCCCTGCCCAGCTGTTACTTTTCAGTCTCTTCGTTCAATCCTGCCCGGCCTGTGACTGCTCCTGGTAGCCGGTGAAACTGCCCTCTTAACGCGAGGGCGATCGATATTTTTGGGGCTGCGCTTGCCTGCGCAGCAACTGCTTTTTCTACTCTTCCCCGTTCAACATTCCTCGTAAACTATTGGTCCGAAACATGATGCAAAGCTAGTTTACGAAACGGCGCATACGGACATTCATCACCATGCCCAACGCCAGGAACATGAACAACACGGAAGACCCGCCATAACTCATCAGCGGCAGAGGTATTCCGGTGACCGGCATAAAGCCAACCACCATGCCGACATTGACCAGGATATGGAAGCTAAGCACAGCCACCACACCCATCACCACAAACGTGCCAGCGCGGTCGGGCGCTGTTTGCGCGTTCTGGGTCAAACGCATCAGCACTATGAAGTATAACAGCAGAACCCCGAGAGCGCCTACGAATCCATGCTCTTCGCTGAATGCGGCAAAGATGAAGTCCGTTTGCGGAATCGGCAGAAAAGCGCCATGTGTTTGCGAGCCTTTTCCGCCCCAAAGCCCACCCGAACCCACGGCGATCATGGATTGTTTAACTTGATACCCCGATCCCTGCGGATCCAGATCAGGATTCTGATAGCTGGTTAAGCGCTGCTTCTGATACGACTTGAGAATGTGAACCTGCGGGACGTAAAACGCCACTCCGACGCCCATAACGGCCAGCAGAGCCACCGTTAGCCCCTGCCGCCACTGCAACCCACCCAGAAACATGCCCATCGCAGCGATGGGTAGATACGTCAGTGCCGTCCCTAAATCAGGCTGCTTGAGCACCAGAAGCATCGGGATGCCAACAATGGCCCCAGCCTTCAGGAAATCGGACCAGGACAGCTCCCGTTGCCGCATGTCGGCAAAATATTTGGCCACCGCCAGAATTAAGATCAGCTTCACCCACTCCGACGGCTGGAAGTGATTTCCGCCCGGCATCTTAATCCAGCGCTTGGCCCCGAGAGCTTTCGTTCCAAAGACCAGCACAGCCATTAGGGCGGCCACGCCGGCGATGTAGAACCAATGAATCCGCTCCAGCAGGGCCTGATAGTTCACCAGGCTGATGAGGAACATCGAGCCCACCCCGCCCAGCACCCAGTACACCTGCTTGATGTGCGAACCGGCGAACTTCGTGTGCTCGGTCGCGCTGCGAATCTCCATGACGCCGAGGCCGCAGATGAGCAGCACGAATCCCAGAAGGATCCAGTCGAAATCGCGATAGGAAACGTAACGGCTCATCGAGTACCCAGTACCCGGTATCGAGTACCGAGTGAAATCCTCCGCGTTGATTGACGATCAGCCTTCATGTCGATCTCTCTAAATCCGACCCAAATTTTCTCGGTACTCGGTACCCGCGACTCAGTACTACTGCATTCCTGGCGCAGCCGTCGCCAGTGCCATCGGCTGCTTCGGCAGATCCAGGTCGAACCTGCCACCTTCCAGCTTTTCTCCATGTTCGCCGGGCGAAGTCCACAAACCGCCGATGTCGACCTTCCCGTCGCTCGGCTTCTCCACCATCTTTTGCGGAGTCGTGCGCTGCTTGTCGACGTAGGCCTTAATCACCTGCGTCGCCAGCCGCGCTGCTAGCCTGCCGTGCTCGCCTCCCTGAAAGAGCACGCAGACCACAATGTCCGGATTCCGCCGCGGCGTGAAGCCGACGAACCATCCATTCTGCGCCAAATCTTCGGCGTTCTTGAATCGTGCACGGGTAGCCAGAGAAACGACCTGCGCCGATCCCGTTTTGCCGGCGATATCAATTCCCGGCACATGAGCGGAGGGCGCAGTCCCCTCCGGCAATAACACACGCGACATGGCGTCGGTAATCAGATTCCATCCATTCGGATCGATGGCCACGCTCTTCACTTCGGTATAATTCGCCGTCTCGACGTAGCCCGGAGGCAGCACATCCGGACTTACAACGTGCGGCACAACCATCTTGCCGCCCATCGAAATCGCGCTGATCGCGCGCAGCAACTGCACCGGCGTAATGGCAATTGCACCCTGGCCGATGCCTACAGAAATCGTCTCGCCGGCAAACCATTTCTGCTTGTAATTCTTGATCTTCCACTCTTCCGACGGCATTACGCCGGACACTTCGTTGGGCAAATCGATTCCTGTTTTCTGCCCAAGTCCCAACTGTGTCGCATATTTCGCAATCCGGTCGATGCCGAGCTTTTCCGCCAGCGTGTAAAAGAAAACGTCGCACGACTGGTAAATCGCTTTTTCCAGATCGACTGGTCCGTGTCCGCCCTTCACCCAACAGCCGAAGCGGCGCCCGTAGAATTCGGCGCTGCCGGCGCAATTCACATGAAGCGTCTGAGCGATGTTTTCCTGCCATCCCGCCACCGACATAATGATCTTGAAGGTCGAACCCGGCGCCAGCTGCGCCTGAATCGCCTTGTTCAGCAGCGGTTTGTCGGGATCGGTCACCAGCTTGTTCCACTCGTCGCGCGAAACTCGAACCGCGAAATCATTGGGATCGAACGACGGTCCGCTGACCATGGCAAGAATTTCGCCATTATGCGGATCCATCGCCACGATCGCGCCGTTCTTTCCGGCCAACGCCTCTTCCGCCGCGATCTGCAGATCAATATCAACCGTGAGCCGAAGTGGTTTGCCGGGGATGGCCTCGGTCTCGCCCAGCCGCCCGACTTCGCGTCCGTGGCTATCGACCAGCGCCTGCCGCGAACCGTTTTGCCCCATCAGCACGTTGTTGTATTGGCGCTCCACTCCGGAGATGCCGACGACGTCGCCCGCGCTGTAGAGCTCAAACTGCGGCAGGTTCAGCATGTCTTCGCTGACCTCGCCCACGTAACCGATCAGGTGCGACATGAATCCGTTTCGCGGATACAGCCGGCGGTGCACCATGATCGTGTCCAACTCGGGCAGTTCGTTTTTATGCGCCTCGATGAATGCCAACTCGTCGGGCGTGATGTCCTCTTTCAGAAAAATCGGCTGGTACTGCGGCATCGCGGCAAAGCGCCGGATACGCGCACGCACTTCGCTGGGATCAATATGCAGCCCCTCGCCGATCAAGTCGGCATCGGCGGCAAGATCACGGGAAGAATCGCGCAGCAGCAGCGCGGAAAACGATGGGTAGTTATCGACGATGACGCGGCCATTGCGGTCAAGAATTTTCCCGCGCGGCGCCAGCACCGGCACGTTGCGAATCCGGTTCTTCTCCGCGGCGAGCGAGTAGTAATCGCTCTGCATCACCTGGAGCCGCCACAATCCATAGGCGAGTATCAGGAAAATGCCGAGGATGAGGTACTGCGCCCCCGTCAGGCGCACCGCAGAAACTTTTTCGTCACGGCCAAACATAGTCAGTCGTTGGTCTTTAGTCGTTAAACTTGCGCGTTCTCTTCATTGTAAGCCGCGGCGGATTCGGCAAGGGGGTTGAGGTAGTAACTGAGGTCACTATCCGTTCGTAAAACTCAGGTCGAACTGGCCAACGACGAACGACCAGCGACGACCGACGTTCCTCAAGTTCTCTGCTTAAACTTGTCCAGCAAGAAATACAGCGCCGTGCCCAATACCGCGTTCACCAGCCCAGCCAGAATTCCGTGCAGCCAGCTCCAGGTCTGGGTCATATTGACCATGCCGCGCGCTACAGTGAAATAAACGGCGGAATGGATCAGATAAAACCCAAGCGTGACCAGGAAGCGGGCGCCAGCGTTCTCCACGTCGAGTTTCACGCCCAGCGAAGAAGCTCCGTAACCCACGACGGTCTTCGCAATACCGTAAATTCCGATGGCACCGTGCCCCAGCATGTCCTGCGCCAATCCGATCACAGATCCGGTGAGCAATCCGGAAATCGGATTGCGTCGGGCCATGGCAAAGAAAATCGTGACCAGCAGCGGCAGGTCCACGTACACCGCAAAATTCGGAAAACGCAGAGGGATAAATGCCTGCAAGAACAACGCCAGCAGCGGCACGCCAATGGTCACCGGAATACTGAACCGGTAAACCTCAATCTGCTCTCCTGATGTGTAAGTGATTTGCACGCTAGTTGGGATTGTTCGTATTGGGCGCAGCCGCCTGGGATTGATTCGAAGGTGGATTCGGAGTTGGCGACTGTGTTGGTGCTTGATCGGACGCAGCGGATTTCGCCGGCTTCGGCTGCGAATTCCCCGGCTTGGCAGTCGTGGTTTGCGGCTTCGCGGAAGTATTCGTGGCTGAAGTCTTAGGCGTTTGAGTGGACGGCGGCGCTACATTCGTTGCAGCGTTCGGAGCATGCGTATTTGACGTAGCGTTTGTACCTGCTGGCTGAGTCGGAGCACCCGCGGTCTTCGGTGCCGCTGCCGCGGCAGCGTTAGCCTCCGCCGGTTTGTCCGGCACCGACGGCAATCGTGCGGCAAGAATATCCGCGGCGCGCATATTGCGGCCGCTGTCGTCGGCAACCGCTTGCCGTTCTTGTTTCTCGGTCAGCACCAACACTTCTTCGAGCCGGCTCAGATCGGCCGCCGGCTTGATCTCGATATTCAAAAATAGATCCTTGCCTCGGCCAACCTTCGCTACCGTGCCGACCGGCAATCCCTTGGGGAAAATCCGGTCTCCGCCGCTGGTAAGCAACTTTTCACCCACAGGAACCTGGTTGTCGCTCATCACATCGTTGAGCACCACTCGCCCATTCGCGGTGCCCGAAAGCACTCCCTGCGTGCGCTCATCGCCCAGCAGCACACCAACGCCGCTCGTCTGATCGTTGATCAGTAAAATTTGCGACTCCGATGCAAAGACCAGCGAAACCTTGCCCACAACTCCGTCGGAAGTAATCACGGCCATGTCGCGCTTGATGCCGGAATTTTCGCCCTTGTCGATGTAGATTACGCGATTGGAATCCGTTCCACTGGTCCCGATCACCTGAGCCGCGACGGTCTTGTCGATGTATTGCTCTTTAAAAGCCAGCAGATTTTGCAGGCGCCGCGCCTGCGCTGCGTCCTCGCTCAGGCGCACCTGTTCGAGCCGCATCTGCTCGATCTGTTCCTTAAGTTGGCGATTTTCGGCGCGCACGCCGCGCAGATAAAAGTAGTTGTGCCAGATGTCGCCGCCGCTGTTTTCGAGCCAGACCAGCCCGCGCTCAAACGGAGTGATGGCGCCGACGACCCAGATGCGGATCAGCCGGGTGTGCTCTTGATCGTTGCCGCGCTTGACCTGCATGGCCAGCCCCAGCACCTGCACAAAGAGCACGATGACCAACCAGATCAGATTTTTATAGCGGCCGAATACGGATTCCATAAGACAGTTTCAAGTTTCTGGTTTCAAGTTTCTAGTTGGCTCCGGCTCTCCGGAAACCAGAAACTGGAAACTCGAAACTGGTTCTATTCGATCGAAATCTTCCTCAGCAGCTTGAAGTCGGAGAGCATCTTGCCGGTGCCCAGCACCACGCTGCACAGCGGATCGTCGGCAATCGAAACCGGCAGTCCGGTTTCTTCGCGGATGCGCTTATCGAGATTTTTCAGCAGCGCGCCGCCGCCGGTGAGCACGATGCCGCGGTCGCTGATGTCAGCGGAAAGTTCAGGCGGTGTACGTTCCAGCGCTACGCGAATTGCATTCATGATGGTCGAAACGCACTCGCTCAAGGCTTCGCGAATTTCGCCGTCGTCGACTGTGATCGTCTTGGGGACGCCTTCAATCAGGTTGCGGCCTTTGATCTCCATGGTCATCGGCTTGTCGAGTTGATGCGCCGACCCGATTTCCATCTTGATCTGTTCCGCGGTACGCTCGCCGATCAGCAGGTTGTATTTGCGTTTCAGATAATTCATGACCGCTTCATCCATCTGATTGCCGGCCATGCGCACCGAGCGCGAATATACGATGCCGCTCAGCGAGATCACTGCGATGTCGGTCGTGCCGCCGCCGATATCGACCACCATGTTGCCGCTCGGCTCAGTGATCGGCAGGCCTGCGCCAATCGCAGCCACCATCGCCTGTTCGACGAGATGCACCTCGCTGGCTTTCGCGCGATAGGCGGAGTCCATGACCGCGCGCTTTTCCACCTGCGTGATCTCCGAAGGGACGCCGATCACAATCCGCGGATGCACCAGCATCTTGCGGTTGTGCGCCTTCTGGATGAAATAGTTCAGCATCTTCTCGGTGACTTTGAAGTCCGCGATAACGCCGTCTTTCATCGGCTTGATGGCGACGATGTTGCCTGGCGTACGGCCAAGCATCTCCTTCGCTTCTTTGCCGACAGCTTCCACCTCGCCATTATTTTTGTTGATGGCGACGATGGAAGGCTCGTTTACGACGATGCCTTTGCCGCGAGCGTAGACCAGCGTGTTGGCGGTGCCCAGATCAATCGCAAGATCGCTGGAGAAGACACTAAAGAGCGAACGAAGATTGTGCTGGCGGTTTCCGTTGGAGTATCCGTTATTCGACATAGCGAGATTTTTCCCTGCGTCCGTCACGGGACGCTTTATTCCCCCGGGAACTTCCCGGTACCTCTTTAAATCTTTTGTCAGGGATGACTGGCGTCCTTAATTCTACGGGATGTCGGTCAAGCCTGCTCAACTACAAGTTTCAAAATTCACAGTTTCAAAGTTTCAGTGTTCCACGGTTTCAACGTTGAAAAACCAAATCCAAGAACCGATGTCTGCCCAAAATTCCTTGAAACTCTGAAACCTTGAAACTTGCGTCTACTGAATAATGATCTTCTTCTGCTGCGTATTGACTCCACCCTGCGCCGTCTGCGCCGTTACCGTAATCACGGCTTCTCCAGTCGGCAATGGCGGCGTGAAGTAATGGAAGGAGCCATCCGTGCCTAACATCGGCACTTCGCTCCCATTTACCATCACGCGCGCTCCGTTCTGCGTCTTCCCTGTCACTTCAATCACGTGCCCGTGTTGAATAAACGGATCCAAATCAAGTTCAATCGCTTCCGATTCTTTGCTCTTCGAAATAATCGTGAAGCGATTTTTTTCGCTCTCTACCGATTCCTTGCCGACACCGTCGTACGACTGCACCATCCAGTAATACGCACCTTCGCCGAGCCCGGAAACGGTTACCGCCGCTGTCGTCACTTTTTTGTCAACCAGTGTAGAGGAAAAATATGGGTTGCGGGATATACGAAGGCGATACCCGATGGCATTCGTCATCGCGGTCCAGGTGAACTCGACGTCCTTGGTCGCATCGCCGGAAAACAACGGCGCCATATTCGCTGGCGCGATCGGCGTCGGCGGTCCGGTTTCTTTGGCTTTTTCTAAGTGCGATCCCTGCCCGTGGAAGCTGACTTTTTCCCAGTTGGCCAATTGCACCGTTTCGCCGTTACGCGTGACTTCGCCCGTACCTTTCTTCATCAAGATCTCATGCTGGTCGGAAGTGGGATCGTTATGCACCTGCGCCGCCGACTCAGGAGCGAGTGAAGCCGTGGCGCCGGCGACAATCACCTGGGAGTGCGACCCTGAACTGTACGTCGCCGTCGAAAGATCCACGGTTCCGGTACTCACCGCGACGGAAACGTTTGTCTGCTGCTGATCGTTCGCCGAGTTTTCTTCCACCACGATCAGCGAATCCTGCTTCACGGTATAGCTGGTGCCGTCGTTGAAGACGACTTTCGCCATGCCCTCGGACCCGGTCTGCACCACATCACCTTTTTCCAGCGGAATGTTGTAGTCCGCCGGAACCCAGGAGTTGCCGTTGCCCTTCTTCACCCGCACGGTGCCGTCAAGCGCGGTAAAGTGCGCCTGCTGCGCAGTGATCACACCCGTGCCGGTTGCCTTGGGAGCCATGCCCGCAACCCGCTCCAATACCTTGGAAAAAACGTCATCCGCCTTCTTGAGGCTCGACTGAGTAAATTGCGGGAAGGTGAACCACATGGCGCCAAAGAAAATGCCGGCCCCGGCAATAATCAGCAGCGCGACGCTCCGGTAGGAGACCGTCGTCCACGCAACGTGGAGTCCCGGTTTGCGATCGTCAGAAGACACGTTGGACCAAGAAACCTCTGGAACCTTCTTGATTAGTCGGTAAATATCAACGTTAGCATAAGCAAAATAGGGGTTTGAACTGGTAATCAGGCGGAAAAGTTACCTTGGTTTTCGCGCTCTCGGCTGCATCGCCGGGTTCTTGGTAGGAACAACTGCGGTTTTGCCTCTATTCCAGCCCGCGCGGATGTTCAGTACACTATCTCGATCTTGGAAATCGCTCTTTGCCACTTTACCGGCAGAAACTGATCTGACTCATGAGCCCAAACGCTTTAACGACCCCGACCAGCTCCGATCTGCTTACCGATCAGGACCTTTACCTCTTCAACGAGGGCAGCCACTATCGCATTTACGACAAGATGGGGGCTCACGCGGCCACCCACGATGGCGTGGCCGGCACCACCTTCAGCGTGTGGGCGCCGAACGCACGCTCGATCTCGGTGGTCGGCAGCTTCAACGGATGGGATCCGAAAACCCACCGCCTCAGCGTGCGCGGTTCATCGGGCATTTGGGAGGGCTTCGTCCCCGGAGCAACACAGGGCGCGCTCTACAAATTTCACATTGAATCAATCCATCACGGTTACCGGATCGACAAAGCCGATCCCTTCGGCGTACTCCACGAGACCCCTCCACATACGGCGTCAGTCATATGGAATCTCGACTACCAGTGGAACGACAACGACTGGATGCAGAAGCGTGCTGAACGCAATTCCCTGCGCGCCCCGCAATCCGTTTATGAAGTCCACCTCGGCTCATGGATGCGCGTGCCCGACGACAACAACCGTTCGCTCTCGTATCGCGAGATGGCCCCCAAGCTCGCCGACTACGTCAACCAACTCGGCTTCACCCACGTCGAATTCCTGCCCGTGATGGAGCATCCCTTCTTCGGCTCGTGGGGATATCAGACCACCGGCTACTTTGCGCCAACCTCGCGCTATGGCACTCCACAGGATTTCATGTACCTCGTCGACTACCTGCACCAGCGCGGAATCGGCGTGATTCTTGACTGGGTTCCATCGCACTTCCCCTCCGATGGCCACGGCCTCGCCTATTTCGACGGCACACATCTGTACGAGCACGCCGACTCGCGCCAGGGATTTCATCCCGACTGGAAGACTTACATTTTCAATTACGGCCGCAGCGAGGTGCGCAGCTTTCTTCTTTCAAGCGCGATGTTCTGGTTCGACAAATATCACGCCGACGGCCTGCGCGTAGACGCCGTCGCATCGATGCTCTATCTCGACTATTCCCGCAAGCAGGGCGAATGGATTCCCAACAAGTTCGGCGGACGCGAAAATCTCGACGCCATCGAATTCCTTCGCCGCTTCAATCAGGAATCCTACAAAGTGCATCCCGACATTCAAACCACGGCGGAAGAGTCGACATCGTGGCCCATGGTTTCCAGGCCGATTTACGTCGGCGGCCTCGGCTTCGGCGAAAAGTGGGATATGGGATGGATGCATGACACACTTAAGTATTTCCAGAACGATCCCATCCATCGCAAATATCACCACGACAAGCTGACCTTCCGGATGCTCTATTCGTGGCATGAAAATTTTGTCCTGCCGCTCTCGCATGATGAAGTCGTTCACGGCAAAGGATCGTTGATCGGAAAAATGCCCGGCGACGAGTGGCAGAAGTTTGCCAACCTGCGTCTGCTTTTCGGCTATATGTACGCCCAGCCGGGAAAGAAGCTTCTCTTCATGGGCTGCGAATTCGGCCAGGTCCGCGAGTGGGCGCACGATTCGAGCCTCGAGTGGCATGTGCTGCAGTATCCAACGCATCGCGGCGTGCAGGCCTGGATGGAACAACTGAACCGCTTCTATCGCAACGAACCCGCCATGCACGTCTTCGATAACGATCCGGCCGGCTTCGAGTGGGTGGATTGCAACGATAACGCGAACAGCACGATTTCTCTCTTGCGAAAGAGCGAATCAGCCGCCGAAACCGTGCTGGGCATCTTCAACTTCACCCCGGTGCCGCGCCTCAATTACCGCATCGGCGTTCCGCACGGCGGCTATTGGCGCGAGATGCTCAACAGCGACGCCCGCGAATACGCCGGCAGCGGCATGGGCAATTTGGGCGGCGTTCAAGCCGAAGAAGTTCCCGCCCATGGACGGCCATTTTCGTTGAAGCTGACGTTACCGCCGCTAGCAGCATTATTCTTCAAGGGGCAGTGAGCAAATCCCGAACGAGCGTAGCGTGGGACGAATGCTTTACTCGCTGTCGGTCATTCTCCGCCGATAGTCGTCGGGAGTTTCAATCGCGAACGAGGTTTGTCCAGCGAGCACCAGCAGGTCTTGATCCCCGCTGACCAGCACTTCGGCTTTGCCGCTTTCGGCCAGATCCAGGAAGGCCTGATCGGCGGTATCGCGGCAAATAGTCGCGCACCGTTCCGTAATATCGATCGTTTCACAGTAAGGAAGGTAGTCGGCCAGCAGCTCTCGCGCATCATCCGCCGCAAGCCGGAATTTCGGATAACCCAGAACCCCCGTTAGCTCAGCGGCGGTGGCGCGTGAGATCAGTGGTACGCACCTGCCTTCACGCCAATGCCGCCGCAGCCAGGCCACGCGGC
>Ga0209169_10000139_pt1 | contig 42436 bp, 34 predicted proteins | sample HubBroMetageWRM4_FD_188346 | JGI IMG/M metagenome (GOLD analysis project Ga0209169, IMG submission 188346) | Warmed soil microbial communities from the Hubbard Brook experimental Forest, New Hampshire - Hubbard Brook CCASE Soil Metagenome WRM 4... | ecosystem: Environmental > Terrestrial > Soil...
CTCAACTCAGCGTCGGCCAGGCGCAGCGAGTGCTGATCGCCATGGCCATCATGCATCGCCCAGCGCTCTTAATAGCCGATGAAGCCACTAGCGCTCTCGACGTGATAACCCAGTCTGAAATTCTGGAATTATTCGCGCGCCTGAATCGCGAGACCGGTATGTCGATCCTCTACATCTCCCACGATCTGCCATCGGTTGCGGGAATCTGCAAGCGCATCGCCATCCTGCGTGAAGGCCGTATTGTCGAATGCGGCGCGACCGAACAGATTTTTACCGCGCCCGTCCACGCCTACACACAGCAACTGATGTCAGCTCTGCCGCAGGTGCCGGTACGACGCGAAGTGCTTCTGGCGAGAGCGCACGCAGCAACCTTGAAATAGCAGTTGACGGCTTGAACACCGGCGGCTGAGGACCAGCTAGCGCTTCGGGAAATACAAGGCAGCCACACTTTCAGCCAACGCTGGCGCATCTACCTCGGCACGATTCGAAAGGACAATGACGCTCAGACGGTCGTCAGGAAAGCGTTGAATGGCGTTCCGAAATCCCACTGTCTCGCCATAATGGGAGTAGCGGCGATGGCCACGATAAGGATCGAGAAACCATCCGAATCCATAGAGAGGCGCGACGCTGCCATCCGGTTGCAGCAGAGGAGCGCCATCCGCGCTAGCCGGCGGAGTTAATGCTGGCTTCATTTCTCTCGAGTTGAGCAACGTGTGATTGGCCAGCGCACGATCCCATTTCTCAAGGTCGTCGAGCGATGTATAAACCCCGCCATCGCCCAGTGTAGCTGAAGTCGAACTCTGATCCGTTTCCCGCCACCCATCCGCCGTCTTGGTGTTTCCGTAGGCGCGATGCGCGACTTCGTTCTTGCCCTTTTCGTAAGCGACCGTGCCCGTCATCCCTAGAGGTATGAAGATTCTCTTGTGAAGGAAATCTCCAAACCCCATCCCCGAGCGTTTTTCTACGACCATCGCCAGCACCACATAACCCGAATTGCTGTAAGCCCAGCGCGTGCCTGGAACAAACTTTGTGCCGGTCTCGTGTTTCAGCAAGTCGAGCACGCCCGCATCCTTAATCTGCGGAATCTTGTCATCGGCAATGCCAGCATATTCTTTCGCCATTATGTCTTCGTAATCGACCAGGCCGGAGGTGTGATTCAAAATCTGCCGGATCGTGATCGTCTTTCCGTAAGCGGGAAAATCTGGGAACACATCGGTAAGACGATCCTCGTAATGCAATTTGCCATCGTGCACCAGCAGCATGACGGACATCGCGGTAAATTGCTTTGTCAGCGATGCCAGCCGAAAGTTCGTTTCCGGACCAATTTTTTGCAACGTCCGCAGATCGGCCACGCCATAGCCTTTTCGAAATACCGGCTGTCCATCCTTGATCACCAGCACCGCGCATCCGGGATCGTGCGCACTAACGAATTTCGCAAACAAGCCGTCGATCGCAGCGGTTGAGACCTGCGCCGCGACGTCACTGGACCATGAAAGAAGCGCGATCAGACATACAAATCCGCTAATCCTGATGGAGAGACGCATCATGCCTTGGCGAGTTGCTCCGCAACTTCCGGAAGCCCCGCAGCGTGCCAGGCGTCAAAGCCTCCCGCTACGTTGACCACGTTTCGATGGCCAGCGCGTTCAAGCAAGCTGCACGCAATCATGCTGCGATATCCGCTCTTGCAGTGAACCACAACCGGCCGCTCCTTATCGATTGCAGGCAATCCTTGCGGAAACGTATCGAGCGCCCGGCACTGTACTTGCTCAATGTGTCCCGCTTGCCATTCGCCTTCGCGACGCACATCAAGCACGTCAGCTGCGCGCCAGTTGCCTTCGCACAATTTCTGATTCAGCTCGCCGGGAGAAATCTGTGCCGTCTTCAGCACCGGCAAACCCGCGTTCTGCCACGCCGTCACGCCGCCAGACAAATAACCGCGCAATTCTTCAATGCCCACGCGAGCCAACCGCAGCCGGGCTTCCTCAATCTGCGCTTCGCTGTCACCGATCAGAACCGGCGCGGAATGGATTCCGAGAATTCCTCCCGCCCACGAGGCGAATTGTCCCGAGAGCGCGATGCCGATCGACCCCGGAACGTGCCCTGCTGCGAAGTCGTCGCTCGGACGAACGTCCAGCAAATTTACATTAGCAGTTGCATCCTGCTGTAACAGCGCCTGCACGTCAGCAGGAGAGAGCGCCGGAAGCCACGGCAACTCCGTCAATGTCCCTGCACCCGAACGATTAATCTCAGCATCCTCGAGGAAATATTCAGGACGAGTCGGAAGGTTCGTGGTCAACTGCGCCACGAATTCCTCGCTGTTCGCGATCTGCAAGGCATAGTTGGTCAGCCGCTCGGTCCCAATTGTGGACGAGCGTTCCGCTCGCATGGCGCGTCCGCAGAGCGATCCCGCCCCATGCGCCGGATACACCGACACTGCGTCCGGCAGCGTCATCAATTTCTGCAAACTGTCATAGAGCAATGCTGCAAGTTGCCGTGGCGTGTGCGCCTTCGAAAGATCCGGACGGCCAACATCGCCAATAAACAAAGTATCGCCAGTCAGCACTGCGCAGGGCTCAGTCGATTTTTCCTCATCCGTGATTACCAGACAGACGCTCTCGGGTGTGTGGCCCGGCGTTTCCAATACGCGAATGCGTACCGCCCCTATTTTCACTTCGAAGCCGTCGGTCAGCGGTGTGTGCGGAAATCCGGCGTTGGCGTGTGCTCCGATGTAAATTCTTGCGCCTGTGCGGGCCGCCAGTTCTTTGTGCCCGGAAACAAAATCGGCATGCAGGTGGGTTTCGAATATGTGCCGGATCTGAAGACCCTGCTCTTCTGCCACCTTCAGATAAATATCAACATCGCGCTGCGGATCAACCACGGCCGCTTCGCCTTCCGATCCAATCATGTACGAAGCGTGGGCCAGACAGGTTAGATAAAACTGTTCGAAATACATGTTGCGACTCCACCCGAGTACATCCATCCTGCGATTGTCAGATTACCACCGTCGCCCGCCGGACGCCGCCATCGTGGCTCCATCCGGAAGTACAGGTACAGCCGTAGGAAGCCATTCTGAAGTTTTTGCACGGAGTGCCACCAATCAAGGGAAAAAATATCATGTGCAACCATTTCCAAACTATTGACTGGCTTCTGGTTAGGCGGAGCACCGTTTACGTACTCCTTTTGTAACTTGGACTTGCCCCTGATAACGGCCTACATTCAACTGGACCATGTTTTTGCCCTTTTCGGCCCCCGGCGTGCATCGAATTGGTTGGAGGTTCGGTAATCACAGGCGGCCGAATTAAGATTTACGAAATTGAGATTTTATGAACTCGCGCACTAATACTTAATGACGAAGGACAACAAATTCGGGCAGACAGCGAACCGGTTGGCACTCCTTGTATTTGCAATTGCCGTCGTTATTGTCTTGTCCGTTTCCGGATGTGCCCAAATCACCTCCTACGTCGTTGCCGCTTCGAGCGTTGCAGTAGACTCCAGCGCCACTGCGGTTCCCGCCACCAGCGACGACGATACCGAGCCCATTCTCACCATCACCAAACGTGTCGATGAAGTTAACGTGCTCTTCATCGCGACCGATCGCCACGGTAAATTCGTCCGCAATTTGAACCAGGCCGATTTTAATATTTTCGACGACCACAAGCCTGTGGAATCCATCCTCAATTTCCGCCGCGAGACCGACCTGCCCATCGAATTGGGCTTACTCATGGACGTCAGCGGTTCTGTGCAGGGTCGTTTTGGATTCGAAAAAGAGGCCGCTACTGGATTTCTACAGCACATTATCCGTCCCGGCTACGACCACGCATTCATCGTAGGATTCAATAAGCAGAGCCATCTCACTCAGGATTTCACTGACCAGGTACCCTTGCTGGCCGCCGGGGTCCAGCGCCTGAGCAATGGTGGCGGCACCGCGCTCTATGACGCCATCTACAAAGCGTGCAAGGAGAAGTTGTTGCACGAACAATCCGATCATCCGATCCGTAAAGCTATCGTGGTCCTCAGCGACGGCGAGGACAACCAGAGCGAATACACACGGGCCCAGGCCATTGAAATGGCGCAGCGCGCCGAGGTTCTCATCTATGCCATCTCCACCGACGATAGCGGCCTGATTCTGCGCGGCGACAAAGTTTTAGAAGACCTCGCATCCGCCACCGGCGGTCGCGCCTTCTTCCCTTATAAGATGAAAGATATCACCCACTCCTTCGCCGCCATTGAAGACGAACTGCGCAGCCAATACGCCGTTTCCTACAAGCCCTCCGACTTCGATGCGGACGGACGCTATCATTCGATCGAAATCACCGCTCTCAAGAAAGATCTGCAAGTACGCGCCCGGCGCGGATACTACGCTCCGCGGCAGTAACCTGTACAGAACCTTCCATCCCAGCGAATCAAACCCTGCATTGCTCGCTGCTACCCGCTGTGCTAACGTCCCCTTTTGAGTCCACTAGATAAAGAGGAGAGCACCCATGGTCTTGGCCGTCCTTGCAGTCATCGTTCTCTTGGGCGTCTTCCTGATCGCGATGTACAACAGCCTGGTGCAGCTGCGCGTGCGCTCCGAATCGGCCTGGTCCGACATCGATGTTCAGCTCAAACGCAGGCATGACCTGATTCCCAATCTTGTCGAAACCGTAAAGGGCTATGCCAATCACGAAAAAAGCACGTTCGAGGACATCGCCAAATTCCGATCCATGGCCATGCAGGCTACCGGCCCGGCTGATAAAGCCGCCGCCGAGAATCAATTAAGCGGAGCGCTCAAGAGCCTGTTTGCTGTGGCGGAAAACTATCCTCAACTTCAGGCATCGCAGCAATTCACCCAGCTACAAGGTTCGCTCAGCGAGATCGAAGATGCGATTCAAAACGCTCGACGCTACTACAATGCCGTCGTGCGCGATCTGAATACCAAGATTCAATCTTTCCCAACCAATATTCTGGCCGGGATGTTCGGCTTCCAGCAGAAACAGTTCTTTGAAACAGCAGCCGCTGACCGCGAACCAGTCGCGGTGAAATTCTAAGAATGTTTCGCGGAGCATCCACCAATCGCCGGCTGTTGGCACTATTTTCGCTCCTATTTTCACTTCTGGCCTTCGCCGCCACGGCTCGTGCCCAGCCTAATAACTGGCGGGTCGCAGATTTCCAGGACACTATTTCCATCGCCTCCAACGGTACAGCCCTGGTCAGCGAAAAAATAACTCTGGCGTTTGTAGGCCAGTGGCACGGCATTCATCGCACCATCCCCGTTGAATATCCCGGACCGCAGGGAACCAACTACACACTCTTTCTCAACATCCTCAGCGTGACCGACGAAAACGGAAACAAGCTGAAGTACGATTCAAGTAAGTCGGGCGCCTTTCGCGATTTAAAAATCTACATCCCCGACGCCGTCGATACGACTCGCATTGTCAATATCGATTACTCTGTGCGCAATGGAGTCCGCTTCTTCGATAGCAGCAATGATGACTACGCTGAGTTTTACTGGAACGTGACCGGCAACGACTGGCCGGTTCCCATCGATCATGCCTCGGCCTTCGTGACCCTTCCCGAGAATGCTGCTGGAGGACTGCGGGCCCAGGCTTTCACCGGCAGCTACGGTTCCAAAGAAAGCGACGCGACAGCCGAGGTCAAAGGCGCCGACGTTGTTTTCGAAACCACGCACGCGCTTCCGATGCGCGGCGGCCTCACCATCGACATTTACGTTCCGCAGGGAGTGCTCAAACCTCCCTCGGCGCTCGCAAAATTATTCTGGTTTCTCGGCAGCAATCCCATCGTGTTCCTGCCGCTGTTAACTTTCGCCGTGATGTTTGGCCTCTGGTATTCCGTGGGACGCGATCCCGATCCCGGCGTCTCCGTCGCCCCGCAATACGAGCCGCCCAAAGGCATGTGTCCAGCTGAAGCCGGAACCTTGCTCGATGACACCATCCATCCCCGCGACATCACCAGCACCATCATCGATCTCGCCGTACGCGGCTACATCAAGATCGAAGAAAAAGTCGACACCTTCCTCGTCTTTCACCACAAGGATTATCTGTTCACATTGCAAAAGCCGGTTGAGCAGTGGGGGACCGACCTTACTCCGCATGAACGCGTAATGCTGGAAAACATTTTTCTCGCGGGCTCCGAAACCCGTCTTTCCAGCCTGAAGAATCGGTTCTACACCGTGATCCCCATAGTGCGCGAGGACATCATGTCCGCGCTCAAAAGCAAAGGCATCTACGCGCTCGACCCGGAATCCGCCAATGGCTACAGCATCGTCGCTGCCGTTGCAATCGCGATCCTTGTAATTGCCGTGCAAATCATGGGCTGGATGAATCTGTTCTATTCCGTTCCTCTGGTCATCGGCAGTGTTTTAGTTTCCGCCCTGATCTGGTGGCTCTTTGCCCGCCAGATGACGGCAAAAACTTTGACTGGTGCGCGCACCGCAATCGCTGTTCTCGGCTTCCAGGAGTTCATGAACCGCGTCGACGCCGACCGCATCAAGCGCATGCCGCCCGACACCTTCGAAAAATTTCTCCCTTACGCCATGGCGCTAGGCGTTGAGCACCACTGGGCACAAGCGTTCGACGGAATAATAAAAGATCAGCCGAGCTGGTACGTTTCGCCCAACGGCTACGTCGGATTCAGTCCGCTTTTCTTTTCCAGCTCGATGCACAGCATGGCGTCAGATATGCACCAGGTCTTTGTCTCCAGCCCCAGAGCCAGTTCCACTGGATCAGGCTTCAGTGGCGGTGGCGGATTTTCGGGTGGAGGTTTTTCCGGAGGTGGGTTTGGCGGCGGAGGCGGCAGTGCGTTCTAGCTGGTTACCGATCATCTACGTTTGGAGGTCTAACTTGCGACCGCTTCATCCAGCCGACACTGATCCGCCGGTTTATCAGCTCTAAATCCCATAAATACTGGCGCTCGCAGCTTCATCCCGCCATCCGCGCTCTCATGAGTCCACTCCGCAAACTTAATTTCAGCCACCAGCTCCGGACGCACAAATTGCACCTTTCGTAATCCGCCAATCTCCCCATAAAACGGATTCTGTTTCGTCTTGAGCGGCTGCAGGCGGGCGAATATCTCTTTGAGTGTCTTGTGATCGAAGCCAGTACCCACCTGCCCAACGTGAATCAATCGTCTCTGGCGGTCATACAATCCCAGCACCAGCGCGCCAAAATATTCGCGGCTGCCCTCAGGATCGGTGTAGCCTCCAATGACACACTCCTGCCGTTGCGTGATTTTAATTTTGAGCCAGTTCGATGAACGCTTTTCTTCATAGCTACTATTGCGCTTCTTGGCGACAATTCCTTCCAGTCCGCGTTTTTTCGCTGCCTCGAAAAGATCGAGACCCTTCTCGGCGTAGTGATCAGAAAAATGGATGACCGTACCCGGCATAATCCTATCGAGCAGCAACTGCTTGCGTTGCTCGAGCGCGACACGGCGCAGGTCGAGGCCGTCAAGGTAGAGCAGATCGAACGCGTAATAAATGGTCGGAACGCCCTCGCGTCTTTGCAGACGGCGCTTGCCGGGCTGGAATCCGGTACGCTGCTGCATCAGGCTGAACGATGGCCGGCCCTCATCGTCGAGCGCAACGATCTCTCCATCAAGAATCGCGCGCTCGGCCCTTACAAATTGCGGCAAGCTGCCGAGCTCGGAAAACTGGGCCGTGAGGTCGTTCTGAGTTCGCGACATCAACCGCACGCGGCCGCCAGCGACAAAGGCGATAGCGCGATAGCCATCCCATTTAATTTCAAAGAGCCAGTCGGGATTGTCGAAAGCATGGTCAGCCAGGCTCGCCAGCATCGGGTGGATAACCGTTGGCATCGACTTCAACTCGGCGCCCGCGATACCTTTAACCGACGAGGACGTATGATTCGCAGAAACTTTCTTGTTTCGGGAGTTATTCGCGCCCTTAGGCGCGCCTCGCGCGCCTTCTGCGAGCTCCGAGTCAACTACTTCTTGTACTTCTTGCGTACCCTGTTTAGAGAGTTTTTTTTTACTTTTCCCTGCGGTCAGTCCACCGCTCGCCGCTTTCGACACCTGAGTTTTTTTCTCTGTGCCCTTTGCATTCTCTGAGCTTGAAGCTTTTCGCTTTTCATCAGCGCGTGCGATGGCGTCCGCCAGCCATGCCGCCTTCACTTTGCCACGTGCTGCGGGACGGCTGCTCGTCCATTCCACGGAGCCTGCATCGCCAGCGATCTGCGCCATGGTGCGACCGGTGAGAATCGAAGTGTTATACGCATTTTCATTGATGTCGAAGCCAGCAACAACGTAATCGTCTTTCTTCTTGATCAGCAGCCACTCATTTCCTTTGCTCCCAGGTCGGCGCGCCTTAATGTGCACCAGCGCGAAATCGCCCTTGAGCCGCTTCCCTTTCAGTCGAAACTTGAGGTCGCCCTTCGCCAGCATGGCAGCAGCTTCTTTTTCCGTGCCCGGAACATACACGCCGTCGACCGGCTCCGGCGATAGCGGCTCCCATGTGCCCGCATCCCAAACCATCACCGTGCCACCGCCGTAATTGCCTTCGGGAATCGTGCCTTCAAAGTCGTAGTACGAGACAGGGTGATCCTCAACCTGCATCGCGAGACGCTTGTCGGCCGGGTCAAGCGATGGACCCTTGGGAACAGCCCACGACTTGAGCACACCTTCCATCTCTAACCGAAAATCGTAGTGCAGCCGTGAGGCGTCATGGCGCTGCACGACAAAACGATGGCGCGATTTGGTTTCAAGCTTGGGCGGAGGCTCTGGCGTTGCCTCAAACCGCCGTTTCCGTTTGTATTCATCGAGAGACATGGTCGCTATTGTAATTCCAGTTTGTTCTCGGCAACTGCCTGTGATCACAATATCTCTGATTCTTTACGAGGGCTCCATCTCCATACAGCTGCCGACGAGAATGTAAGCCTAAGGCCGTATACTGTTTCCGGTTTCCGAGGAGTGGCACATGAATTATCTGCCGCGGCTGAGAAATCCGCGTGCTGTTTTTGTTTTTATTTTGCTCGTCGCTTCCCTTCTGAAAGCGCAAATGCCGGCGCCAATCTCTAACGAGTTGCAGGGAAAAGTTGACGCGATCGTCCGTCAGGCACTAGCCACAACCGGCGTTCCGAGCGCCTCAATCGCCATTGTGCAAAATGGAGCGATCACCTATCTCCAGGCCTATGGCGACGGCCGAATCGAACCGCACTTGTCCGCCTTGCCTTCGATGCGCTACAGCATCGGCTCTATCAGCAAACAATTTACGGCAGGCGCGGTACTGCTGCTGGCAGAACAAGGAAAACTCTCGCTCGACGATCCCGTATCACGATTCGTTCCTGACCTCACCAGAGGAAACGAGGTTACGATTCGTGAATTGCTTTCGCATACGTCTGGTTATCAAGACTACTGGCCGCAAGACTATGTTCCGCCGTTCATGCTTCGGGCCATCACGGCAGACAAGATTCTCGACCAATGGGCGCGGAAACCACTCGATTTCGATCCAGGAACCGAATGGCAATACAGCAACACCAATTTTGTAATTGCGGGGTTGATTGTGGAGAAGGCCAGCGGCGAGCCACTGCTGCAATTTCTGAGCGAGCATATCTTTGCACCAGTGGGGATGAAAAGCGTCATGAACATTGACCAGAACCGCCTCACCGAAACCGATGCGACCGGCTATCTGCGCTACGCGCTCGGCCCGCCGCGACTGGCTCCAAAAGAAGGCAAGGGCTGGCTTTTTGCCGCAGGCGAATTGGCCATGCCCGCAGAAGATTTGGCGAAATGGGACATCAGCATAATCAAGCAGACCCTACTTCAGCCAGGCTCTTATGCGCAGATGGAAAAGGAGGTCGTGCTCAAGAACGGTCTCGGAACGCGCTATGGATTGGGCGTGGATGTGCGACAGGAATTTGGAGAGCGCGTCATCGAGCACGGTGGCGAAATCTCCGGCTTCACCGCGCAAAATATGGTTTTTCCAGACACACGCATGGCGGTCGTCGTCCTCGTTAATCAAGACTCAGTTGGAGCCTCAGCAGACATCGCCCGCGACATTGCGGCACTACTTTTCCGCGAGAATGCGGGCAAACAAGAGGAGCAGTCCCGCGAAATATTCGTGGCGTTACAGCAAGGCAAAATCAGCCGCACCCTATTCACCGACAACTGCAATACTTATTTCACCGAACAGTCTCTCAAGGATTTCGCCAGCAGCCTGGGCCCTCTGGGATCACCCACAGAATTTAAGCAAACTTCCAGGCAAGATCGCGGAGGAATGACCTTCCGTTCGTTCGAGGTACACTTTCCCCAGAAAACGGTCGAGGTGTGGGAGCGGATCATGCCCGACGGCAAGATTGAGGAATATCAAGTGGGCACGAAATAATCGGTGCAAGCTCGACTCTGCACAAAACGTGCCGCGGAAGATAAAGATATGAAGATAAAAATATAAAGATATCGTATGAAACTAGCGGCATGAAACGTGAATATCCAGAATCTCCGCTGGTGGGGGTGGGAGCAGTGATCGTCGATTGTCCTCACAGCGAACATCCTCACGATGATCATCAAGAAGAGCGTCGTGTCCTATTAATTCGCCGCGGAACACCACCCCTGCTGGGAGAGTGGTCGTTGCCCGGTGGGGTCCTCGAATGCGGAGAAACTTTGCGGGAAGCGGCGATTCGTGAAGCTCACGAGGAAACCGGATTGGTGGTCGAACCGGGCGAGATGCTTGGCGTGTATGAGCGCATCATCCGGAGCGATGATGAGCGAGTACGATATCACTTTGTGCTGATTGATTTTCTGTGCCGTCCGCTCAGCGGCGATCTCAAGGCCGGAAGCGACGCGGCGGATGTTCGCTGGTTTACTCGTGAAGAACTACCCGCACTCAACCTGGCATACGACGCGAACGATGTTGTACAAAAAGGATTGGCGAGCAGCGCTCGCCGCTACCCCTCCCCGGCACGCTAAGGTAGAGCGTGCCAGGGGACTGTTCAGCGAGGCTTCCAGGAGTGTCTTTCTTGCTCGCTGATCGAAGAACGCACGATTTATTCTTCCTTGCGTCGAAAAAATTGCTAGCATTATCTGGAACATGCCAAGGTAGGTTGTGCCCAGATCCGCTTCATCCGATAACAGCGCAGAATTCGCCGCGACCCTCTACGAGCGCAGTGGAGCTGCGGCCTATGGCATGAACGCCGATCAATTCGCAGCCATCCTCGACGACATTCTGCGCAAGTATCTTCTTTCCACTTCGTCCGCTAATCCTTCGCCTTCTAATTCGAGTCACGTTTCTGCGGAGCAGAAAGCTGACTTCTACGCCGGGCTGCGACTGGAAGAACTGGCGCTCGCGCGCGCCTGCGCCGCAGGCAACGAACGCGCGTGGCAGGATTTTGTTAGCCGCTTCCGGCAGAAGCTCCATAAGATGGCGCTGCATATTACGCGCGATAGCGCCAGCGCCGCCGAGTTGGCCGATTCGCTGTTCGCCGACCTGTACGGCGTTAATGCTCGCGATGGGGTGCGCAACTCAAAGCTCGTCTCTTACACCGGCCGCGGTTCGCTCGAAGGCTGGTTACGTACCGTGATGGCGCAGGAGTTCATCAATCGCTATCGCAAGCAGAAACGCGTGGTCAGTCTGGAGGAGCAGACGGACGAGGGTGTGCAATTTGCGGCAGCGACTCCTGAACCAACGTGCGCTTCGGACCAACGAATCGAAACAGCTACCGATGAAGCCTTGGCCGAACTTTCGTTAGAAGACCGGTTTACCTTGGCATCCTATTTTCTTGATGGGCGGACGCTGGCCGACATTGCGCGCACGCTAGGGCTGCATGAATCGAGCGTCAGCCGCCGGCTTGATCGTCTCGCAACTGGGCTCAGGAAGCGCATTCTGGCGGGACTGCGGACACGGGGTATGAGCCATGCCCAGGCTGAGGAGGCTCTGGAAACAGACGTGCGTGACATAAGACTGAATTTGCGCTCCCGATTGACGCAAGATTCCGGGGCCAAAGCGTTCCCTGGTAGTAAGACCCCCGCACAGGACACAGGCGACGGGGGCAGCGACTGAAGAAGCAGAGAGTTAGGGAAGCAAAGACGAATGACTGAAGTACCTAAAATCGTCCGTGACCGCATGCGGGCAGCTTCGCCCGAGCGATCGCATCCGGATCCGAATCTGCTGACTGCTTTCGCCGAGCAGGCGCTTCCAGCAATCGAACGCGACGGCGTACTAAAGCATCTCGCGCTCTGCGCAGATTGCCGCGAAGTGCTGGTTCTGGCGCTTCCATTGGCGGAGGCGGTGACTGCTCCAATTGCAGCGGACGCCGAATCTGACCGGATTACTCGGATTTCGAAGAAGACCGAGAGAAGCTGGCTGACCATACTGGCTGGTCCGAGTATCCGCTGGGCCGCGCTGGCGGCGGGCGTTGTCGTCGCCGCTTCGGTGCTCCTGGTGCATCCGGGCAAGCTGAATCAGCCGATCGCACCTTCCGAGAATCAGCGAGTTGCGACCGTTGCATCGACCATAGTGTCGCCGGCGTCAAGCTCGCCGATCACATCTCCACTAACTGGCCAAGTAGCGGCCAAAACTATTGACGATGCGCGACCAAACTCCGGTCCGCTATTATCCAAACAACTGTCCAAGAAACTGTTATCCAAAAAGCCTAATTTGGGGGAAAAGACCTCGACCGAGATTTCTAAGGAAGCGGTCGGAGTAGACGCAGCGCCCCCAGTCGAAGACAGTCAGATGGCAAGAAACGACGTGCCAGTAAATGACGCGCCAATAATTGAAAAAGCTAAGCCTGCGCAGCAACAGCCCGCAGAGACCGAAACAGCCGGTACAAATGAACAACTGAAGAATCAGCCAGGACTTGCCCTAGCAGAAGACCAGACTTTCGCGCGCAATGTCACTTGGGCAATCATGGCGGGCATCTTGCAACGCTCCGTGAATAACGGCCAGAACTGGCAAAGTGCTTTACACGCGGATCGTCCATTGCTGTGCTACGCAAGTCATGGCGAAGAGGTGTGGGCTGGCGGTCAGGCAGGCATTCTGTTCCGCTCAATCGACGACGGAGTGACCTGGGCGCAATTGCAACCTTCCGTTAAGGGTCAGCAACTTGGCGCCGACATAACGCACATTGATATTCAAACCGACAATATTCACGGGAATGTGAGCGGCCCGACGCCGATTATAGTTTTCACCAGTAATAATGAGGTTTGGACCAGCCGGGACGGCGGAATCACCTGGCAGAAAAATTGATCTGATATTGGGCTACATCTTAGGCAGAAGTTTAGTGTAACCGCTTATGGATATTTTGCCTGAACCAACGGGGTTTACTGATTGAAAGAGATCACTTCTCCGATGGATCGAGCGGCTTCGGAGCATTCGCCAGCACCTTCAACTCTAATCCCTTTAGCGTACCGAGCGAGTACGCCGCCGATTCGCGTTCTTTATTGCCATTATTGAAATCGAGCAATTCGCGCAGGCGTACTACGACGATACGTTTAACGTCTCTGATTCTTTCTGCAAATTCGTCGAGGCGTATTTCTACCAGACCAGCGTCGGAGAGCACTTTCCAACCCTGCTGCTCTTCGATTTCCTCATCGGAATTAGATTGGCTCACAGCTTAACCCTCATGATCCATTTGCTCCCGCTCACGCGACCTGAAAATGCTACTCCCGGTCCAGTCCATCGTCCCGTCATTGCTCTGTGGCTTGATTTTGCGTTTTGCCTGGCATTGGACCCCCGGTCTGCTTGAACCTGAGATATGTGTATGCCAGATACTGGTTCAACTCCGCCCAGAAAGCCTGGTCTCGTTTGCGAGGATCCAATCCAGACCCGGCCATCGAAAAGAGGCGCTCCTCACACTCCTCTCGCTCTTTGTCTGTGACCTGACTGATTTTGCGCTTCGCCGGGGGCTGGGGACAGCCTGAGATCCTGTGCTCTGGTATCACTCGTCCGTCCGCAAGAATGAAATCTCGCCAAACCAAACCCCAACGCACTTCTTTGAGAATAGTCGTTTCGGAGCCTGTGGAAGACTTGAACGAAATGATCTGGCCTTCCTCTGGAGGCCAGGTCGCGTCGGTACGTGGTTGCTTTGCGGGGGAGTTCATCGTGCGCGCACCAGTGGGAGTCAGGTCTTGCCTAGCTAATTAGAATGTCTATTAATTGCCCTCTTCCGGGTTGGGTTTACGACTGACGATCCGAGATCCATCTGCCTTTGGTCTCGGCCAATCACTACGGGATAAGACTCGATCCACGGCCTGCTCGACTCTCAACATAAACCCAGCGTCAGGATCCGGGGCGCCGCCTGATGTAGCCAATGTCATGCCGAGATTATTCGCGTTGGCAACTGCCTCAACGTTTGGCACCAGTTGCGGCCGCTGTTTCAGATAGCCGATCCAGACAAGAGTGACTGCGTTGTACACAGTGCTCTTTACTAAACTGATAATCGCACCTTGACTGGTGCCATACCACATCACAAAACTAACCAGGATCAGCTCAACGCTGGCAAAGACTCCGAATCCAAGGGCGATACCGAATACCTGTTGCCGGGAGAAATTCTTGAGAAAACGGCAAAGAAGCATCAGGAGCAGGAAAAGCCCCACCTGCATCAGGCGAACGCTGCGGTCAAACGCGAGCACCGCCTCTACTACCCGATCTCCACCCGTCTCAGCACTAGACAGGGCGCCTATAAGGGCAAGTAGAAACAGCAGCCCGCACGACCAACGGAATATAGTGGTTCCTAAGAGCTGAATGCCTCCATACTCGCTAAAGAGACTGCGCAATATTTCATCCATCACCACGACCGCAAGGATCACACTAATGGCATTTCCGGTCCAGTATGCGTCGAAGTAGCTTTCGTGGAAATACCGGTACACGACAAACAAACTTGCCGATTTGATGGTCTGAAACAGAATGTAGGAAAAGAATCGCGGAAACACCCTGTGAAATCCGCGCCGGACCATGAAGATCACAAGGGTGATCTGCAACAGCGGGCCCGCGAGCCAGTTCAAATACATTAACCAGTTCATTGCATTACGTAGACGTAATGCTCGAAAGCATACCTATCCCTCGACCGCTCTGCAACATCAATTTAGAGCAGCCAGTTGATTTATCTGATCAGCTTAGTTCTCCCTTAATTGCTGCAATGTTTGCCGCGGCAAAAGGGCATCGGATCGCTGCCATCGGCAACGACCACAGCCTGTTGTGCTCGAACGACCGAACTGACCGGCCGTGAATTGCCAGTCGTGATTGCGCAGTACAACCCAACCAGTGCTACAACGGTTAGCAGGACTTCGCTTGCTTTGTTCATCGGGGGAGGTCTCCTTACGCGCATACTTCTACGCGAGGCGAAGTATATGCCTAGATGACGCTTCGTGCGTAGCAAGATCTGTGGATAATTTCGAGAAGAATCCGCGCGTGGTGCGGGATCTGGGCCGGCAGGGGATGAAATCAATCACCGGGAAGCGACGAATCGTTGGAAAAACTTGAGGCTGCCGGCTAGCGAGAGCTTTCGTACGGCGGCGGATAAGAGAGGGCAAGAGCGGATGGGAGCCTACATCCTCAGAATCTGTCGCTAGAGTCGATCCCTCTTGTTAGGCACTGTAATTTGCCACCACTCGAGCCACTTTCCCAATCGCTGACAACTCCATGAACTCCGCCGTGCGTGTTCCATTTTGATTCGTGTAATAGAGCAACACGCTGCCTACGCCCCAGAGCACGTCCTCAAGGCGAAAATGGAGTTCCGGGTAGGCTGCTAGCCCTCGCTGAAAGTAAGCTCTCAAGTTTACCTTTCCGATTACCTTGCCGTCGGACGTCCCCAACAACTGTGCGGCAACTGGCGAAGTCAACTCGATTGCATCCTCATAGTGCGCCATGATCAAGTCCAGATCATGACCATTCCAAGCTGCTACCCAATCGTTGGCGAACTTCCAAGCCTCATCTTTGGTCATTGTTGCTTCTCCGGTGGAGGTTCATCAATACGGTAATCGTATGGTAAGAACCGAATGTTTCGAGGACGAAGACGGCCGTTCTTGAGCGATTGCGCCGATTGTGGCGAAATCGTTAGTCCAACAAGGACATTGTTAAGCCCTTGCCTCTTTCTCCATAGAGAGCAACTGCTCCTTGCGCTCAATGCCCCAACGATAGCCTCCCAACTCGCCATCTTCACGCACAACGCGATGGCAGGGAATCGCGACTGCAACTGGATTCGTAGCGCAAGCGCGCGCGACGGCGCGCGTTGCCTTCGGCATGCCAATCTTCTTTGCCACAGCGCTGTAGGAACGCGTTTCTCCTCGCGGAATTCGTTGCAGAGTTTCCCACACTCGCCGTTGAAACGCGGTCGCTCTGATGTCGAGTGGAAGAGAGGGATACGCTTCCCGTCCTTCCATTAAGCGAGTAAGATTCGTTCGCCATTCGGCCATAGCGGCATCATCGCGGCGGCGGGTGGCAAAGGGAAACTCCCGCATCAGTCCTTGCTGGAGCTGCTCATCGGAATCGGCGAATTGAATTGAACAAATGCCTTTGTCAGTTGCTGCAATCAGCATGCGCCCAAGTGGAGATTTGGCGATAGTGTAGCGAACGACCGCAGCCACGGCCCCTCGGCGATACTTGTCCGGAGTCATGCCGAGCTGCGTGGCAGTGCGCTCGTAGAGACGGCTGCTGGAGCCGTATCCGGCGTCATAGAGTGCGGTGGTCACCGAGTGGCCAGCCTGTAAATTCTGCTTCACCTGGCGCAACCGGACAGCGTCGATATAGGCCTTCGGCGACACGCCGAGCGCCGACTTGAACATTCGCTGCAGATGAAATGGGCTGCGCCGAAATTCTTTGGCCAGCAACGCAAGCGTGAGTCGATCTTCGATATGCTGCTCAATGTAGCGGCAAATCGCGCGGACTTGTGCTGATTGCGGATCCCCGTCCACAGCCTTAGGACGACAACGCAGGCAGGCGCGATAACCGGACTGTTCGGCTTGAAGAGCGTGATCGAAAAAAGTCACATTCTCACGGCGCGGGCGTTTGGCAGGGCATGAGGGACGACAGAAGATGCCCGTACTCGATACGGCAAAAACGAATGCGCCGTCGAGTGAAGTGTCTCGATCAAGAACGGCCTGCCAGCGTCGGTTTCGCGTCTGCTCAGATGTTTGTTGGGCAGTTGTCTTCATTGCTGTTTCCTCTGCAAGTATCGCATTGGTCGTCATGCATGTAACATAAGGCGGTCGCGCCGCGCGGACTATCCGAATGTTGCGGTCAAACTAATTTTCCCGCCGAATTTTTCCGCGAATTGGCGAATTCAAAACCTCAAGAGGATCCTCCATGAACTGCAATCGCAAAATGATGTGGCTGGTTGTACTGACAGCGCTCGTAGCGCAGGCCGGTGCCCAAATTCTAGGCGGTGATCAAGTCAAAAAGCTTGCTCCAACCACTTATTTCTTTGCCGGCCAGAGCGCGCCGGTGCAGGTGCGCAACACGGCAGGCTTAAAGAATTCCGCTGGCAAAGTAGTGCTGGCGGGGCTAGTGGATACGTCAGGATATTCCACCGCCATCCAGGGGAAATACCAAGGGTTCCTGATCACCGAGACTAAGCTTAGCTTTGATGGAGCTACGCTCGATCCGGGAGAATATGGATTTGGCTTTGCCAATGGCAAATTCCTCGTGATGAATGTGGCATCGACGGATTTGTTTTCCATCGCCAGCCAGGATGACGATCAGCTCAAACACCCGGTTCCCCTGAAGCTTGAAAAAGACGGCGCTGCCTACCGGCTGTATGCAGGCCGCAAATATGTGGTCCTGAAAGCGGATTAGTATCGGCAGTCGCGTCATGAGTCATGGTTAGGGCCGGGCGAGGACGCCCGGCTCTCCTGTCCTGGCCCATTTCCAAACCTTGGTAACGTTTGCACCGTTACTCATAAAGTGCAGAGCCTTGCACCTGCCTCTTAAATCAAAGTCCCAGCACGCCAGATAACTCCATCTGAAGCAATGACTTACACTCAACCCCACGGATGGTTTCACGGGTGCACTATCCCCAGTGAAAGCCCGGAGCGTACGGGCGAGCCTGGGGGCAAAACTTGACTGTAATTTACAGCGCTGAGAATGTGGCTCCTCGAACGGCGCGGCCTACTCCTGTACTGCCGCTGCTGGTGATTTTGTTCATCGTCTCGTATGGAATTTTAACCATGCTGGTATTCGAGCAGGGTCAGACCATCGAATCGCAACGTGGTCTAATCCACGAGATGTTAAAGGACAGCAGTCAACTGGCTGCGCTTAAGGGGAAGCTGGCGCGAGACGACGGCCAGCGATCGCACAACCAAGCCGCGCTGCCTGCGGATAGCAATGTTGCTGGTACCGGCAATGCTGCGGCTGGTACGACCGGCGCAAAAGGATCGGACCCAAAAGCATTGGATAAGGAAACAAAACGACCCAGCAAATCGGCCCATGCCACTAAAGAGGTTCCGGGGAAGCCGGCAGCGGATTTAGAGGATGTGCGGCGTTCTACGCGGGCGATTTAGCTGAAGCAAGTCAGATCTCTATCAGACTTCAATAGGACTTCAAAAAGAGACAGTACAAAGCAATGGTTCTGTGAAAACGCGGCTTTTGGTAGGGGCCGCGATGCGCGCAAGAGGTAATCATGAAGACCCTGGCCCTAGCCCTAGTTCTGTCGCTCCCCGTCCCCAGGTTGACGCCCCCAGCCCAACTCAACCCCACGCCCACCCAGCAGCCGGCCAAGCACAAGGGAGGTCAATGGTACTTCGCCGCCACCGGGCACGCCGTATATTGCTACGGACCGGTCATGACCATGCCCCAGGCCCATGGGGGCCTGATGAAAGTGGCCACTTTTTGCCGTGGCGATCGAACCATGGTCCCGCTCAAAGATTAAGCGAGCCATCTTAGATCCTGGCGCTTGACCTAACGCCGGAATCAGTCTCCGCAATCTACCCGGCCCGCGCATCCCCTATAATCGGTAGGATCCATCTTGCCAAGGGCCCGTAGCTCAAATGGATAGAGCATTGGATTTCTAATCCAAGGGTTGCAGGTTCAATTCCTGCCGGGCCTACCAGATTGTCCTATAGAAGTGCCACGTTCGTGCCATTCCCTCGGTTGCTATTCAGACGTAGAGTCGTAGGTGAGCAGACTTCGGGGGAGGGCTGTTCAAACGGGCGTCCGCTGACTCTAACTGAGTCCGGGCGCTTTCGTTTTTTTGGCGGCGATCTTCGATAGTCGCAGATAGGATCAGGTCCTCGGCGGAATTTTCCTCGGTTTCATCATCTCCCACTCTTTATCGGTCAGCTCCCGTCCCAGTGCCGTGAATTCGCCAGCCCCTTGCAGCCATTCCCCGCCATCCATAGTTACGACATCCCCATTTACATACCCGGAGCCATCGCTCACCAAAAACACGGCTAGATTGGCAAACTCTTCCATCGTGCCAAAGCGCCCGAGAGGATTTCGTTTCTTCACTACATCCTCCAATTCAGGACGAGGCAGCAAACGGGAGAACGCGCCCTCAGTCGGAATCGGTCCCGGCGCGATGGCGTTCATCCGAATGCCGCGATTCCCCCACTCGACTGCCAGACTTCGCGTCAGCGCCTGCACGCCTGCCTTTGCCACGGCCGACGGCACCACATATGCCGAACCCGTCGTCGTGTAGGTGGTGGTTATATTCAGCACCACTCCTCCCCGTTCCGCTGCTAGCCAACGCCGCCCGCAAGCCATTGTCGTGTGTAGCGTGCCCATCAGGACAATACCAATCACCGACTGAAACGCTCCCAACGAAAGCTCTTCGGTGCGCGCCAGAAAATTTCCCGCGGCGTTGTTCATAAGCACGTCAAGTGGACCTTCAGCCCAAATAATTTCGATCATCTCTTCAACCGCTGCGGCATCACGCACATCGCAGGGACGAGAGTGGATCTTGCCACCAGTGCGCTCGTGCAACTCTTGCTTGGTAGCAAGGAGCACCTCTTCCCGCCGCCCGCAGATATAAACTTCCGCGCCCAGTTCCAGAAACCGCTGAGCCGTAGCTTTGCCCAAACCGGTGCCGCCGCCAGTGATGAGGATGCGCTTGCCGTGAAGCAGATCTTTGTGGAACATTGGCCCTCCGCTGAAATACACCGACGATTGTAAACAGAGAGTGCTAGCTCGTGGAGCGACGTCTCGCCCGTCCAAGGGAATATCAAGCACTAAGCTTTTGAAGCAGCGGGCGCGAGCCTCGCCACAGCCCAGCGCGCGTGTTCCGCGACCACATGGTCTGAGTCACCACAAAGTTTCTTCAACGTCGGCATAAACTTTTCGTCGCCGCTGTTTCCCATGGCAATCACTGCATTCCGCCGCAACCCGGAAAGCTTCGCGCGACGAATGGGAGATCCGCGAAATTTCACTTGAAACTCTTCTGGCTGCATCTCAGCCAGCCATTCGAGCGCCGGATTTACCAGCCCTTCGCGCGCCTGGAACTCGGGCACAGCAGTCACGGGCGCTTTGCGGTTCCACGGGCAGACGTCCTGGCAGATGTCGCATCCGAAAACGTGCCGACCCAAACCGGCGCGCTGCTCTTCTGGAATTTCGCCGCGCTTTTCAATCGTCAGATAGGAGATACATAATCGCGCGTCCAGTTCCCCCGGCGCTACAATCGCCTGCGTTGGACAAGCGGTGATACAGCGCGTGCACGTCCCGCAACGATCCGGTGCGGGCAAATCGGCAGCAAGCTCATTTTTTGTGAGATCAAGTTCCGTAACATCGAGCGAAGTAAGGATCACGCCCAGAAACAGCCAGGATCCAATCTTCTGGTTGATGATGCAGGTATTCTTGCCAATCCATCCGATGCCCGCGTACTTGGCATAGACGCGCTCGATCAGCGGGCCAGTGTCGACGTAGGAACGAAGTTGCAAGGTGCCGTTGGAGTTAAATAGCGCATATAAGTCATCTTCTACCTGCCGCAGGCGGCGCAGCACCGCATCGTGATAATCCTCCCGAGCCCAGGCGTAGCGCGAAATCCAACCTCGGCTGCCGTCTTCTTGCACCTGAGTCGAATAGGGATGCGCAGTGTTGTAGTTGATGGCGCATACGATCACGCTCCGCGCCCAGGAGACAACTCGCGCCAGCGAGGCTCGTTTGAGGTTGTCAGCCTCATCGCGGGCTTCCAGGTATTTCATTTCGCCGTGCTTTCCCTCTGCAATCCAGCGGGGAAAGACCTGCAACTCGCCAAAATCGCGAACAGGCGCGATGCCGCAGAGATCAAATCCAGCGTCGCGGGCGCACTGCTTAACGCGGGTTGGAAGGTCGGGTGACAAGAGGAACTGCTGCCGCCAACTTCGCCGGAGCGAAACTGACGCCTCAGAAGAGGCTAACACTTCCGCATGCATCCAAATTCAGCAAATGAAGTGCGATCTCTAGCTCTTGCGCGCACGCACCGGCGAAGTTTTCGTGGGGATGGGAGTAAAGTGCTCGATCCGGTTTCGGCCATTCGCCTTAGCAGCGTAAAGGCCGGCGTCGGCCTGATTCAACAATACTTCCACATCGGTTTTTCCTTCGCACGCAGAGACGGCGACTCCCATACTCATGGTAAGGGGCTTCTGGACGCCAGAATAGATTACAGGTGTATTCGCAATGATTTTTCGCACCTCATTCGCACGCTGCAGCGCGTTGGTCAAATCACAGTTGGGCAGAATCAAAAGGAACTCCTCTCCGCCATATCGGCCCACACCGTCATAAACGCGGAGTTGCCTCCGCAATCTTCGTCCGATTTCACGCAGCGCTTCGTCTCCAAAAAGATGGCCAAGCGTGTCGTTCACGCCCTTGAAATGATCGACGTCGCCAAGAATCACACCTACCGGCTTGTGTTCACGACGCGCACGCTCCAATTCCCGTTGCAGCATGGCTAGGATTTCTCCGCGATTCATCAATCCAGTGAGGTTATCGTGGGTCGCAGCGTGGCGCATGGCCTCCCGGGCGGAAACCAGCTCCTCTTGCAGATCGAGAATTCGCTTGCCCACCATCAGGCGCGCCTTCAGTTCCAGTTCATCAAAGGGCTTCGCCAGATAGTCATCCGCGCCTGCTTCCAGGGCATCGAGCATGTTCCGTTGACCCTCTTTGCCGGTCAGCAAGATGATATAGACGTAAGAACCAATCGACGCGGCCTGCCGAATGCGCTGGCAAAGCTCAGGCCCTTCCAGGTCGGGGAGCACCCAATCGAGCAGAACCAACTTGGGAGCCTCCGCTTGCTCCAGAATTCCCCATGCCTCGCAGCCAGTCTTTGCCAGGGTGACGCCAAAGCCCCAGCTACGCAAATGGTCTCCAATCAATTTGCGGTAGACGACCGAATCGTCGACGACCAAAGCCTGCATAGTTTTGAACCTCGCGCACACAAGCTGCGCCAACTGCATACAGCTTCGTCCCTGTGGCAGATTCGTCCTTGCAACAGATTGGTGGCTTACGGAACGTCAGATATGAACGTCCAAAAAATGATCGTCTAAACAACGAACGTCTTAACAATACACGTCTTAACAGCGAAGCCTACTATCTATCATAAGACGTGGATAAGGCTTGGGGGAACATGCCAATTAGCTGGACCCGTGTATCCATTGGTACCAGTTGGATCGGCAAAAAGAACCAGACACTTGAATCTACAAGATATTTGAATCCAGCAAACGCGCCTGGCTTCTTTCCGGCCCACAGAGTTGACCGCGGCTCCGCCCACGGCCTAACATAGCCGCCGACGGCACTGAGGCCTTTTAATGATGGGCCAGACAGTATGATCGGTCAGACAGTCTCCCACTATCACATCGTGGGAAAGCTCGGTGGTGGCGGTATGGGCGTGGTCTATGAGGCGGAAGATACGCGCCTGTCCCGTCACGTTGCCCTCAAGTTCATCCCTGCCGAATTGGCCCACGACCGCAAGTCCCTCGACCGCTTCGTGCGCGAAGCCCGCGCCGCTTCCCAGTTGAACCATCCTGGCATCTGCACCATCCACGACATTGAGGATAACGACGGCCACCCCTTCATCGTCATGGAGAAGCTCGAAGGGGTCAGCCTCAAGGAGCGGATACGCGGGAAGGCGATGGAAGTCGATGAGGTTCTCGACATCGGCATTCAGGTGGCGGATGCGTTAGCGGCTTCACATGCCAAGGGTATTATCCATCGCGATATCAAGCCGGCCAATATTTTCGTTTCGCAGAGCGGTCAAACAAAAATTCTCGACTTCGGATTGGCCAAGTCGGCGCGCGATCCGAGCTCGAACGAGGCCGCGCTGGAAGATTCGCTGACTGCCGTCGGAGTGATTCCGGGAACCGCGGTGTACATGTCTCCCGAGCAAGCGCGCGGCGAAGAACTGGATCCGCGCAGCGATCTGTTTTCGCTCGGAGTCGTGCTTTACGAAATGTCGACCGGCAAGAAGCCCTTCGCCACCGGGAACGTCATCAGCACGCTGGACGCCGTCCTGAACCAGAAGCCGGTTTCTCCTCGAAGTCTCAATCCCTCGATTCCCCAGGATCTCGAAGGCATCATTGGTCGAGCCATGGAGAAAGATCGCGGACATCGCTACCCGAATGCGCTCGCAATGAAGGGCGATCTTCAGTCACTGCGGAAACAATCGGACTCGGGTTTAACCAAAAGTGGAGCGCGGCGTCCAGCCTTGCCGTATCGACTGGCGACAAACACGTTTCAGACCTCCAGCAAATTTTCGATTTATCTTCTGCTCGGAGTCAGCGCCTTGCTGCTCACGGTTCTGGTCGCGGTCGGGGCTTGGTGGTATAAACAGCGCATTCTGACGGGCGGAGGTGCACCGAAGAACACCATTGCAGTGCTGCCCTTGCAGAACATGAATGGCGATATCAGCGTTGAGTTCCTTCGCTTTGCCCTCGCCGATGAAATTGCCAACACTCTTACTTACACACGGACGCTTGACGTTCGTCCTTCCGCCATCACACGTAAGTTTGTTGGCAACGATGTCGACCCGCAGCAGGCAGGCCGAGAAGTACACGTTGCCAACATTCTTACTGGACACTTTCTGAAACAGGGCGACCGGCTTCTGATTACTCTGGAAGCGATCCAGGTGGAAGGTAACAAACTTTTGTGGCAGGCAAATATCACCGCGCCCGCTCAGGACTTGATCGCACTGCAAGCGCAAATGGCGGCGCAGATGCGTCAAGGTTTGCTGCCTGCTCTCGGCGCCGCCGGCGGCTTCTTAGATACCAGCACGCGCCCCAAAAATGCCGAGGCCTATGATCTATACCTGCATAGCCTCGCGCTGCCGCACGATCCTGGGCCAAATAAAGACGCTATCGCCGTGCTGGAGCATGTGGTCGACGTCGATCCAACCTACGCGCCGGCATGGGAACAACTCGGAGTGCGTTCCTACTATGACGCGGACTATTCCGATGGTGGCGAACCCATGTTCCAACGCTCCAATAAAGCCTGCGAACGTGCCGTGGAACTTGACCCGAACCGCATCACTGCCGCCAGACAGTTGATCGCCAACCGGGTGGAGAGAGGTGAACTGGGCAAGGCATACCAAGCCGCGCAGGCGCTGGTACAGCATCGTCCCGAGAGCGCCGAGGCCCACTTCGCGATTGCTTACGTTTATCGCTACGCCGGAATGCTGCAGCAATCGGCGGTTGAGTGCAACACTGCGCTGGCTCTCGACCCCGGTAATTATTCCTTTCGCTCTTGCGCCTGGGCGTTTATGGAATTAGGCAAGACGGAACGCGCGGCGGATTTTGTCCGCCTGGATGCGGGCTCGGAGTGGGCCGCTTATGTTACGCCGTCAATTCTGCTGCGCGAAGGCAAAATTGCAGAAGCCCGCGAGGCCGTAAAGCGTATGCCGGCTACTCCGCGCTACCACCGCGATCTGTTGGAGGCTTGTTTGCAGTTGCGCCCCGCCGCGGATCTGGACCGCATGGCGCAGGAAGCGGAGACCAGCTTACCTACCGAGCCCGATCCTGAAACCTGGTACTACCAGGGAGCGATCTTCGCCTACTGCGGCAAGAAACAAGCGGCCCTCCACTTACTCCAAAGCGCGGTTGAACAAAACTATTGCGCCTACTCGAATCTTCTTAACGATCCTTTGCTCGCAAAACTTCGTACAGATACAGCCTTTGACAAAGTGTTGACCTCGGCAGGCCTTTGCCAGGAAGCCATGAAAGCCGGGAGCAGCGCGCAAAATCAGAATTAGTGTTCGAAGTGGCAGCGGGCAAGCTGATACAATTCGCTGTCCGAAATGCGCCTTCCATCGCTAATTAATTCCGCCATCAAACGTCTAAAACGTCAAAGAGGATACCTGATGAAATTCAATTCTTTCCGCAGCGGTTTTGCGTCTGTTTTTGCGCCTATTTTCGCTTCGATGATCGTCGCCAGCGTTATTGCTTGTACCTGCCTGGCGACCGCACAGGAAACTCAAGAAGGCCGCTTGCTGCGTTTCCCCGATATCTATAAAGACAAAATTGCATTCATGTACGCGGGCGATCTCTGGCTCGCCTCAAGCTCCGGTGGAACCGCGCGCCGCATTACTTCGCATCCCGGCCGCGAATTGTTTCCAAAATTTTCTCCCGATGGAAAATGGCTCGCCTTCACCGGCCAATATGATGGCAACTTCAACGTCTATGTAATGCCGTCCGACGGTGGCCAAGCGAAGCAGTTGACCTTCTATCAGGGACAAGCGCAACCACTCAGCGACCGTATGGGCATACTTAATGAAGTCATGGGCTGGACGCCTGATGGCAAGAGCGTTGTCTTTCTTTCGCGTCGTGACGCTTCGAACGGATGGATCAAGCGTCCCTACACCGTGAGCGTTGATGGCGGACTGCCGCAACCGATGCCGATGAACGAAGGCGGACTACTTTCATTCTCAGCGGACGGCACGAAGGTTGCTTACAACCGAATCTTCCGCAATTTCCGGACGTGGAAACGCTACACGGGCGGCTTGGCGCAAGACATCACCATCTACGACATCAAGAATAATGTTGTCGATCAGGTGATCCCGCATACCGATTACACCGACACGTTTCCGATGTGGCATGGCAACACGATATATTTCACCTCCGATCGCGGCCCGGAACACCGGCTCAATCTCTACAGCTACGATCAGGGCAGTAAGCAGGTCGTGCAACTTACTAAGTTCAGCGACTTCGATGTCATGTGGCCGAGCCTTGGTCCCGATGCGATCATTTTCGAAAATGGCGGCTACCTCTATAGCTTCGATCTGCAGAACCAACAACCGAAGAAATTGACCCTTTATGTGAGTGGAGAGCGCGATCAGGCGATGAAGCATTGGGTAAATGCGAGCCGGCACATTACCGACTTCGACATTGCGCCCGATGGCAAGCGAGCCGTGTTTGCCGCTCGCGGAGAAGTCTTTACAGTTCCAGCCAAGGATGGCAGCACTCGCAATCTAACGCACTCTCCCGGAGTGCGTGAACAAAAGGTCACATGGTCGCCGGATGGCAAATGGATCGCTTATGTTTCGGACCGGACGGGAGAAGACGAGATCTACATCACTCCGCAAGACGGACTAGGCGCAGAAGAAGCGATCACCAGCGGGCACAAAGGGTTTATGTTCCAGCCAGCATGGTCTCCGGACAGCTCGAAGCTTGCATGGGCGGATAAGGATTTGAAGCTGTGGTATGTCGACCTCAAGGAGAAAAAGCCGGTTGAGGTGGATCGCGCGAAATTCTTTGAAATTCAGAATTACAGCTGGTCTCCGGATAGTAAATGGCTGGCTTATGACAAAAATTTAGACTCCGGTTATTCGGTGGTGTACCTATATAGTTTGGCGGACAAGAAAACCACTGCCGTAACTTCGACGCTCAAGAATAGTTTCGCTGCGGTGTTCGATCCTGACAAGCGGTACCTGTACTTCCTCTCTGATCGCGATTTCAACGAAGTTCTGGGCAACGTTGATTTCGAGTTTGCGAATCCGAAAACAACGCGCGTTTATGTGATCACACTGACTGCCGACGAACCTTCGCCATTTCCGGCCTTGAGTGACGAGGTCAAGGTGAAGGAAGAGACGCCTGCGGCCCAGGCTTCCGAACCGGACAATAATAATAAGAAAAACGCGAAGCAAACGCCTGGCAAGAAAGAAGAGGAAAAGAAGCCCGAAGACAAAGCCGCGCAAACCGAGACGAAAGAGCCTCCGAAAGTTTTCAAGATCGATTTGGATGGCATTCAGGAGCGGATCGTGGCGCTCGCAGTACCCCCGGCCGTGATTCGCGGCCTGGACGCGTCGAAAGACGCGATCTATTACTCGACCGCGCCGATTCAAGGTTTGTCGGGACCACTGCCAGGAGAAAGTTCGGCAATCCATGCTTACGATTTGAAAGAACGCAAAGACAAAGTGTTGTTGGACGGCGCGGACCGTTTTGCGCTTTCGCACGATGGATCGAAGTTGTTGTATCGGGCCGAGGGCGATGGCCCAGCTGGAATCATCGATGCCAAACCGCCGGATGCGCCGCACAAAGTTGGCGACGGAGTTCTCAAACTTGACGGCATGAAAGCTGAGGTCGACCCTCCGCAGGAATGGAAGGAAATTTTTAACGAAGTCTGGCGGCAGGAGCGCGATTACTTCTTTGAGCCTTCGATGAACGGAGTAGATTGGCAGAAGACGAAAGATCAATACGCGCAGTTATTGCCATATGTTGGCGATCGTTATTCGTTGACGTACATCATGGGCGAAATGATTGGGGAGTTATCGAATTCGCATACTTACGTTGGCGGCGGCGATCTTCCTGAGATGCATCCTGTCAACGTTGGCTTGCTGGGTGCGGACTATGATGTCGACGCAGCTAGCGGCATGTACCGCATCAAGAAAATTTTCACCGGTGAAAACTGGGATGCGCGCGTGCGGTCTCCTTTGACCGAACCCGGCGTCAATGTCAAAGAAGGCGATTACCTGGTCGCGATCAACGGGCGCACACTCCGCGCTCCGCAAACTCCCGATGAATTGCTGACCAACACTGCTAATGAAGTAGTCACGCTTACAGTGAACTCCAAACCAACGGCGGACGGCGCCCGCAAAGTTGTGGTGAAGCCAATTGGCGACGAGTTCACCCTGCGCGAATTGAACATGGTTGAGACGAATCGTAAGAAAGTTGACGCAGCCAGCGGTGGCCGAATCGGCTATGTCTATCTGCCCGATATGGGCGACGCCGGCCTCAATGAATTCGTCAAACAGTACTTTCCTCAGATACGCAAAGAAGGAATCATATTTGATGTCCGCTATAACGGTGGCGGATTCGTGGACGAGCTTGTATTTGAGCGCCTGCGGCGCGTCTTAGCTGGCATGGGTTCGGCCCGCAACTTTGAGCCGGGTACGCGCCCCGCCAACGTTTTCTACGGATATATGGCCTGCGTGACCAATCATTATGCCGCATCCGATGGAGACATTTTCAGTTATATGTTCAAGCAGTACAAGCTGGGACCACTCATCGGCGAGCGGACATGGGGCGGGGTTCGCGGCATTCGCGGGCAAATGCCGCTGATGGATGGCGGCTACATCACGCGTCCGGAATTTTCGATCTATTCGCTCGACAGCAAGTGGGTGGTCGAGAACCGCGGTGTGCAGCCCGACGTAGTGGTAGACAACCCTCCGGACCTCGTCGTTAAGGGACAAGATCCACAGCTGGAAAAAGCTGTCGAGATGCTAATGGAGCAGATCAAGGCCAATCCAAAGAAACTGCCAGCGCGGCCTCCAGATTTGCCGACCTATCCGGATGGTCCCGGGCTATAAGGCCGAAAAATTTGATCGATCGGTACTAACGGCATGACTTCGCGAGCGGTTGGATGGACTACTTCTTGATAAGTCCTCGAACCGCGTCGCTATATTGTTTGCCACTACTCAATCGCGTGCCGCCGTGCAACTCTAGCTGATAAGTTCCACTCAGAAAAGGGCGCACCGCTGCAATCCGGGATACGTTGACGATCCGGCAGCGATGAACTCGCAGAAATTTTTCAGGATTAAGCCTGCTCTCCAGATTAGTGAGAGTTTCTCCCATTAGGTGCTGCTTCGGACCACAGTGTAGTACGACATAATTGTTGGCCGACTCCACCCAATCCACCGTGTCCACTGGCACAAAACTGAAATGGTCGCCATTTTTGAATGTCAGCCGCTCCGGCCATTTGCGCTCCTTCATCTCCAGCAGCGCCTGGAGTTGCTGGGCCAGTGAAGCATCTCGCTGTCCTGAGATTCGTTCACGCGCCCGCTCAACCGCACCTCGCAGCCGGTCTTCATCAAATGGCTTCAGCAAGTAATCCACGGCATTCAACTCGAACGCTGTTACCGCATATTCGTCGTAAGCTGTAACAAAAACGACGGCGGGCATTCGTCGCGGCCCTACTTGACGCACCACATCAAGCCCCGAGCAGTCTGGCATCTGGACGTCAAGCAGGACGAGATCCGGGCGTGCTGAAAGAATCGTTTCTGTGGCCCGCAGGCCAGAGTCGCACTCCCCTATGACCTCGATTCCCTCCATCGCGGAAAGACCGCTGCGGATGCCTTCTCGAATCAGAGGTTCGTCGTCAACGATCAACAGTCGAAGGTTGTTCACTCAGGACGTCCTCCTCGGAATGCTCTTTTAGCCGGAAAGGAATTGCGATGCGGACCTCGGTTCCACCTTCGCTCAGCTTCCGGATGTCGAACTCGTGCTCTTGCGGATACATTCTGCGCAGTCTCTCTCTGGTCGAACTGAGTCCCAGGCCAGCGCTGCATTCAACTGGCCAGTCATCCGATAAGCCGACACCGTTGTCAGCGACAATCAGCACAAGCTGATCGCCCTCTTTCAGCGCTCGCATCACGATTGTCCCTGCTCGGGATATGCCTCGAAGACCGTGGATGACAGCGTTTTCTACCAGCGGCTGCAGCAGAAAGCTTGGGATCAATGCTTGATCCGAATTCTGTGCCACGTCTACCAGAATCGTGAGCCGATCTCCAAACCGCATTTTTTCGACGGCCAGATAATTCTGGGTCAAGGCGATCTCGTCCCTCACCGTCGTCTCCAACGAGTTATCGCGACGAAGTGCCACGCGGAGAAGATCTCCCAATCGGGTGAGCATCTGACTCGCAAGCTTTGGGTTCTGTTGGGCGAGAACGGAAATATTCTGCAAAGTATTGAAGAGAAAATGGGGGTTAAGGCGCATCCGCAAAGTTTCCAGCTCGGCCTGCCGCAGACTTGCTTCGAGTTGGGATTTCTCCAGCGCAAGCTGCGTTACCTGCCGCGCCTGTTGATGAAACTGAGCGAAACTTCGGATGGCATAAATCGCGCCCAAGGAAGACCAGAAGAAGAATTGCTCCAAATAGAATTCCCGTGGAAAATGCCACTTCCAAAGAAACCCGCCGAATGAAGCCTGCCGCCCGAATGCATAGTCGATCCCAAAATCCAGAGCTGCCGTGAGTTGCAGAGCCACATACGAAAAGACAAAACTGGCAAAAGCTAGAATCCCCAATCTTTGCTTCCATTCATTCCTTGTGACCGGGAATCGGGCCTCGAGCCAAAATACTGCCGGCGTGAGAAGGATCCAGGGATAGAAGCAGGCTAGCCATGAGAGGTAGTCGTGCCAAACTCCATCGGCCCCGCCTATCTGTCCGCACATCAGGTACTGGCGCAGATAGCCACCCGTTGCAAGCACGGTCCAACTCAGCCATACCGCGGCCATGAAATGTGTGCTCTTTTTTTCGCTTTGCAAAGTGTGCTCAGCCATTTGAGGTCATCGGAATACAGCCCGCAAAGCAATTCTGACCCCACTCGTGGCCTAGCGCAACAACAACCGGGCCAACGCATGGTTTTATCTGGCGAACGTCTCCGGCGGAAGACTCAGAAGATGCTCTTCGTTCTGACGTGCTGACTTCGCAAGATTTCCGAACCAGACCGCGTTGGGTAATTTCCCCAGACCATCCCGCTCTTCTGCCAAGCCAATCCATCCGTTCATCCCTTCTCGATTGCCAGGTCGGCCTCATCTTGGCAAATTCGGCCCATGACTACACATTGCCCTTTCAACCGCCTATCCGTACTCGGTTTTCGTACTCTCTTGATCTATGCAGTCACTGTCTGCGGCGAGTGCCCGTCTGCGAACGCCGCCACGAGCCCGCAACTAAAGCCTATAAATGCTCTTGTCGCCCAGGATTTCTACTGCAATGCTGGATATGACCCCCATGAGTGCGAACAGCATGTCGCCAAGCTAAAGGCAGTGTTGATCAGCTATCCCGTCAGGGCGCCAAAACATTGGAGTTGGGTGCTCGTGCGTTCCGAGGACTGGCAAGCATTAGTTATGAGACTCCGCTTACATCCGAGCAGCCCCGCATTTACTGCTCTCGATCAACACGAAACATTTCTGGAAGAGGCTCTTTTCGTGCCCCAATCGATGCGAGCTAATGAGTTGGTGCGCGATTTTCATGCTCCTTCGGGCCAACTTCTTTCTTTCGCTGTAAGCCACGAATTGGGGCACGTCATTTGTAGCGACGGCAGCGAGGCTGCTGCCAACCGAATTGCTGAACAGCTGCGAAGCGGGAAATACCCCGAATGCGTTAAGTCGCTTGCTCCCATCGACGAGTTGTACTGGCATAGTCACTTGTCCGGCTTACCACACTTGCAGTGATCGCGGCGGCGGGGGTGTTGGCGGGAGTCGCAGGCTTTCAAAACTCGACACTTTCAACCCACTTTTCTCTTGCAACCGACCGGTCGGTCAGTTACTATCTTCAATAACTCTTGGAGCAAACCGGCCGATGGGCGGCATCTCCGCTGAGTTCTTAGAATCACGGGAGCGGGCATAACGTCCATTGGTCCGGTTGCGAGGGGAAAGAGTGGGCTGAGAAATCGAAATCGAAAAATGCTCCCTAATCCCGCCCCGCCAGAAACGCTGGCACGGTGGGTTTTGTTTTTTGAGGAGCGCACCGTTGTTGCGTCAAAGCATGATGGGGAGATGGCATGACCGATTCAAAAGACACACCGGCCGCTAGCGGTAAGAAGGCAAAGACGACAGTGACAATGACCGGCGCCAGCATTCTCTGGGAATGTCTCGAGCGTGAAGGTGTGAAGCAGGTTTTTGGCTACCCCGGCGGCGCGATTCTCCCCGCCTATGATGCCCTCAAGGGCAGCAAGATCCATCACATTCTTGTGCGCCACGAACAGGGTGCAACCCACATGGCAGACGGCTACGCGCGCGCCAGTGGAGACGTTGGAGTCGCGGTCGCAACCTCCGGCCCAGGAGCGACCAACATGGTCACCGGAATCGCTACCGCCATGCTCGATTCCTCGCCGATCGTCTGCATAACAGGTCAGGTTGGCAGTAAACTGATCGGCTCAGACGCATTTCAGGAAACCGACATCACCGGCGTGACCCTGCCCATCACCAAACATAATTACTTGGTAACGCATGCAAGCGAGGTGGCGCGCACGGTGCGCGAAGCTTTCTATGTAGCGCGCTCGGGACGACCCGGTCCCGTGCTCATCGATATCACAAAGGATGCCCAACAGAGCACCTGCGAGTTCGATTGGGAGGCGGCGAAGCCACAACTGCCCGGCTATCGTCCCGACCTTTCACCCGCCCCGGCGGAGTATCGGCAGGCGCTGGAGTTGATCCACAACTCAAAGCGGCCTGTGATTCTTGCCGGCCATGGCATCATCATCTCTGGAGCCATGCGCGAGGTGCGCGATTTTGCCGAGCGCGCCGGCATTCCAGTGGCCCTAACGCTGCTCGGCCTAGGCGCGTTCCCAGCGTCGCACCCGCTGAATCTTGGCATGATGGGCATGCATGGCGAGGCTTGGGTCAATCACATGATCCAGGAGGCCGACTTGTTGCTGGCCTTCGGTATGCGCTTCGACGATCGCGTCACCGGCAATCTCAAGAATTACGCGCCCAATGCCAAGAAGATTCATATCGAGATTGATCCCGCGGAGATCAACAAGAACGTGAAGGTTGACGTGCCGCTGGTCGGCGACTTGCGCGAAGTATTGCTGGAGTTGATGCCGAAAGTTGAATCCATCGACCGCAGCGAGTGGCTGGATCATATCGACCAGTTAAAGGGCGATTCCGCCGTGCGTGATATTCAGAATCTACCCGATAGCGGACATCTTTATGCCGCCCATGTCATCAACGATTTGTGGCGTCAGACGCGCGACGGCAACACTATCGTCGTGACTGACGTAGGCCAGCACCAGATGTGGGAGGCGCAATATTACAAGCATGAGCATCCGCGCTCGCTGATTACTTCAGGCGGACTCGGCACGATGGGCTTCGCTTTACCCGCCGCCATCGGCGCCAAAGTCGCTCGTCCCGAAGCCGAAGTTTGGGTGATCGTCGGCGATGGCGGATTCCAGATGACCATGTGTGAACTGGCGACGATTGTGCAGGAAAATCTGAAAATCAACATCGCCATCATCAACAATGGCTTTCTCGGCATGGTGCGGCAGTGGCAAGAATTTTTCTACGATCGCAATTATGCGGCAACGCCCTTGCTCAATCCGGATTTCGCCAGGTTAGCGGATGCTTACGGCATCCGTAGCATGACCATTTCGGAGCGTTCCCAGGTTGTGCCGGCGGTGCAATCAGCACAGCAGCATGATGGGCCTGTATTGATCAACTTCAAGGTGGAACAGGAAGACACGGTTTACCCAATGGTCGCCGCTGGTGCTGCGCTGCACGACATGATTCGGCGGCCGAGTCCAATTGTTGAGACTGCCGACGACGAATAAGAAGAAAACAATATGCTCAATACTTTCATGGTGTACGTCGAGAATAAACCGGGCGTGCTCACCCGTGTGGCTTTGCTATTTCGCCGCCGCGCCTTCAACATCGATTCATTAACGGTCGGTCGTACGGAGAAGCCTGAAGTCTCGCGCATGACTATCACTGTTGACGCCGACCACGATCAAGCCCGTCGCATTGAAGCGAATCTATACAAGCTGGTCAACGTGCTGCTGGTCGAGAACATCACGAATCAGCCGGCAATTATTCGCGACCTCGCCATGATCCGGGTAGCGGCCGCTCACGAAGCGCGCTCCCATGTGCTGCAACTAGCCAGCGTCTTTCGCGCGCGCGTAGTCGATGTCGCTCCCGAATCGTTGACTATCGAAATCACTGGCGCCGAAGAGAAGATCGACGGGTTGCTCGAATTGCTGCGTCCCTATGGAATATTAGAAATGGTGCGCACCGGCATTGTCGCCATGCGGCGCGGCAGCAAATCCGCCGGCGTCCTGTCTACCCCAGAAAACACGGCTGAGGGCCTGGCTACCGTGGCGAATGATGATGTCTCGTACTCTGTTTGAGACGGCGGGTTGCCATCCGCGCTCTGGGATCGCCGGAAGTCGTCAAACCATCGCCTTCGCGATCTGGCCAAGTATTGGACTCTAATTAATGTACTTGGACGCTAGACGATCCAACCGTCTATTTGAATTGCTGCCCACAAAGAAAAACGTCCTGAGCGATTAAGCTCAGGACGCCTCTGGCAGCCCTCCCCCAGAACTGCCAAACCACTTGCTCATCCTATGTCCATCTGGCCCCACTGTAAATGTCACCTTCGTAATGACAAGCCCGCAAATAAGTACCATAGGCCATGCTCGAAAGTAACCGAAAACAAGCGTTACTCGCGACCAAGTATTCACTTATATTGGATACCCAATTGATACAAGCCTGGGTAACTCCATGATTCCACTAATCGATGATAAGGGGTTTCAGTCAACGAGAGCCTTGCTAACCAAGAGGTGAATAGGGAAAGAGCTAACAGCCTGCGGGATTCTGGCTGACGGCCAGCCAGCGCCTATTCAGCCTGCTTCGTGATGTTCAGCAACACCCCAACGCACATAAGGGTTACGAACAGCGACGATCCACCATAAGAAACGAACGGTAGCGGGATCCCTTTGGTCGGCATCAGCCCTAGGACTACGCTGATGTTGATGAAGGCTTGCAGCACGATCATGCTGGTGATTCCTACCGCGAGGAAGCGGCCAAAATTATCCTGGGTTCGCAGCGCAGCGCGGGTTCCCCGCCAAAGAAAGATTGCAAAAAGAAAGGTAACGGCCAGCGCTCCCACCAGTCCCAACTCTTCCGCTGTAACCGCGAAAATAAAATCCGTGTGCGGTTCGGGAAGATAAAACAATTTCTGCTTCCCTTCCATCAGTCCCAGGCCGGTCACTCCGCCGGTAGAAACCGCAATCAGCGACTGAATAATGTGAAAACCGAACCCCTTGGGATCGGCATAAGGATTCCAAAATGCCAGAATGCGATCCCGGCGATAAGAAACGTGAAAGATCAAGAAATAAAGCGGCAGCAGCGCGGCTACAAAAGCGTACCCAAAATACCGCACACGAATGCCGGCAACGAACAGAACGCAGGCAGTAATCCCCGCGCAGGCAATGGCCGTCCCCAGATCAGGCTGAAACACAATTAGCCCGATAAAAACCAAAGTCGGTACGACCGCCGGAATCAGCGTCTCGCGCCAGTCGTCCATGGCCTTGGTTTTGTTTTCAAGAAACCACGCCAGAAAGAGAATGAGTGCGGGTTTGGCAAGTTCCGAAGGCTGCAAGGAAATCGGGCCCACATGAAACCACCGATGCGTGCCATGTGCACGGTCGAGAAAGAAAACAGAAATCAGCAGCAGCGTCGTACCACCTAACAGCAGAAACACCAGCGCCGGATGTTGCAGTCGTTTGTAGTCCACTTTCATGGCCACAACCATCACGGCGAATCCAGCGACCGCCCATATGAGTTGCTTCACTAGGAATTCATAAGCAGACCCAAATCGTTCCTTGGCCATCACCGCGGAGGCGCTGAAGATCATCACTAGCCCAACAAAAACCAGGATCGTTATCACAGTAAACATCCAGCGATCGACACTAACGCGCTTGGCCATAACAACTCATTTCACCACGGAGACGCGAAGACAAGAGAAGTTTCACGCAAAGAAATTCAGAGGAAGATAACTGACTAGGTTCCACCAAGTCGTCATGAAGAAAAGAACTTAAAACAACTCTGTCATCCAGAGCAGAGCGAAGGACCTCATGCTCCCCAAAACTCGCCCGCAGCAATCGAAGCCCTAAGTCGCGCGAGCCATAACCAGCGAGTGTACCGTCTCCTTAAACACCCGCCCGCGATGCTCGTAACTCTGAAACTGGTCAAAACTGGCGCAAGCCGGAGCCAGCAGTACAACGTCGCCCGCCGCCGCGCCCTCACTGGCCAGCCGCACCGCCTTTTCCAAAATCTCCGCGTGAACTATCTCAGTCGCCCCCTGAATTTGCGCTTCAATCTTCGCAGCCGCCGCCCCAATCGTGTAAACCCGCTTCACGCGCTCGCGCAACAAATCCTGCAATACCGAATAATCGCTGTCCTTATCCTTACCGCCCAGAATCAAATGGACATTTCCCGGAAAAGATTCCAGCGCCTTAATCGTCGCGTCCACATTCGTAGCCTTCGAATCGTTGTAATAATCAGCGCCCGCAACTCGAGCCACAAACTCCAACCGATGCTCGACCCCCTTGAAATGCCTCACTGCCTCCCGGATCTGCTCCGGCTGGCATCCCACCAGCATTCCAACCGACACCCCGGCCAGAACATTTTCCAGATTGTGCCCACCCTTCAAAGACACTTCATCAAACGGAAGAATTTCGCGTTCCCGCTGCCCATCTCGAAAGTAAATGTTCCGGCCGCGCACAATAGCTCCTCGTTCAACTTCTTTCTTACGGCTGAACCAGACCACCTGTCCGCGCGTGCGGTCCGCCAGCCCAGCAGCAGTATTATCGTCAGCATTCAGCACCGTGAAATCGTCCGCACGCTGATTCTCAAACACGCGCGCCTTGGCGTTCACGTAATTGTCAAACGTTTTATGACGATCCAGATGGTCTGGCGTAATATTCAGAATCACCGCAATCCGCGGACGAAATTCAACAATCGTCTCCAGCTGGAAGCTCGATACTTCCAGCACAATCCACGTAGAAGGCCCAGCCTCATCCACAAAACTTATCGCCGGAGTTCCAATATTCCCGCCCACCAGCGTAGAAAAATTCCCCGCAGCAATAATCTCGCCCGCCAGCGAAGTAGTAGTAGTTTTGCCGTTTGCCCCGGTAATGGCGACGATTTTCCCTGGGAGAAACCGCGCCGCTAGCTCAATCTCACCGATGATTGTCCCGGTAACGCTCGACTCGCCCATGCTGCGCGCCTGCACCAGCAGCGGAGCATCCACCGGAACGCCCGGACTAACTACGATCAAATCCTGTCCGCGAAAAGTGCGCTCGCCGTGCCCGCCGGTTTCAACCGTAATACCGTGTTCCAATAGCAGCAGAATTTCATTCCGGAGCTCAGCCTCCGGCTTCGAATCCGACACCGTCACGCGCGCCCCGCGCGACTTAAGAAAAAGCGCCGAAGCCACGCCCGACTTGCCCAGCCCAACAACCAGCACGCGTTTGCCACTGAGTTCCATAAACTCAAGTCGTTCTCAAGGATTTCCCCCGTGCCGCGTTTCCCTGTGTCCTCCGTGCCCCCAACTGGTAGATCTTGGTTTATCTCAGCTTCAGCGTAGTCAGAGCAAACAGCGCAAACACCAGCGAAGCAATCCAGAACCGCACAATCACCTTCGACTCCGACCACCCCAGCAACTCAAAGTGATGGTGAATCGGCGCCATCTTGAATATGCGTTTCTTGCGCAACTTATAAGACCCAACCTGCAGGATCACCGATAGCGCCTCGATCACAAAAATCCCACCAACGAACGGCAGCAACAATTCCTGTTTGATCATTACCGCTACCGTGCCAATCGCGCCGCCCAGAGCCAGCGAGCCCACGTCGCCCATAAACACTTCCGCCGGATGCGCGTTATACCAAAGAAATCCAATCGCCGACCCAACCATGGCTCCGCAAAAAATCGTAAGCTCGCCAATCTGCGGCATGCGCTGCAGCTCAAGATAAGTAGCAAAAGTAGCGTGGCCGCTGAGATAAGTCAGCACTGCCAGCGCCCCCGCCGCAATCACCGTGCAGCCAATCGCTAGTCCATCCAGACCATCAGTAAGATTCACCGCGTTGCTCGATCCCACAATCACCAGCACAACAAATCCTATGAAAGGCAAAAATGCCAGCGGCCAAAATTGCGGATGCCCCGCCCAGCGTTCAATCACCAGGTCTGGATGTAGCTGTTTAAAAAAAGGGACAAAGAGCTTGGTGGAATATTCTCCTCGATGCTGCAGAAAAATCAGCGCCACCGCAATCAACACGCTGGCCAAGATCTGATATCCAATCTTCGCTCGAGCCGTTAAGCCCAGATTTCTCCGGTGAACCACTTTCAGATAGTCGTCGGCAAAACCGATCGCCCCAAACGCCAGCGTAGAAAACACAGCAATCCACACAAAAGGATTACTCAAATCCGCCCAGAGTAAGGTAGGCACCAGAATGGCAATCGCAATCAGCAGGCCGCCCATCGTCGGCGTGCCGGCTTTTTTCTGATGAGCCTGCGGTCCTTCCTCGCGAATATATTGTCCAATCTGAAAATCGCGCAGCCGCTTGATCACAATCGGCCCCACAATCAGCCCCGTGAAAAGCGCAGTCAGACTAGCAAAAGCTGTGCGGAAAGTCAGATAACGAAAAATACGGAATGGCGGAAAATAATGGAAGAGCTTCAGGTAGAGCAGCCAATAGAGCAATCCGCCTCCAGAACCAGCTGCCAGCTCTCCGCCGTCAGCTTCTACTCACGAACTAAGCCACGAACTCCCTGCGCCCAAGCGCCGCCAGAAGTATTCGCAACATTAATTTTTTTCTGCCAGGTCTCCAGCGACTTTTCCAGCTTCACGCCGCGCGACGCCTTCAGCAACACCACATCGCCTTCGCGAGTCTCGCGCGCCAGCCACTCCCCCGCTTCTTCCGGACTATCAACAAACTCAGCCGCAAACTCTGCGCCCAGCCCAGCCTCGCGAGCCGCGTCTACCATCGGCTTCGCCAAGCCCCGCACACCGAGAAGAAAATCAACCGTACTTCCCGCAATATATTGTCCGCACTCGCGATGCAGTTGCTCCGCGCTCGCGCCCAACTCCAGCATCTCGCCTGCAACCACAATTCGCCGCCGCGCAGGCATGGCCACTAGCGTATCCACCGCCGCCATCAACGCCTTCGGACTTGAATTGTAACAATCGTAGAGCACCGCGATGTTACCCAGTTGGACGACCTGTCCGCGCTTATCCGCCGCCCGCAGAGACGGCAGCGCTGCCGCAATCTCCGACGGAGTAATACCATGCTCCAGCGCAATCGCCGCCGCCGCCAGCACGTTATAAACATTGTGCTTCCCCAGCAGCGGACTCTGCACCGTCTGCCGCACTTCACGGCTCACCAGATCGAAGCGCGTGCCCTCCGCCCCCAGCGTCTCTACACTTTCCGCCCGTACATCGGCCGTCGCCTTGAAGCCAAACATCACAACCTTGCCCTTGAAGTCGCGCCCAAACTGGCTGACGTACTCATCATCAGCATTCAGCACCGCCGTGCCGCCATGCGGAAGCGCCTCGATCAATTCATATTTCGCGCGTGCAATTCCGGCGACCGAATCGAAACTCTCCAGATGCACCGGAGCAACATTCGTAACCACTCCCTCATTCGGTAAAGTAATCCGCGCCAGCGCCGCAATCTCACCGGAGTGCGACATCCCCATCTCCACCACCGCCACGTCATACTCCGGCTCCAAAGTCAGCAGCCCGAGCGGCAATCCAAAATGATTATTGAAATTTCCCTTCGTGCGATGCACGCGATATTTGATCGCGAGCAAATGAGCGATCGCTTCCTTGGTCGTAGTCTTGCCCATCGACCCCGTAACGCCGATAGCCGTCTTGCCCCAAATTTTTCGCACCGCCGTAGCCAGAATCTGCAAAGCAACCAAAGTGTCGTCGACGGCCAGCAGCCCCCCGGGCCCAGACGATGAAAGCCCTGCGTACCGCACCAACTGATCCTTCCGCACCACCGCTGCAATCGCGCCTCGCTCCAGCGCCTGCTCCACAAAGTCGTGACCATCCAACCGTTCGCCCTTGACCGCAAAAAAAAGTTCGCCGGGCTGCACCGTGCGCGAGTCGATGGAATATCCCTGCGCCACTTCGCTGGAGAGCGAAACCGCGCCAATAAATTCTGCAATCCGCGACAGAAGAAGTTTCATACCAGCTTCCCCGCAACGCCAGCCTTCGCGGCACTCTTGCACTCATACCCCAGTGCCTTCAAATTTTCCCGCGCTACTTCCACATCGTCGAACGGAACCGTTCCCTCCCGCGTGACCTGTACCTTCTCATGCCCCTTGCCCGCCAGCAGCACAATGTCCCCCGGAGCAGCCTGTTGCAAAGCGAATGCAATCGCCTTTCGCCGATCCGGCTCCATAGAATATTTCGCGCCCGATCTCTGCAATCCCACCACCGCATCGTTCATGATCGCTAGCGGATCTTCCGACCGCGGATTGTCAGAAGTAAGCACCACAAAATCGCTGCCCTTGCCCGCCGCCTCACCCATCAGCGGACGCTTCGCTCGATCGCGATCCCCACCACAACCAAATAGCGTAATAACTTTTCCCCGAGCCCGATCGCCGCCGCCCGCGCGAGCCACAAAATCCCGAGCCATCGCCGTCAGGTTCCGGAGCGCGTCATCCGTATGCGCATAGTCCACCACGACCGTAAACGGCTGCGCGCAATCGACGCGTTCAAAGCGTCCCGGGACGCTATTCAAATCAAAAATTCCCTGAGCAATCGTCTCCTCTGAACAATCGCGAGCATATCCCGCCGCCGACGCCGCGAGCACGTTATAAACATTTACCGTCCCGATCAGCGGAGACCACATCGCAATCTTCCCCGCCGGCGTCACCATCTCAAAGCGCGTTCCACTCGGAGTAATCTCAACCGTCTCCGCGTGAAAATCGCCCGCCGTCAAACCATAAGAAAGCGCCACCGCGCTCTTCTTCTTACTCGCCTTCAAAAGCTGGCGTCCATACTCATCATCAATATTCAAAACCGCCGCCCGCGGAGGCTCCGTCCCGCATCCTTCAAACAGCACCTGCTTGGCGCGGAAATAATCTTCCATCGTGCCGTGGTAATCGAGATGGTCGCGAGTTAGATTCGTGAACACCGCCACATCAAACGGAATCCCGAAAACCCGCTGTTGCTCCAGCGCGTGCGACGACACTTCCATCACCGCCTCGGTCACGCCCAAGCCCAGCCCTTCCGACAAAAGCCGGTTCAACTCCAGCGCCTCCGGCGTCGTATGCGGAGCCGGAAAAATTTTCCCCGCCACGTGATATTCAATCGTTCCCACCAGCGCTGTCTTGCGTCCGGCCGCCCGCAAGATCGAGTCGATCAAAAAAGCAGTCGTGCTCTTCCCATTCGTCCCCGTAATTCCAGTGCAAGCAATTCGCTCCGCCGGACGCTTATAAAAATTCGCGCTAAGCCGAGCCAGCGCCCGCCGCCCATGCACCACCTGCGCCCAACCGACCGCAGGACGCGGCGTCTCAGCCGCCGAATCCGTAACCACCGCAACCGCTCCCGCCGCAATCGCCTGATCAATGAATCGATTTCCGTCGCTAGTCTCTCCCTTCATAGCAACAAAAACTGTCCCCGGACGCACCCGCCGCGAGTCATACTCCACTCCGCGAACCGCCGGATTCCCGCTCTGCGAGAGCACTTCAGCACCATCCAGAAGTTGTTGAAATGTCATTGAAATGATTATAAATACCGGAGGTTTTCCCCTGTGCGGCTCGCTCTGTGTTCCCCTGTGGTAAAGCATTTTGTAAGCGTCAAGGGAACTGACAGCAACAAGAAAAAGTTAAACCTACCGCCCAAACCGCACAGTAATCCGTGATCCAGCCGCAACATGCGCGCCCGGCAGAGGAGTCTGCTCCCGCGCCACGCCGCTCCCCACCGCGTCGAGATCAAGCCCCGCCTCCTGAGCCGCCTCAATCGCCACTCGCAGATTCTTTCCGAGAAACGAAGGAACCTCGATCCCGCCCTCTTCCACATCCAGCACCACTGTCCCGCTGCTCGGCGTTTTCTGCGGAGACGAATCATCAGACTGTGGAGGAGCTTGCACCTCCAGTTCTCCCGAGGAATGCGCCGCCGCGATCTCCACATTCTTACCCGCCGAATCCGGCACCGGAGAAACCTGCGCCGCCTGCACCACCGCCCCACCAACCGCACCCCGCTTCATCGGAGATGGAGAAGCAGCCAAAGCAGCAGGCGCAGTCTCGTCACCACTCTCCGCCAAATCCAAACTAGCGCCCAAATGATCCGGCGAACTTTCATCCAAACTAGCGTCCGGAACATCGCGCCGCGCCAGCAACACCTGCCGGTTCGCCGGGAGCTGCACATCATGCGGCACGTGCAAATACTCCAGCGTCTGCTGCATCACCCGCTGAAATACCGGAGCCGACACCTGCCCGCCCTGATGCAGTCCCACCGCCGAATCCAGAATCACCACCACCGCAATCTGCGGATCATTAATCGGCGCGAATCCCGCAAACGACGCCACATATTTCGTCTTCGAATAAGCCCGCGTCGCCGGATCCAACTTCTGCGCCGTCCCCGTCTTGCC
>Ga0209169_10000141_pt1 | contig 41184 bp, 30 predicted proteins | sample HubBroMetageWRM4_FD_188346 | JGI IMG/M metagenome (GOLD analysis project Ga0209169, IMG submission 188346) | Warmed soil microbial communities from the Hubbard Brook experimental Forest, New Hampshire - Hubbard Brook CCASE Soil Metagenome WRM 4... | ecosystem: Environmental > Terrestrial > Soil...
TAAATCTTCTGCAGCCTCTGCACCTCATGCACCCCGGGAATCTTCCTCAACCCAGCCATGATCTGTTCCAGGTGTTTAAGGTCGGATATATCAAGCACGATCTCCACGCTGGCCTGGCTGTTCTCAGTGCGCGCCCCAATGTTTCGTATATTACTCTGAGCATCTCCAATAACACTGGTAATGCTTTTAAGCATACCAAAACGGTCATCACAATAGACGGTCAGCTTCACCGGATAAGCCGTAGGCGTCGTCTCATCCCGAGCCCACTCCACATCGATGCGCCGTTCCGGCTCATACATCAGGTTGGTCACGTTAGGACAGTTCGCCGCGTGCACCGCCACTCCCTTGCCCCGCGTGATGTAGCCCACAATGCTTTCACCACGTATAGGATTGCAACATCGCGCCCGGTAGACCAGCATGTCGCCCTGGCCCTTGACCATGATGGCGTTGTGATCGCCAAACACACGCCGCACCACGCTCGCGATAGCGCCCGGCTGGTTCGAGAGTCCCTCCGCCTCAATGTCGCCCGCCATCGAAGGCGTTGCGCCCGCCGGCAAGACCCTTGCCAGCACCTGCCGCGCTGAATATTTTCCATACCCAATGCCCGACATCAGGTCGTCCACCTTGCCCAGCCCATACCCGCCTGCAACTTTCAGCAGCTCTTCCTCTTTGATTTCCTTGAAAGCGATGCGATACTTGCGCGCCTCTTTCTCAATCAGCTTGCGCCCAATTTCAATCGAGCGTTCCCGCTGATGCACGTTGAGCCAGTGCTTGATCTTGTTGCGCGAGCGCGAGGACTTCACCAGCCCCAGCCAGTCGCGGCTAGGCTTGTGTCCAGCCTGGGTAATGATCTCGACAATGTCTCCCGAATGCAGCTTGTGGCGCAGCGGCACCATGCGCCCGTTCACCTTCGCCCCCACGCAGGTGTGTCCCACTTCAGTGTGAATCGTGTAAGCAAAGTCAATCGGCGTAGCGTCGCGCGGCAGCACCACGACCTTGCCTTTTGGAGTGAAGGTGTAAACCTCTTCAGGATAAAGATCGACTTTCAGCGCCGAAAGAAATTCATTGGGATCGCTGACGTCGCGCTGCCACTCGACCACCTGCCTCAACCACGCCAGCCGCTGCTCATCCTGCGCCGACACCGGACCGTCTTTGTATTTCCAGTGCGCGGCGATGCCTTCCTCAGCCATCTTGTGCATCTCTTCTGTGCGAATCTGGATTTCGAAAGGCGTTCCATCTTCTGTGATGACTGAGGTGTGCAGCGACTGATAAAAATTCGGCCGGGGCATGGCGATGAAGTCCTTGATGCGCCCCGGCACTGGCCGCCAGATGTTATGAATGATGCCAAGCACTGCGTAACAGTCTTGCAGCGACCGAGTAATGATGCGCATGGCGAACAGGTCGTAGACCTGATCGACCGAGATGCGCTGGCGCTGCAGTTTCTTGTGGATGCTGAACAGGCGCTTGATGCGGCTGTCCACGCTCGCCTGGATGCCCGCCTCTTTCAGCTTGTCGATGATGATCCCCTGCATCTTCGCGAGGAAAGCTTCGCCCTGTTTGCGGCGCGCGTTGACTGCCTTCTCCACCTGCTCATAGCCGGCGGGGTCGAGGAAGCGGAAGCCTAGGTCTTCAAGCTCGCCGCGAATCTTTCCCATACCTAATCGATGCGCGATGGGGGCGTAGATCTCGAGCGTCTCTTCGGCGATCTTGTGCTGGCGCTCGGGCTGCAGGTGCTCGAGCGTGCGCATGTTGTGCAGACGATCGGCCAGCTTGATGAGCACCACGCGGATGTCATCGACCATGGCAAGCATCATCTTGCGCAGGTTCTCGGCCTGCGCCTCTTCGCGCGTGGCGAAATCAATCTTGCTGATCTTGGTGACGCCCTCGACGATGTGGGCGACCTGCTCGCCAAACTCTTTGCGGATGTCGACGATGGTCACCGAGGTGTCTTCGACAGAATCGTGGAGCAGGCCGGCGGCGATGGCCACCGGGTCCATCTTCATTTCAGCCAGCACCAGCGCCACTTCGAGGGGATGCACCAGGTAAGGCTCGCCGGAGGCGCGGGTCTGGCCTTCATGATGCTTCAGGGAGTAATCGTAGGCTTTCTTGACGATGGAGAGGTCGTCCTGCGGACGGTTCTCCTCGATCCGCTTCATCAGGTCGCGGAACTTGGTGAGGGTAAGAGCGGTGGTCGCGATCTGTTGGCGCAAGCTCGCCATGTAGGATTATAGCCCGCGGAGAGAGCTAACTCAGAGGAGGATGGCCGTCATGCCGCCTCGATTCCGGGTCCGGGCGGGGATGCTGGTGCGGGATCGACGATGTGTTCCAGCCGGAACATATCGTCGTTATGTTCCAACTGGAACATTTTGTGCAGACGCTAATGTATGTATCTAAAGATACGTATACTCGTGCCTAAGTAGAGCTGACTGTAGGAGTTATGGACACTGTAAGAGACCAGGCTCGCGGGCTACGTGCCGCTTGCCGCGTCGCTTCGCTGCTTGGACAGCCGAGGCGGCTGTCTCTACATGGGTTGTGGTGCTGGCGGCAAACAGCAGGTTCCTCGCCCGCCTTCGGCGCGCTTCGGAATGACAAGGTCTGACAAGGTCTTGAGACCTGGGCTGCCACACTGGCATCCAGCCTAGGGTTTGTGTGACTCGCGGTTGGTGTTTGTGGTTAGCTTGCGCATCAGGAATTCTTCGACTAGATTGGCGACGGCGGTGGCGCCTATGCCGATGGCGGCGTTTTCGAAGGTTAACCCTGCTCCATTGCGATTCTGGGATGGGTAGTAGAGATTTGAGATGCCGCCGGCGGCGAGGTTTCCGAGGATATTCGAGTAGTTGGGCTGCCAACGTCCGTTGTCGCCTTTGCAGATCACGGAATTGACCATGGCATAGAGAATCCGCGATCGCGTGCTTCCGGTTCCCTTGTAGAAGTAACGGGGGTCTTGTTTCAGGAGCGAGGGCAGGATGGCGCTTCCGATGAACGTGCCGATGGCGACGTCGGCATAGGAGGCTCCGTAGCGCTTGGCATAGCCTTGTGCGCCTTGCCCATATCCGCTGAAAGTATTTTCAGCCTGCTGAACTCCTGCTATGCCTCCCACGATTACGAAGGTGACGGGATCGATTGTTGTCTTCCACGCCAGTTCGAACTTTTGTTTCGCGTTAAGCGCGAGGGGATGGGGATCGTAGGTGACATAGAAATTGGGAATGACGCCGAGCACACGCTGCTTCTCTTCATCCTTGACCTGCGCTTCGGCCACCTGGACGGGGGACATCGCGACCTGCACATCGGTGACATTGGCCGCAACCGCCAACGCGATTTGTGGGACGACGTGAACCTCTCCGGGAGCCAGGATTCCAGAGGATGTCTGGGTGGCGAAGCCCGGGGAAGTAATGGTGAGCTGGAAAGCACCGGGAGCGACGTTGGCAAAGGAAAATTGCCCGTTATCGCCCGTCAGTACCTGCTGGTTCGGGGATTGAGGTTCCCTGGCAAGCGTGACCTGGGCTCCGGCGACGAGGGCTCCACTGGGATCGACGATTGTTCCGCTGATACTTCCGGGCGTGGGATCGGGCGTGGGCTGAGGAGTCTGCCCTGAACACAGAGACGTCCAACTCAGTGCGGCACAGGCTAGAAGTATGAGTGCAGACTTGAATTGGAAGGCCATGAATAAAGTGTTTTCTCGTCCTGCTCACACTAGTACGGGTTCGTCCTATGTCAGATGCGAAGTAATCGTCGGCGTGGGAGAATCCCCGCACAAAGATTACACTAACTATTCGAACGGATTGTCGGGGCGAGCCCTTTGGGAAGTAGCTTATCGGGCCTTCTCGCTTTTCGCTGGTTACGAAGGTTTCAAATCCGTCTGAAGTTTGTTGGACGCTCCACGAGTTGGCAAAGTTGCATCCCGCAGGTGATAAGTCATGAATCCCAGAATCCTCGTTACCGGGGCCTCGGGGCTGATTGGGGCTGCTCTTCTTCCTTCGCTCAAGGCGAGTGGATGGTCCGTGGTGCGGCTGGCGCGGGGGCCGGCTTCGGGCAGATCTAGTGATAGTGATAACGAACTGATCGCGTGGGACCCATCGGCGCCGATCGCACCGGAGGCCGTTTCCGGATTTGACGCCGTGATTCACCTGGCTGGGGAAAGCATTTTTGGACGATGGACCGCGGCCAAGAAGAGAAAGATTCGAGACAGCCGCGTGGCGGGGACATTGAATCTAGCAGGAGCTCTGGCGCGGGCAGAACAGAAACCTAAGGTTTTTGTCTGCGGGTCGGCGATCGGTTACTACGGCAACCGCGGCGATGAAGCGTTGTCGGAGCAAAGTGCGACGGGGACGGGATTTCTGGCAGAGGTTTGCCGGGAGTGGGAGGAAGCGGCCATGCCCGCGGTGGAGGCCGGCATTCGCACCGCGCACCTGCGGACAGGGATTGTTCTCAGCCCCAAGGGCGGCGCGCTGCGGGCCATGCTGCTCCCCTTCAAGATGGGCCTGGGTGGCCGAACCGGCGATGGTCGGCAATGGATGAGCTGGATTGATATGCAGGACATGGTGGGCGGGATGCAACACATTTTGAAGAGCGAGGTGTGGGGAGCGGTGAATATGGCCGCGCCGAAACCAGTAAGGAACGAGGAGTTTGCCAGGACGCTGGCGGTCGTGCTGGGGCGGCCGGCGATTCTTCCCATGCCTGCGTTTGCGGCGAAGTTAGCTTTCGGCGAGATGGGCGAAGAACTGCTGCTGGGCAGCCAGAAGGTGGAACCGGGGAAGCTGACCGCGAGCGGCTATTCGTTTCGGTATCGGGAGTTGAGGGCTTCTCTGGAGGGGATGCTGAGGGCATAGTACCTCTGTCTAACGTGAGTGCTTGTCATCCCGAGCGAAGCGAGGGATCTTGGTGTTTGCCTGAGGCTGCAGCAGGGACGGCGTGGGCTAACACCAAGGTCCCTCGCTTCGCTCGGGATGACAAGCCTAATGCTTCAGTTTACCGGGCCGGACTGGTCGCTGGATCGGTTCATCTCTTCCAGCAGTTTTTGCAGGAGTTGGGTGCGCTGTTCCGTGCTCAACTCGCGTTGCAGTTCTTCCAACGCCAGGGCGACGATGTGGTAGTGGTGCGCTCCGGCGAACCTGGGGTCGGTGGTGATGTTGAGCCAGAGCTTGTGCATGAGCTCGACGTCCTGGGGGCGCAGGCTCGGGGTGTGCGGACCGATCGTATACTTGCGGACGGTTCCGTCGGGAGCGGCGACCTCCAGGCACAAACGCGGACGAGGCTCCGGCATGCGCTCCCAGGCGTCTCCGGTGAGCTTGGCCTGTTCGTCGGCGGTGAGTTTGTTGGAGAGGCCGCAGACCACGCGCGAGGAATCGAGGCGCTGCGCCGTCACCATGATGGCTTCGAACACGTCGGTGGCCGGGACCACGAGCAGAGAAATCGGTTTACCCTCTTTTTCAGCGACCGCCACGGCGGCGGTGAAGAGTTCCTGCTCGTAGTGGTCGAAAACCTGGCTGGCTTCCATGACCGCGCTGCCGCTGAAGCTGTGGTCGCGATGGTAGAGACGCGCGCTCATCACGACGACATCCTGCTTCACCGTGTTGGTCTGGGCCAGCACCTGGCGCAGGTAGTACAAGTTGCGAGGGTCGCGCACCGCGACCAGAATGTTTCCCTCGCGAACTCCCATGGCGCCGCTGCCGAGGTCCTGGTTGCCGTAGACGCGGAACTGGTCGAGCTGTTCGGGCTTGCCGTGGCGTTCCCTGGCTACGTGGCGTTCGGAGACAGTGAAGATGGTGAAGAAGACGGCGCTGAAGATCACCCCGGCGATGGTCGCCTGGTATTTCGTGAACAAATTCACCACTGCGGTGATCAACAGCACTGCGGAAATGAGAATCAAGCCGACTGGAACTTCAGTCTTGCCGAAATGCAGGTTGCCCGGAACTTTCCAATCCCGATTGCCGGGCTCGGTGTAGCGCAGCACGAGCACGGCAATGGATTTCATGGCGAAGCTCCAGATCACGCCGAAGGCATAGAGCGCGGCCAGCATATAGACGTTGCCGCGGCTGAGCACGATGGTGAGTATCTGCAGTCCTACAATCAGGTTGATGATGCGGTAGCTGGTGCCGAAGCGGTGGTGCGGCTTCTGGAACCAGCTGGTGAGGACTCCGTCTTCGGCTACGCGATTCAGGACTCCATTCGCGCCTACGATGGAAGTATTCTGCGCGCCGGCTAGAATCAGCACGCCCACCAGCACCACGAAGCCATGGAAGAGCAGCTTCAGGCTCTCAGGCCCCACCAGGTACACGGCGATGCCGCCGATCAGGTTGGCAAAGTAGTCCGGGCGGACTTTGTCGGGAATGATCATCACGGCGAAGAACGAGACCAGCGAGGTAAACAGCAGGCTGTAGATGAAAATTACGAGCCCGGTCTTCTCCAGGTTCTTCAGCTTGGGGTGTTCGATCTCGCGGTTGACCTGAGCCAGAGTCTCTTCGCCGCTCATGGCGAGCACGGAGTGTCCGAAGCCGACGAAAAGGATGATCCAGGTGATGTGGCCAAACCAGGTTCCGTTGAGCCAGCCGAGCGATTCCTTGTTCAGTGGAATTACGCCGGCGTGCAGCGGGTTCGGCGGCAACTGGACAGGTGCGCGCAAAACCGTAATGGTGCACCAGATGATCAGGATTACCACCATGACGGTGGTGATCGCCATGATCTGCAGGGCCTTCTGGCTGGATTCATGCATGCCCTGAGTATTCTTCCACCAGAAGTAGGCCACTACGATCACGGCCAGGCCCGCGGCGAAGTGATCGTCCGAAAAGTGGAGCGGGCGGTGCATGTACACGCCCATGTCTTTGATGAAGCCGGCCAAATATTGGCCAGCGGAAACGGCGCTGATGGGGCCGGTCAGCACGTAGTCGAACAACAAGGCCGAGACGGAGAACTTGGCCAGGCCTCCGCCCATGGCTTCCTTGACCACGCGGTAGACGCCGCCGCGGACGAACATGCTGCTCGATTCGATATAGAGCGCCCGCACGCAGTAGCTGAACAACATCACGCCGAGAATGAACCAGGGAGCGCTCTTGCCGATGACTTTCTCGGCGTCGCCGCCGGCGTAGTAGGCCGACGATGCCAGGTCAGAGAGGACGATGGCAGAAGCCCGCCAGAAGGAGATGAAGGTCAGCATCACCGTGGTGGCGACGAAGACCTTTATGACCGGTTTGGAAGATCCGACAGATGTAGCCATGCTTCGGGGAAATTGTCCGGACTGCTTATCAGGGTAAACCTATTGAAGATAGCATAGGGGAACGGGGGTAGCGGGTTGGTTTCGGGTTTGGGTAGTGGTGAGGTTTGACGATTACGCGGCAACTGTCATCCTGAGCGCAGCCGCTTTTCAGGCGTAGCGAAGGATCTCAGGCTTAACCGGCCCCGCGCGTAAGCCAAACCGCGCCACCACCCGGGTCTGCCTGTCATCCGGAAAGAATGCAGGGATGGGAACCCACACCCTGGGATTGCCCAACTGTTCCCTTAGTGAAGTTCTCCACGGTGTAAAGAACCGACGAGTACCTTGGAAACGGGTAGGCATAATATTTCAGATCAGGGGTCGCCACAAAAGTCTGATCGGCGCGGGTTTCGCTGTCGAAGCGTTTCCACAGTTGCCGGCGGCCGCTGGCCAGGTTAATTAAGAGTGACCACAAGTTCGCGGCCGGTTGGGTCCGCGACTAGCAAGGACTTTCCGCCGTCGGCGAAACGAATGGGAAACTCGTCGTCAGACGCTGCTTTCAGCTTTACCGGTTGGCTACCATTCCCCGAGCATAGATAGATCCCGTCGTGTTGCTTGCGCAACGCAGCCAGCTCTCCGTCGGGTGAAAGAGCGGGATAAGAATCCCAAACATTAGCCATTAACAGGATGGGTGCGCCACTCGCGACCATCTGCCGGTAAGCGTTCCAGCCGCCCTGCTCGGCCCACCCGCCGGTCTGGGTCGCGGCAAACCACAACTCTTTTCCATCCGGACTCCACGCCAGGCCCTCCACGCTGGAACTCTTGAAAATTACCGAGTGTTTTCCATTCGCATCCAACAGATCGACCTGGCCATCGTCGTTCCCGGCAATAGAATGGTTTTCGAAAGCGATCATGCTGCCGTCCGGAGAGAAGCGGGGATGACCGAACCATCCTGCTTTTTGCTGATAGATCACGTGGCCGGGAGGAAACTCCAGCCGAGGACCGTCGGGCGAGGTGACCGAGATGATCATGCGCTTGCCATCGGGATGCCAATCCGCTTGCGCCCCGCGAGCGGCTCCGACGATTAAAGGTCTGATAGACGGGTAGTCGGCAAAGCGCTACGCCTATATCCCGTTCTTTGAGACCATGGTTTTCGCGCGGGCGAGTTCAGGCCGGTCGGAATTTCTTCCGTCGTCGCAGTTCTTGAGTAACTGAGCGTAATAGGTATTGGCTTTTTCCGTCTGGTGCGCCATTTCGGCGGACCGGGCGGCGCCAGCGAGTCCGTTAAATCGATTGGGATCGATCTTCAGCGCGCTCTCGTACTCGGCCAGAGCTTCCTGCGGCCGGTTTAGCGCGAGCAGCATGTCGGCCAGCATCTCACGAGCGGGAATGTCGACCTCGCGCTTCCCTACCTGATCCTGGAGATCGGCTACTTCGCGCATCTGGCGCAACGCTTCATCATTCTTTTTCTCGGCAAAAGCCAGCCAGGCATGCACTTCTCCGCGGGGAAAGTCTGGCCCGTCAAGGGTGTAGGCGTTTTTGGTTTTGCGCGTCGCTTCTTCGGAGTCATCGAATTTCTGTGCGTTGCGGCGCGTGGCTTCTACATCGCCCTGTCGCGCAGTACCGATCGTTCGAGCCCAGTAAGTGATGCTCTGCAGATCAGGGGCAGCGCCGGCTGCGGGCTCAAGCGCGGCCAGGTCAGACCAGTGACGCATCTCCAGGGCATAGATTGCTGGAAAATGAGCCGCGGCGAAGCCATAGTACTGGAGCATCCCGCTGTCGTCGTCGGTCTTCGGAGCGCTGGCAATAATCTGCTTTGAATCGTCTACAACACGCTTGGCCGCATCGTCTTGTCCAGTCTGCAGGTAGGCGTAGATGAGGAAATGCATGGCATGGAGCTCATGCCCGTGCATGTACATCTGACCGGCTGGATGGGCGAGCGCCACTGACTTCAGATTCGCGTCAATATCTTCTTGCCAGAGGCCGAGCCGGGCAAAGATGTGACTCGGCATATGAACGGCGTGCGCCGACGAGGACGCGATCGCAGCATAGCGGCGGGCGGCATCGAGTCCCAAGGGAGCCATTGCAGGGGAGTCGCAGGTATGGATGATGTAATGCGCCAGCCCAGGATGGTCGGGTTGCCGCAGGAAGAGTGGGTTCAGCACGGCGACGGCTTTCTTTCTTGCGGCCAGCGATTTGTCGGCTGGAGGTTCCGCAGCCAGGATCGACAGGCCGTAAAACGCTCCCGCCTCAAGATCGTTGGGATACTTCTCGTAGAGCTTTCCCATCGCCTCAGAATAAGCGGCGGCGCGCTGCATGTGGTCGCGGGTGCCGTAGTCGCGGTAGAACTCGGAGAGCGCGAAAATATAACCCCGCTCGCGGTCGGTCTTGGCGTCGAGTTTCTGAGCTTGTTCCATCTCGCTCCAGCCGCGCTTCAGGGCTGGCTCATCCGGACGCTCCCATATCTGATGGAACAAACTCAACGCGACTCCCCAATGCGCCATGGCGCAAGCGGAATCCTTCTTCGTGATCTCGACGAACTGGGATTGGGCTTCTTCGTAACCGAAGGAATGCATCAGCGCGACGCCGCGCTCGAAAGGCTTTTGCGAATCAGGCGCGCAGGAGATAGGGAACGAAACCTTGCCAAGTTTCTCGCCGGCATCGTGATGATGCGCGGGCATTTGATCATCGAGCGCCGACCCCTGTACAGAAAACAAAACGCACACGCAGGCTAACAGGCAGGCAACAGCTGTCCCTCTGACCATCTCTATACCCTCCAAATGCGATACCTACTTTACACCGAAGGCGGCGCGGAAGGCTAAGAAGCAGCTCCCAACCTGAGGGAGACTTCTGGTTCGAAATTCAGAGGTTAGTCGGTAGGATTCCCCGGCTTTGTTGCGACCTGGCCCTTCGGCGCGAGGTAGGTGTGCGTGATGCGATCGTGCCAGCAGAGCGAGTCTTCGTCGAGGAAGACCCAGGCGTATCCCATGCCGAGAGAAGCGGCTGAGAGGAATGAAGCGAGGACGCGCCAGCGGCGGAGCCGGCGGCCGGCAGGGCTGCCATTGAAGCGAGCCAGTTCGAGCCGCGCCAGGAGCAATCCCGGTGTGGTGCCCGAATAAACCAGAAGCAGGTATTGGTAAGCGGCCCAGAACAAGCCGGAGAGCCCGGCGGCGAGCCCGATAATCTCGAATCGCGGTGGACGGATCTCCGCCAGTTTCCAGAAAATGAAGGCGAAGAGAACTCCGGCCGCAGCGATGATGACACCGTCGATGGCGGCGGAAAAGATGCGCCGCGCCAGCGACGCAGTCTGCAGCGGAATGTCAATGCCGGGACGTTTCTCGACTTCCGGCCGCTGGGCGGGCTCAATCGTGATTCCGCCTAGAGCCGGAAGCGGCGGAACTACTTCCGGGGCTTCCAGGATTCGAGGACGGTCACGATCGAAGACCGGCTCGGCCAACTCGTCCAGCGGCGGCGGCGCGGGAGTCCAGAAGCGCGGAAACTCAATAATTTTTCCCTTTGCCGTGGCCGGAGCCGCGGGCTGAGGCTTGTCTTCGGTCTTAGCTTCCGGTGACGCTTGAGCATGAGGCAGCGCGAGCGAAGGTGCCGGACCTGCGACGGGATCAGCCTCGACGGCGTCAGAAACGATGTCGGCAAACTCATCCAGGGCCAGAGCCCGGTTGGAAGCCGGCGTCATCCGGCGCGGAAAAGACGGGGGCTCGATCGGGCTGCTATCCATATCTACGGCAGGGGCTGCGTCCTTTTCGAAAGGCAACCGAAGCGAGGGATAGCGGGGCGGGCGTGGCTTATGCCGCGCTTGATAACGATTCAGCCGGGCCGCGACCTCCTGGCGCCAGGCATCAGAATCTTCATCTTCATCTCGACGAGCAGAACAAGCAGGCTCGTTGCTGTCGGCAGACGCCGCAGCTTCGACCGCAGGACCCAGCGTCGCAGCGTCTGCGCGCGGCGAATCCGCCTTTGGCAGCGGCGGAGCGGCGGCGAGGTGTGCGTCGCCGTCAGCTAGCCAGCGCGGCGGGGCGGCGGAAGGCGCGTCAGAAGAGCAGCGGCAGATGTCACCACAAAGCGGACAAGGCATGAATCACGGTCTTAACTAGAAACCAGAACCTAGCCGGATAAACCTACCCGGATAGCCCAGCCGGATAACCACAAAGACAGCGTCGGAATCCAAGAATGCTGGCGGCTTTTGCCTCCTGAGGCGCAAGCGTGCTAAGTTCACCACGAATGCTGCCGGTAGAAGCTTCCGTGCGCGTTTTGCATGCGCTTCGGATGATCTTGTTCCGCCGATTTTTGTCGCGGCAATCTGGTTCCGATGACTCTTCGCAACAGATTCCTTATCACGGCAGCGGCGCTTTGTCACCTTCTTCTCGTCCCGCCGTTAGTTACCAGCCAGTTGCCACCCGCAAATACTACTGCCGCGGAGCCGCAAACCAAGGCCTCGGCCGAAAAGCCGCCGGCTGCGCCGTCGACGCCCTGCGCGCTGGCCGCAGCGGCGCAAAAGGAAAAAGGAGACGTCCACACCATTTGCGCCATCCAGCAGGAAGAGCAAGGCTCGCTTTACAAGTTGCATGGCGCGGTTGAAATCTACTACGGCACCTACATAATGCGGGCCGACGAGGCAACCTATAACTCCGATACAAGAGAAGCCACCGGAACCGGACACTTTTCGCTCGACGGCGGTCCCAATGACGATCACATTCGCGCCTCGCACGGCACCTACAACCTGGATCTCGAGACCGGACGCTTCTACGATGTGACCGGGACGACCGGCCTCGTGTTTCGCGGCAACCAGGTGATCCTTACTTCCACCGCTCCCTTCGCTTTTACCGGCAAGACTGTCGATAAAACCAGTCCTGACCATTATGTGGTCTACGACGGCACCATCACTACCTGCGAGTTGCCGCATCCCAAGTGGCAATTCGACGCGCGCAAAGTGATTGTTGACGCCGGCGGCAACGCCCAAATCTACCGCAGCACCTTTCTGCTGCACGGAATCCCCATGCTGTGGTTTCCCTACGCAACCCATCCCGTGGAAAGAGAAACCCGGCAGTCCGGATTTCTGATGCCCTCAATCGCCCGCTCTTCCACCAAAGGCAATGTGGTGGGCGACGCCTACTACTGGGCCATCAATCGCATGATGGACGCGACCCTGGGCGCCGAATACTTTTCCCTGCGTGGCTGGTCGCAGCGCGGGGATTTCCGGATGCGGCCCAGCGAAACCTCCTATCTGGACCTGAACTATTTCGGAGTGATTGACCGGGGCATCGGCACGCCTCCACTTAAAGAAGGTGGCGAAAACGCCCGCCTGAACGCAGCCGGCAACATCGGCGGCTTCCGCGGAGTCACCAACGTCGACTACCTGAGTTCGTTTCTCTTCCGGCTCGCCTTTAACGAGGTCTTCAGCCAGGCAGTCTATTCGGAGGTAAAATCCCAGGCTTTTCTCTCGAAGTCAGCCGACGGCTTCAGCATGAATGGATTCCTGGAGCGTTACCAGAACTTCCTGAGCACGACACCTGGACAGGTAGTCACCATCTCGCATGCCCCAAGTCTTGATTTCTCCGGCGTAGACCAGCAGTTGGGACACACGCCTCTGTACTGGTCTTTCGACTCATCGGGCGGCGGCTTGTCACGCAGCGAGCCCCCGCCGTGTACATTGGTCCTGCTTCCGCTTTGCACGCAGCCTTTCCGCACGGGAAATCTGGTCGGACGATTCGACCTGAACCCGGGGATTTCTTTGCCGTTGTTGTTTCGAGGATGGTCCTTACGCCCTCAACTGACGTTGCACGAAACCTATTACACCGAGAGGCTGGTAGGAGAAGACAAGGAAAGCGCCGGAGCAGCCGTAAGCGATCCCATTAATCGGCAGGCGCTCGAAACAGCAGTGGAATTGCGCCCACCCGCGCTCGAGCGCGTGTTTGACAAGAACTTCCTGGGGAGAAAGTGGAAGCATGTAATCGAACCTCTGGCGGTCTATCGTTTCGTCACCGGCGTCAACAACTATGCCAACGTTCTGAAGTTCGACGAACGCGACATCCTTACCGATACCCATGAGGTCGAGTATGGCTTTGTGACGCGCCTTTATGCCAAGCGCAATTCAGACAAGCCGGAGGACTGCGACCCCATCATGAAGGCACTCATGGTCGGCGGTGCCGCGCCGGAGTCGACCATTCCCTGGCAGCATGTCAACGCGCTGGCCAATCGGCAGTGTCCTCCGGGACCACCGGTGCGCGAAGTCGCGACCTGGGAGCTGACGCAGAAATATTTTCTCGATCCAACATTCGGAGGAGCGCTGACTCCCGGCCAACGCAACGTCTTCACCACCACCGTCGACCTCACCGGCATTGCCTTTGTCGTCGAGCCGCGGCATCTTTCACCGCTGGTTTCACGGTTGCGCGTGGAAACCAGCTCGCGCACCGACGCGGAGTGGGATCTGGATTACGACTTCCAGGGCAATCGCATCAACGCCAGCACTCTGCTCGCCAACTACCACTTCGGGCAAGTGACCGTCGGCGGCGGCGATGCATTCTTGCAGATACCAGTGCAGACCGGGGCTCCCTTCAGCACTTCGCCCACGCGCTTCAACCAGTTCCGCGCAGCCCTGGGCTATGGACGCCCCAACAAGCGCGGTTTTAGCGCTGCCAGCAATTTTGGCTTTGACGCCGAGGCCAAGCTCTTGCAGTTCTTCAGCGTGCAGACCACTTACAACTGGGATTGCTGCGGCGTGACCATGGAATACCGCAGCTACACGGTCGCCAACGTGGCCAACGAGAACCTGTTCCGCATCACCTTCACCCTGGCCAACATCGGCGGCTTCGGCAGCATGCGTCCCCAGGAACGGCTGTACTAGAAGCAGTGGCCAGTGGCTAGTGGCCAGTGATCAGTGATCAGCAAGAGCGAAGACAGTGGCCAGTGACCACTGGCCACTGGTCACTGGCCACTGCTAACATGGTGCGCATGTCAGCCCTTACAGCTAGCGTCGAGGCGAAGCGCGAAACACTTCACTCCCATCTGCACGCCCTGGGCCGCATTCTCATTGCCTATTCCGGCGGCGTAGACTCCGCCTACCTCGCATGGGCAGCTCATCAGGCCTTGGGAGATAACATGCTCGCAATCATCGCCGACTCTCCCAGCCTGGCGCGCACTCAACTGGCCGACGCGATTGCCTTTGCCCGGGAGCAGGCGATTCCGCTGGAAGTGATTGCGACCTCAGAGCTCGACCGACCGGAATATGTCCGCAACGACGCGCAGCGCTGCTTCTTCTGCAAAGACGAACTGTTCACGCTGATGGAAGAACTGCGCGCAGCCCGCGGCTTCGATGCTGTCGCCTATGGCGTAAATCTCGACGATCAGGGCGACTTCCGTCCCGGACAGAAGGCGGCGATCGCGCACCAGGTTGTGGCTCCGCTGCTCGATGCGGGGCTTGGCAAAGAGGAAATCCGTGCGTTGGCCCGGAGCGCCGGCCTGCGCATCTGGGACAAGCCCGCGTCCGCTTGTCTTTCCTCCCGCATCGAATATGGCCGTCCGGTTACGCGCGAAGCGCTCGAGGTCGTGGAAAAAGGCGAAGACGCCCTGCGCGCGCTGGGGTTCCGGCAATTCCGTGTGCGTCATCACGGAGAGATCGTGCGCATTGAAATCGCACGCGACGAGTTGGGGCGTGCGCTCGATCCTGCCATGGCGGCAGAGTTCACCAGGCTCTTTAAAGCGCTGGGCTTTAAGTTTGTGACCCTCGATCTGGAAGGCTTCCGGTCAGGATCGATGAACGCTTTGCTGCAGGCAGAGGAGTTGTTCCGGAAGACGGGTTAAGGTAGAAGCCGTAGTCGCGCCTCCGGAACTCCTGCGTTTTCAGCCTGTTCCTTGCGATCTCACCCCGCGCCCTGCCCGGTGCTATGAGATAATCAACCTTCAGACTCGCGATGTTAAGGCGGTTTTTGGTGATCCTAATTCGACGTTCTTTTGTTCTCTTACTCGTTGTTTGTCTGGGCTGCGTAGCCCAGACCGCTCCCCCGGACTTGGCCAGAAAAATCGAGCGACAGGTTCGTTCCTACTACAAAATCCCTCCCGAAGCGCACGTGGTGGTGGGTGTGCCGACGCCCAGTTCCGACTTTCCTAATTACGATTCGGTGATCGTAACCGTGGACAACGGAGAAAAGAAACAGGATCTCAAGTTTGTGGTTTCCAAAGACGGTTCTTCGCTGGTGCGGACGGTTAAATTTGACCTGAACAAGGATCCGTACTCGGAAACGATGAGCAAGATCGATGTCAACGGGCGGCCCACGCGGGGAGCGAAGGCATCCAAGGTTGTGGTGGTGAATTTCGACGATTTCGAGTGCCCCTTCTGCTCGCGCCTCCACCAGACGCTATTTCCGGAGATCCTCAAGGAGTATGGCGACCGGGTCACCTTCATTTATAAGGATTACCCGCTGGTCGAGATCCATCCCTGGGCAGTGCACGCCGCCGTGGACGCCAATTGCCTCGCGGCGCAGAACAGCGACGCCTATTGGGATTTCGCGGACTACATCCACGCCAACCAGCACGAGGTAAGCAGCGAGAAGACGCCGGAAGCGCGGCTGGAAGCGGTCGACAAGCTCACCCTGCTGCAAGGCCAGAAACACAACCTTGATGTCGTGAAGCTGCAGTCCTGCATCAAAGCACAGGATGAGAGTGCGGTGAAGGCGTCCATGAAAGAGGGTGACGCGATTGGGGTGGAAGCTACGCCGACGCTGTTTATCGGTGGGCAGGAGGTCGACGGCGCCGTGTCTATCAGTAAACTGCGGGCTGCCCTCGATCTCGCCTTGAAGGATGCCAATTTGCCCGTACCTGATCACGCGGCTGCGGCATCGCCGGCCTCCCGGTGAGGCTGCGAAGCAAAGAGGTTGCGAAGCAAAAGATAAAGAGTTGTTGGTCGTGCTCATACGTACATGGTGCAAATAGGTCACAGACAGTCAGTTTGGGGGGGACTCGTTTGAAAAGAAATGCTGAATTTGCCCGGCTTGCGGCAGTGGTGGCCGCAACCGTTGTGCTCGCGACGATGCTGGGATGCAAGTCCCAAGTCAGCGGCGACGTGATGGCCACGGTGGACGGCCGCAAGATCTTCCGTTCCGACGTCGACAAATACTATGACAATTCAGTAGCCGGCGCCCAGCAAGCGCCTGCCGGAGAACAAGCCACAATTCTCCGCCTGAACATTCTTCGCCAGTTAATCGACGACGAAATGGTGATGCGCCGCGCCGAAAAGCTTGGCCTGCTGGCGACGGAAGAAGAAGTAGACCGCAAGCTGAACGAGTTCAAGTCCCCATACACTCAGCAGGAGTTCGATCAGCGGTTGAAGGAGAAAAAAATTTCCCTGGAAGACTTCAAGCGTGACATCCGGCGTTCCATCACCGTCGACAAGGTGATGAATAAGGAAGTCTCTTCCAAGATCAACGTGACCGATCAGGACATCAACGATTATTTCACCGCGCACAAGTCTGAGTTCAACCTGATCGAACCCCAATATCATCTGGCGCAGGTCTTCGTGACTCCGTCGCCGAATCCGCAAGTGCACAATCAGAACAACAAGGCGCAGAACGAGCCCGACGCCCGCAAGAAGATCCAGATGATTGCCAACCGGCTGGACAGCGGCGACGACTTCGCCACGCTCGCGATGAATTATTCAGAGGACCCGGAAACTTCCGGCAACGGCGGCGACCTGGGAACGCTTCCCGAATCCTCTCTGCGCAACACCGATTCGGGCACGCGCGACACCGTGATGAAGCTCAAACCCGGGCAGTACAGCCCGATCATCACCGTGGTCAACCCCGCGAACAATCAAGCAGTAGGTTTCCGCATCGTGAAGCTGGTATCGAAAGAGCCTGCGGGACAGCGGGACCTGTCGGATCCCCGCGTGCAGCAAGCGATTCGGTCGCAGCTCCATGACCGGCGTGAGCAACTGCTCAAGGCCGCTTACTACGAAGTGCTCCGCGATTCCGCCAAGGTAGAGAACTTCTACGCCAAGAAGGTGCTGGATAGCAACGGCCTGACCAAGTAGAAGCCGCTGGTTTGGAGCGCTGGCTTGTTCCAGGGCGCTGGCTTGATTCGGAAACACTGGCTTGATTTTGGAGCGCTGGCTTGGTTTGGAGCGCTCTGGTTCTAGGGCCTGTCCCGATGGCTTGATTGTTGGTCTTAAATTGAGGGTGGAGCAGCGCTTCAGCGCTGCGCTAGAGGCCACGAAAATCCAAGCCGGCTTTAGCCCCTGAGGTACTTACTCCACAATCGCCAGGACATCACCCGCATTCACAGCCGCACCTTCACCAACCAGAACCTTCCGGACAGTTCCCCGCTTCGGCGATTTGATCTCGTTCTGCATCTTCATCGCCTCGACCACAGCCACACCACGACCCACTTCCACTTCCTCTCCCTCGTGGACCAGCAGGCGAACGACTTTGCCAGGCATTGGAGCCGTGATCTTCCTGGGCCCGCGCTCGTCCGCGGCACGGCTGCGGCCACGCAGAGAGCGCGGGTCGCGGACTTCGACGGTGAAGCGCGCGCTCCCTACCCACAAGTACAACTCGTTCGCTACCCTCTCCGACTTCACTTCATAGGCCAGGTCTGCGACGCGAAGCGAGAGCACATCCGAGCGAGCGAGCACGGCATCGACCTCAAAATCGCGGCCGTTGAGGCGACAAGACCAGCATCCCTCGACGTGGTTGAGGTCGAGCCGGTAATTCTGGCCGTCGATGGTTATGTCGTAGAGCATAAGAACTGGTTTCCGGCTTCTAATCCTCGGTTGCTAGTTTTCGGCTGCTAATTCTCCAAAGCTGGCTACAAATCGTTCGGGAAGGGCACGGCTTCCAGCCGTGCCGTCCAAAGCCAATAAGGACGCGGGCTTTAGCCCCTGAGGGACGCTCTTTCAACGCAGAGCCTCACGACGACCGGCGCTCTTCCAGTTGGAATTCTCTTTTTCAGCCGCATGCATGCCGCCGCTCGCGCCTTGCGCCGTCGAGCCGAATGCCGCGAACAAACCTGCGGCGATCGCGGCCACTTCTGCCGCTCGTGAATCGAGCGGCTTGTCCTCGGGACGCTTCAACATCCGGTCGAGAAATCCGGTATCGAGCTTGGCGTCGCGAAACTCTGCGTCGCGCAAGATGCGTCGAAATAACGAAATGTTCGTCTTGATCCCGCCCACAAAATACTCGTCGAGAGCTCGCGTCAGGCGCGCGATGGCCTGCTCGCGGTCACTGCCGAAGCCAATCAGCTTGGCCAGCAGCGGATCGTAATCAATTGGCACATGCCAACCTTCGTACATACCGCTGTCGATGCGGATTCCCGGGCCTGAGGGTTCCATCAGCAGCGTGATCTTGCCGGGACTGGGGAAGTAGTTGTTGTCGGGGTCTTCCGCGTAAATGCGGCATTCAATGGCGTGCCCGCGGATGCGAATGTCCTCCTGCTTGAAGGGCAGCTTTTCCCCGGCAGCGATGCGAATCTGCAGGTGGACGAGGTCGAGGCCGGTAATCAGTTCCGTCACCGGATGCTCCACCTGCAACCGCGTGTTCATCTCCAGAAAATAGAAATTCTTCTCTTGATCCACCAGGAATTCGACTGTGCCGGCGTTGGTGTAGGCGGCGGCTTGCGCGACGCGGACTGCGGTCTCGCCCATCCGGAGCCGCATGTCGGCATCCACGATGGGCGAAGGCGCCTCTTCCAGCACCTTCTGATGCCGCCGCTGCAGCGAGCATTCGCGTTCGCCGAGGTAGACGGTGTTGCCGTGCTCGTCGGCCAGCACCTGCATCTCGATGTGGCGCGGATTCACAATCGCTTTTTCGATGTAAACTTCGCTGTCGCCGAAAGAGCGTTCGGCCTCGCTCCGAGCCGCTTCCAGAGAAGATTTAAGCTGCTCGCGAGCATGCACCAGCCGCATCCCTTTGCCGCCGCCGCCCGCAGCCGCCTTCAACATTACCGGATAGCCGATTCTTGCGGCGACCTTCTCAGCTTCCTCGAACGACTCAACACCGCGCGAGGTGCCGGGCACGAAGGGAACACCGGCTTTTTCCATGGCCTGGCGCGCGCGCGTTTTCGACCCCATGGCTTCCATCGCGGCGGCGGTTGGTCCGATGAACTTCACTCCCGCGTCGGCACAGGCTTGGGCGAACTTCGCATTCTCGGAGAGGAATCCGTAGCCGGGATGGATGGCGTCGGCGCCCGAGCGCCTGGCAACGTCGAGAATTTTAGGAATGTTGAGATAAGACTCGCTCGCCGCCGCCGCGCCGATGGGATAGGCTTCGTCGGCTTTGCGCACGTGTAGAGCGGAGCGGTCCACGTCGGAGTAGACGACAACCGCGCCGATTCCCATTTCGTGGCAGGCGCGGAGCACGCGGACTGCGATCTCGCCTCGATTAGCTATAAGTATCTTCTTGAACATTCTTGCAAGATCGGTGTCAGCAAACTCAAAATTCTACAGGACATTGCAATCTCAGGACGCGTCCTCGGGCTGGGAATAGAGTGCCCACGCGGTGGATAAATCCTGAACGACGTGGCCGAGTGATTTGTAGACCGTGATTTCCTCCGGTGAGCGGCGGCCTTGGATGGCGCCAGCCAAGACCTGGCCAATTTCAGCGACGATGTGGTCGTCGCCGATTAGACCCGCGGCCTTGGCGCGGAGAAACTCCGCGCCTTGCGCCAGAACACCCTCGCGACTGTCGGCGATGAAACGCGAGCGGACGACCAAATCACTATCAACCTCCACCGGCCCCGCGTGGCTTGAGCCGACTAGATTCAGGTGCGTGCCTGGCCGCACCCATGCGCCTTTCAAGATTGGTTCGGAGGCGGAGGTGACAGTACAGACGATATCGGCTTTCGCAACTGCTTCTTCCACATTTCCGGCTCTCGTGACCGGCAGGGTGAGCTCGGCTTTCATGCGCTCCGCGAAGGCGCGGGCGCGTTCCGGGGAACGTCCCCAAATTGTGATGGATTCGAGGTTGCGCACCTTGCTGATGGCGCGGGCGTGGGTTGCGGCTTGTTCGCCGTAGCCGAGGATCGTCAGGCAGCGGGCGTCTCTACGCGCAAGCGCGTCGGTGGCGACGGCGCTGGCCGCCGCGGTTCGAATGGCTGTAATCTCGCCTGCGTGGAGGACGCAGACGGGCGCTCCATTTTCGGGGTCGAACAGAATGACCAGACCTTGATGCGACTGTACGCCGAGCGAGAAGTTCTCCGGAAAGACGCTGATTAACTTGGCGCCGAACGGGGCACGCGAGACTCCCATTGCGCCGGGCATGACGCCGAACATGCGGCCATCGGCGAGGGGGATGATCGAGCGCAGGAGTTGGCGGGTTTCGCCGCGGGAGAATGCGATCATCGCATCGCGCACGATCGGAATGCACATCTCATAAGTGAGCCGACGGGCGACTTCTTCGCGGTCTATGAATCGCATCGGACGGTTCCTTTTGTTTAGGGCTAGCTTCTGGCTCAGATGGCGAACGTCTATTCTAGCGGAGATTCGGTGGGAGTCGAGGCTGGCCTCTGCGGCGCTGTGGTGCGGGTTGGCTCACGCGTTGGGCCGGTTGAGCGGGAGATCCTTCGCTCCGCCTGAAGAACGGCTCCGCTCAGGATGACAATGGGCGCCTGAAAAAACGGCTGCGCTCGGGATGACAGTCCGTCGTGTGTGGGGTCTGGGCCTGTGGATATCTGCCTGCGGAATAATTTCGGCTGGTCGCGTTTTGCTGCCGATCTTGGGCTCAGGTTCTGTTCCTAGGCTTTGCAGACTGGGGTACCCCCTCCTCCCCCTCCTTGCGAATCGCTGGCGTTCATGCGGGTTTCCGCGATTGCTAATGCGCAAAACGCTGGAGAATCTTTATTTTCAATGACGTACGGGTAAAATCCTGACAACACGGCAGTTAGCTCCGGGCTGGGGGCTGGTGGCTGCTGCCTCCGCCTCGACCATGTTCTGCTTATTCGGCTTTGGGTGCAAGGTCAGATGTCACAGCAAGGCGCGGAATTTGTGGCGACCCGGGGGACAGCAGGTTCCTCCGCTCCGCCGTCGCGTTCGCTCCGGCTCCGGTCGGAATGACAAGGTGAGCGTGGGGCAGGGCGTGCGTTGGAGCTGACTTCCTTACAGTGCGTCTGGGGGGACGCGGGAAAAACTTACGGGGAACGGGGCGGCGGAGTCGGGGGTTGATTTTGTCCAGCTTGCGCGGGGGGTGAAGCGGTGGCGGAGTAGGGTCCAGATGGCTAACCAGCCGTCGCTGTGGCGAATTTTCTTGCCTTCGCCTGCCGAGCGCGGCGCGTAGGCGATTGGCACTTCGGCAATCTTCTCGCCGATACGGCAGAGTTTTGCGGTCACTTCAGGGCAGAACTCAAAACGCCGGCATTCCAAATCAATTTGCGCGAGCGACGACCGCCGGAAGACTTTGTAACACGTCGCTTCGTCGTGGATTCCCGCTCCGTAGAGCAGATTGGTGAGATGGGTCAAGAGCTTTGCGCCCAGAAAAAAGCGGAGACCGCGCTCCGGCCGGTCGGGGCGGACTCCATAGACTACGTTCGCCTGGTGCTGTTCGAGTGGCCGCAGCAACGCGGGATAGTCCTGCGGGTCGTACTCCAGGTCGGAATCCTGGATCAGAACGTATTCTCCGCGGGCGTACTGGAGCGCGGTGCGGATGGCCGCGCCTTTGCCGCAGTTTTTTTCGTGGAAGACGATCGTCACGTCGTTGATGTCGGCGAGCGGCATGGCCTGGAGTTTCTCGCGCGTGCCGTCGGTGGAACCATCATCCACGATGATGATTTCTTTCTTCACCGGCGAGGCGTGGATGGCGCGCAGCAACTCGTCGACGTGGGCAATCTCGTTGTAAACCGGGACGATCACGGACACGCATCCGGCCCAGCGGTCATTGGCCGGGGGCGTGCTGTTACGCGGTGATGCCGATAATGACGCCACTGTCGTCATGGGAATCTGGATAAATTGCGGGCTGTTCCCAGCATCATATCATTTGGATTCCGGGCTCTTGAACGCGGGACGGTGGTGGGTGGTGGGTGGCGGCTGGTTTGGCTGGCGCGCTGCGGCCGTTGAGACGGAGGTCCTTCGCTACGCCTGAAAAGCGGCTCCGCTCAGGATGACAAATCGCAATAATCTCGTCCCGCTGCGCTGGTCCTTACTTTGGCTGGTCCTTATTTTGGCTGGTCCATCGTGATGCCTTGCTGTCCGGGCTGCTTTTCAGCTTTGGCTTTCTTGGTTAGCAGGGTTTGGTCAACCCAGTGATCGGCAGTCTTCAGATCTTCCTGGCGGGCGTTCAGGTCGTCGCATTCGACATCGGCCTTTTCCCGGTACATCAGGTTCAGGTAGGCCATGGCATCGTCGTAATCGGGACGGAGCTGGATCGCCTTGTTCAAATTCTCAATACCCTCTTCGATGGAAGGCCAATTTTTTGTTTTCAATTCTGCACAGGCCGTTTTCTGGTCTTTATTCTTGGGATTCAGGTTCTCATCCGGCTTCAGGCCCAGCTTCGCGCGCTCTTCCATACGGGGCTGGTAGCAAGCTGTCCAGTCGATCACGCCCACCGAGTAGTAGGGCTCGGGATCGTTGGGATCGATATCGGCGGCCATGCGGTAATACTTTTTGGCCTCGTCGAACTTCTTCATGTTCAAGTACAGGTAGGCGATGCCCTTGGCGGAGTTTACTTTCTGATCGCGAGCGGGATTCATGGCGAGCACATTCTGATATTGCTCGATGGCCTCGTCCGCCATTTTGTTGTTATCCGGGGTGTCTGCTCCGGGAATGTATTGCTGGGCAAAGGCGGTGGCCAGATACATCTTGGCGTTGATTAAACTGGGGTCCAAAGCAACGGCTTGCTGGAAGTGGTCGATGGCCTCTTCGTACTTGGCGTTCTTGTAAGCAGTGACGCCCTTGTTGAGCTGGTCGCGGGCGCGCAGTTTGCCGCAGCCGACGGAAGAGAGCAGCGCGAGCATAGCGGCCGCCAAGATTAGCAGTCGAATCTGTTTATTCATTGCGGTATAAGTCTCCCTTGCCACACAGCATCCTAGGCCCAGAGGCAGCCAGTTGACAAGCGCTGGCTGCGAGTTCCTGGCAGAAGCGGCACAGGAACCGTTGGCTCCCGTGCGCGGGCTGAATGCGATGCGCGAACCCCGGGGGCTTGTTCACGGGTACGTCTTAAAGTCTTAAATCTTAAGTCTTAAATACTGAACCCTGGGCGCGCGCTTAGCCGCCCGCTTCGATCTTCGCGGTAATCAGACCGACCTTGTCTACTCCCGCAGCATGCGCGATGTCAATCACGTTGGCTACGTCGGCGAAGGGGATAGCGTCATCGCCCTTCACGAACATGACTTTCTCGGCGCGGGTTTTGTAGATATCGGCCAGACGCCCCTGCAGGTTGTCCCAGGTGGCATCTTCCTGATTGATTTTGAGGCCGGGATCCTGACCGGCGCCGCGATCGATCAACTGCACCACGATGGTACGGTCCGGCGTATTGTTTTTGGGCGCGTTGGGCGGAGGCGGCTGAGGAACCAGCGCATCCAGACCTTTCGGCGTCAACGGCGTGATCACCATAAAGATGATGAGCAGCACCAGCAGCACGTCAATCAGCGGAGTGACGTTAATGTTGGCGCTCTGCCCTCCGCCACTTCCCATTGCCATACTCATGGTCGAATCTCCTCTTGTTTCACTCGCTTCATTGCCCAGGCGTTGGAGCGGTGGGCGGAGCGTTTGGAGTGCTCTTTCTCTGTTCGGTGAGCAGGCCCAGATCATCCACACCAGCGGCGCGCACAGCGTCCACGACCTGGACTACATTGCCGAAGTGGGCGCGGGCGTCTGCCTTCAGGTAGACCTCTTTGTTGGTGCGATTGGTGAGGCGATCCCTCACCTTGCCTGTCAGGGTATCAACTCCGCCCGTAAGTTTGTCGGCGCCGAAGTAGACGGTTCCATCGCGCATCACCGAAACCAGCAGCGCGTCTTCTTTGTCCGCGTCTTGCATTGGGGTCGGGTTGTTAACTTTGGCCATGTCGACGCTGATGCCCTTCTGCAACATGGGCGTGATCACCATGAAGATGATCAGCAGCACCAACATCACGTCCACCATGGGGGTGACGTTGATGTCAGAGTTTACGTTGGCCCCTTCGTTCCGCTTGGCTAATGACATAATTTCTCCGAAGGGCAGTGGCCAGCTGCCAGTTGCCAGTGGCCAGTAAAACCCAAATCCGTTCCGCGTAAGTTGGGAAAGCCGGCGCCGGAAGTGGCTCCCGGCGCCGACAGCAACTCAGGTGGAACTTGCGTCCCAGGGATCTCGTTGAGCCCCGGAGACGGTTAAATCCCTAGGACCGGCGAACGTCGCGGCGCTTCAGGAAGTAGTCGATCAGTTCGCTCGACGAGTTGTCCATCTCCACATCGAACGCTTCAACGCGGCCGGTGAGGTAGTTGAACATCATGACGGCGGGGATGGCGACCAGCAAACCGAAAGCGGTGGTGACCAGCGCTTCGGAAATGCCGCCTGCGACCGCGCCCAGACCGGTTGCCTTCTGCTCGGAAATACCTTTGAAGGCGTTCAGAATGCCCATCACCGTGCCGAACAAGCCCACGAACGGAGCTGTCGAGCCGATGGTAGCCAGTCCGCCCAAGCCGCGCTTCAGCTCGGCGTGGACAATAGCTTCGGTGCGTTCCAGAGCGCGCTTGGAAGCTTCAATGGTCTCGCCGGGGATGGCGCCGGGGCTATCCTGGTGAGCCTTGAACTCCATGAGGCCGGCAGTGACAACCTTGGCCAGATGGCTCTTCTTGTTGCGCTCGGCGACCTTGATGGCTTCGTCGATGCGGCCGTCGCGCAGGGCTCCGGCTACGGCGGGAGCGAAGGCGCGAGACTGCTTGCGAGCTGCGTTGTATGCCATGGCGCGGTCAATCATGACGCCGATCGACCAGCCTGACATGATGAACAGAATGATGACCACGATCTTCGCGATGATACCCATCTGCTTCCATAGCGAGATCGGATCCCATCCCACTGCGCCACCTTCCTGCACAATCCAAGCGGCTGCCCTGGGCACGTGAACGAGAACTGCTGCTGCCACATTAGCTAACATGAGTTGCTTTTCCCTCCTCGGAACTTCCTTAGACTTTGATGCGAGATCTGTACGCCGTGCAAAAGCCTGATGGCGGAAAGTTTCTCCGCACTCGCGTACCTGAGATGAAAGGTACGGCGGCCGCGCCCGGCAAAAGGGGCTCTCCCGGCCACCGTTCTTGGGTAGGAGGGGAGGGCCATCCTGCTTTATACACTTTCTGACGTGGCTGCGTCACGTCTTGCAGCCCGAATGTCTGCCTCGGGGTTAGCCACCGGACAGGGTGAAATTCACCAAAACTTCCGTATCCACTTCGACCGGTTCGCCGTTCAGCAGATAGGGCTTGTACTTCCACTGCTTGACTGCCTCGATGGCCGCGGGTGCCAGCATGGGATGGCCGCTGATCAAGGTCAAGCCCTCGATCGAACCATCCTTACTGATGACGGCGTGCAACACAACCGTTCCCTGGATGCGGGCCTGCCGCGCCAGAGGCGGATAAGTCGGGTTCACCTTGCGGACCAACAGGCCGGTGGACACGCCCTGGGACACGCGGACGCGCTGCGGGGTAGCGACCTTGGGCACAGCTACCGGGGTCGAACTGATAATGCCACCGATGACGCCGCCCATCTGGCCGCCGGGAATGCCTCCCGGAACGCCGCCCACTACGCCGCTCGACGCCATGACCGGTGGCGGAGCTTCGTCTTCCTTGATCATCTGCACTTTTTGAGGAATCTTGGTCGGGGTGCGCAGTTCGCCGTTCACGATATCGGTTTGAACCTGCTTCACGATTTTAACGGGCGCGGCTGCGGGGGGTGGCGGCGGTGGCGGTGGCGGAGGAGCCACCAGGAAGGTCATTAATTGCTGCTTGGGCAGGGCTTCGGTGAAGATGAGGGGCATCAGAACCATGAGTCCGACTAGGGCTATCTCAAGAATGATAGCGAATGTCGTTGTCCGTCCCCGCTTGGTCTTCAACCTGCCGCCGGATTCCAGAAGGCTATCTTCAAACATAACGGTTTCTCCCTACTTCAGAGCCTACGTAAGCTTAGACACCGAGCACTTCGCCTTTGCTCCCGAATGCGGACTTCATCGCCAGGGACTGCAATCCAGCCTGCCGGCGCCGATCTTAAGCTTCCCAACTTATGCAAACAAAGGTCTTACGCGAGAGACCCGTCAGCACTGCGTTACCGGGTCATTACCTGGCCTGGACGGGCCGCCGCACCGGGGCGTCTGGCCCTCTCGATCCTCCAATCCTGATAGGCCACCAGGATCGGCGCTGCGATCGCGATCGACGAATAAGTCCCAATCAAGATGCCAATTACCAGCGCGAGGCTGAAGCCACGAAGCACCTCGCCGCCGAACAAATAGAGAGCAAGTACAGTAAGGAAGGTTAGCCCGGCTGTCAAGATGGTTCTACTCAGGGTTTGATTGATGCTTCGGTTGACGATTTCCGAGAGCTTCTCACGCCGCATGAGTTTAATGTTTTCCCGGATGCGGTCAAATACCACGATGGTGTCGTTATTAGAGTAACCAATCAGGGTGAGAATGGCGGCGATGACGGTGAGGGAGATGTCTTTGTTCAGCAGCGAGAACGCGCCCACTGTGATCAGCGTGTCGTGAAATACGGTGACCACGGCGGCAATTCCGTAGATCCACTCAAAGCGGAAACCCAGGTAGATCAGCATTCCGGCGAGTGAATAGGCGGTTGCCAGCAGGGCCTGCTTGCGTAACTGCGCGCCCACCTGCGGTCCTACGATCTCGACATTCCGCACGCCGAAATCCGAGAGAAAAAAGCCGTCCGGCAGAGAAGCTACCGCGGCAGGATCGACCGGACCCTTCAATTGATCGAATGAACTCAGCACGCCGCCCTGCACCTTGTCCCGCGTATCCACGATCGCCTGGGCTTGCTGGGTATATCTCTGGTCGGCATCGGAGCCCAGATGCATTGGGTCTTTATCCATCAGGTAATTCTTGATCGCCAATGAGCTGGAGTTGTTGAGATCGTTCTTGCCGGCGGGAACGTTGGTCTCGAGCGTCTGGATGATCTTGTTCTTGCCGTTATCGAGGGCCTGTTCGCTGGTTTCCTGCACGTCGAGGTCAATCAGCACTTCGTTGTTCGAAGGCACGTCGTAGCGCTGAATCTTCGCGTTATGCAGGCCGACGCGGTCCATGGCCGCGCGGAGTGCGTTGTCGTCGGGCGTATGTGAGAACTTCACATAAACCAGGGTGCCGCCGCGGAAGTCCACGCCGTACGGGATGTGGTGCCAGAACAACATCGAAAACAGGCCCGCCACACTGAACACCAACGAGAAGGCGAGAAAATACCACTTCTTGCCGAGAAAATCTATTTCGGTATTACGAAAGAACTCCAAGCGAAAGCTCCAGGTTTCAAGGTTTTAAGGTTTCAGAGTTTCAAGGTGAAACCTGCCTTATTTTCAAACTTAAATGCTCAGCGCTTCGCCGCGCTGCTTGCGGGTCAAGATCCAGTCGAAGATTGTCCGCGAAACGAACACGGCGGTGAACACGTTCGCGATCAAACCAAACACGAGCGTGACCGCAAATCCCTGCACCGGACCGGTTCCGAAGATGAACAGAATTGCGGCTGAAACGATCGTCGTGACGTGCGTGTCGACGATGGTCACCCAGGCATGGCTAAAGCCCTGATCCACTGCGGAGGGCGGTGTCTTGCCATTTCGCAGCTCTTCCCGGATGCGCTCGAAGATCAGCACATTGGAATCCACGCCCATACCTACGGTGAGAATCACTCCGGCAATTCCGGGCAGGGTCAACACCGCCCCGACGTAGCCCATGAAGCCGAGCAGGATGACAAGATTCAGAAGAAGAGCAATATCGGCGTTGATGCCGGCAGCCCGGTAATAGATCAGCATGAAAATCAGCACAACGAGCATGCCGACGATGGCGGCATTCACTCCGGAGCGGATCGAATCGGTGCCGAGCGACGGTCCGACGGTGCGCTCTTCGAGATACTTGATGCCTGCCGGCAGCGCACCGGAACGCAGGATCATCGAGAGATCCTTGGCCGCCTGCTGGGTCATGCTGCCGCCGCTGATTGTGCCGGTGTCGCGAATGGCTTCTTTGATATTCGCAACTTCCTGCACCTTATTGTCGAGAACTACGGCTAGACCCTCGCCCACATGCGCGGAAGTGAAGCTATAGAAGCGCTGCCCGCCTTCGCCAGTGAGGGTGAAGGTGACATCGGGCTGGCCATTCTGGTCGGTGCTGGGTTGCGCATCCCGCAAATCCTTGCCGCGAACGGCCGAGACTCGCGAAACCAGATACCACGCCTCTTGATCCGACGGCGTTCCCGGAGTAACGTGCCCCTGCATGAGAATCGCATCCGGCGGCAAAATTCCACCTTTGTCCTGCAAAGCGGCCTGTTCGCTCGGATAAGGTCCGCCCAACACCTGCTTGATCTCAAGCATGGCGGTGGACTGCATGATGCTTTTTACCCTCTCAGGATCATCGACACCGGGCAATTGCACAAGAATCTGGTATTGCCCAAGGCCATGCTCCTGAATGGTAGGTTCGCTCACGCCTAGTGAGTCGATGCGGTTGCGGATGGTCTCAATCGCCTGGCTCACGGCCTTGGTCTTCAGGTCGCTGAGCGTCTGCGGCTTCATGGTGAGCGTGTAGGTATTTTCCGCTCCCGGACTGAGGTTGTACTCCGGCAGCCGCTCCGTAACGATATCCAGCAGGTCCTTGCGGCCCTCCGTGGGCACGCCCTTGAGGACTACCTTGTCAGGACTGCCCTGCGGGTCAGGTTTGGAGATGTCGGCGAAAGCAATCTTGCGCTTGTTGAGCTGCTCTTTGAGAACTTCGACGGCGTTGTCGGAGTCAATGTTTACCGCGTCATTGACCTGCACCTGCAGGATCAAATGGGTTCCACCGCGCAAATCCAAGCCCAGGTGAATGCGGTCGGTCATGGCGGTGAGCAAGCCGTGGCCGGAAAAGCTCTGCGGAACGCCGAATATCCCAAACAGGAAGACGAGCAGAGTTGCGACGATAAGCGCTAATTTCCAGAGAAGAGTCTTATTCATGACGAAACAGAGCCCAAATCTTTCAGGTCGTTACGGTTCAGATCGTTACTCGTTCAGATCGTTACTGTTACTACTTGGTCTTAACTTCCTCATCCGCGGTGGTCAATTGCGCCACGGAGGCCTTGGTCACTTCCAACCGCAGGTTGTCCGGAGGAACCCGCAGATGAATGGAGTCATCCTTCAGAGCGACCACGGTGCCGCGCAGGCCGCCAGTGGTGGTTACTCTGTCGCCGGTCTTGATGCTCTCGAGCATGGCTTGCCATTTCTTCTGACGACGCTGCTGCGGCATGATCACGAGAAAGTAAAATACGCCGACCATCAACCCCATCGTGATCAGGAAGGAGAAGCCACCTCCACCCGGTAACTGCAGTGCCAGCAAGAATTTCATATTCACCAAGGCCATATTCATCCGCAAACTTCAATTCGCCAGCTTCACTTGGCAGGCTTCAATTCACAAGCTTCATTTGGCAAACAAGCGCCCGCGCCTACGAACGCCGCGGGCCTGCCATTTCACGACGGGAGTTCTGATCGATTCCGGCCGGATCATTTACCGCTCAGGCTCGAATCCAGGGAAGGTCTTCGCAGATAAGGTCACGGATACGGCGAGACCAGACGCTAGAGAAAACGGGACTCTTCCCCAAGTCGAATAGAATGACGCACCCGCCGCATAGTGTCAAGATAGAAACTCAGGTTATGCAGGGTATTCAAGACCTGAGCCAGCACTTCATTGGAAGCATAAAGATGCCGCAGGTAGGCCCGCGAATAACGCCGGCAAACCCGGCAGCCGCAATTGGGATCGAGCGGCCCTGCATCCGTAGTATACCGCGCCTGCTTGATTGAGACCTTGCCTTCGGAAGTAAACAGCAGGCCGTGGCGGGCCGCCCGCGTGGGCAGGACACAATCCATCATATCCACGCCCAGGCTGGCGTACTCGGCAATCTCCTCGGGCGTGCCGACGCCCATGACATAACGCGGCTTGTCGGCAGGGAGGTGTTCGAGGGTGGCTTCGATGACCTCGCGGGTGCGCTCCCGGGGCTCGCCCACGCTGAGGCCGCCTATGGCGTAGCCGGGGAAGCCGATCTCGATGGTGCGCTGGGCGGATTCCTTTCTCAATTCGAGATCCATGCCGCCTTGAACAATCCCGAAAAGGGACTGGGTGGAGTACCCAGTACCTGGTACCCAGTCGCCGGAGCCTGCGTTTTCTTGAGTCCGCTGCGGACCTTTCTCTGGGTACTGGGTACCAGGTACTCGGTACTGACGACTGTTCCACGGCGCTTCATGTTTATGTTCTTCGAAGTACTTCTTGCTGCGTGCTGCCCAGCGCAGGGTTAGTTCCATCGAAGCCTTTGTGCGGACGCGGTCGGCGGGGAACTCCGTGCATTCATCGAACGCCATGATGATGTCGGCGCCGAGCCCGATCTGGGCCTGCATCGCGCTCTCCGGGCTGAAGAAGTGCGATGAGCCATCGAGATGCGAGCGGAAGGTTACGCCTTCTTCGGTCACTTTGCGAAGCTCGTTCAGGCTGAAAACCTGGAAGCCGCCGGAATCGGTCAGGATTGCCCGCGGCCATGCCATGAAACCGTGCAGCCCGCCGAGGTTGCGGACGGTTTCGATCCCTGGACGCAGGTAGAGGTGATAGGTGTTTCCGAGAAGAATCTGAACTCCGAGTTCTTCGAGAATGTCCTGGGGCACGCCCTTGACTGTGGCGACCGTGCCCACCGGCATGAACACAGGGGTTTCGATCTCTCCGTGGGGGGTGAGCAGCCGTCCTGCACGCGCCGCGTCGGAGCGGGCCTCGATGTGGAATTCAATGGACATTCTGTCTCGGTGACTTTGTGTCTCTGCTTGCGATTGTAGCAACGCTGGATGGGCGGTCAGACTTGTTAGAATGAAAGCCGAGATGCAGTTTACCGAACAATTCGATGTGGTTATCGTCGGCGCCGGCCATGCTGGATGCGAGGCGGCGATGGCCGCCGCGCGCATGGGGCTGAAGACCGCGCTCTACACGCTCAACGTCGACTTGATTGCGCAGATGTCATGCAATCCGGCAATCGGCGGCATCGCGAAGGGTCATCTGGTGCGCGAGGTCGATGCGCTCGGCGGCATTATGGGCGAGATCACGGACGCGGTCGGCATCCAGTTTCGGCTGCTGAACACTTCGCGAGGCCCGGCGGTGTGGTCGCCGCGGGCGCAGTGCGACAAGCAGGCTTACCGGATCAAGATGCGCGAGTTGCTCGAGTCGCAGCCGAATCTGAAGATCAAGCAGGCGGAGGTGGCGGAACTGATTTTGGAGCGGGCTTCGGGCTCTGGGCTTCGGGCTTTCGCCAATCCTCCGACACTTCATGATGCTGATGAGGGCTCTTCCGCCGAAGCCCGCATTCTCGGTGTTAAGCTCCGCGACGGTCGCACCGTGGGCGCGCAGGCTGTGATCATCACGACTGGCACTTTTCTTAACGGGCTGATTCACTGTGGCGAGCAGCAGTATCCTGCCGGGCGTTCGGGCGAACCGAACGCGGTTCTGCTTGGAGAAGCGCTGAAGAAGCTGGGGCTGCGCGGCTGCCGGCTCAAGACGGGAACGCCGCCACGCCTTGACGGACGCACCATCGACTGGTCGCGCTTCGTTGAACAGCCGGGAGACGCTGACCCAACTCCTTTCAGCTTCCGCACTCGGCGCGTGGCGCATCATGACTCGCAGGTTCCCTGCTACATCGCCTCGACCACACCAGAAACTCACCGCATCATCCGTGAGAACGTTCATCGTTCGCCGATGTACAGCGGGCAGATTCAGTCGATCGGACCGCGTTATTGCCCGTCGATCGAAGACAAGATTGTCAAATTTCCTGACAAGGAGATGCACCAGCTTTATCTCGAGCCCGAGGGCTTGAACACGCACGAAATCTACGTCAATGGGATGAGCACTTCGCTTCCTGTCGATGTCCAGCTGGCGATCCTGAAGTCGATTCCCGGCCTCGAAACCGCCGAAATGCTGCGGCCCGGCTACGCCATCGAGTATGACTCGATTGATCCCACGGAACTGCAGCGCACGCTTGAGACCAAGAAAATCGGCAGTTTGTTTCTTGCCGGCCAGATTAATGGCACGTCGGGCTATGAGGAAGCAGCCTGTCAGGGCCTGATGGCGGGCATCAACGCGGCATTGCAGGTGAAGGCGCAGCCACCGCTGATTCTCGACCGCACCGAAGCCTATACCGCGATCCTGATCGACGACCTTATCTCCAAAGGCACGAACGAACCTTACAGAATGTTTACGTCGCGGGCAGAGTTTCGCCTGCACCTGCGCATCGATAATGCCGATCGCCGGCTCACTCCGCACGGCCGCCGCGTGGGCTTGATATCGGACGGCGCCTGGAACGATTTTCAAGCCAAGCAGCAGCGTCTGGAAGCGATGAAGAAGTTGCTCGAACGCACTCGACTAACTTCTGAAATGCTGGACAACATTTCACTTTGCCATTCCGAGAAGCGAAGCGACGAGGAATCTGCTGTCGGCGGCAACGCAACTGATCTGGCGCACGATTGGAGTTCCGCGGCCGGTCAGACTTGTGCTCAGTTGCTGAAGCGTCCCGAGGTCGTCATCGAGAGGCTGGCTCCCATTCTCCGCAAACTGGAGCCTGGGTTCTTTGCGAGAGAGGCTGAGGGAACGCATGCGAATCCGCCCGAATCCGGGGCGACGCTTTCCTCCGAGATCCGCAATGAACTCAAGTCGGTGGAAACCGAGATCAAGTACGAAGGCTACCTGCTGCAGCAGCAGCGTGCCATGAAGCGAATGAAAGAATCGGAACAGCGGTCCATCCCTGGATGGTTCGATTACGGCTCGGTCAGCGGGCTCTCGCGGGAAATGCAGGAAAAGCTCAACCATGTCCAGCCGCGCACCCTGGCCCAGGCCTCGCGTATTCCAGGAGTGACCCCGGCAGCCGTGTCGCTGGTGAACGTTTACATCGAAATCCAGGCGCGGCGTCGCGAACAGGCCGCTGCTCTCTAGACGGATTTCCAAATTAACACTGCGTTAACAATCCATCGTTATGCAAGCGTTAATATCTCCCCCATGCCGCCAGAGTCTCTGCGTATTGAAGACCAGCCCGGAACGCAGCCCGGACAGCGCATTCTGCGCCTGAATGGAACGCTGGTCATGACCACGATGTTTGAGTTCCAGGCCATGGTGCGGGCCGACACTTCGCGCGCGCTGATTATCGATTTCACCAACGTTCCCTACGTGGATTCGGCCGGCATTGGGGCGCTGGTGGGCGCCTACGTCACGCGCCAAAAGGGCGGGCGCAGTCTCGCTCTGGTGGGGGTGTGTGATCGCATCCACAACGCGCTCAACGTAACTCGGGTCGAGCAGTTCTTCCGCTTCTTCGATTCCGTGAGCACGGCTGAACAAGAGTCATAGAACAGTGGCCAGTGTTCACTGTTCTTGCATTTGACTGCTTTTGTTATCCCTCCTAAGATGAGTTTCCCAAACATTCGTTTACGATCAACCAAGCATGATCGGGCAGACCATCTCGCACTACCGGATTACCGGCCAACTGGGCAGCGGCGGGATGGGGATTGTTTACGAAGCTCAGGACCTTGACCTGGGACGGCGGGTTGCACTCAAGTTTCTGCCTCCCCAGGCTTCCCGCGATCAAAACGCTCTGGACCGGTTTCTGCTTGAGGCTCGCACTGCCTCGGCGCTGAACCATCCCAACATTTGCACGATTTATGCGGTCGAAAGAGTGCAGACCGAGAACGGGCAGGAGCAATCTTTCATCGCCATGGAGTTGCTGGAAGGCGACACGCTGGATCGCCGGCTGGGCGGCAGCGGTTTGGCGCTCGATCGCCTGCTCGACTGGAGTATTCAGCTCGCCGATGCGCTCGACGCCGCCCACGCCAAAGGAATCATCCATCGCGACATCAAGCCGGCCAATATATTCGTTACCCAACGCGGGCCAGTGAAGGTGCTGGATTTCGGCCTCGCCAAGCTCACCCGCCCCGATACAGCCATGGAGACGATCGGGGCCACACAGGACGATGCCACTCCCCCGCACCTTACAAGCCCCGGTGCAACCGTCGGCACCATCGCCTACATGTCCCCGGAGCAGGCCCGCGGCCTGGAACTCGATACGCGCACCGATCTGTTCTCGCTGGGGGCCGTCATCTACCAAATGGCGACGGGACGCCTGCCATTTACCGGCGCTACTTCAGCCGTAGTCTTCCACGCCATTCTTGAACTCGATCCGGTCCCGGCGCAGCAACTGAATTCCGCTTTGCCTCCCAAGCTGGGGGAGATTGTTCAGAAGGCTCTGGAGAAAGACCGCGATTTGCGCTACCAGTCAGCTGCCGACTTACGCGGCGATTTGAAGCGGCTGAAGCGCGACACGGAATCGGGACGCAAGTCTGCACAGGCCTCGCCCTCGGCACCGGCCACAGTTGCCGCAGCCGCCAGTGATAGCTGGCTGGGTGTCACCGCAGCGGGATTGCCCGGCGCCGTCGCTTCGCAGAGTTCCGGTTCCGTAGCAGTTGCCGCAGCCGGCCGCCACAAGTTCGGGACCGGGGTGGCCGCCTTCCTCATTCTCATCGTTCTGCTGGCTGCCGGCTACGGGGTCTACTCGCTGATCTCGCGCAATCATGCGCAGCCTTTCGCGAACTTCTCGGTCACCAAGGTGACAGAGACCGCCGACGCGGTAGACGCGGCTCTCTCGCCCGATGGTAAATACATCCTAAGCCTGGTGAGGGCCAAGAGCGACAACGGACAGGCCAGCCTCTGGCTTCGCAATGTTCCCACCAACAGCATGACGCAAGTGCAGCCTCCGGCGAATGTCTGGTACAACGGTCTGCACTTCTCGCCCGACGGGAACTACTTTTACTCCGTGCACAGCGAACCGGGCAACGCGGCTCTGAAATACTTGTATCGCACGGCATTGCTGGGCGGCACGCCGGAGCGTTTAGCAGCGGACGTGGATTCGAGCGTCACGTTTTCTCCCGACGGCCGGAAGCTAGCCTTCGTACGGTATGACAATCCGGACCCCGGCAAGTACCAGCTGATCGTGCGTTCGGTCGACGATGGCCGCGAGACGGTGCTGGCCGCAGGCCCGGAAAGCCAGACACTCCGCAATCCCGCCTGGTCGCCCGACGGCACGACGATTCTGTGTGCCGTCCTTACACCCACCGAAAATGCCTTTTCCGGACTTATGGCGGTGGACACGCAGACCGGCCGGCAACGCCTGCTTCTGGGCTCCGGCGACTACTTCGACTTACTTGCATGGATGCCGGATGGTCACGGCCTGCTAGCCCTGGCCGGCGATCTCTCTTCTAACTATTGGCGGAAGCAAATAATCTTCGTCTCCTACCCTGAAGGAAAGTTGAGTCCGGTGACGCGCGATACCAACAACTACTCAGCTTTAAGTGTCTCGTCGAACGGCCAACTGCTGGCGACGGTGCTCAGCGAGGGACATTGGAATCTTCTCGTGATGCCGGCCGCATCTTCCGGCTCGGACGCACGCGCGATCGGCCTCGCTTCCACCGGCACCAGTTTCACCTGGACTCGCGACGGCCGGCTGATCGACGACAGAGACGGCACGCTCCATTGGGTCAGTCCGGACTCGGGAGCCAAAGGCGTCCTCGTCACCGAGCCGGACTCGGCAAGCGGCGACCCGTCGGCATGCTCCGACGGCCGCTATGTGGTATTTCTACACGGGGTGCGAAGCGGCAGAGGCGGCTATAACGTCTGGCGGGTGGACGCCGGCGGCGGAAATCTGAAGCAGCTTTCGAGTGGGAAGTTCGATGTCTACTATGCAACCTGTTCGCCGGATGCACGATGGGCGTATTACTTCGACTCCTCAGGAGAAATCAAGAGAGTACCGATTGACGGCGGGAGCCCCCAGAAAGTTACAGACCTGGCCAACACAGGCTCCTTCGATATTTCTCCAGACGGCAGCACGATCGCGTTTTCGACCATCGACCACGCAGATCAACACCATTTAAGACTGGCTCTGGTGGCGGCAGATACGGGCAAGGTCCAGAAGCTGCTCGATTTCGAACGACAATCGGCGAATAAAGTCCAATTCGCCCCTGACGGCAAAGCGGTGGTCTATGCGGTCCGGGAGAATGGGATCGATAACCTGTGGCGGCAGCCGCTCGATGGTTCATCGGGAAGATTCCTCACCTCATTCAAATCGGAACAGATCCTGGAGTTCCACTGGTCTTTCGATGGCAGCAAGTTAGCGCTGGTGCAGGGACATCAGGATTCTGACGCCGTGCTGATGCGCAATCAGCAGCAGCCCCGGCAATAAGGAATGATTGGGTCAAAAATAAAAAGGCGGCCATTTCTGGCCGCCTTTTATCGGATTGTTAGCGAAGTGGTTTAAGCACCCTTCACGTTCTCGGCTTGCCAGCCTTTGGGGCCTTTGACCACGTCAAACTGCACCTGCTGACCTTCCTGAAGGCTGCGGAAGCCGCTCGCCTGAATGGCGGAGAAATGTACGAATACATCCTCACCGTTCTGGCGGCTGATGAAACCGTAACCCTTGGCGTCGTTAAACCACTTCACTGTTCCTGTTTCCATGGTGTTGCATTGTTCCTTTTTCTTTGATGTAGCGCTGAAACTTTGGAAGGCTTCTTCAGCAGGCAGGTCACGCGCTGGTTGGCGGAGAAACTGGATACTGCGAAAGAAATCTAAAGATCAAACGCAGCTAAATTGTAAAAGAGAGGCCGGGAAAAAGCCAGAATATTTCGTGGGTTGTATTTTCCAGGTCACACGATTAAGTGCGTTCATTATCAATAAGTTAAGAGCGGAGCGACCTTCGCCGCGGCTGCCGGGATTTGCCAGCCGGGCCCTAAAAGATACATGATCAGAGTGCACATGACACAGGGCTGAATGATGAGGTTGAATGATCATTAAAGGCACGCATTTTGGAAAGCTCGTGATTTTGCTGGCGCTTGCGACTCCAGCCTGGGCAGGGATTGTCGAAGATGTCCGCACGGCTTTGGCTCGAGATAATTTCAGCGCAGCTGAGTCTGACCTGAATTCTTACCACAGCACGAACGGTGTCACACCCGAATATGTCGAGGCCTACTCCTGGATGGCGCGCGCTGCCCTTAACGCCCGCAATTATGATCAGGCCGCAGCTTACGCGAAACAAACCTCCACTCTCGTGCAAGACCAACTCAAGCAGCGTCCGCTCGATGCCGAGCCCCACTTGCCACTCGCCTTGGGCGCGGCTCTCGAAGTCCAGTCGCAGACGCTGGCGGCTCGCGGCCAGCGGACTCAGGCGATCGCGGTTCTGCAGACCGCGCTGCACACTTATGGCAGCACTTCGATCCGCGCGCGCTTGCAGAAGAACCTCAACCTGCTCTCGCTCGATGGGAAACCCGCACCCGCGCTTCGCTCGGAACAGTTTCTCGGCGCGAAACCGCCCGTGCTGGCCCAGCTCAAAGGCTCACCTGTGCTGATTTTCTTCTGGGCGCACTGGTGCGGAGACTGCAAAGCCGAAGCCCCTATCATCACCCAGCTGCGGACAGAATTTGCGCCTAAGGGATTGACCGTCCTGGGACCCACGCGGCTTTACGGCTACACTGCGCAAGTCGAGAACGCCACGCCCACCGACGAACTCGCCTACATTGATGCTGTGCGCCACCGCTTCTACGGCGGCCTGCTCGACATGCCCGTCCCCATCAGCAAGTACAACTTCGACACCTATGGAGCTTCGACCACGCCTACGCTGGTACTGCTCGACCGCACGGGCAAGGTTGCGATGTACCACCCTGGAGCGTTGCCCTACGAGCAGCTGAAAGCGGAGATTGAGAAGGTGGTGGCGCGCTAGATCAAAACAGACTCAGACCTCTTCGACTTCGGTGAGGGCACCGGTCTTCACGTCGTACACAAAGCCTCGCACCGGGATGTGTTTTGGAATCCAGGGATGAGATTTCACCCGGTGCACCTGTTGCCGGACGTTTCCTTCCAGATCGTCAAAGGCGTGAAACTGCGCGGGCGCTCCGGCGGAGGTCCCCATCTTGGCTGTCAGCTTCTCTTTGAGTTCAGCCTCCCGCACTCTCAGCAAACCGCAGTCAGTATGGTTGATGATGATGAACTCCTGCGTGTCCAGCAGGTGATGGGAAACGATCAGCGAGCGGATCGCGTCATCCGTTGCGATTCCGCCGGCATTGCGGATCATGTGCGCATCCCCTGGCTTCAATCCCAAGCAGCGTTCGAACAGGATTCGGGAATCCATGCAGGCCAGGACAGCCAAATGCCGCCTTGGGCGGACGGCCAGGTCTCCCAGGTTGAAGTTTCTTACAAATTGCTGGTTGGCTTGCAGCAGTTCGTCGGCGACTGACAATGGTTGATCCTTTTCGTTTGATGATTTGGCCGCAAGTGCGTGTGCTCCACTCCTCGGCCGCTTGGTTGCATTCCAGTTTAACCGCTACAATCGCCCCGTGAACCTCGACGACACGATTGTCGCCATTGCGACACCGCCCGGGCGCGGGGGGATCGGCGTGGTGCGACTTGCGGGACCGGCTGCGCGCAAGATCGCCGGCCCAACGCTTCGTCTGAAACATGATCTGGAGCCGGGACGAGCTGTCTTTGGGGAGATCATCGAACCATGTGGAGCGGGCACTCTTGCCCGCTTAACGACAGAGGAAGCTAGTTCTGGTGACGGCGGGCCATCACCGGGTCCCGCTGAATTTATTCCAGATGGAAGCAGGCGGACAGGAGTGTCCGCCCCACACGAGTCTTTTTCAATTCCGCAGCGTATCGACGAAGTTGTGGTCACTTATTTCGCCAAGCCTCATTCCTACACTACCGACGACATTGTCGAGATCGCCGCGCATGGATCTCCCGTCGTGCTCCGGCACATCGTCGAGCTGTGCATTGCCGCCGGAGCACGTCTCGCCGAGCCGGGTGAGTTCACCATGCGCGCTTTCCTCAATGGACGGATCGATCTTACCCAGGCTGAGGCAGTCCGCGATCTCATCGATTCCCAGACGCTTTACCAGGCCAAGATCGCGGCCCAGCAGCTCGAAGGCGCGCTCTCCCGGCGTCTGCAGCCGGTCAAGCAGAAACTGGTCGAGCTGATCGCGGTGCTCGAAGCCGGCATCGACTTCGCCGAAGACGACGTCTCTATCCTACCCGACCCAGCCATTCACGAACGCATCGCCGCGATCCGCGAGCCGCTCACGGAGCTGGCGGCCACCTTTGCCTACGGCAAGATCGTGCATCAGGGACTGACGCTGGCTATCGTCGGACGCACCAACGTGGGGAAATCAAGCTTATTCAACCGTCTGGTCGAGCGCGAGCGCGCCATCGTTACCGCAACTCCGGGAACCACGCGAGACCTGGTCAGCGAAACTGTCTCGATCGGCGGCATTCCAATTCAGCTGGTCGACACAGCGGGGATCCGCCAGTCGCTTGACGAGGCCGAATCCATCGGCATCCGCAAGAGTATGGAGGCGCTGGCTGACGCCGATCTGGTGCTTGTGGTGCTCGACGCGTCACGGCCGGAAAATTCGGAGGATGGGGAGTTGCTGCGGCACACGCAGGGCCGCCCGACCATTGTCGTTGCCAACAAGTGCGACTTGGCGGCTAGTGGTCACTGGGCAGTGGTTAGTGGCCAGTCTTCGATCGTGCGTACCTCTGCTCTCACCGGCGAAGGCATCCTCGAGCTGCGCGCCGAGATTCTGCGCCACATCGGCGGCGACACCGGGGCCCAGGCCGAAGCTGGATTTCTCACCAACGTCCGCCATCAGAGCCTCGTGCAGGAATCCATCGCTGCGCTCAAGGCTGCGGCCCACGCCGTGGCTGCGAAAGTCCCTCATGAAATGCTGCTGCTCGATCTCTACAGCGCGCTCCGGCCTCTCGATGCCGTCACTGGCGCTACCACCACCGACGACATCCTCAATCTGATCTTTAGTACGTTCTGCATCGGAAAGTAAAGAATCGAGTAGCCCGGAAGCTCGACTCGACAGGGCACCCCGGAAAAGCAAACCGGCCGCACCTTGGAAGGTGCGGCCGGGAAAAAGAAAGCTACGAACGTTGGTTTGAGTTAGAAGCGAACGCGAGCGCCGATCTCGATCTGACGGTCGCCGCCGGCTTGCTCCTGCGCCGAGCCATTATTCAGAGCACCGAAACCGCCAGGATTAAAGAGCCCCGAGGCAGCCCCCGCCACCGGATCGAGGAACTGGTTATGGTTAAGAACATCAGCGAACACGCCTTGCAGTTCCACGCTGATGCCTTCCGCCACCCTGATGTTCTTCCTGATGCTGAGGTCGAGATTCCAGTAAGGCAGGCCAAAGATATTCCCGTCGCCTCCGTCCTTGTTATCTAAACCCAGAATCGGGTTACGGAAGTCGCTAGCGGCAGCTACGCCCTCCTTAAACATGTTGACCGGCAAACCGTTCGAGGGGCTGTTGTAGTAAGCGTGACCGTGCGTAATGGGTGCAATCTGAATCGCGTTTTCGTTGCCGAAGAAGTTGATGTTGTCCCCTGCGCCGTACTCCTGGCCATCCCCGGTCGTAGTGAATAGCTCGATCGGAGAAGGAGAGCCGGCGGTGAACACAGACGAGACCGACCAGCCGCCGAGCACCCGTCCCATCAAGCCAGACTGGCCCTTATAGAAGGGTAGCTGATACACGAAGAACATGTTGTAGACGAATTTGCGTTGATAGTTCTGGTAGCCATAGGTCGTCCCCAAATTGAAGGGATCATCCGGGGTGTATTCGCTGCTGGCCTGGACAACTCCTCCAGTTCCCAATGCCTTGGACCAGGTAAAGTTCGACTGCATGGTCAAACCTCTCCAGTCTGCCATTTTGACCGAGGCGAAGCCAGCGTTGTAGTTTCCGTAGCCTATGCTGCCGTTAGACGCAATTCCCGACGACACCTGGGGAGTCGGCCCCGTGTTCATCATG
>Ga0209169_10000143_pt1 | contig 40890 bp, 32 predicted proteins | sample HubBroMetageWRM4_FD_188346 | JGI IMG/M metagenome (GOLD analysis project Ga0209169, IMG submission 188346) | Warmed soil microbial communities from the Hubbard Brook experimental Forest, New Hampshire - Hubbard Brook CCASE Soil Metagenome WRM 4... | ecosystem: Environmental > Terrestrial > Soil...
TACACCAGTGGTTTGCTCTTCAGCTTCAACTACACTTGGTCGCACTTCCTGGATGATCAGGATTCGGGCGGATGGGGAAGCCGCGGCGGAACGCAGTATTGGCAGGTTGGGAACGACCCCAAGGCGACTTATGGGAATTCGAACTTCGACATCCCAAACGCGTTCAAGGGCTATGCCTCTTACGAGCTGCCATTCGGAAAAGGCAAGAGCTATCTAAATAACAGCTCGGCGCTCAATGAGGCGGTCGGTGGATGGAGGCTCGCCGGAACACTAATTACCCAGAGTGGGAATCCCTTCACGGTAGTCAACCAAAATAACTCCAACTCGACTCTCACCGGCTGTGCGAACAATGTGGGAGGTACCGCTACCGGCGGCGATGTGAACAACGGCTGCAATTGGTTCCCGAACGTTATAGCCTCCACGCACATTGCCAACCCTAGCCCCAGTGAATGGTTTAACACCAATGCCTTCGTCAACGCCTGGACGCCGCCCACCACCCCCGGCACGGGTGTCCCGTTCGCATTCGGCAATGAGGGCAGGAACTCCCTACGAGGACCTCGTCTGACTGTCCTTAACTTGTCCATAGCCAAGGGTTTTCAGATCACAGAAGGCATTCATCTGGAATTGCGGTCAGATTGGGTTAACGCCCTAAACCACCCGAGCCTCGGTGTTCCTGGTCAAACCTTTGGGGCCGGCAATTTCGGGGAGATCAACGAGGGAACCCAGAACAACGGCGTTGCCGTTGCCGCCCGCAGCGGTCAACTTAGCGCAAAAATAACTTTCTAAACGACGCAGCTCTCCCGAAGAGAGGACGGTTTGTCCGGCCGTCCTCTTCTTTTTGTAAACGCAATCGAGCTCTAGGTTCTGAGAACCATCGAGATTCTAAGACGCGACTCGTCCACCGTACAATCCTGACATGAGAACAATAGAAGTCGTCGTCTTGTCTTGGGCGGTTCTCTTGCTTGGCTCGCTATCGTGCTTCTCTGAAACTGGCCCTGGCCGCCAGCAGCAAATCGAATCCCACAGCCATAAGGCTGCGGAATACTTGAAGGAAAACAGGTCCGATTTGGCGGTGCCGGAATTTAGAGCCATCATTGCTCTGGATCCAAATAATGTGGATGCCCACGGCAACCTCGGCGCGGTGTTGTTCTTCCAGGGGGCATACGCGGACGCGATTCCAGAGCTTCGGGCCGCACTGAAACTGCGCCCTACTTTGTGGAAGACGCAGGCTCTTCTGGGCATGAGTGAACGGCGAACTGGCGACATTGAAACGGCCCGCCGCGATTTAGAGAAGACGTTTCCTAATCTGCCCGAGAAGAAGATTCGCGTTGAGGCCGGCATGGAACTAATCGAACTCTATTCCGGCACGGGCGACCTTGATAAGGCGGCGGCAACAGTTAGTATTCTTCGCAAGCTGGAACCTACGGACGAAGTTATTCTCTACACCGCTTACCGAATCTATTCCAATCTTGCCGACGAATCCCTCCTGAGCTTGTCTGTAGTGGACCCGAACTCTGCCCGAATGCATCAGGCGATAGCGCATGAGTTAGCGAAACGCGGCAACACTGCGGAAGCCATCGAGAACTATCGAGCCGCGCTCAAGCTCGATCCGCAGCTGCCAGGGTTACATTTTGAGCTAGCCGATATGCTCAGCACCTTGGGGACACCAGAGGGTAACCAAGAAGCCGAAAGCGAGTACAAAGCAGCTCTGGCAGCCAATCCGTTGGATGAACAATCGGAATGCAGACTTGGTGACATTGCTATTCGAGCCAATGATTTGGACGCTGCCGATAAGCATTACACCAGGGCTGTACGACTGCGACCGGATGATCCCGAAGCCAGCATCGGGTTAGCGAAGGTTCTCATGTCGATGGATCAACCGGAAAAAGCTGAATCGCTTTTGCAGCACGCTCTCCAACTCGACCCCACCAGTGCCGTTGCCCACTTTCGCTTGAGTACGATTTATCGGCAGACTGGACGCACCGCGGAAGCCAAACACGAATTAGAGGAATATCAGAAGTACAAACAAATGAAAGAAAAACTTCGCGCGGTTTATGGCGACTTACATCGGGATCAAACTACGGACGACGAAGATAGTCATCCTAAAAGATAGCTAGGCCTCACATCGGATCGAAACGATGAAAACATTTCTTATTGCTGCAATGCTGCTAATCGCTTTTCCACTGTTCGCATCCTCGTATTATCCGGCCCGCCTGAACGATACGAAAGCAGTCTACCTAACGCCGGATAATTTTCTCGTGAAGGGTGACGGAGTCGCGGATGACACATCCGTTTTACAGCAGGCCATTAATCAGATTCAGGAAAAGACGAACCAGGGCATTCTCTTCATTCCGTCCGGTCATTACAGATTGACTAAAACGGTTTATATCTGGCCGGGCATCCGGTTGATCGGGTTTGGCGCTACGCGCCCCGCATTTGTACTCGGGGCGAATACGCCGGGTTTCCAGCAAGGACCCGCATATATGTTTTTCTTTGCCGGTGGCCGTCCCGCTGCAAATGCAACTCCGCCAGATGCAAACCCAGGTACTTTCTATTCCGCAATCAGCAATATCGACATTGAAATTCAAGACGGAAATCCTGGCGCTGTCGGCATACGTGCTCACTATGCCCAACATTGTTTTCTGGCTCACATGGATTTTCACATCGGCTCGGGATTAGCAGGCATACACGACGGTGGCAACGTCGTTCAAGACGTGCATTTCTATGGTGGTAAGTACGGCATTTGGACCCGAAAGCCTGCGCCCGGATGGCAATTTACGATAGTTGACGCTACGTTTGAGGGGCAACGCGAAGCAGCGATTCGCGAGCATGAAGCTGGGTTGACTCTGATTAGGCCGCAATTCAAGAATGTTCCCACCGCGATTTCCATCGATCCAGAATACTCCGATGAACTTTGGGTAAAAGACGGACGTATGGAAAACGTTACCAGTCCCGCCATAATTATCAGTAACGAGAAGAATGCCCGTACCGAGATCAACGTGGAGAACCTCGTCTGCCGGAACGTTCCCATTCTTGCGGCGTATCGTGAGAGCGGAAAGCGCGTAGCAGCTCCGGCTGAAATATACGAAGTGAAGACTTTCTCTCACGGGCTTAACTATGAGGACGGAGGTAGCGTGCCAGCGATCCGTGATGAATATGAGGCAGCACCATTGAGTGCATTGCCTACAGCGGTCAAATCCGACATCTTGGATCTGCCACCGATTGACACCTGGGTCAATGTCCGTTCGCTTGGCGCAATTGGCGACGGTGTCACCGACGATACCTTAGCTTTTCAAAAAGCCATCGCCCAGAATCATGCCATCTACTTGCCGTCCGGCCAGTACCGCGTGACAGACACCATCACGCTGAGGCCAGATACAGTTCTCATCGGCCTGCATCCGAGCGTCACGCGAATATTGCTTACCGATTCAACCCCAGCTTTTCAAGGAGTAGGCAGTCCTAAGCCATTGCTCGAAACTCCAAAAGATGGGACAAATATCGTTACCGGTGTCGGCCTGTATACCAACGGCATCAATCCGCGAGCAGTGGCCGCGAAGTGGATGGCGGGCAAGGATTCAATGATGAACGATGTTCGTTTCTTGGGAGGCCACGGCACGATTGATCTCAACGCCACTGCGGCGGAAAGCAATAAAATCTGGAGAGAAATTTATAACAATACGCATAGCGCCGACTCGAATCTAAATCGCCGCTGGGATGGGCAGTATCCAAGCCTATGGATCACAGGTGGGGGCACTTTCCTTGATATCTGGACCCCCAGCACGTTCGCGCAAGCGGGCTTATACATCTCGAATACTTCAACCGAAGGACGAATTTACCAACTGTCGAGCGAGCATCACGTCCGCAACGAGGTAGTTCTGGATCATGCTTCCAACTGGCAAATCTATGCACTCCAAACGGAAGAAGAGCGCGGTGAGGGCGGGTTCGCTCTGCCCCTCGACATCCGGAATTCGAGCAACATCACCTTCGCGAACTTACACATGTATCGCGTCGTAAGCAGCTATCAGCCCTTCCCCCATGCGATCGCAGTTACAAATTCCAGTAACATACGATTTCGCAACGTCCATTGTTATAGCGACAGCAAAGTCTCCTTCGACAACACAGTCTACGATCAAACTCACAACATGGAAATACGCCAGCGCGAATTTGCCTGGTTGACAATGTCCGGTCGTGAGCCACCAATCCGCCCGAAAGAACCTTCTCCAGTTCTCCCATTGGATGCGAAGGTGGAGAAAGTCGCGAGCGGCTTTTTCAATATTTCTGGTGGAGCGGTTGACGCCTCAGGAGATGTTTACTTCGTGGATGCCCATCGCCAAACCATCTATTGCTGGTCCGCTGCTACTCGCCAGTTGTCGAAGGTTCGCGATAATCCGCTGGACCCCGTGCAGCTGTTCTTTGATAGGGCCGGAGATCTGATAGTAATTTCATATGCGGGAAAGGGAATCGTGTATAGCTTCAGGCCCGACGCGCAGGGTGACGACATTACAATACTGAAAGCTGCGTCGGCCGTCTCACGCCCAGGAATAACACCCGTTCTGCCCGTTGATTATTGGAGAAACGAAAACGACTTTCTCGAGGACATTTCCGCAAAGCGGCTTTACCAGTTTGTCTCTCCTGACGGAACAGCTTTCTTTCCTGCGGGAGAAGACTTTGTGAGCGGGGAACTCTACTATGGCTCAAAGTTCAATGACACGCTGCGAGCTTTTGGACTGGCGCCGGCGGTTGCGGGCCAGCCATATTACATTTCCGATGAATCCGGAGAGAAGACCTACGTCGGCGCGGTTGGTGTCGATGGGGCAATCTCAAATTTGAAGCTCTTCGCCGAACAGGGTGGAGAAAGTGTGACCGTAGACGCAAAGGGCAACGTGTATATCGCCGCGGGTCAGGTATTCGTGTACAGCCCCTCGGGAGATTTGATCGATACTATAGAGATTCCAGAGCGGCCTTCACAACTATTGTTCGGGGGCAGCGACGGCAAGACTCTGTTCGTTCTTGCACGGAGTTCGTTGTACTCTGTCCGAACCATTTATAAAGGACGCTGAAAAAGAGCGGATCCTAATCTTGCCAGGACCATCGGAACGTTCGGGTTTCCGCGCAACGACTGCCGTCTGGGCGGCCTCGCTGATCCTATTCGTTTGTCTCCAATCTTTTTACTTATTTTCCCAAAGTAGACAACCTAAGCCAGATACGTCCGAAAGCAAGTCAAATGTGGCGACTCCTTCAGATAACGTGCTACCTCAGTTAGTTGACATTACCGATTCAACCGGCATCAAGTTTGATCATCTTTCGAGTCCTGAGCAGAAATACATCGTGGAGTCGATGAGCGGCGGCGTCGCTCTTATCGATTATGATCGCGATGGATGGCCCGATATCTACTTCACCAACGCTCAGAGCGTGGAGATGGCGCTTGCCGGAAGGAAGTCGCGAAGCGCCCTTTACCACAACAATCACGATGGGACTTTCACGGATGTCACGGATAAGGCGGGTGTGGGATTCCCGTGCTGGGCAATGGGAGCTGTTGTTGGAGACTATAACAATGATGGCTGGCCAGATCTGCTGGTAACTTGCTTCGGGGGAGTGGTGCTCTATCGCAACAACGGCGATGGAACATTCACCGATATCACCAGGCAAGCTGGCCTAAGCAGTGACTCAGGATGGGCCACGGGAGCCGCTTTCGGCGACTACGATGGCGACGGCTGGCCGGATCTATTCGTGTCGCACTATGTGAATTTGAATCTGGATGATCTTCCGGCATTCGGTTCCAGTCCAACCTGTAAATTTCGAGGAATTGCTGTCCAGTGCGGTCCCAGAGGACTAAAGGGATCTCCGTCCAACCTTTACCACAACAACGGAGACGGCACATTCACGGATGTATCTAAGAAGACCGGGATTGCTGACTCGCTCGATTCTTTTGGATTGACAGCCGTGTGGTCCGACTTCGACGGCGACGGACATCCCGACCTTTTCCTGGCTAATGACGCCGGAAGAAATTATCTCTACAAGAACGAGGGAAATGGCCACTTTACCGAGATCGGATTCTCCGCGGGAGTTGCGGTCAGTCAGGACGGGAATGAACAGGCCAACATGGGTGTTGCTCTCGGCGATTACAAACACACAGGACACCCTTCAATCGTAGTGACTCATTTCAGCGATGAATACACGGCACTGTTCCAGAATCTCGGAGAGATGAATTTTTCCGATGTTTCTTTTCCCTCCGGAATTGCTCCGAGCACCATCCACTATGTCGGCTGGGGCGATTCGTTCTTCGACTTCGACAACGACGGGTGGATAGATCTTTTTATGGTGAATGGCCATGTTTATCCGCAAGTCGATACAGGCGAGGCGGGAGCAAGATACCTGGAGCCGGCGCTGCTCTTCTTAAATCAGCGGAACGGCAAGTTCAAGGATATAAGCAAGCTTGTCGGTCCGGCCCTTCAACTCCCCCGAGTGAGTCGCGGAGTGGCAACCGGCGACCTGTTTAACGATGGCCGGATCGATATTGTTATAGAAAACTTGAAAGGCGGGCCTACGATTCTTCGTACCCAAGGCAGTCCTTCAAATCATTGGATCAGTATTGAATTAGTGGGCACAAAGACCAATCGACTCGCTTTGAACACGCGCGTAAGGGCAACCGCTGGAGAGCTGGTGCAGACAGCTGAGGTACTAAGTGGGGGCAGCTATCTCTCCCAGAATGATCTCCGAATACATTTTGGTCTTGGTGCAAGGGAACGCGTCGACAAACTCGAAATTTTCTGGCCAACGGGAAAGATCGAAACCTTAACTAATCTGGCTGCCGACCATTTCTATGATGTGAAAGAAGGCGAGGGGCTAGTTTCTTCGGAACGGATTAAACCAGCGCAACCGAAGAACTAATACTGCTGGGGCGCAGCAAATGCTTTGAGTCAGGGGAGAATCTTATGCCAAATCAAACTTCGCGACGAAGTTTTCTCGGAATATCCGCTCTAGGGTTAGCGGCAGTGGTTGTTCCGGACGGGGTCCGGCCTGCATCCGCAACAACAACAGGGCCTGTGCCCGTTAGCGAACCGTCGATTAATAGCCCGGAAATTTCTATTTGGGTCACCTCTGGCGATGAACGTTTTGCCGCTGCTCCTCGATCCACTTGGCGTCCCGCAGGCGGCACAGCCACAACCGATCAGATCCGGCTAAACCCCAGCACGAAATTCCAAGAGATATTGGGATTCGGAGGCGCATTTACTGACGCTACTTGCTACACGTTCAATCGACTCTCGCCTCCTGAGAGGGAGAAACTGTTCCACGAGCTTTTTCATCCGTCAGAGATAGGGCTGAGCGTTGGCCGCATTTGCGTTGGATCGAGCGATTACTCAACAAAGCTTTACAGCTTCGACGATGGCGAGCCCGATCCGGATCTAACCAGATTTTCAATTGAGCATGACCGCGAATATATTCTCCCGGTGCTACGCCAGGCGCGTCAGGCGAATCCCGACCTATTCCTGTTTTCAACTCCTTGGAGTCCGCCGGGCTGGATGAAGTTTAATGGCACGATGTTGGGCGGCGCTATGCGCAAGCATTACCTGCCGGTCTACGCACAATACTATCTGAAGTTTCTACAGGGTTATGCCGCCGAAGGCGTCCCAGTGCAGGCTCTAACTTCGCAGAATGAAGTGGATACCGATCAAGATGGCAGAATGCCAGCTTGCATCTGGCCACAGGAATCCGAGATTGAATTTGTAAGCAAACACCTTGGCCCGCTCTTGGAGAGCAGCGGGGTACCAACTAAGATCTGGGTGTTGGACCATAACTACAATTTGTGGGGTCGTGCCGTATGCACACTGCAAGACACAAAACTTCGTAAGTACTCCAATGCAGTTGCCTGGCACGGCTACTATGGCACTCCCGAAATGATAAGTAAGGTCCACGATATTTATCCGGACGCGGAGATGCATTGGACGGAAGGTGGCCCGGACTACACGGATCCTAATTACTTAACAGACTGGTGTAAGTGGGCAGGAACTTTCAGCGGAGTACTGAACAACTGGTGCCGCTCCATCACGTCATGGAATCTGGCGCTTGACGAACACGGAAAGCCTAACATCGGACCCTTTCCCTGTGGTGGTGTAGTAACGATCAACTCGCAGACACGAGAGATCACCAGGAGCGGACAATACTGGGCTTTCGCGCACTACGCACGACTCATGCGTCGTGGAGCTCGCCGTTTTGATTCTGAGAGCGCGGTTTCCGAATTGGAGCACGTTGCTGTGGAAAATCCAGACGGCCAACGGGTTCTTGTCGTATCCAATCCCGGCTCTGCTAGGACGATTGAACTGCGGCTCGCAGATATAGCGGCGTCGGTGCCATTAAAGTCAAATTCCGTCACCACTCTAGCTTGGAGGTAAGTCTCAACCAGTAAGTTGGTTCAACTCTTGGCCTTCCGGGAATCGACCAACGGTGTTTCCGAAGGCAGACGGAATTTAAGTCGCTATCGCCTCGTGATCGATTTGTGATCGCTCGGCATTTGCCGTAAGCGATGTAGTCCAAATGGGACTCTATTTTTCTTTACAGAGAAAGGTACTCTGTAGAGGTAGCCGCTCTTGCTTATTCCATCTCTAGTAGGGCGGCCATAGTCTCCACCCCGTTCCATAGATTCTGTAGACGAAGGTTCTCATTGGCGGCGTGTTGATTGTCGTCGTAGTTGGCAATCGGTACGGTGATGGTGCGGGTTTGCGCCGCACGTTCCATCGCTCCCAAAGGAACACTCCCGCCCATAGTGGGCAAAAGTATCACCGTACCGCGCGCACTCTCCACCGCTCGAATGACTTCACGTGCAATTGTTAAGTCCATGGGAGTGCGCACCGCGTTATAGCCTGCCTGGTCGCATACGACCATCGCAACCTTGGAATGACCTGTTAGGGTCTCGCGCGTGGGCTCACTCTCCACAACAAAATATCCGCTCGATCGAATATAGTCGACCACGCGCGCCTGCTGTTCACGCCAATCGATACCCACCACGAGTCGAAGGTCCAAGTCAGCGGTAGCAGTTGGCGGGATTACATTGGTGGCACGGGCCCCAGTCTGGCCAGAGGAGAGTCCGTTTATGTTCAAAGAGGGCTGGTTGATGAGGTCGAGCAAATGTTTTCCAGAGCCATCGATATGCCCGAGCCAAAATGAGCTCATCAGCATTTGATCGTTGACCGGTGCTCGGGCTAGCGCTTCGTTTTCAGTTTTCGTCAGCGGCGCAATTCCGTCGTAAAAATGCGGCACTAACACACGGCCGTTTTCATCTTTCATCCCAGCTAGCAATTGGGCCAACATCATCGCAGGATTCGGAGCCCAATTCCCATAATGACCACTGTGCAAGCCATGATGTGGACCGTAGATAGTGACCTCTAGGTGGGCATCACCTCGCGCTCCGAAGACAACGGTCTGGTTCCCGCTCTGATCGACCGGCCCATCGCATACCAGCCAGACGTCGCCGTGGACTAAATCCCGGTTGGCATCGAGGATCTGCTCCAAGTGCGGCGATCCAGCCTCTTCCTCACCCTCCCATACGAAGCGAACATTCGCCCGCAAAGGAATTTTGGCCGCTCGCAGTGCATCCAGTGCCGTCAGCTGGGCAAAGATGGCGGCCTTGTCATCCCCGGCCGACCTGGCATAGATGCGCGGCTCGCCATCAACTTCCCGAATCACCGGTGTGAAAGGAGAACCGCCGTCCCACTCTGACGGAGTAACTGGCTGGCCGTCGTAATGCGCATAGAAGACGATAGTGTGTTGCGCTCCTGGAACAGTAATTTGTCCGTAAACGACAGGCGGCGCTCCCGCGATCGATAGCAGACGAGATTCGAAACTTCGCTTTTTAAGCTCCGCAACAAGCAGGCCTGCGTTGCGCTGGAGATTCGCAGGATCAGCGGCGACATTTGGAATGGTGAGGAATTCGCTGAACTCTTGCGTCAATTTGGGCCGATGAGCAGTCGTGTATTGTTGAGCAGCTTCCGCAGGGGTTTGAGCAGCGAGAATAGATGGTAGGAACAGTAGGGCCGAACAGAGAACGTGAAGTCTCGAAATCATTGCCACACACTATACATCTCTTTACGACTCTTATGAATTGGGGCTGGCTCATCCCCTTCGATCCGTGACTCGTCTGCGAGCAACTTCGCCGCCGCAGATGTCGGCCGCATCAGATTCCGAGACCGCACGGTGCAACGGAGCAGGTGATCTTATAGGCGCAGGAAAAGTATGGTTAAAGAGAGGCGGGGAGAAGGGAACGGGGCACCCATTAGAGCGCTTGATTAACTACTAAACATGCGGATGAGTGCCCAAATTCGTGGGCGCGGGGCGCTGGCGCTGGACTTGGAGCTGAGTTCAGCAAACGATGCACTCTAGAAGCTGGCGTGCACGTGGAGCTGAATTCATGGCTCGACGCGGTGTGGGCTCCGATTGCCGTTCAACAGAAGTTGATGCGACACGCGGATATTCGGACAACGATGAACACCTACGGCGATGTGGTGACTGATGAAATGGTCCGCGCTGCCTCGAAAGTGGCCGGGTTGGCGCTTAACAGAGCGCAGGCAGAGCGCGAAGCCAGTTAAGTCCTTTGTTTTGGCGGAAGCGTGTGTGAGTCGAACACACCGGCGACATCGAAGATGCCGCCCGCCGGTTTTGAAGACCGGGACGATCACCGGACCGCATGCGCTTCCTCGACAAGTCGCCAAGAAGTTGTTCGTTTCAGTCCGTTGCGGAGGTATGTCTTGGCGGGCATGCCCAGTAACCGATCAATCCGCCACGAACTGTAACGATATTCAACCGAAGTCGAGAAACAAGTACAAGCAGAATCGTCACCTATGGGTTGAAGGAGCCGTTCCGGTCTTGCGAACCGCCTCTAAAGAAGCGGTGATGCACCATGCTTTGGGCAAGGAGCAGGAACAAAACTACCATGACAACTACAAACAAAAACTTTCCAATTTCTACAGAGAGAGGTGTTCGTCCGGCAGGTTCCTTCTTATCCATGATTGCAACCCCGGTTGTCTGCGAACGTAACACGAACTACTTCGGTTGCGCCACTACTCGCAGATAGGGTTTCAAAGTCTTAAAGCCGCCGGGATATTTCTGCTTGGCCTGCTCTTCTGACACTGACGTGGGAATGATCACATCATCACCTGGCTTCCAGTTCACTGGCGTGGCAACCGTATGTTTGGCGGAGAGTTGGATCGAATCCAGTACGCGTAGAACCTCGTCGAAATTCCGGCCGCTGCTCATGGGGTAGATCAGCATGAGTTTAATTTTTTTGTCTGGGCCAATCACGAATACGGTGCGCACGGTAGCATTGTCGGCCGCTGTGCGGCCTTCGCTGGAGGTTCCGGCCTCGGCGGGCAGCATGTCGTAGAGCTTCGCAATTTTAAGTTCCGTGTCGCCGATCATGGGATAGGTGACTTTGTGACCCTGGGTCTCTTCAATATCGGCAGCCCACTTGCCGTGACTGGTCACAGGATCGACACTCAACCCGATGATTTTTGTGTTGCGCTTGGCAAATTCAGGCTGCAGGCCGGCCATGTAGCCTAGTTCAGTCGTGCATACGGGAGTGAAATCCTTGGGGTGCGAAAACAGAATCGCCCAGCCGTCGCCGATCCATTCGTGAAAGTTGATCGTGCCTTGCGTGGTTTCGGCCGTAAAGTTGGGAGCCTCGGAATTGATGCGTAAAGACATGTTCTTTCCTCGTGTTGTTTCCTGAATTGATGGTCGTCGTGTGCAAACCCTATAATATTAGTAGGGAATAGACTATCGAGTTGTCATCGAGCCGTCAACCGGAATCAGACTTGTACCTGCGAGATATGTTACCGCATCAAATTGGAATCGCGCTTTAGTGCCCGAGAATACTCAGAGCGATAAAATTTCAAGTACTGCTGCTCATAGGAGAGTTTCCATGGTCCGATTGAACACGATCCGATTAAACATGGTGCAGGTCGATGTGTTCACCGATCGGGCTCTCACCGGCAACGCGCTGGCGGTTTTTCTGGATGGCAATGGCCTCAGCACCGAGCAGATGCAGGCTCTGGCGCGAGAAACCAATCTCGCGGAAACTACTTTCATTCTTCCCGGGGACGCCGCTGCCGAAAAGATTCGCGGAGTTCGTGTGCGCATCTTCACTGTGCAGGAAGAGTTGCCCTTCGCAGGACATCCTACGCTTGGCACCGCGTTCGTTCTGCGTGGCCAGACCGACGCTTCTGAAGTTCTCCTGGACCTTGACGTCGGCCCTGTACCCGTTCGCTTCACGCAAGAATCAGGGCAACCCGTTTTCGGAGAAATGACGCAGAAGAATCCGGAGTTCGGTGCGATCCACGATGTGAGCGACGTCGGGCGTCTCGTCGGCTTAAATATCTCTGATTTTGACGACTTCGCGCCGATCCAAACTGTATCTACCGGCGTTCCTTTCACCATCGCCATGCTGCGTTCGCTCAAGACACTCCAGAATCTTCGCCTCGACATCAACCGCGCTTCTGAATATCTCGCGCGCAGCGGCGGAAAATTCTTTTATTTTGTTTGCCGGGAGACTGTCGATCCTAAAGCCCAGCTTCACGCTCGCATGATTTTTTACAACGGAGATGATCCCGCGACCGGGTCCGCCGCTGGATGCTGCGCAGCCTGGATGGTCGCGCACGGCGTCACCGCCAGCGATGAGCAGGTTTTGATCGAGCAAGGGCTCGAAGTGCACCGCCCGAGCAACATTTTTGTGCGCGCGACTAAGGTCGATCATCACGGTGATAACCATGTTGCCAATGTGCGTGTCGGTGGAAATTGTGTAGAAGTTCTCCGCGGCGAAGTCACACTCACGATCGAATGAATCAAAACGCTGCGTCAGTCGCGGTTCTTAGACGAATGGCACGATCTTGCCAAGCACCAGAGTGCCATTGGCGAGCGCGCTACTTTACCGATTCCGAGATTCTGTTTAGCATTCACTTCGCTCCGGTTCTCAAAAAAGAAATCAGGTATCGAATTCAGAAAAAAATTGTGACGACAGTCTCCCGGTTAGATCAATGAAGCCCAAAAAAAAGATTCTCTGTGTGGACGATAACGAACAGGCACTCTCCATCCGCAAAATCCTGCTGGAAACGCGGGGCTACCGGGTGATTGCCTGCAACAATGGTGAACAGGCTCTCGATGCCTTCCGCCGCGGCGGTATTGATCTGGTGCTTACAGACCTGATCATGCCGGGTGTAGATGGTTCGCGGCTGATTGCAGAAATCAAAAACCTTTCTCCGCAAACTCCGGTTGTGCTGATTTCCGGCCGAGTCAAGATTTACGAACGTGAAACGCTCGCCGATCTGTTTCTGCCCAAGGGAATGTATGAGCCCGCGGAGCTGCTGGAACGTATTCGCCTGTTATTGGTGCGCAAACGCGGACCGAAGCGGCAGATTGAACTCCGCTCGCGCACTGACGTGCAACACGCAACCGTGGCGTGAGCCGGTGCGCAGCATTGAATCAAGCGCGCTTCATCCTGTGATATGGTTTTCTCTGGATGCAGGCCTTCATCGAAGCTAGGGAAGTGTGCAAAACTTATCGGGTGGGCAAGGTGGATGTGCCTGCCTTGCGCGGGATCTCTTTCAGTGTTCAAAAAGGTGAGTTCGTAACGGTTGTTGGCCCGTCGGGCAGTGGTAAGTCCACACTTTTTTATATGCTAGGTGGACTAACCCGCGCGGACTCGGGAAGTGTCACTATTGACGGCGTGAATTTTGCCACGCTCTCCGATGGGGAGCGCACGCGGTTGCGCAAGAGCAAGATCGGATTCGTCTTCCAGAAATTTAACCTGTTGCCTACACTTAGCGCGCGCTCGAATATAGAAATTGCCGTCGACATTGCTGGCTTGGGCAAGCCCGATCCGGCGTACTTCAAAAAAATCACCGAGATGCTCGGCATCGCGCAACGGCTCGACCATCGGCCGAATGAGCTTTCCGGTGGCGAGCAACAGAGAGTCGCACTGGCGCGTGCTCTCATCAACCGGCCAGCCATTGTGCTCGCAGACGAACCCACGGGCAATCTTGATTCGAAAAGTTCCGGGATCGTTCTCGACATGCTACGCCAGTCGAATAAAGATCTGGGACAAACCGTGCTCATGATCACACACAATCCCGAGGCGGCTGCGTATGGCGACCGCATCGTCCACATGCGCGACGGCCAGATCGTTTCACCGGATGAAGATCCGCAGTGGGCGCCGCATCTTCCAGCCGAACGTTCGCAATCCTCATAACGCACAAGTTTATATAGCAGTTTTATATGGCACATCGCGACGAATTCACGAAACCAATTCTTCCTGGCAAGGGAGCGACCGACTATGAACGCTATCTGCACACCGACGAGTTGCTTGCCCTGCAGAAGTCTCCAGAAGAACTGCTGCACAAAGACGAAATGACTTTTCTGGTTGTGCACCAGAGTTCAGAATTGTTGATGAAGGGAGCGGCGTTCGAACTCGACCGCGCCGTCGAGGCGTTAGAGCACGCCGATTACGGCAATTCGACACGCCTGATCCGGCGGGCGCTCTCATTGATCGAGCCTCCCATTGGCCTGCTCCACATCCTGGAGACCATTAGTCCCTACGACTATCACCTCATTCGAGCTGGCCTCGGGCACGGGAGCGGCCTCGACTCTCCAGGATTTCTTTCGCTGCTCCACATTGGCCCGCGCCTCGGCAAAGCCTTTAATGAGCAACTCGCTGCCGCCGGTGTGACTGCGGGTGACCTCTATCGCCGTCACGAAGAATTCTTCGGCCTGCACGATGTTGCCGAGAGGCTGCTCGACTTCGACGAGCGCATGCAGATTTTCCGCTTTCACCATCTCAAACTCGCCGAACGCGTTATCGGAGGCCGGGTCGTCGGGACTATGGGAACGCCCGTGGAAGTCCTGCAACAACGTATGGAAAGCTGGTTCTACAAAGATCTTTGGGACGTCCGCAACCAGATCACTGCCAGCCAGGCGCCAGCGGGAAAGCAGTATTAGGCGTAGGTTGAGATGGCTTGAAGATCTGTAGGCAGTCCTTGATCGTGTGCATATTGTTTGCCTTTTTCGCTCGCCCGGCGGGTGTAACATTCTTCAAATGATCTTCCCGCCGTTCGAGGTTGCAACTAAAATTGCGATCGCACTCGGCATTGGTTTGCTGGTTGGCTTGGAACGTCAGTGGTCGCAAAAAGACGTTGGCGTTCGAACGTTTTCAATTACCGCTCTTCTGGGTTGTCTCTCCGTTCTCATCTCCGTGCAACTGGCCGCAATCTGTCTGGTGGGCATACTTGTTTTGGTCGCGTTCATGAATGGCCGAAGTCTGCTCGTGGATCGCTCGCTGGAAATGACAACTTCGGTGGCTTTGATCGTTACATTTATTTTGGGCATGCTGGCCGGCCTCGGCCACTTTTTTACTCCCATCGCTTCCGCCATTTTGATGGTCATGTTGCTGGCGTGGAAAACGGAGTTGAAGCGTTTCGCGGGAGACTTGAAATTATCGGAAATCCGAGGCGCGGTGCTGCTCGGGCTGCTTGGATTCGTAATTTATCCGATTCTGCCTAACCGGTTCATCGACAGCTGGCATCTGCTGAACCCAAGACAATCGTGGCTGATTGTGATTATTGTTGCGGGGCTCGGCTTCGCTAACTATGTCTTATTGCGAATATTCAGCAGTCGTGGCTTGTATTACACAGCGGTTCTCGGCGGTTTGGTAAATAGTACGGCGACGGCTGCGGAATTGTCGCGAACGGTCTTAAGAGATGAATCAGAACCGGGCAGTGCGGAGGTGAACAACAAAGCGGTTGCTCTTATCCTCCTTACATCAGTCGCTATGTTCGTGCGCAATCTTGTGATTCTGGCTATCTTCGCGCCCGGGTCGGTGTCGGTTGCGATGTGGCCGCTGCTGGTCATGACGGCCGGAGCAGCGATATTTGCCTGGAGGGCGCGCGACCGCAGCACGGACCCGGTTAAGAGTTTGCACCTGGACTCACCCGTCTCTTTGCGGCATGTACTTACTCTGGGCGCGCTTTTCGTACTAATGGAGATAATCGGTACGATCGGCGCGCGGTACCTCGGCAGATTTGGTTTTCTGGCGTTGAGTCTGCTCGGTGGAACGGTTAGCAGCGCTAGTACCACGGCTGCGGCCGCGACCATGGCGATTCATGGCAAGCTGTCTCCGGATGTGGCTGGCGTGGCAACAGTATTTGCGTCGATTGCGAGCGCGCTGGTGAATCTGCCACTCGTCCAAAGGCAATCTCACAACAAGCGGTTGACCCGGACGTTGACCGTAATCTCGCTCTTGCTGGTTGCCGCTGGACTCATCGTACTGGCCGCCCGCGAGCGGTATCGCTGATCGCAGCTAGTCGGCAGTAGGCTTGTGCGCAGAAGTCGTTATCCGCTTTAGCAAAAACCAGAATTTGGCACTCAATACACAAGTGCTGTAAAATGAAACAGCGAGCGGGAGTAACTCAGCGGTAGAGTGCGACCTTGCCAAGGTCGAAGTCGCGGGTTCAATCCCCGTCTCCCGCTCCAGTTCTTGAAGCCCTGCGCCTGCGAGGGCTTTTCGTTTTAGGGTATCGTTAGTGGAAGTGTTCGGCGCGGTCGCCAAGTGGTAAGGCCGAGGTCTGCAAAACCTCTATCGTGAGTTCGATTCTCACCCGCGCCTCCAAAATTCTTGGCACACCATCCTCTCAAATAAAGAACGGTGGAGAAGAGTCGGGCACGGCTCCCGTCTCTCTCCACCGTCTCATTCCGTAATCGTTATTACAACATTACAGCCGTGCGCACACCGACTTGGTTTGCGTGTAGAGCGCGAGAACGTCTTTGCCCATCTCGCGTCCCCACCCGGACTGCTTGTAACCGCCGAAGGGCAGTGCCGCGTCGAAGATGTTGTAGCAGTTGATCCACACCGTTCCGGCGCGCAGAGAGGCCGCCAGTCGGTGTGCCTTTGAAATGTCCTTGGTCCAGATTCCTGCTGCTAGACCATAGATCGAGTCATTGGCGCGTGGCGTAAGTTCATCCGGATCGTCAAAAGGAATTGCCGCTACCACTGGGCCAAAAATTTCTTCCTGCACCACCCGCATGTTGTCTTTCGTATTCACCAGCACGGTGGGCTCGACAAAATATCCCTTGTCGCCGAGTTTCTTTCCTCCGGCCATTGCGGTCGCGCCTTCGGACAGGCCAATCTCGAGATAGTTGCATACCCGCTGCAATTGCTCTTCGGAAACGAGCGGTCCCATCGTCGTGTCCGGCTCCATGCCAGATCCAACCCGAATTTTTTTCGCTTTCGCGGCCACGCCTTCCACCACGCGATCAAAAACCGGACGCTCGACGTAGAGACGCGAACCGGCGCAGCAGCATTGTCCGTGATTGAAGAAAATGGCGCTCGCGGCGCCACCGATCGCCACATCCAGATCCGCATCCTTGAATACAACATTCGGGGATTTGCCACCGAGTTCGAGCGAAACTTTTTTCAGATTTCCGGTGGCCGCGTGGACAATCAGCTTGCCCACCTCCGTCGATCCAGTAAACGCAATTTTGTCGACCAGATCGTGCGCCGCCAGAGCTGCGCCAGCGGTCTCGCCATATCCAGGGACGATATTGACCACGCCGTCCGGGAATCCAGCTTCCATTATCAGTTCGCCCAAGCGCAGCGCGGAGAGTGGTGTCTGCTCGGCCGGTTTCAACACCACCGTGCATCCAGAGGCTAGCGCAGGCGCAAGCTTCCACGCCGCCATCAGCAAGGGGAAATTCCAGGGGATAATCTGGCCAACGACGCCAACCGGCTCGCGCAGCGTGTAGGCATGATAGTTCGCGCCGGGCGTGTATGGCACGGAGAGTGGAATTGTTGTGCCTTCTAGCTTGGTCGCCCATCCAGCCATGTAGCGGAACATATCAACGGCCAGCGGAACATCGGCGGCGCGCGCCACGGTGAGCGGCTTGCCATTATCAAGTGTTTCCAGGGTCGCGAATTCTTCGAGGTGTTCTTCCAACAGGTCGGCCAGTTTCCACACCCGTTTCCCGCGTTCAGAGGCCGTCAGACGCGACCAGGGGCCGCTGTCAAACGCTCGCCGGGCAGCTTGTACGGCAGCATCAATGTCCTGCCGATCGCCTTCTGCGACTTGCGCCAGAACTTCGCCGGTAGCTGGGTTGTAGGTTGGGAAAGTTTTGCCCGACGCGGCATTTACCCACTTGCCGTCGATCAGCATTTTGCGCGGCTTGCCAATGAAGTCGCTAACCCGCGAATCAATCTGTATCGGGGAAACTGCGATTCCCATACATCCTCCTTAAAACGATGTTGAGTGAGAGAAGTTCATTGAACTGAAAAGGCTAAAAAAATACTAGTCCTGCGGGACAGTGAAGGCAACCACCCCACACTACTTGATGTCCTTCATCGCTAGCAGCGATCCATAGTCGCGGCCCGAGGGTTCGACAGCTCGCGCTACCACTCCGGCGAACGCTTCGTGAAGTTCCGGAAACTTCGCCACCAGTGCCTTGATCAATGTCATATTTTCCTGGAATGTGCGCGCAGTATCCGATACATCGGGGTATTGGTACTTTACGACCACGTCGAGATCATTCCCCACAGCCAGCGGAAAGATTTCCGTCAGATGATAGACCTTACCATTGGCGGTTAGATCCACAGTACTTCCATTAGCCGGCAGATCGGCCGGTTGTGTGGACTGGACCTCCTCATAGAGTTTGTCGGTAAACAGCGTACTCATGAAGTCCACAGGAATCGAAAGAGCAATCGCCTCGCGGTAATACAACCAGGCATCCCGATTCTTCGATTTAGCTTTGAAATCGCGGGCACGCTGGATGAACCATGTCGCATCGTGCCCAGAGGCCTGCGAAGATCGTACATATAAACCACCCAGTTTCCACTCGGTGCCGGCTTGTTGCAGGATGAAAGTTAGAGTGCTGGCAGCTTGGCCGGAATTTACGTCGAGAATGGTGACGCCGTACTTGCCAGGCGGAAGATTTGGCAAGACAAATACGGCACTATTCTCCGTCTGACCCGTTTTCCCAAAAACGCCGCAGAGAAACTCGGCGCGAGCCAGGGGTTCCGGGCCATCGGCAATCAGCAAAAAGGACGGCCGAATCGTTGTCTTGGCGCCAGAAAATATCGCCTGATTTTCTTTGACCACGGCTTCGATTCCGCCAAAACTGGAGGCCACCGAAGCTATGGAATTCTGCTTCAGAGCCGCAGTGTCGCCGTGGGCCGCCATCTCGAAGTAGTGCTGCGCCGTGGTCTTCAGCGCCGCTTGTACATCGGCACTCATGTCCACCGAGGTTTGGCAGGTCTGAGCATTGGCAGACGCTTCGTATAAAAATGCTCCCATCAGCAGAAGCCGCAGCCAGCGCTGGCCCGGCAATTGATTCCAGCGCCCTTGATTCTGGACGGTGCGTTTCGAAGGAGTACTCAAGCAGGAAGCCTCCCGTGGCGTTTTCGCGTTCTCAGAGCCAACTACAGTCCTATGCCCACTTAGCCTATATCTCCATCGGTCTTTCGTCATCAAAACATTGGCCCAGACGCAAGAATATGGCGCTCCTGCGTTCTACAAGCGGTGGTAAAATTGCCAATGGGCTCAGTTAGCCGCTTGACGAAATGGGGCGACCTTGTGATGCCGCGTACATGCAGATGGATGGCCTTGGGGATCTTGCTGGTATCTCCCGTCCTTATTGCGCAGACTGCGGTCGCTCCGGCCGCTGACCTGCCAAAAGCCCAACCCGATGCTCAGATAAAAGCCCAGACAACAGCTCCGGCCAATGCTCCGACGCACGCGCACCCGCACCACAAATCCCATAAAGCTCAAAAACCACTGGTCCTTCCGCCGCTGCCGAGCGGCCCGCTGAGTCAGTTACCCATGGACCAGATTCCGCCCACTCCCGCAAAAGTCAGCTATCAGGGTGGTTTGCTAACCATCTCGGCTCAGAATTCTACATTAGGCGAAATCCTGCGCGATGTGCGCAAGCTTACCGGCGCTTCCATAGAAATTCCTCCGGGCTCGGGCGCAAACGAGCGAGTAATTGTGTCCCTCGGACCGGGTGCGCCCCGGGATGTTCTGGCCCGATTACTCAATGGCTCTTCGTTCGATTATGTGATGCTCGGTTCGAGCTCCGATCCCGCGGCAGTTTCGAGCGTTATGTTGATGGCAAAGCCTTCGTTGCCGGGAGAGACTCAGACGGCCGCGAACGTGTACCAGAACGATTCGGGTGGGACACCTGGCAACAACAACCTTGCCCGTCCACAGCCGTTCAACCCGCAGATCGTCGCATTGCGGCAGCCTGGACAGCCCGCGGCGGGACAAGCGGCGAATGCTGACGGTGACGATAAAGACGACGATTCCGATAATACCGACGATAATGCCGACGACCAGGCGCAACCCCAACAACCCGATGCGAATGCCACGAACGGCCAGGATCCGAATGGAAATCAGCCCAACGCTGGGCCGAAGACGCCGGAACAGATTCTGGAGATGCTACGCAAACCACAGCAGCCCGGCGCTATGCCGCCCAATGACACTCCAGTACAGCCGCCTCCGCAGTAGCCTAATGGGGCAGACATAAAGTTGAAACGGGACGCAGTGGCGCCGTATTGTGTGACATTTTGGGAGAGATTGCAGCAGAGCGATTAATCGCCGCTAGCTTGGCTTTGATTGGGTACTAACACTCGCAGGAAATTAGATGGTCGAGAAGGGTTAAAAGCAACCAATACTGCGTGGATCACGCAATAGGCGCCGAAAACACCGAGCATCACGCTTAAGATTGCGGTACTGCTAACCAGGAAAACTATAAAAAGTGCGTTCACGTTGACGGCCCTTGCTGGCAACCACCAATGAATCGTGCGGCTGCAAATATTTAACTCTATCCGCATTTGACCCCCGCCGCTGTTAACAACTAAGATACGGGAATCGGACTGCGTATCTCCACTCTCCAACATTTCTTAGGACCCGTCCACGTTACGGAAGTCCATTAAGTATTGCGTAAATGGCCATCACCAGGATTTCGGTGCGCGGCGCGCGCCAACACAACCTGAAGAATATTGACGTCGAGATTCCTCGTAATACCTTGACGGTCATTACCGGTCTGAGCGGATCCGGCAAATCCTCGCTCGCTTTCGACACAATTTATGCCGAAGGGCAGCGAAGATACGTCGAAACGCTTTCCGCCTATGCCCGCCAATTTCTCGACCAGATGGAGCGCCCAGACGTCGATTCCATCGACGGCCTCAGTCCATCGATTTCCATCGAGCAGAAAACCACCAGCCGCAGCCCGCGATCTACGGTTGGGACTATCACCGAGATTTACGATTACCTGCGCCTGCTCTACTCGTCGATTGGGGTGCCACATTGCCCAAATTGTGGCAAGCCTATCACGCGGCAATCTGCCGAGCAGATCGTGCAGCGCGTCATGGCGCTAACGCCTGATGACCGAGTCATGATCATGGCCCCGATCGTTCGCGGCCGCAAAGGCGAATTCAAAAAAGAAATGGAGAAGCTCATTCAGCACGGCTTTTCCCGCGCCCGCGTCGATGGTGAACTGGTCAATCTTGAGGACGATCTGGCACTCGACAAGCGCAAGAATCACACCATAGAAGTCGTCATCGATCGCCTGTTGGTGAAGCCCGGAATCGAAACCCGCCTCGAACAATCGGTCGCGCTGGCCATGAAACTGGGCGGCGGTCTCGTGCTGATCGCTGTCGTCAATGGAGACGAAACCCTCTATTCCTCGCGCCTCGCGTGCCCCGATTGCGGCATCAGTGTTCCCCAACTTGAGCCGCGTTCGTTTTCGTTCAACAGTTCCTATGGAGCTTGCCCCGAGTGCCATGGTCTCGGAAGCCGCTACGATCTTGATGCGGCCAAAGTCATCGTCGACTGGTCGAAGCCGATACTAGACGGAGGTCTTGGCCCCGGATCAGCGTCGCAGAACTTAGTGCGCAGCATACAGTTGCTTGTCCAAGCCTACGGATTCAACCTGGCGACGCCATTCGAAAAATTTCCCGACAAGATTCAAAACCTGCTGCTCAACGGCGAACCGCAGCGCGGGGGCAAGACAGGTTTTCTCGGAATTCTCGGCCACCTCAAGCAGAATCTCGAATCCTCCACGTCTGATACCTACCGCGAATATCTGCTCGATTTCATGTCGGCCACCGAATGTTCGGTATGCCATGGCAAACGCCTCCGTCCGGAAAGTCTGGCCGTCAAAGTAAACGGCATGTCCATTGCCGATTTCACGAGCCTTCCTATCGCGCGCGCGCTCGATGCGGCGCGCAAAATAAAATTGACGGGCAGGGAACTGACCATCGCCGGACGCATTGCGCACGAGATCACAGAACGCCTGCAATTCCTGCACGACGTAGGGCTAGGCTATCTGTCGCTCGGCCGCTCAGCCGCAACACTTTCCGGTGGGGAAGGCCAGCGCATCCGCCTAGCCACGCAGATCGGATCGAAGCTCCGCGGCGTCCTCTACGTGCTAGACGAGCCTTCCATCGGTTTGCACCACCGTGACAACGGCCGTCTTCTAGCCGCGCTGGAAAATTTGCGCGATCTCGGCAATACGGTTCTGGTGGTCGAGCATGATGAGGAAACCATTCGCCGTGCCGACTACGTCATCGATCTAGGCCCCGGCGCTGGCCGTCATGGAGGTGAACTCGTCGCAAGTGGGACACCTGCTGAAATTATGGCTTCGACTGCGTCCCTCACCGGCGCCTATATCGCTGGACGCCAGCAGATTGCGATGCTGCCGCAGCGGCGCAGCCCGAATGGCAAGGCCGTGACTGTATTCGGTGCGCGTGAGAACAATCTAAAGAATTTCGACGTAGTTTTTCCCCTCGGAGTAATGACAGTCGTGACCGGCGTTTCCGGCTCCGGCAAGTCAACCCTCGTCAATGACATTCTGTACCGTGCTCTCGCCAAGCAGCTCTATCGTTCCCGCGAAGAAGCGGGCAGCCACAAAGCCATCACCGGAGCCGAGCTCATCGATAAAGTCATTCGTATCGATCAGTCGCCCATCGGTCGAACGCCGCGCTCCAATCCCGCAACCTATACCGGCATCTTCGCTGCGGTTCGTGATCTCTACGCTATGCTGCCCGAATCCCGCGAGCGCGGATACAAACCCGGACGCTTCTCTTTCAACGTGGCTGGCGGACGCTGCGAAGCTTGCCAGGGCGAAGGCCAGCGCCGCATCGAAATGAACTTTCTGCCCGACGTTTACGTGCAGTGCGAAGTCTGTGGCGGACGCCGTTACAACCACGAGACACTGTCGGTTCACTACAACGGCCATTCCATCGCCGACCTGCTCGAAATGCCGGTATCGGATGTTCTCCAGATTCTCGAAAACATCCCGCAAGTCAAACAAAAGCTGCAAACGCTGGTCGATGTTGGCCTGGGATACATCCACCTCGGTCAATCTGCCGTCACTCTCTCCGGCGGAGAGGCGCAACGTATTAAGCTGGCCCGCGAACTCAGCAAGCGCCAAACCGGCAAGACTCTTTATCTGCTGGATGAGCCGACGACCGGACTGCATTTCGACGATGTGCGTAAATTGCTCGATGTTCTGCACCGTCTAACCGATCTCGGAAACACGGTCATCATCATCGAGCACAATCTCGACGTAATTCGCAACGCGGATTGGATCCTCGATCTCGGTCCTGAAGGTGGAGAAGAAGGCGGCCGCATCGTGGCTCAAGGCACGCCCGAACAGGTCGCGCGAGTGAAGAAGTCTTACACCGGCCAAGCGCTGACCGCGTATTTCAATGGTTCGTCGAAGCACAGCTCATCGAAGAATGGTTCAGCAAGAAATGAGCCAGCAAGAAATAGCTCGGCAACCGTGCTTGCGCCCACCGGCACAGGAGAACGGGCGTGAACCTTTCGTCTGACGATCCTGAAAGTTCAGCACGAACTCCGGAGTCAGCGGATCCGTTAGTGGAGCGACGGGCGTCCTCGCCCGACCTGGCAGAGCAAGTCTCGGCAGACATCTCAGGTCGTAGCGACTCTAGATTACGCGCAGCCGTCGATCGCCTCGCCGATAGCCAGTCGACGGAACTCATCACCCTCGTGCCGCCCGATCCCACGCCAACTGATCTGAAGTGGACTGATTCGGCCTCGAACGCTCCAACTTCGAATCATTCGCCGTCTAATGACCCAGCATGGAATGGCTGGGATGTTCTCCGCCTCATATTCCTAGCCATCGTTGCTCTCTTCGTCGGCGTATTTGTCGTGCTGCTGGTCGCTCGCGTGACCATGTACCCGCACACGCATCTCGGCGAGATCGCTCGCGTTCCGCTAGTCGTCGTCGCCGGACAATGCTTGGCCTACCTTCTTATTCTGGCCTACATGTATATTCTGGTTACGCGCGAGCGCAGACGTCCAGATTTTCTCGCCGCCATCCACTGGAATTGGCCTTCGAACATTGCCGTCTACGTTGTGGCAGGTTTCGTGCTTTCAGTAGCGTTGCAGGGATTGGCCCATTTCCTGCCCATCCCAAAAGAGCTGCCAATCGATAGCTTTTTCCAAACGTCTGCCGAAGCCTGGGCGCTCAGTGTTCTCAGTGTTACCCTCGCGCCCCTTATGGAAGAACTTTTTTTCCGCGGTTTTCTTTATCCCGTGCTCGCGCGCGGCATAGGCGTTCCGATTTCCGTCTTCCTGACCGCGTTAGCTTTCGCCCTGCTCCATGGCGCGCAACTAGGGTTTGCCTGGGGGCCAGTGCTGGTCATCTTCTTCGTAGGTCTGGCGCTGACTATAGTGCGAGCCAAAACAGATTCCGTGGCCGCTGGAGTACTCATCCATATGGCTTATAACGGAACTATTACCGTAGCCATGTTCTTCGCTACCGATGGATTCCGGCATCTGGAGAAACTCAGCGGCCAGTAGCCGGTTCGCAGTTCAATCCGGGTTGCCTCACGAGCGACTGGCTACCGGCAACTGGCAACTGCTGTTAAATTAGAAATTCATGTCCACCGCACGACAAGAGCTCTTAAAACTGCTGGCCCACAAGTCATTTCGCTTGGGAGAATTCAAGCTCTCCTCCGGTGGCACTAGCGACTATTACATCGACTGCCGTACCACTACGCTCGATGCTCGAGGAGCACAGCTCGTCGGCCAGGTTTTCCTCGACGAAATCCGCGAACAAGGCTGGAAGGCAGACGCCATCGGCGGACTCACCATGGGAGCTGATCCCATAGTCGTCGCCGTCGCTGTGACCAGCGGCACTCTGAACGGATTCCTCGTGCGTAAAGCTGAGAAACAACATGGCACCGGCCAGCGTATCGAAGGCTTCCACGAAAAAGGCGCGAGGGTTGTGATCGTAGATGACGTATGCACCACCGGCTCGTCTACGGTGCAAGCTATCGAAACCGCCCGCGAGTACGGCTTCGAAGTAGTAGGAGCGATGTGTCTGGTCGAGCGCCAAGATGCAAACGGCCGTCCGAAAGTAGAAAAAGCAGCCGCACCGGCTACGTTCATCTCGATCTTTACCGCGAACGATGTGAGGAAAGAGCACCTAGCTGTAGCGCGCAACTGACACGGCTGGTTGACATCGCGCGCTATAATGAACACTGAACTGACAGTCCGGAATAGCTTTGGAAAGAATTGAAGCAGAGATATAACCTGCTTGTTATCAATACTTTGACTCTATCTACCATCTGCTCAATACTTTGAAGGGAAACGCTCCCGAAAGTCCTGATTCTAATGGACCGAGGGGGAGGGGGGTACCCCTCCGCACGCAACTAGCACCAACGAACGACCCTATGATCCAGACCCTGGAATGGACCCCCAACGGCGTAGTCTTCATCGATCAGACGAAGCTGCCCACCGAAGAAGTTTACGTAACCTGTACCACCCACCAGCAGGTCGCCGACGTGATCCGCAACATGGTAGTCCGTGGAGCGCCTGCCATTGGCGTCGCCGCCGCCATGGGCATTGCACTCGGTGTCAAAAATTCTAAAGCTGAGAACGCTGCCGATCTCAAGAAAGATTTTGATCAGATCTGCGAAGCCATCCGTCAGACGCGCCCCACCGCTGTAAATTTGTTTTGGGCTATTCGCCGGATGAAGGAAAAATTCGAATCCCTCAGCTCACGCTCCATAGCCCAAATCCAGCAAGGGCTAATCGAAGAATCCCAGCGAATGCATGCCGAAGATATCGCCGCTAACCAGGCCATGGGACGTCACGGAGCCACGCTGATGCCCTCAAGTGGAGGAGTCCTCACCCACTGCAACGCCGGAGCTCTCGCCACCGCTGGATACGGCACCGCGCTGGGAGTAATCCGCGCCGCCGTGGAAGCAGGCAAGAAGATTCACGTGTATGCCGATGAAACGCGTCCCTTTTTGCAAGGTTCGCGCCTTACCGCATGGGAGTTGATGAAAGACGGTATTCCCACTACCGTCATCTCCGACAACATGGCCGGAGTCATGATGCAGCAAGGCAAAATCGGAGCCATAGTCGTGGGTGCCGACCGCATCGCCGCCAATGGAGACGTAGCCAACAAAGTCGGCACCTACACCGTGGCCATCCTTGCCAAGGAGCACGGCATTCCGTTCTACGTGGCCGCGCCGATTTCAACCGTCGATCTGGAAACGCCGGACGGCAGCAAGATTCCCATAGAACAGCGCAACAAAAAAGAAGTAACGCACATAGCCGGTAAGCAAATGGTTCCCAACGGAGTCGAGATCGAGAACCCGGCCTTTGACGTTACCCCCGCAAAATACGTGACGGCCATAATCACCGAGCACGGCATAGCCCGCGCTCCGTATAAGGAGTCACTGGGCGAGCTGGCGCACAAAACTTATCGGTAGAGATGCGGCTTGTCGCGTCTCCACTGGCAGGACCAAATCCCAGGCGCTAATCCAGATTTTCTGATGCTGCCAATCGCACAATCGCAGGTCACCTTCCAGAGCGGAGGCAAGCCTATCCGTCTCGATGCCTACCTACCCGAGATGCCCAGCCCAACTCCCGCCGTAATCGCGCTCTACGGCGCGGGTGGCAATGTCTCCGGCATGGAGCGCTACGCCAGCACGCTAGCCGCTCAAGGTTTCGCTGTTTACCTGCTGCATTATTTCGACCGCACTGGTACCGAATCGGCAGACAAGGCGACAATCCTCCGCAATTTTCCGCTCTGGATGAAAACGCTCTGGGATGCAACGAGCTTCGTAGAAACGCAGCCTCAAGTCGATCGCGAGCGCATCGCGCTGCTGGGCTTTTCGCTCGGAGCTTATCTCTCGCTTGCTATCTCTGCCATCGATCCACGTGTGAAAGTCGTGGTCGAGTTCTTCGGAGGCATGCCCAAAGAGATGAAGCTCTTCATGCGGCGTCTCTGCCCCGTGCTGATCCTGCACGGCGAAGCCGACTCGACTGTCCCCGTTGAAGAAGCCTACCAGTTGCAGAAGTTATTGGAGAAGAAGGGAATTCCCCACGAAATCAAAATCTACCCCGGAGCTGGGCACGGATTTGAGGCTGAGACCTGGCAAGATGCGGGCCCAAGAAGCCTGCAATTCCTTCAGAAATATCTAACCGCGCTGAAATCCTGACCGGTTCACGCCGGGACACGGCACGATCCGCCTCCCACCCGGGCGCAACTGCCACCCGCCAATTTCTGCGAACTTTTTCGCTCCGTCTGCGTATGATAATTGAGGGAGGTATCTGCCATGATTGCGTTCCTGCTGTGGTGTTTTCTGTTCGTGCTGTGCTGGCCCGTGGCCTTGCTGGCGCTGATACTTTATCCCATCGTATGGTTGCTCTTGCTGCCCTTCCGCGTGGTAGGCATCGCCGTCCACGGAGTGCTTGCCTTGGTCTGGGCCGCAGTGATGCTGCCCGCGCGCCTGCTTACTGCGCCATTTAGACTTTCGCGAGTCTGATCGCGGGACGGGATTCCGTACTTTAAGATTAGCCGCTCCCTGCGGCACCGGCAGCAGCGATCGCGCCGTCCGGCATCTCCGCCACGACAACTCGGTCCCTACCCTCTCTTTTCGCTTTGTAGAGTGCCCCATCGGCGGTCGCGATCAACTCCGTGACCGACAGGCCGTGTGCAGGGAAGGCTGCGACGCCGATCGAGATTGAAATAACTCCGACCGACCTGCCCTGGTGCGTTACATTGAGTTCTTTCACCCCGCTTCGCAGCCGTTCAGCCCGGGATGCTGCGCCCTGGCAATTCGCACCTGGCAAAATCAGGACAAACTCTTCTCCTCCAAACCTGCATGGGATGTCTTCCGCCCGCAGATTCTTCGACAAGAATGCGCCCAGCTCACGCAGCACCTTGTCGCCAGCCTCGTGCCCGAAAGTATCGTTAAAAGTTTTGAAGTGGTCTAAGTCGAACATTACAACCGCCACGTTTTGATCCCCTCTCGCAGCGCGTTTGATCTCGCGTTCGAGACTCTCCTCCAAATAGCGGCGGTTGAACAGTCCGGTAAGTACATCCCGGGTCGACTGCTGCCTCAAAGCTTCCTGCAAGCGCAAGTTCGAAATCGAAAGCCCAACTTGTTCGGCAAACGAGCCAGTGATCAAGAGCTCGGATTCAAAGGGTTCCTTCGTGCTCGCCATCGACTGAAGATGCAGAATGCCAGCCGCTCCGCCCTGAGCCATGATGGGGATGCACAAGTATGAGTTTTTTGTGCCACTGGCATGACCGCATCGAGCCGTCTGGTCATCTGCCTCAACAAAATGTCTTTGCCCGGTTCGGAGAGCCCAACACGAGTCCACATCAAAGCTCGGCGCATTCGGGAGTTCGCAGTTCGCCCAGGTGCCTGCGACTTCGAGCAGGCTGTGGGAGGCGTTCAACAGAATCAAAGAACCACGGAACTCGGGAAAAATCTTTGGCGCAAGGCCCACAACGATCGAGATGGCCTCGCCCATATTGCATGAGCTTTGCAGCAATTTCCCCATTTTTGCTAAGAGAACTCCCCGGGCAGAGCGCTTCGTCAATTCTGCGACCATAATCATGTTCTGGTGGTTGAGTTCGTCCTGCGCTTGCTCCCGTTCCAGCATTTCGCGATGTAACTGCGCGTTGGCCGCCACCACTTCGCCAGTTCTTTCTCTGATTTGATCTTCAAGTGTTTCTTGATTGTGCTTCTGATCCTCAATATCCGTGGCTGTTCCGAACCACTTCACCACGCTTCCTTTCGAGTCTCTAATTGGGACTGCCCGGACCAGGTGCCAGCGATAAGAGCCGTCGACACCTCGCCGCATCCGGTACTCGATTTCAAAAGTTTCCCCGGTCTGAACCGACTGCTCCCACTTCTGCACGCACAACGCTAGGTCTTCCGGATGAAGGGTCGATCCCCAATTTCGAAGGTTGGCCGGGGTTGGATCCAAGCCGGTGTACTCGTACCACCGATTGTTCATATAGTCTGTTTCGCCGCTTGGGAGTGCCGTCCAGATCATCTGCGGAATTGCCTCCGCCAGCATGCGAAAATGTGCTTCACTCTCACGAGACACATTCAGCGTTTCTTTCTGGGCATCAAGCAAACGATCGAGAAATGCGGTAGCGATTGTCAGAATCAGTACCAAGACGCTGGTGATGCCGATGGCGGCGATGCCCAGACGCGAGATAGTCACGGCATAGGAGAGATCCGGGATTTGATCAGATGGATAAAATCTGGCGGCGGCCATACTCGTGTAGTGCATCAGGGGAATCGCGCTTCCCATTACGAGCGCGCTGACTATCTTTCGCCGGCTGGTGTGCTTCTCGTTTCGAATGTCGAACGCGAGCTTCAGCGCAACGAAAGAAATCACGACTGCCAACACAACGGATATGGTGACAATTTTAGGGTTATAACCGATCCGTGCTGGCACTCGCATGGCCGCCATCCCGATGTAGTGCATGGCAGCGATCCCACTCCCCATGGCCACACTGCCAACGATTTCCTGCCAGACTCCCATGGTTTTTCGGCTGACAATGAAGAGCGCTATGGCCGAGGCCAGGATCGCTGCCAGCAGTGATAACCCAACGATCGGGAGGTCATACCAGACTGGCATCTGCATGGTGAAGGCGAGCATGCCGATATAGTGCATGGCCCATATGCCCATACCCATGGCCGCAGCGCCGCCTACCAACCAGAACCACCGCGTCCAACGTCGCGTTGCCGTTACGCGGCCTGCCAGGTCCAGAGCCGCATAAGATGCGCCCATCGCAAGGAGTACCGACAAGGTGACCAAACGGTAGTCGTAGGTGCCAGTTATTCCGATGGTTTCCGGAGAACCCATCTATGTAGATTCGTCATTTAGGGATTTTGTCTGCGATTACGGAAGTATCAGTGTATTTGGAATCGGATCGACTGATGAGCACAGTGTTTACATAGTCTTCAGCTTCGGATTGATCCGCAACTCTGCTTCGGTCGCTTTCTGGACATCCTCCACCGTCAAGCCGGGCGCAATCTCTTCTAGCAACAAGCCCTCCGCCGTGACTCGTATGTAGGCCATCTCAGTGACGATCGTATCGACGACCTTCACGCCGGTAAGCGGTAGCGTGCATTTCTTCAAAATTTTCGGCTGCCCGTCTTTGGTTGCATGCTCCATGGCGATAATCACGCGTCGCGCACCCGCAACCAGATCCATAGCGCCCCCCATGCCTTTGACCATTTTCCCAGGGATCATCCAATTCGCCAGATTGCCAAGTTCGTCGACCTCCATTGCGCCCAGCACGCTGAGGTCAACATGTCCGCCGCGAATCATCGCAAAAGAATCGGCGCTCGAAAAGTACGCGGTGCCCGCCATCTCGCTGACCGTTTCCTTTCCCGCATTGATCAAATCAGCATCTTCGGAGCCTTCGAGCGGATACGGACCAATGCCGAGCATCCCATTCTCGGATTGCAGAATCACGTCCATGCCCGGCGGAACATAGTTGGCAATCAGCGTCGGCAAGCCAATGCCGAGATTGACGTAAAATCCGTCGCGCAATTCGCGGGCGATGCGCTTCACGATAAGTTCGCGTTTATCGAGATTTTTGGAGGGTTTTGCGTCTGTAGGCATATTGCTAACGACTCACTGCGGATTTTGTCACGGTTCGTTTCTCAATTCGCTTTTCAAAAAGCTGTCCCTGAAAAATTCGTTTCACGAACACGCTAGGCGTATGAACCATATCAGGATCTAACTCGCCCGGTTCGACCAGGTGTTCGACTTCGGCGATGGTGATCTTGGCAGCGGTCGCCATCATGGGATTAAAATTACGCGCCGTTTTGCGATAGACAAGGTTCCCCCAGCGATCGCCCTTCCAGGCCTTAACGAAGGCAAAGTCGGCATTCAAAGGACGCTCCATAATGTAAGTGCGGCCGTCGAACTCGCGCGCTTCTTTGCCCTCGGCGACCACCGTTCCTACGCCCGTGGGTGTGAAGAACGCAGGAATTCCAGCACCCCCGGCGCGAATTCGTTCGGCAAACGTTCCTTGTGGAACGAGGTCAAGCTGCACCGTGCCATTCAGCACCATCTGCTCCAGCAACTTATTTTCACCGACGTAGGTTCCGATGTGCCGTCGGATCTGCCCGTTCGCAAGAAGCAGTCCGACTCCTAGCCCATCGACGCCTGCGTTATTGCTGATGGTAGTGAGGTTCTTGACGCCCTTGTGGGCGAGGGCGCGGATCAGGTTCTCAGGCATACCGCACAAGCCAAAGCCGCCCACCATGATCGTGGCTCCGTCAAATACGTCCTGGATCGCCTCTTCTGCGCTCGCGACAACTTTGTGCATAGCAGAAGAATTCTATAGGAATTTCATCCCACTGGAGATACTCAAATCTAAATCCACCACGGAGGCGCAGAGGCACGGAGAAAAACAAGAAATGATATCCTCTGTGTCTCTGTGCCTCCGTGGTGGATGTTTTATCGCTGCGGTCGCGATGCTTTCGGCGGAAGCGATGGTTTGTTCTTGCGCAGTTGGTGGGCCTGCTCAAATTCCGCCGCCAGCTCTCGCGAATCCAAATTCTCTCGGATATGTGCCAGTCGCTGCTCCAGCTTCTGCAACGCGTCACTGATGTTCTTGCGATTGGTGATGGCAACATCGCGCCACATCGAATATGGACTGCCAGAAATGCGGGTCATCTCGCGCAACGCTCTCCCGCCAATATCCAGCACGGGAGCGTCAGGTCCGAATTCATCGACCAGCGCAGCGGCCAGAGCGGTGGAGACCATCTGCGGCAAATGGCTGATCCACGCGCAGAAACGATCATGATCGGCAGGGTCGATGACGGCTATTTTGGCGCCCATCTTTTCCGCGCATTGGATAAATTCTCCGCACAGTCCGGCGTGAACGTTCTGACCGGGAAGCGGCGTGAACAGCCAAGCTGCACCCTCGAAAAGATCGGCATCGGCAAACTCTACACCAGCGTGCTCTTTGCCCGCCATAGGATGGCCGGCGAGGAATTTTTGCCCTGCGTTTCGTCCGAAAGATTTCGTCGCCCGCTGGACAATTTCCGCTTTCGTGCTGCCGACGTCAGTCACGAGTATTTTGGGAGGCAGGCTCGGACCGAGTCTTCCGATGAGATCGAGAATTGGAATGACGGGTGTTGCCAGCACCACCAAATCGCTGCCGCGTACGGCGTCGGCGGCATTGCCGCTTCCAGCGTCGATGGCACCGCAATCCTGTGCCCGCTCCAACACCGGAGCGCGATCGCACCCGATAATTCGCCCAGCAAGACGTCGCTTCTTGAGCGCAAGGCCCAGTGAGCCACCGACCAAGCCGGTTCCGATGATGGTGACTTGTTTGAAAGGCATTTGTAATTGGTAATTTGTGAACTGGCCTTTCAACGACTATAGCCAATCTCAAATACAAATTATGTTTACGCGATCTCGCGTCCCACGGCAGTCGCGATCAAGCGAAGTTCGCTCATCAGCTTGGCAAACTGTTCTGGATAAAGCGACTGCGCGCCGTCGGAGAGAGCTTTATCGGGGTCGTGATGAACCTCGATAAGCATAGCGTCGGCGCCAGCAGCGACCGATGCGCGTGCCATCGGAGCCACTTTGTCGCGTCGTCCAGTGCCGTGTGAAGGATCAGCAGTCATGGGCAGGTGCGAGAGTTTATGGATGATCGGGATCGCGGAAATGTCCATGGTGTTGCGTGTGTAAGTTTCGAAAGTGCGAATGCCGCGTTCGCAAAGGATCAGTTCATAGTTGCCGCCCGCAAGCACGTATTCGGCGGAGCAGAGTAGTTCTTCGAAAGTGGCGGCGATACCGCGCTTGAGCAGCACTGGTTTTCGCACTTTCCCCAACTCGCGCAGTAAATTGAAGTTCTGCATGTTGCGCGCGCCTACCTGAAAGATATCGATATAAGGCAGCATCAGCTCAATCTGGGAGATCTCCATCACTTCGCTGATCACAAGCAACTTGAAACGATCACCCGCCTGGCGCATCAATTTCAAACCCTCAACGCCAAGTCCTTGAAATGAATAAGGAGACGATCGTGGCTTAAAAGCGCCACCTCTCAGAACGCGTGCTCCAGCTTTAGCGATTTGTTCGGCGACGGCGAACAATTGATCGCGCGACTCGACCGAGCAAGGCCCGGCCATGACGACGATTTTCTTACCGCCAATTTCAATCCCGTTGGCAAACTTGACCACCGTGCCTTCAGGACGAAAGCTTCGGCCCGCCAACTTATAGGGTGAAGTGATGCGGTGAACTTCCTGTACTCCGGGCAGAATTTCAACAACGCGCGTGTCAAAATCGTGAGGGACGCCGACTCCGCCGAGAACCGTCTGACGGGCTCCAGTCGAGCGGTGGATTTCGAATCCTAGACGAACCAGTCGATCGATTACATGCTGAATCTGATCTTCACTGGCCGAATCCTGCATTGCAACAATCATGAGTGTCTCGTTCGCCTTTGGTCGCTGGACGCTAAGAAATAAAACTAACGCTTGCGCCGTTCGTGGGCTGGCCCTCGTATCTTGAGTTTCAAATCGTTCTCTGGCTTTGCATCCGTAGTCGCGCTAACGACCGTCTTCTCAGCCTCGGAAGCGATTTCTGGAACGATTTCGTGCTTCTGAATGCTGCGCATTACATCCATGATTCGCTCGTAAATCTGCGCCAAATCGCGTTCCGAAAGCGGCCCGGCGCTGCTGCGTTGGACATTCTCAATGACGGCTCGCTCGCGGTCAGGCTCATACACGGGCAAGCTGGTATTGCGTTTCAAACGCCCAATTTCGACAGCTGCAGCCGCGCGTTCGTTGAGCAGCGCCGCCAGTTTGCGGTCCAGTTCATCGATTTTCTTGCGCCAATCGGAAATGTCCATAGAGCTTTCGGTCATCAGCTATCAGCCGTCAGTTTAACTATTATGCAGGAAATTGAAGGGGCAGACCCGCGAATTCGATTTCGCCAGATTCATCACCGGACACGCCGTGCTGATGGCTGACGGCTGACGGCTGAAAGCTGCCTTACAAATTCTGCCACAGTCGCGGCTTCTCGTCCGGGATTTTGTTCAATCGCGTGGACGATAGCGCTCCCGACCACCGCGCCTTCCGCAAATTTGCCGACCTCACCGAACTGCTCGGAAGTCGAAATCCCGAACCCGACTGCTATAGGAAGTTTTGTAAAACGGCGGATGCGCTTAACCAAAGTCTTGGCATCTCCGGTCATTTGCTGCCGAGCGCCGGTGACGCCCGTCCGCGAAATCGCATAAATAAATCCAGTTGAAACCTCCGCAATCAGCTTCAATCGCTGATCGGTTGACGTGGGCGCAGCCAGAAAAATGGTTGCGAGATCGTTCTTGCGAGCCTCATGCAGATACTCGGCAGATTCTTCGACGGGCAGATCGGTAATCAGCGTTCCGTCAACCCCGGCGAGACGTGCTACCTGACAGAACTTTGCGAGACCCATGCGCAAAATCGGATTCAAGTAGGAGAAGATCACAAGACCGACGGACTGCGAATGCTCGCGGATTTCAGAGGCCAGTGTAAGCACGTGTTGGAGCGAAGTTCCGTGCTTGAGCGCTCGCTCGCTGGCGCGCTGAATGACGGGGCCATCCGCAAGTGGATCGCTGAAAGGGACACCGAGTTCAATCACGCTCGCACCAGCGTCGATGGCGGCGAGGATGACCTCGCGGGTTGTTTCGAGTTCGGGGTCACCGCAGGTCACATAGGCGATCAGCGAAGGCTTATTTTCGAAATGAAAGGGCATGGTTGAATGTCGGCTGGGAATCAATCCAGCTTCAGATTCTCCCGCAAAATTCCGACATCCTTATCCCCACGCCCCGAGATATTGACGATCACCACGTCCGACTTCTTCATCTTCGGAGCGCGCTTAATAACTTCCGCAACGGCGTGGGCCGATTCCAATGCAGGGATAATGCCTTCCGTCCGCGCCAACACCATGGTCGCCTCAAGTGCCTCGGCGTCGGAGGCAGGAACATACTCGGCGCGACCAGAATCTTTCAGCATGGCGTGTTCAGGACCGATCGACGGATAGTCGAGACCAGCCGAAACCGAGTGGGTAAGCGCAATCTGCCCGGCAGCATCCTGCAGCACGTAAGAATAAGTTCCCTGCAAAACGCCTGGAAACCCGCCACAGAAGCGAGCAGCGTGCTCGCCCAGAGCTTCGCCTCGGCCGCCAGCTTCGACGCCGATGAGCTCAACTTTCTCGTCTTTCAAAAAGTCGTAGAAGATACCGATAGAGTTTGATCCGCCACCGACGCAGGCGATGATGGCATTCGGAAGTTTACCCTCAGCTTTGCGGATCTGAGCGCGGGCTTCGCGTCCGATGACGCGGTGAAAATCGCGCACCATGGTCGGATACGGATGCGCTCCGAGGACGCTGCCGAGCAGGTAATGCGTGGTGCGCACATTGGTGACCCAATCGCGCATGGCTTCGTTGATGGCATCTTTGAGGGTGCGCGAACCGGAATCGACACCGCGAACTTCCGCGCCCAGCAACCTCATGCGGAAGACATTCAGTTCCTGCCGTCGCATGTCCTCGGTGCCCATGTAGACCACGCACTCGAAGCCGAGTAGCGCACACGCAGTGGCCGTAGCAACGCCATGCTGACCAGCACCAGTTTCCGCGATGACGCGATGCTTGCCCATGCGTTCAACGAGCAATGCCTGGCCAAGGCAATTGTTAATTTTGTGCGCCCCCGTGTGAAGCAGGTCTTCACGCTTGAGATAAATTTTCGCGCCGCCAAGTTTTGCAGTCAGACGGCGTGCGTAGAACAGAGGCGTCGGTCGTCCCGCGTAAGTTTTCAGCAATAGGTCGAGGCGCTGCTGAAATTTGCGGTCGCGCTTTGCCTTCTCATATTCGCGCTCAAGTTCGTCCAGAGCGGCCATCAGGGTTTCCGGAACATAGCGTCCGCCGTAGACGCCAAAACGGCCAACAGCAGCGGCTCTTTTCGAACCCTTCCCGCCTCCCCAGCGAGCTTTTTTGGTTACTGTCGCCGTTGCCATCAAGCAGCCTCTTCCATCGCTCGCACAGCCCGAATAAAAGCGCGGACTTTTCGGGGATCTTTCTTACCCGGTTCGCGTTCGACGCCGGTCGAAACGTCCACACCCCACGGATGCAGCAGGTGAATCGCCTCCTGCACATTACCCGGATGTAATCCGCCGGCGACAATCAGCTTGCTGATGCTGTTGATGATTCCCGCCCACGGCTGCACGCGCTCCCAGTCAAAAGCCTCTCCCGTGCCGCCACGTCTTTGTGCGGTCGAAGAATCGAGCAACACGCCGGAGATCACGCCTGTGCGGAAACCGTGCGTCTCCAGAAAGAGATCGCCGTTCTCAGCAACGTGGATTTTGTGTACGCGTTTGCCCTTATAGGCTTCGTCGGGTTCCACCAGTCCGACGGCCACGGGATCCCATCCCACGGACTGTCCCGCGGGCACGTCGAAAACTTTTGCAGAGTAGCTCCGGAAAATTGTGGGGCGGCCAGATCCGTTTGCCAACTTCTGAAAGAGCGTGCGGCTGAATTCAGTGCTCTCTTCGCCGTGTAATTGCACAGCGGTGAGACCTACTTCCTTAGCGATGTCGCGGACCTGATCCACCGTCTCGTTAACGAAGACACCGATCTTTCCTATTTGCTGAGGTAAATCTGCCACGATCGAGCGCGCGGTTTCGAGCGTTACATATCGCGAGCTCTTGGGATAAAACACGAAGCCCAACGCATTCGCACCCGCTTCGATGGCGATGCGTGCGTCGTCGAGGTTCGTGATGCCGCAGATTTTAACCCAAGTCATAAAAACAGCCTTCAGAGATCAGTTACTTGATAAAACAACTAGCGATTGACCACAACTCGCGCCTCCTCTATTAACCTTGTCAGGGCATCGCCAGGCTGCTGCGCTTTCATTAGCGATTCGCCGATGAGGTACGCCTCGTAGCCGGCGGATCGAAGACGCGCTATGTCGGAGCCGGATTGGATGCCACTCTCGGCCACACGGACGCATGTAGCGGGAATTTTCTCCACAAGCCGGAAAGCGTTTTCGAGATCGACTTCAAAAGTTCGCAGATTGCGGCTATTGATGCCAATCAGGTTACAGCCGGCATCGAGCGCGCGCTCTAATTCTTCTTCGTCATGAGCTTCGCACAAAACGTCGAGTCCTTGTGCCTGCGCAACTCTCGTTAGCGCTACTAGTTCTTTCTGCTCAAGCGCCGCGACGATCAGCAGGATGGCGTCGGCGCAATTGGCCTTGGCTTCCACGATCTGAATTTCGTCGACGATGAAATCCTTTCGTAAGCAGGGAAGAGAACTGCTGGCCGAAGCTAGGCGCAAGTAATCCAGCGAGCCTTGAAAAAATTGTTCGTCGGTTAGCACCGAAAGTGCCGCCGCACCCGCCTGCTCCAGTCCGCGCGCCAGTTCGGACGGCCTGAAGTCCGCACGAATCAAGCCTTTTGAAGGCGAGGCTTTTTTTAATTCTGCAATGACTGCGATTCCGTCCCGCGCAACTCGGCGCAGGCTCTTCCGAAATCCTCGCGGAATGTGTGCCGCCGCCGCCTGTTCCAGCGCCCGCCGGTCGGAGACCTGCATCCGCAAAGATAGCCGCTGGCGCGTGGCGGCGACAATGGAGTCGAGGGAGGCTGGCATAACAGATGTTCAATTATACGGAAGCAGCCCAATTCTGGTGGGGCAAATGCCCTGCCCAAATATCTAGTCATTGACCCGACTTCCAGCAAGGTGCTATAAACGACTGTTTTGTGTGGGGGCTGCGTAGCCTGACTTTGAGGCTACATTGCCGCCTGCGCAGATTTTCCGACGCGGCCAAATCGGCAATCCTCTTTCTTATATGCCTGGCGGTGGAAGCGTGATCGGACACGTCGTGACCCCTGAAATATGATTCTTAGGAGGATTTTAATGCGCACTTGGAACGCCAATCTTGCGTCTGCAGGACGCTGGCTTGCAAAAGGATGCTTCGCGAACAGGCGCTTTGCCAAAACTTCGGCAGTCCTTGCTGCTTTTCTTCTAGCCGTCGGTCAAGCGCTGGCACAAACTGACGAATCGGGCGGCGAGGCGGCTCTGAAATTGCCCGACCTATCTTCTGTTTCGTTTCTCGGCATGAACGGACATAACCTGTTGATGATCGGGCTCCTGTTCTGCGTATTCGGACTCGGCTTCGGCATGGCCATCTTCATGCGGCTGAAGAATTTGCCCGTGCATCGTTCTATGCGCGAAATCTCGGAACTGATTTACGAAACCTGCAAGACCTACCTGATTACGCAGGGCAAATTCCTGATGCTATTGTGGGCCTTCATTGCCGCCATTATCGTCCTCTATTTCGGTGTGTTGCGGCATTTTGAAATTCCACGGGTTGTGATCATTCTGGTATTCAGTCTGGTCGGAATCGCGGGCAGCTACGGTGTCGCGTGGTTTGGGATTCGCGTCAACACCTTCGCCAATTCGCGTACCGCGTTCGCCTCTCTTCCTGGCAAACCGTATCCGGTTTATCAGATTCCGCTCGAGGCCGGAATGTCGATTGGAATGATGTTGATCTCGGTCGAATTGCTGATCATGCTCTTCATTCTGCTCTTCGTACCGGGCGATTATGCTGGCCCATGTTTCATCGGATTCGCAATCGGCGAATCTTTAGGCGCAGCAGCACTGCGCATCGCAGGCGGCATCTTCACCAAGATCGCCGATATCGGCGCTGACCTGATGAAGATCGTCTTCAAAATTAAAGAGGACGATGCTCGGAATCCGGGCGTCATCGCCGATTGCACGGGTGACAACGCTGGCGATTCCGTTGGACCGTCTGCTGATGGCTTCGAAACGTATGGCGTCACTGGCGTCGCGCTCATTACTTTCATTTTGCTCGGCGTGAAAGATCCGTCGATCCAGGTGCAGTTGCTGGTTTGGATCTTCGTGATGCGCATCATGATGCTGATTGCCAGCGCATTGGCCTATTTCATCAACAGCGCGATTGCGAAGGGCCGCTTTGGCAATGCTGACAAAATGAATTTCGAAACTCCGCTTACATCCCTGGTCTGGATCACCTCAATTGTTTCGATCATTGCCACTTATTTTGTCTCTTATCTCATCATTCCCAGTCTCGGTGGCGACACTTCGCAGTGGTGGAAGCTGGCTTCGATCATCTCCTGCGGAACGCTTGCGGGAGCGGTGATTCCAGAGTTGGTCAAGGCTTTCACCTCGGTGGAATCGCGCCACGTCAATGAAGTGGTCACGTCAGCAAAAGAAGGTGGCGCTTCGCTCGGAATCCTCTCTGGTTTCGTCGCTGGAAATTTTTCCGCGTATTGGTTGGGGCTTACGATGGTCGCTCTCATGTCAGTCGCCTACTTCTTCAGCCTGATGGGACTGAGCGTAGCCGCCACTATGATTGCCGCGCCTGTGTTTGCTTTCGGGTTAGTTGCATTCGGATTCCTCGGCATGGGTCCAGTGACAATCGCCGTCGATTCTTACGGTCCGGTTACTGATAATGCGCAGTCTGTTTATGAACTTTCGCTGATCGAGCAGGTGCCGAACATTAAGGCGGAACTCAAAAAAGACTTCAACATCGACGTAAATTTTGAACACGCCAAAGACTTGCTCGAAGAAAACGATGGCGCAGGCAACACTTTCAAGGCGACTGCGAAACCGGTGCTGATTGGAACTGCTGTGGTAGGCGCGACCACGATGATCTTCTCGATTATCATGGCGCTGACCAACGGGCTGACGTCGAACGTCGAAAAGCTCTCACTGCTGCACGCTCCATTCTTCCTTGGCCTGATTACTGGCGGCGCGATGATTTATTGGTTTACCGGCGCATCCACGCAGGCCGTTACTACTGGAGCGTATCGCGCAGTCGAATTTATTAAAGCGAACATCAAGCTCGATGGCGCGACTAAAGCGTCTGTGGCAGACAGTAAAAAAGTCGTTGAGATCTGCACTAAGTACGCGCAAAAAGGTATGTTCAATATCTTCCTCGCCGTTTTCTTCGGGACGCTGACCTTCGCTTTCATCGAACCGTTTTTCTTCATTGGCTACCTGATCTCGATTGCGATCTTCGGTCTCTACCAGGCAATCTTCATGGCGAATGCCGGCGCTGCGTGGGACAACGCCAAGAAGATTGTCGAAACTAAACTCAAACAAAAAGGCACTCCTCTGCACGACGCGACCGTGATCGGCGATACGGTGGGCGATCCGTTCAAAGATACGTCTTCGGTGGCCATGAATCCGGTGATCAAATTCACCACGCTGTTCGGACTACTGGCAGTCGAGTTAGCCGTCTCGCTAACTCGCGACCAGGGCACCAACCTGACGCACATCCTGGCGCTTGCGTTCTTCGTGGTTTCCGTCTTCTTTGTGTACCGGTCGTTCTACGGGATGCGGATTAGTTCGGAGTAAGTTAGGTTCGATCACTTACTGCGATCCACTTACAAAATGAGTTAGAACAACGCCATCCAGTGTAACTGGATGGCGTTTTTGACTTATGCATACATCAGAAATTTCGCCGCTTGATTGGGAGCTTGCTGTATGGGGTTGGTACCCCCCCCCCCCCCCCCCCCCCCCCCCCCCCCCCCCC
>Ga0209169_10000144_pt1 | contig 40787 bp, 36 predicted proteins | sample HubBroMetageWRM4_FD_188346 | JGI IMG/M metagenome (GOLD analysis project Ga0209169, IMG submission 188346) | Warmed soil microbial communities from the Hubbard Brook experimental Forest, New Hampshire - Hubbard Brook CCASE Soil Metagenome WRM 4... | ecosystem: Environmental > Terrestrial > Soil...
ATCGACGCCGCCGAGGGGCAGCGACGCGAGCACGTGCCCGGTGCCGGACGCCGCGCAGAAGTTCAGCCGCGGCCCGCCCCCTGCCTGAGTCACCCAGACCAGGCCGTTGGCCACCCAGACCCTGATCGCATTCGTCGCGTTCCAGTTCAGCGAGAACGGTTCCTGCGCCAGCGTGACGACGTTCAGCCGTCCGACGCCTCCCCCCATCCCGCCAGATACCGAGTACCACAGGTCCGATCCGGTGACCCCGCCGATCCCGGGGGCGGCCACCGCGCTCGCTGGCGGCGTGGACCGGATCAGTGCGCCCGTGACCGGGTCCCGCCGCTCGATCCGGACGCCGGAACCGCCGTACGCGGTGCTGACGACCAGCACCGTACCGGCGGCGTCGCTGCCCACGTCCGAGCTGTCAGAGTGCGGCAGGCGCACCACCTTGCTGATCGCCCCGGTCGTGAGCGAGACGCGGATCAGCCGGCCGGCCCCCGCCAGCCACAGGGCGCCGCCCGCCACGGCGAGGCTACCCGGGCCCGGACCTGGCTGGCCGAGCCGCACCTGGCTGATCACGGCGAGGGTCACCGGCTTCAGCCGCAGCACCTCGGAGCCCGTTGTCACCCACAATGACCCGTCGGCCGCGAGCGCCTGGCCGAACCCGTCCGTGAGCACCGACGCCGTAATCCTCCCGCTCGCCGGGTCGATCCTGGCCAGCACGTCGCTCGTCGCATGCCCGTAGCTGGTGACGTCCCAGCTGACATAGACCCCGTCAGGTGTCGCGGTGACAGAGGGAAACGGCAGCGGCAGCCGGTACACCCCGCCCGCCGCCCGTACTTCAGCCACAGTCACAGGCGGCGAGACACCGATCGTGCCCGAACCAACCGGCGAAGCGCTGACCACCGGGCTGACGCTGCCCGCGCTGACCCCAGCAGGACCGCTGCCACTGCAGGCCGTGAGAAGCGTGCCGGTACTCGCGAGGGCCACCACTGCCAGAACTGGCTTCATATCGCTCAAGACACCCGCGAAGGCCATGCGGTTGTGCCCGCGCGGAACGATATCCGGACGGTGCGCAAGCACCACGGCCCGTTCGGCATAATTCTTTCCCGAAGTGACGGCGGCCAGTGTTATGTGACCGGTCAGCCGGTGACGTCGAGGTAGTCGCGGACCTGCAGGACTCCAGGGGCCATCCAGGTGGCGCCGACCACCGCGTCGTGCTCGGCCCAGGTGCGGACGTGCCCGCCGAGGGTCACCGTGTTGCCGCTGGTGTCGACGTGAACGTCGCTGCCGTCCTCGACCAGCGCGTTGCGGTCCAGCGCATCCCGCACGAGCCCGGTTACGTCGACCGGATCGGCGTCGTAGGTGATCTCGATCTCGTCCTTGACGTTGCGGACGCCGATGAGCCCGGCGACCGCCAGCTGGGCCGCCTCGCGCTGCCTGCCGAACTCGACCAGGCCGGTCAGGGTCAGGGTGCCGTGCCGCGCGGTGGCCTCCACGCCGTCCGGGACGGTGACGTTCAGCGTCAGCGCGTTGTTGGCCGCGGTGGTCAGCCACGCGTCGTCGCGGTAGTCGGCGTCCGGCAGCAGGACGGCCAGGTGGTTGTGCACGTTCTTCACCCCGGAGACGCGCTGCGCCGCGGCGGCGGCCTCCAGGTACTGGGGATAGCTCGGCACGGTGCCGTTCAGCCCCACCTCGCCATTCATGTTCCTGACGGTGATGTCCGTGGCGTCGACGAGCGGGTCGAAGCTGAGCTCGGCCCGGACTGCCTCACGAATATCCTTAGTGGTGCCCATTTCCGGTACTCCTTTCCGGTGATCGCTATTGCGGCCGTGCGCTGGCCTGCCACAGTTCCCTGGTGATGACCTGCAGGGCGCCCGCAGCCGGGATGGCCAGCAGTGCCCCCACGAAGCTGCCGAAGAAGCCGCCCACCCAGTCGCCGATCGACGTCCCGACCAGGAGCGAGAGCAGGACGAGCAGCGGGTTGACGTTGGCCGTGCGGCTCATGATCACGGGGTTCAGCACGTGGTTCTCGATCTCCTGGTAGACGATGAACGCGACTGCGGTGACGACGCCCGCGGTGAACGAGTGGCCGAGGGCGAACAGGACCGTGGGGATACCGGCCAGCGCGCCGCCGACCATGGGCAGGAAATCGACCAGGGTGACCCACAGCGCCCACAGCAGCGGGAACGGGACACCGAGGAGGCTGAGCGTGACGAAGATGACCAGGCCGGCGATCAGCGAGGTCAGCAGGTTGCCCAGCGCGTAGCCGGTCGCCGACTGGCAGATCTCGCGCGCCACCCGCGTGTAGTACGCCGCCCGCCTCGGTGGCATCAACCCCAGCAGCCCCTGGCGCATCTTGGGGCCCTCGAGCAGGAAGAGCACGATCAAGGCGAAGATGGTCGCGAGCGTGGCCAGCAGGGACGCCGCGCCCTTCCCGGCGGTCAGGGCCGGCTTGGCCAGCGTCGTCCCGAGGCTCTGCAGCTTGGGTGCGTTGCGGTTGACCCAGGCCTGCAGGTGAAAGCGGGTGACCAGGTGGCCGATCCAGCCGCGGCCGTGCTCGGCGGCCTGCACGTAGGACGGCAGTCCCTGGGAGAAATGGGTCACGCCGTGCGCCAGCGGGTAGCCGAACGCCGCGAGCAGGCCGGCGAAGACGACCACCGTCCAGGTGGCCACGATGGTCACCGCCCCGCCACGGCGCCGGATCCCCCACCGCTGCAGGGCCACCACCAGGGGATTCAGGATAAGGCAGACGAACCCCGCGACCGTGATCATCAACAGGACATCACGGATCCGGTACGCGAGCTTGCCCGCCAGATACGTCAGGGCCACGACCGCGACGCTCACCAGGATCGTGCCAAGCGGGATGCCGCGCCTGGCCGCGGCATCCCGCAGCCGCCCGTGCCGGACCGGCACGGTGTCCGCGGCCTCGGCGGGAGCAGGTCCGGCTTCGGCCGGGACAGGACCGCCCGGTCCGGCGGCGCTCATCGGATGTTCGTCCCCTGCGGCAAGGCAGCCTGAACCGGGCGCTCAGGCTGCGTCGCGCAGGTGCGACAGCGACTTCACGTCGCCGCCCAGGTGGCGGACCTGGATACCCACGCTGATCTGCGAGAACCCGTAGATCAGGGCGTACAGGCCGAACAGCAGCGCCAGGGTGAGCACGCCCACGCCGGGACGGGCGAACAGCAGCACGCCGAACGCGACGGACACCAGCCCGGCCAGGATGAACATCGCGCGCGTGCCCGCGGCCTCGCCGGCCTGGAAACCGGCGAAGACCTCGGCGACGCCGCTGGCCAGCGCCCACGCAGCCACGACGATGACCAGGACGAACGCGGTAGGCGCGGGCCAGACCAGGGCGAACACCCCGGCCGCCAGGTCGATCAGCCCGAGCAGCAGGTGACCCAAGACCGGGCCGGCGTTCCGGCTGCTGAAGGCCCGCACGCCCTGCAGCCCCGCGTCCATGAACGCGTAGACCGCGAACAAGATGACCAGCGCGAGAATCGTGACGCCCGGCCAGGCGATGGCGAAGACCCCGAAGATGACGGCGAGGATGCCGAGCAGGATCAACGAGGTGGACGAAGACTTGAACATGACGCGCATTCCTTTCGCTTGCCTCAGCCGCACCACGCCATCCCGGGAATTAGGTGGTACGTGTCATATTCAGCAGACACGAGGATCAGCGATTCCGGCCAACATCTGCCGCCTATAGAGGCATAGCTGTCGGCTAAGCCAGTCACGTGACAGGCGGGGTCAGGTCAGCGCCTGGCGATTGCCTCGCGGACGGCGGGCACGACTTCGTGTGCCCAGAGGTTCAGCGTCGTGTCGTCGATGACGTCGCCGGGAGGGAGCAGGTAGATGAAGGCGTCGGCGCCTCCTTCGAGCACGGCGAAAGTCAGTTCCTCTGCCCACTGCGCCACCCCGCCCCCGATCCAGCGGCCCTCGTCGTCGCGGGTCTGCGGCAGCGGGTCCCTGGCAAGGCGCCCCGACACGTTGTAGACGGTGGCGATATCGGCGGGGTCTCTCCCTGCCGAAGCGGCCGCCTCGTCGATGATGGGCCGTGACTCGGCAACCAGCGTGCTGCGCCAGTCGGCGAGGTGTCCTGGTATCCATCCGTCCGCGCGCCGGCCGGTTACCGCAAGCGTCTTGCGGCCGAGCGCTCCTACCCAGATAGGCGGCGTGGGTGCGGCCGCCGGTGTCAGCCCGGTGACCTGGTAGAACTCGCCCTCCAACGTGACCGGGTCGCCGCCGCCTGACAGCGCTCTGACGACCATGATCGCCTCTTCAAGCGCTCGTACCCGGGCCGCGGGCGACAGGTGGGGGACACCGAGGGCGGCGATTTCCTCCTCAAGCCCGCCCGCGCCCAGGCCGAGAACGAAACGACCGCCAGAGACCGCGGACAGTCCGGTGACGGTCCGGGCGAGCATCGGAGCGGGACGGCTCGGCAGGTTCGTCATGATCGGCGCTACGGTGATGTCGCTGGTCGCGCCCAGCACGAACCCCAGCGCGGCGTAGGCGTCGATGCGCTCGGCAAAGTAGGGATGGTCGGAGAGGCTGACGATGTCCAGGCCCGCGTCGTCGGCCAGGCGGGAGTGCCCGAGCATCTCGCTCACCTGGTGGACGCCGGTCTCCAGCCCGAGGCCGAAGAGGACGTTGCGGTGCGGGGTCACTGTCATGAACCATTCATATCATGTGTTCTTACCAAAGCGAACACTGTTCATAGTGATGTAGAACACCGTTCGCTTCGTTCGCTATACTGCCCATATGTCACCGACCCCGCAGCAACGGCGCGCAGCTCGGCACCAGCTCGGCACCGGCCCGAGTGCAGCGGCGGCCCGGCGCGGCCCGTCCGGCGGCGCCAAGAAGCCGATCACGGTCGAGGCCATCATCAGCACCGCGTTCGGCATCGTGGAAAACGAGGGATACCAGGCCCTGACGATGCGGCGGGTGGCCGCCGCGCTGGAGACGGGCCCGTCGTCGCTCTACGCCCACGTGGTCAACAAGGAGGACCTGGACGAGCTGCTCATCGGCCACCTGTGCGCCGCCATCCAGCTGCCCGAGCCCGATCCCGCCACCTGGCGGCAGCAGATCATCGGCGTCTGCACCCAGCTGCGCGACCAGTACCTGCGCTACCCAGGTATCTCCCGGGCGGCCTTTGCCGCCGCCCCGTCCAATCTAGACACGCTGCGCGTCAGCGAGGGAATGCTCGCCATCCTGCTCGCCGGGGGCATCGTGCCGCAGGCCGCCGCCTGGGCGGTCGACGCCCTGCTGCTCTACGTCAACGCCTACAGCCTGGAGATCTCCCTGGCGGAGCAGCAGCGCAGCCGCAGCGACGGCAGCTGGGTCGTCAGCCGCGACGAACTGCTGCGCCGGTACGCCGCACTGCCCGCCACCTTCCCCCACACCAAGCGCTACGCCGCCGAAATCACCGCGGGAGCCGGCCACGACCGCTTCGACTTCACCATCGGCCTGATGATCGACGGCCTACACGGGGCCAGACGGGGCGCATAAAATGATCTGGAACGGACATGGGCTAAAAACCGATACAGCACAATCAGTAACCCGGACCTCAAACCGCGTGCACGATTGAAGCTAATGCCTCATTACGGCGGTTAAGTGACGCGCCACTCCCGAGATCGGCTAAATCCACCGAACATCTGTTGTCGATGGTTGCACGATCGATGGCTGTCTATTAAATTGAGTGATCGGTATACATTCATCGCTAGGATGACGACCCATCCGCAAGTGCCCTGCAGCATTGGGTAGGCATAGGTCGCTTTAGCCCACTTGGATGCACGATACGGGGGTTTCATGCCTGTTAACAGGACACAGCATGCTCACATGCGACTACATAGGGTAGTTATAGGTAAACTATCCGTAATAGCCTTGATCGGCGCGGCGTCCGTATGCGGGACGGCCGGCATTGCCGCCGCCGCGGCCACGGCGTACGGACCGCCTCCGCCGGCGACCAGCGTGCCGCCCGGCGGGTTCACCGCGGTGATCACCACCGTGAGCGTCGGCCCGGCCGGCGGGACCATCGGGCCGGTGTCCGTCAACGGTGTCGACCTCACCGTCACCGTGCCGCGAGGCACCTTCCCCTCGGTGGTGCAGATCACGGTGACCGCGCCGGACCTTAGCCTGATCACTCCGCCAGCGGGCATCACCGTCGTGGCCGGCGCGGGTATCCAGGTCACCCTCAACGGCGCTCCGTACCCGGGAACGTTCCTGAAAGCGGTCACCGCCACCTTCCGCTCGTCCAAGATCATGCCGTCAAGCGACGTGGTGGTGTGGAACGGGACGTCCTTCGTCATCGACCCGGCCTCCACGACCACGGCGGGCATGGCGACGGTCAGCTTCGACTCCGACCCCGACTTCGCCGTCGAGTCGCCGGCCAGCACGGCGGTGACCACGGTACCCGGAGCCACCAGCCCGGTGACAGGCGAGCCGTTCCTCGGTGAGGGCATCCTGGCCGGCGGTCTTGTGCTTGCCGGGGCGGGTGGAATCTTCCTGAGCCGCCGTCGGCGGACCCGGGCCTTACCGGCAGGACTTCTGGCCCGGGGCGCCCGCCGCGGACGCCCCGGGCCAGCCTGCCTTGCCTGCAGTGCACCGATACGCAGCGTGACGACACGGATGACGACAAGCAGGGAGGGCAACGTCGATGCACTGGTCGGTAACACGGTCCGGCGTGCTGGGAATCGTCCTAGTCACGCTTACCGCGGCCACGCTCGCCGCATGTTCCGGTGGCCGGGGCGCGCCCCAGCACCAGCCCCAGCCGCAGCAGGCGCGTGCCGCGAGCAAGCCGCAGCAGATCTTTCCCGCTCCGAAGAACCTGCTCGCCGCGGCCGAGCCGCAGCCAAACGGGACGCTGTGGGCGCTGGCCGGCGACTCGGCGAGCAAGGGTCTTTACGACATCAACCTCGCCAATGGCGGCGTTGTCGGCAGCATCTCTGTCAGCAACGCCGCACGATCGGTGACGGAGTCGCTGTCGGGCGTCGTCGGCCTGGCGCTCGGGACGGGGGGGACCGGGGGGACGGGGGCGCTCGAACTGTTCAACGGTAACACCGGCGACGTCGCCAAGACCGTCCCGCTCGGCGCCCCGGCCCGCGATGTCGTCGTCGGCAGCGACGGCGCCACCTTCTACGTGCTCAACGGCACGTCGCGATCGGCGAGCGTCACCGTGGTGGACTCTGCGAACGGCGCCGTGCAGGGGACAGTCCCTGTGCCGCTCAATACCGTGGCCATCGCACCGGACGCGGAGGGCAGCGGCCTGTACGTCCTGCAGCCCAATGGCCAGGTCAGCCAGATCGCCGTGGCAGGCGGGAAGATCATGTCGAGCTTCCCCGTCGGTTCCGCGGCGCGCTCGCTCACGCTCAGCCCGGACGGCGGCACGCTGTACGTGCTGAAGGACGCGGACCCTGGCACCAACGTGGCCGAGGTCGATCTCGCCACCGAGAGCGTGGGTAAGGTGCTCCCGGCCCCTGCCCACTGTCTGCAGATCCTGGTCTCCGCAGACGGCAGCGAGCTATACCAGCTGGTGGGCACCCCGACGTACGGCAACATCCAGGTCTTCCCGATCTGACGCGCACGGTTAATGGGGAGTCTCAAAGATAATGGGGAGTCCCAAGGACGGCCCGAGCGCGGTACTTGCCGATGACGCGGATGCCGCCGCCGGCACGCCGGCCGCAGATCGCCACGGCGGCGGCACGCCGGTCGCCACCCGCGCACTGCGGTCCGTGGCCGGCGTCTTCATCGTCACCTGGGCGTTCCGTATCTCCGGCTACGTCACATTCGCCTCGTGGTCCGCGATACCAATCGTCGTCCTCGGGCTGGCCGGCCTGCTCGTCATCGTGGCCGCGTGGCTCCCTGAGTCCGTGCTCAGCGACCGCCGCCAGCATCAGATCGGCTGGGGCGCGCTCGCCGCGGTGATCGCCGGACTCGTGCTCTGGAGCTACTTCCAGGTCTTCACCGCGCCGGACTACGGCACGGACGAGATAGCGTTCGATCAGTACGCGGCGCAGCTCGCGCTGCACGGCATCAACCCGTACCTGCGGTCGATGGCCCCCGCGTTCCCGCTGTTTCATGTCTCGCCGAACGGCTACACGTTCCACCTGAACGGCCAGCCGGTGACCGCCCTGTCGTACCCGGCGCTGGCCTTCGAGGCCTACCTGCCGTTGCTCGCCGCGGGGGTGACGACGCAGGCCGCGGTGTGGGTCGACGTCTTCGCGTGGGCGCTTGGGGCCACGGTCCTTTACGCCGTGCTGCCGCGGAACGTGGCACCGCTCGCGGCGGTGGTGGTGAGCATGGACGTCTACATCGGCTACGCGGCGGGCGGGGTGACCGATTCGCTGTTCGTGCCGCTGCTGATCGGTGCCGCGGCGGGCTGGGACCGGTTCGCGTCCATGCGCGGGCCCGCCGCCTGGCGCGGGCCGGCCTGCCTCGGCCTGGCCATGGCGGTCAAGCAGACGCCATGGCTGATACTCCCGTTCGCGGTCGCCGGGATCGTGATCGAGTCACGCCAGGGAAACGCGACGCGCCAGGCAGCGCGGGACGGGCTCCGCTACACGGGCATCGCACTGGCGGCGTTCGCCGTGCCGAACCTGCCCTACGCCGTCGGCGCGCCCGGCGCCTGGCTGCGGGGAGTGATGACGCCTGTCGTCGAGCACACGGTCCCGGCTGGCCAGGGACTGATCAGTGTCAGCCTCTCGCTGATGGCGGGCGGCGGTTCCCTGCTCGCCTACAACGTCGCCGCCGTCGTGGTCTTTGCCGCCCTGCTCGCCTGCTTCGTGACGACGTACCCTGCGCTCAAGCCGGCGGCCTTCCTGCTCCCGTCGGTCGCGCTGTTCTTCGCGGACCGCTCGTTCGGCAGCTACCTCGTCATGCTGATCCCGGCGGCGCTGGCCGCGGCGGCCACCACGTCGCATCCGCGCGGCATCAGGGCCGCGCGGGGCTGGCGCCTGGTCGCGGCCGGCGGCGGCTGCGCGGTCCTCGCGGCAGTGGCGGTGGCGCTCACCGCGCCGAGCCCGCTTTCGCTGTCGATCGAGTCGGTTCGCACGACGGGCCAGCTCGCCACCGTCGGTCAGCTGACGCTAGCCGTCAGGAACGACACAGGCGGCAGCGTGCGGCCTGCCTTCACCGTGGAGAACGGCACGACCATGACGGCTTTCTGGCAGCGCGCGAGCGGACCTGCCGTGCTTGGGCCGCACCAGCAGGCCAGTTACACCATCGTCGCCCCCAGCTATTTCGCGATGCCGTCCATCCAGAACGGTTTCCAGGTTCTCGCGTTCGTCAGCGATCCGGCGTCGGTGAGCCGGACGTCGGTGTACCTGACAAGCACCTGGCGGGTGGTCCTGCAGCCGGACGCGATCAGCCAGACCGTGGCCGTCGGCCAGCAGATCACCATCCAGGCGGGAATCGTCGACCGGTTCGACCAGCCGGTCAGAGCGGCCGGCGTGCCGGTCTACCTGGGCCAGGTGATCTACGCGCAGCAGGGGCTGCAGTACAGCCAGGCCTTCATCAACGACGGCCTTGAAGGCCAGACGCCGGTCGAGGCGCTGACCGACAAGGAAGGCGTGGCGACGTTCAGGATCCGGTCGCCGGTCGGCGGCAGCAACCCCGTCTACTTCGAGGCCAACCTGGTCAACCCGACCTACTTCTACCCCTACGGCTACTCCCCGATCCTGACAGTGAGGTTTGGCTGATGAGCGATGTCGCGGTCGTTGTCACGGCAGCAGACGACGGTCCGGTGGACCCGCCGGGGAGCTTCCGCCTGCTGAACCGGGTCCGGCGGTGGGGTTACATCCTCCTTGGGCTGCAGCTCGCCGGGTTCCTCACCTGGTCGGCGATCCTGTACTCCCGGTTCGCGGAGACTAGTGACATCGCCTTCTACGACCAGGCCTGGTTCCTGATCGCGCACGGGAACCTCGACCCCTACAGCACGATCCTGGGGGTCCGATTCTGGCAGAACGACAGCGAGTTCCTGCTCTGGGTGCTGGCCCCGCTGTACTGGGTCACGCGTAGCAGCCTTGCCTTGTCGTGGTTGCAGGACGTCAGCATCGCCGGGGCGGAGGCGGTCGCCTTTACGTGGATATGCGACATTGCACGGCGTCGGTGCAAGAGCACGGACGCGGCCTGGCTAGCGGGTCTGGGGCTGATGCTGTTGGTCGCCAACCCGTGGATATGGTGGTCGATTTCCTTCGATGTTCATCAAGAGCCCCTGATCATCGTTTTCGCCGCGCTGTTGGCCTGGGACCTGTCCCGGGGCAGGAGGCGGGCCTGGTTCTGGACAATCCCCGTGCTCCTCAGCGGCGCGGCGAGTGCGACCTACGTCATCGGACTCGGCCTCGGCGGCGTTCTCGCCAGTGGCCGGTCACGTCGCATGGGCGCTGGCATCGCGCTGCTCGGGCTCGCCTACTCACTGTTCGTGGTGCTCATACACGGCGATGTGGTGGTATCTCTACCAATACAATATGGGTACCTTGCTGCCAGGGATGGTGGCATTCCTGCGGGCCTCACACTCTCAGGCTTGGTAACAGCCATAGCAAGTCATCCGCTTCGTCTTCTCCAGGCGCTCTGGGCGAAGCGTGTGGACATGATCGCTAACCTTGCACCAAGCGGCATTCTTGGTCTGGGTGCGCTGATGATACTGCCTCTGATGATCTTGGTCATTCTCGCTAGCTGGCTGTGGCCCGGGGTTGTATTTGCGGAGCCGATATACCAGAACGTGTCAATCTACGTGTTCCTGCCGGTCGGGAGCGTCGCTGTGCTCTGCTGGCTCGTCCAGCGGCACCGCCGGGCAGCGTTCGCGCTCGCCGGACTAATAGCGGTACAGGCGGTGGGCTGGGCGATTGTATGGGGGCCGCAGGTACCGGGTGATTGGCTGCGCGTGTCCGCTCCCGCGGCCGCGACGCTGACCGGCATTGAGAGCCGCATACCCGCCTCAGCGGAGGTGATCGCCTCGCAGGGAGTAGTTGGCCGTTTCGCTGGCCGCAGGCTGGTGTATCCATTCGGGCTGACCCCTGATGTGGGAGCACTGCTCGTACAGGGTGAGACCTGGTTCGTTCTTACTCCGACTGCTGGCATCGAAGGAGCAAGTGTAGCGACCAGCATGGCGTTCATCGGGGAGCTCGCCGGGCCGCTGCATGCCACGCTCGTCACCCACGCCAACGGAGTCTGGGCATTCCGCTGGACGCCGCCGCCCGGTGTACGCGAGATCACCGTCCCGGATGGCTCGGCGCCACTGCCCGCCTGGACGTCGGCGGGCGCGGCGGGCCAGGCCGTGACGGCCGGCCCCGTTTCCGGCTGGCGCATGTCCGCCACCGGCGCCAAGGGCTACGTCGCGGACGGGATGGAGTGGCAGGAGCCTCCGGGCAGCTACCGCGCCACCGTGGCGCTCTCCGCGGCGGGGCCGGTCAACGTGGAGGTATGGGACGACACCACCGACACCCTGGTGGCCCGGCGGACCATCCCGGCCACCGACGGGATCCAGCAGGTCACGATACCGGTGGACGCGCCGCAGGCACCGAACGCCACGGCCTTTTCTGGATGGGGTCCGTTCCGCGCCGAGTTCAGGCCGCCTCCCGTGGGGCAGCGCCTCGAAGTCCGGGTCTGGTCGCCTGGCGGCTTCGCGGTGAGCGTCTACAGCGCCGACCTGACCACCGCCTCCGGTTCCGCCCTGGGCGCCCAGCCATAGCCCCGCGCTGGGCTGTCGTGATTGGGCTGTTGTGGCTGGGCTGTCCGGCTTACCCTGCCGGGGTTACCCGCACCCGGGTGACCAGGAGCCTGCCCTGGTGGACCTTCTCGGTGACCGCGAGGTTGTAGCTGCCGGTCCCTGCTGGCCCGGTGACGGTCACGGTGCTGCCGAACGTGGCGGCGTCCGCCGTGGTGCCGGACGCGCGCAGCGCGATCGTCAGCCGCGAGTCGTAGACCGAGAGCTGGCCGCCCCACAGCGGGCCGGCCCCGGACACAGGTACCGACGGCGCCAGGTCGGCCCACCACGCGCTTTCCTCCTGGGCCGCGCTGCGGACCAGCCCGAAATACTCGGCAAGGGCCGCGGCCTCGAACTGCCACGGTGCGCTGCTCTGCCGCCAGGAGCGGGACGGGGACCCGGTGAGGCGGAGCGTGCCAAGCGGCGTGGGGTTCTTGGCCAGGGAGAGCCCCTGCGCCGCGAGCCGGGCGGGTGCCGGGACTGCGGGGGCCGGCCAGCTTGTGGGCACGGCGGCCGTGGCATGCGTCGGCGACGAGCCGACCAGGCTGGCGTAGACCAGGTACCTGGTGGACGTGATGTACAGCGCATCGAGCGGGTAGCACGTGTCGAGGAGCAGGCGGGCGGCGCGGGTGTTGTAGACGGGCGAGCCGGCGGTCACGACGGTGTGCGAGGTCACCGTGTAGACGTAGGTCCAGCACGGCGTGACGTAGCGGATCGCGTCGCCCGGCTTGAGCCGCGCGATGCGGGAGAACCAGGTCACGTCGTGCGCGGACAGCACGCTCATGCCCGGCTGACCCGGCCAGACGCTAGCCGGGTCGTGGCCGACCGCCACGCTAAGCACCGCGTCGCCGGTGCCCTGCAGCACGGGGGCGACCAGGCCCAGAGTCGGCGCCTCGAGCAGCCCGTCGGGATTGCCGCCGCCGGCAGTCACGTCGCCTCGGGTCGCCTCGCAGGCGGCGGCCTGTCCCGACGCCGCGGCGATCGCCTTGCGCTCTCGGCCCGCCAGAGCGCGGCCCGCCGCCGATGAATGAACGAGAAAGGCGCCGATATGCACGGCAAGGACGGCCCCAGCACCGATGGACAGGACGCTCACACCGGCGAGAACAAGGCGCGCACCCGGCCACCGCCGACGGCGGTGCTGGCCCGCATGCCACCCTTCTGACATTATCACCCTTCGCATATTGTTAGATACGTTAGGTAATCTAACGTACACCTAACCTGGCCGGGGTGCAGGCACTGCATCCGCCTGAGCCGGGTCTTCACCAGCGCGGTCGGCCCACCACCGCCCGAGCGCGTCCGGGCTGTCCAGTGGCGGTTCTGAATGTTTCTTCTACCGGCCAGCGGCGCCCGGCGATGGTGATGAAATACGTCATGGTGGCAGGCCGGCCCGGCGGCGATCAGCCAATTCCTGAAAGCCGGGGAGAGCCATGCATCTGCGTCGGCCGTGTGGGTGGCCGCCGGCAGGCCTCATATCGGCCATCTGCTTGGGGCCGAGCAGTTCCGTCGCCCCGGCGCGAAGTGCGTTCTACGCGAACCGGCGGCGTGTATCAGAGCCGGGTGGCGCCACCCCCGTCTATGTGAGCGAGGCTGAAACCGCGGCCGGTCTGGAGGGCCGGATATCCGCGGACTGCACAGGAGGAGGAAAAATGAGCGTAAGCGGAGATTGGACGCTGCTCTACAGCTGGAACGGCTCGCCTGCCTACGGGTCGAGCGCGATCAGCTTCAATGCCAACGGGACCTTCGGCGGCCAGTTCAGCGGGCAGTGGGTGCAGCAGGACGGAACCCTGCTCCTGCACTACGACACTGGTCCCGCTATTTACGGCGGCACGGTAGACGGCGACGCCGGCTCGGGGGCCAGTTCCACATTCGAAGGCGTCAACGGCTTCTGGGTACTGGTCAAGGAAGGTGTCACCGGCCTCGCCATCCGCGAGGCGGATTCCGCCAGGGTCCTCCAGCACTCCCACGACGTGGCCGGCAACAAGCTCTGACGCTGCCTGATCCGGGGCGGCTTTTCCGTGAATACCGCGGATTAACCGCCCCGAATCGGCTGCGCCAGTCTCGGCTTGGCTCCCGAGACGTGGCGCAGGTTCACCGACCGTGTGAGGAGCGTTCGTTAGGGCCGCCCATCCAAGTCCGGGCCGCGCTTGCAGAGGGGCACTCTCGTGTATGAGGGGTGCCGCATCCGCCAGCGTGGCCGCTACCGCGACCGGAGTATGGAAAGCCAGCACCTGTGGCTGCCTATAGTGGTCCAGCGGATATCAGGATGGCTGCGGTCGCTGTAGCCCCTGGAGAAGCAATTCGACCAGTCGGCGGGGGTCATAGCCCGGGTCGCTGCCGCGTCCGATGCACAGGTTGCCGATGCCGCGCATCAGTTCGTAGGGGTGCGTGCCGGGCCTGATTTCGCCTGCGCTGACCGCGGCGTCGAGCAACTGCTCGCAGACGGGCACCAGCCGGTCGAGGAAGTACGTGTGCAGCGCGTCGAAGCCGCTGCTGTCCGATCGCAGCGCGTCGGCGAGTCCGTGCTTGGTGACCAGGAAATCAACGAAGAGGTCCACCCACTGGCGGAGTGCCGCGAAGGGGGAGCCGGCGCCTGCCAGCAGGACCGGGCCGGCCTCAGCGCAGGCTTCGACCTGGTGGCGGAAGACCGCGATGACAAGATCCGCCCGGGTCGGGAAGTGGCGGTAGATCGTCCCGATCCCGACTCCGGCCCGGGCCGCGATCTCGCGGATCGGCGCGTTGACTCCGGAGGTGACGAACACCGCGCCCGCGGCGGCAAGCAGCGTCTGCTGGTTGCGCAGCGCGTCGGCCCGCTTGCTCCGGGGCGGCACCTCTGCGGACCCGCTGTTAGCGGACACCACGCTCCTTACGGACGGCAGCTTGACTATACGGAACATTGTTCCGTATTATTCGGATCAGCGTTCCGCTTCGACTATACCCGAAACGCTGCCCTGCCCGCTGCCAGCCGGAAGAGACCGGCGGCAACCCACGGAAGGAAACCCTGATGAGTGAACCGGCCATCGCCACTGGCACCCTCAGCACGCCCGGTCCTGTCCTTTCGGTCAGCCCGCTGGTCCTGCCGGCTCCCGGCCGCGCCGTCGATCTGCAGGTGCGGGTCTCCGCGCCCGTGACCGGGAGCGCGCTGCCAGTCATCCTGCTCTCGCACGGCCACGGCCACTCGAACAACTTGTCCTCACTGAACGGATACGCTCCCCTCGCCAGCTACTGGGCAGCGCGCGGCTTCGCCGTCATCCAGCCCACCCACCTGGACTCCAAGACGCTGAGCCTGGATCCCGGCGACCCCGAGGCCCCGTTGTACTGGCGATCGCGCGCCGAGGACATGACGCGCATCCTGGACCAGCTCGACGTGATCGAGGCCGCCGTCCCGCAGCTTGCCGGCCGCCTGGACCAGAGCAAGGTCGCCGTAGCCGGGCACTCGATGGGCGGGCACACCGCGAGCCTGCTGCTGGGCGCGCGGCTCACCGATCCGCGCGACGGAACCGAGGTGAACCTGGCCGAACCGCGGATCAAGGCGGGCGTGCTGCTCGCCGCACCCGGCCGTGGCAGCGATGCCCTCAGCGAGTTCGCCGCCGAGCATTATTCGTTCTTCTCGACCACGGACTTCTCCCAGATGACGACGCCCGCGCTAGTAGTCGCCGGCGACAAGGACACCTCCGCCCACCTGACGGTCGCGGGCCCTGACTGGCACGCCGATCCGTACTTCCTTTCCCCCGGCCCCAAGTCCCTGCTCACCGTGTTCGGCGCAGAGCACGGGCTCGGCGGGATCGCCGGATACGACGCCGCCGAGACCACGGACGAGGACCCCGAGCGAGTCGCCGCGGTCGCGCGGCTCACCTGGGCCTACCTCCGCACCCAGCTCTACCCCGCCGATCGCGCCTGGCAGGCAGCACGTGACGCGCTGACAGCCGGACCCAGCCCGGTCGGGCGGACCGAATCCAAGTAAGCCCCGCCGCATCAGCGGACACGAGCAGCCCGTTCAGAGCCCGCGCGCGGGTAGGCCGGAGCTGGGTTATGCGAGTTGTCCGAGGTCGAGGGTGGCCTCGTGCCCGTCGGCGAAGCTTACGACCATGCGAGCCGTTCCGCCGATGGCCTGGAGGTAGGCGTTGAGGGTGGACAGGAGCAGGTCGTGAGGCTGTTCCATGCGGCTGATGGCGGCCTGGGTGACGCCCATGCGGCGGGCGAGTTCGACCTGGGTGAGTTCGGCGGCCTGGCGGAGGGCCGCGAGTCCCATGGCGTAGGTGCGGTCGGCTTCGGCCATGTCGGCGCGGACTTGGGCGACCTCGGCGGCGATGTCGGGCCGCCCGGCCAGTTGGTTGATGCGGTCGTTGCCGCGGATGAACTTAACTTCCTCGCTCATCGAAGCCTCCCTTCTGCCGCAGCATGAGTCCCAGTTAATACAACGTCAAGTTAATTATCCGCGGTCACGGCACTAAGGAGACTCCGCGGAGGGCGGAACATCAGTCAGCGGCGTTCAGTCGGTCGGCCAGTCGGCTACTTGGTCAGGTACCAGAACTGCGGGGTGTCGTCGTACTGGGTCAGGTTCTCGATTGCCGTCGGGGTGGTGGCGGAGATGTTCGACTTCCACGCCCACACATAATCGGGGACCGGTTGCCACAGCACCGGCAGCTGGCTGGTGAAGAACGACATCTCTTTGGTGACCGCCGCCGGGTTGCTGCCCGAGATCGACTGGTTGATCAGCGCGTCGGCCCGCGGGTTGCTGTAGTCGCCGAGCTGGCCGGGCCCGCCGGTGTTCAAGAACCCGAACTGGGTGGGGTAGGTGGCGTCGGTCTCGCCGCCGAAGTCCTCCATCGCCCACTCGTTCTCGTTCGCCGGCGAGACGGTGTCATTGTAGTTCTGGATCATGAAGTTGAAGTTGCTGGCCGACAGGCTCAGCTTGATGCCGGCCTGCTTGGCGTCCGAAGCCAGGTCCGCCGCCTGCTGCTGGATCGGCGTGCCCGTGATGTTGTAGATCAGGGTGAACGCCAGCCTGGTGCCGGCCGGGATGCCGGCCCCGCACTCACCCGAACCGCTGCCCGGCTTCGCGCAGGTGCCGGTGGAATTAGCGTGGGGCGGATGGTCAGCTGAGGATGTCGATTTGGTCGCTGGCGTGTTCCCGGTATTGAGTGCATTGACTATCAGCGCTACTATTACGCGGCCAACGACTGTGGCTAGTAGTCCGCCGAGAATAGTAACAGACCACGGACCGGACAAACGGTGTCGCCAATGAGTCGCAACAGTTGCGCTGCCATCTTTTGGACCCGGGCCGGGTTCCGTGCCCTTGGATGAAGCAGGGTCCGCTGTGTACGCTGGCGGGAAACTCGGCGAACGTCTCAAAGTCCTCGAATCGGACCCCCATCGACGCGAGCGGGTCCATCTGTTCGACCATGGAAAATATTCCGCGGATGAAGTCCCGATCCTGCCCTCGGCAGGGCGCGAGCGAGAAGCCGCAATTCCCGCCTACGACAGTCGTGACGCCATGCAGCGAAGAGGTTGTCGCCCACGGGTCGAAGGTAATCTGCGGGTCGTAGTGGGTATGGATGTCGACAATTCCGGGAGCAACGACCTGCCCGCTCGAATCGATTTCCCGATCGGCGCTGACTTCCGCCAAGTTCCCCAGTGCAGCGACCCCTACCTTCACTGACACCAATATCGATCCGGCGCCACCAGAAATGCCCTTTCCCGATCGCCATCTTCCTGGGGCGCAAAAGCTATAGACACGATAAGGGCCTGGCTAAGGCAGCTCGATGTGACACCGGGGGCAACCGAGTCTCTATCGCGATCATGCTCAATCGATCTATGGCAGGGGTTTAACTCGCCCCGGGGATTTTCGACAAGTAGCACTTGGCGGTGGCTGCACGGGCCGTGAAGTGGCGTTGGCGTCGCTGGCGCTGAATCGTGACGTTACACAGATTACCTGACGCACCGAAAGAGGCAAGGATGTCAGGTGTACCGCGAACTGATATCACGATAGCCTTAGCCCCTAATAAGAGCCAGTCTTCGCTGCGAGTCGGTGACCGGGAGCCTTGAACTCCAGGAAGCCAGCTCTCGATGGGTCCATGGTGTTCTTTTGTAGTTAGGTTTCTGGATGCAGAGTGGTGTGCAGCGTCCTGAGCGGCGTGTGATTGTGGCGACGGCTGATACGCACGTGAGTCCGTCGCTAGGACAATTGAGAGAATACTGTGAGAGCCGTCACCTGGACGACTTCGATAGTTTTGCTGGAGCCACGCAGGTTGCTCCCGGAAGGGTTGCGGCGGGCCTGCTGCCGTCTCCCGGGGAGGCCGACTGCACCCTGATCGTTACCCCTGGTCGCTATGACGTCGAGGAGCGGCTTCGCCAGCTCGACCAGGACGGCGTCGCGGCAGAGGTGATCTTCCACGGGTCTCAGAACGGTCAGCCATTGCCCTTCTCATCGTTCAGTTCCCTGCCGAGCGGCCAGGAAGGAAGAGCGCTCGAACTCGGTCTGGCCGGAGTCCAGATATATAACCGATGGCTTGCTGACTTCTGATCAGTGGAGCCAGAACGCCATGCAGGGATGGTTCAAAGGCCCACGGATGGCCCGGAACTTCGCCCTGGAAGCAGAGCGCACCGGGGTCAGTGTCGCGGAGGCAGAGCGCGCTTTCGTTTCGCGCTCAGCCCTGCACCGGATGGTCACGGAGGACGAGGTCGCCGGCGCCGTCATCGCGATCCTGAACATGCCCGGCCTGTGCGGCGCTGACATCGATCTCTCGGCCGGGATGGCAGCCCGCTAGATGGACGGTGGCGGACAACGAATATGCGGTCCACGGACAAGGTTGTCATCAGTACCGGCGCCCGCAGGGGCGCCGGGCGCAGATGCGGACGGAGCCTGACATGACTGAGGCAGTACTGGTCAGTGCCGTGCGGACGGCGCACGGAAAGCGTGCGGGCGCGCTGGCGTCAGTTCACCCGGTCGACTTGCTGGCCGACGTGCTCAACGCGGCGATCAACCGTATCGGTCTCGCGCCCGAGGAGGTGCAGGACGTCGCCGTCGGCTGCGTTTCCCAGATCGGCGACCAGTCGAGCAACGTGGGACGCTTCGCCGTACTCGCGGCAGGATGGCCCGAGGAGATCCCCGGCGTAACGATCAACCGCGCCTGCGGCTCAAGCCAGCAAGCGCTGGACTACGCCGCCTGCGCGATCATGTCAGGTCAGGCCGACGTGGTCGTCGCCGCGGGCGTAGAGGCCATGAGCCGGGTGCCGCTGGGAGCGGCTCGGCAGGTCGGGCAGCCCTACGGCCCTCGGGTGCTGGAGCGCTACGACTCGTTCTCATTCAACCAGGGGATCAGCGCAGAGAAGATCGCCGCCCAGTGGGGATTCACCCGCCTGCACCTAGATGAGTTCGCCCTCGCCTCGCACCAGAAAGCTGCAGCCGCGATCGACTCCGGCGCGTTCGATGAGCAGATCGTGCCGATCGAGGTCGACGGAGCAACCTTCGCCGTCGACGAAGGCGTGCGGCGGGATACCAGCCTGGAAGCCCTCGGCGCGCTGCGCCCATCGTTCCAGGCCGACGGCGTGATCCACGCCGGCAACTCGTCGCAGATCTCAGACGGAGCGTCGGCCGTTGTGGTGATGTCTGCCGAACGTGCCAAGAACCTCTCGGTGCCGCCACTTGTGCGCTACCGGGGCGGCTCCGTCAGCGGCGCGAACCCGGTGCTGATGCTCACCGGCCCGATCCCGGCGACTCAACGGCTGCTCAAGCGGACCGGGCTGTCGCTGCGGGACATCGGGGTATTCGAGGTCAACGAAGCCTTCGCGCCGGTGCCGCTGGCGTGGATGCACGACCTCGGCGCCGACCCCGAACGGGTGAACCCGCTAGGCGGCGCCATAGCGCTGGGCCATCCGCTCGGGGCGTCAGGTACCAGCCTGATGACGCGAATGGTGCATCACATGCGTGACCGTGGCATCCAGTTCGGCCTGCAGACAATGTGCGAGGGCGGCGGTACAGCGAACGCGACTCTGGTCGAGCTTGTCGCCTGACCGACATCGGGAGACAAGACGATATGCGGCGCACCATCTTCCGGGAAGACCACGAGAAGTTCCGGTGGCTCATCCGTGAGTTCCTGGAACGCGAGATCGTCCCGGTGCACCGGAGCTGGGAGGAGGCCGGACGGCCTCCCCGCTGCATCTTCCGGATGTTGGGTGACCTCGGGGTCATGGGCATCAACATGCCGGCCGAGTGGGGTGGCGCCGGTCTCGACGACTACGTGTACAACGTCGTGCTGCAGGAAGAGACGGCCCGCCTGGGCATCACCATTGGCTCGCTCCGTACGCACCTGGACGTCGTGCTGCCCTACTTCCGCCGGCACGCCAGCCCGGAACAGCAAGCGCGATGGTTCCCCGGCCTCAGCGCGGGGAAGCTCATGTCCTCGATCGCCATGACCGAGCCGGACACCGGCTCGGACCTGGCCGGCGTGCGGACCAGCGCCGTACTTGACGGGGACCACTACGTCCTCAACGGCAGCAAGACCTACATCACCGGCGGTGAGGTCGCTGATCTCATCATTGTCCTGTGCCGGACCGCCACCAGCGACACGGACCGCCGGGACGGGCTGACCTTGCTGGTGGTGGAGGATGGCATGCCTGGCTTTGCAAAGGGGGCGAAACTTCAGAAGATCGGGCTGCGAACTCAGGACACGATCGAGCTGTTCTTCGGCGACGTGCATGTTCCGGTGGCTAACGTGCTCGGCGAGCCGGGCAAGGCATTCCGCTACCTCAGCGAAGGTTTGCCGCAAGAACGAGTGGCGATCGCGGTCGGAGCGGTCGCCCAGTCTCGGGCGGCCTTCGAGCTCACCGTCGACCATGTCAAGAACCGGCGAATGTTCGGGACATCGCTGAACAGCTTCCAGAACACGAAGTTCGAGTTGAGCGCCGTGGCGACTGACCTGGAAGCGGCCCAGGCACTGCTCGACACCGGGATCATTGAACTGACGGTCGGCCAGCTGGACCCGGCCGACGCTGCCAAGATCAAGCTCTTCTGCACGGAGGTGCAGGGCCGGATCATCGACCGGTGCCTGCAGTTGTTCGGAGGCTTCGGCTACATCACGGAGTCGCCGATCGCGCGCCTGTACATGGATGCGCGGGTTTCGCGGATCTACGGGGGCTCGAGCGAAGTGATGAAGCTGATCATCAGCAAGTCCATCGGCCTCTAGCCCCGATCAGCTGGCGCGACGAGCGGAGGGATGGCCCCGCCATGCATCGTCCGCCGCAGAGCACTTCAGCTGCCGCAGCGGCGCCCAGTACATGGTCATGCGCGGAGCTTCGTTATCGCCCAGTCCAACGTGGCGGTCTCTTCTCCCGGAACGCGGCGGCCCCTTCGGCGGCGTCCGCAGAGGCAAAGACTGGCTCGAAATGCTCTTGCTGCCGCTCAAAGCACTCATCGAGCGGCCAGTCGGCTGAGCGAAGTACCACCTGTTTCGAAGCGCGCACCGACAGCGGCGCATTGGCGGCGATGGTTCGGGCCAGCTCGCACGCGGACTCGAGCGCGCTCCCCTGCGGCACCAGCCGATTGATGAGCCCGTAGTGAGCTGCCCGGCTGGCCAGTATCGGCTGGCCGGTAAGGACGGCCTCCATCGCCAGGGCATACGGCAGCCGACGAGGCAGCCGGAATGCGCCGCCGCCACGTGCGGCAAGTCCGCGGGTCACCTCAGGCAGCCCGAAGCGGGCGGTCGTGCTGGCGACGATGAGGTCACACGCCAGGGCCATCTCCAGCCCGCCGCCAAGGGCCCACCCTTCGACCGCCGCGATCAGCGGCTTGGCCGGGGGCCGTTCGGTGAAGCCAGCGAAGCCGCGGCCCGGCAGCGATGGGCGCTGGCCGGTCGCAGCGAATGCCTTGAGGTCCATGCCGGCAGAGAAGCAACCGCCGGCTCCAGTCAGTACGCCGACGGCGAACCGAGGGTCGTCATCGAGGTCTGCCATAGCCGCGCCGATGAGCTCGGCGGTCGGCAGATCGACGGCGTTCCGAGAGGCTGGCCGGTTGATGATGAAGACGGCAATGCCTGGCTCGACAACCGATCGCAGCACCGTTTCTGCACCGTCGGCACCGTCGACGGTCATCGCGGCGCCATCCGGATGCCGCCGTCGAGACGGATCGTCTCGCCGTTGAGATAGGGATTCTGCAGCAACTCGGCTGCCAGCCGCGCATAGTCTCGCGGATCGCCGAGGCGCTTCGGATGCACGACGGCCGCCGAGAGCGAGTCCCGCACTGACAGTTCGAGGCGACCCAGCATCGGTGTGTCGAAGATACCGGGCGCGATCGTGTTGACCCGGATCTGTCTGCTGGCCAAGTCCCGGGCAGCGACCAGTGTCAGAGCGTGGACACCGCCCTTGGCGGCAGTGTAAGCCGTCTGGCCGATCTGGCCATCAAATGCGGCGACAGAGGCGGTAAGGACAATGGCGCCCCGATCTCCGTCGGTCGGCTCATTTTCGGCTAGGAGACCTGCCCCGAGCCGCAGCACATTGTATGTGCCCACCAGATTGACGCGGACGACCTCAGCAAAGGAATCGAGTGGTCCGGGCGTGCCCGTGCGGTCGAGGATCCGGACCCGGTCGCCGCCCCTTCCCGCACAGTGCACCAGGCCGCGAACGTTACCCATCTGTCGCGCCGCCGACAATGCCGCTGAGAAGTCGTCTTCCGAGGTGATATCGGCGGCCGCGAACCTGGCATCCTTGCCGAGATCCACGGCAGCCATCTCGCCGTCCGACCTGGGCAGATCAACCAGCAGCACCCGAGCGCCGAGGGACAGCATCAAGCTGGCCGTCGCTTTGCCAAGGCCAGACGCGCCGCCCGTGACGACAATCGTTGTGCTGTTAAGTCGCATAGTTTCTCCGGTAGGCCAGTGAGTACGGAGTAGCCCGGGCAGTCCCTTGATATCGAGGTGTCCGGCTGGAACGCGGGTCCTTCAGGATGCGGTGGGCGCGAGCTCGCAGTCTGCGTGGCGGAAAAACCTACCGCCTTGGCCACGGCGGCGAACTTTGCCTGCGGGGCTCGAAGATAGTGAGGTCGGCCTGGTCACTGTCGTCATGCGCTCGCCCTCCCCAACAAATGCTGACTTCCCGGTTAGCACGTTGAGGCCGTCGGCGACTGTTGCATTAGTGAATACAACGCGTCCCATCAGCGCATCCTTCGAGCAGGTCAGCCAGATGCCGGTGTGCTAGGTCGTCCTCCTAAGTTCACCAATCAGACTGCGGTCCCGCTAGTGACCAGTCAAGAGGCCACAGAAATTCGGACAGTGCAAGTCCATTATCTTGACGCGACCGCGACCCCTTGGGTAGCCTCCGTGCGGCGTCTCGGGTCGGGCCGCGCTGCCCATAGGGCCTGTGGCCGAGCCTGACGCCGCGGGCCGTCAGCCGGTCAGCATGGGATCATGCAACCTCTCAGTTGGCCATTCCCGGGGATCAGCGACGCAGGACAGCGCCTCGGAATCTTGTGGCTATTGAAGACCCGGAATGTTTATCCGGGTTATTTCGGTGCCGTGCTCCTGCTTAGTTTCCTGGCGCCGTGGAATCCCGTCGAGTCTCACTGGCAAGAGCTACACAGCGGATCTGAAACGAAGCCGACGCTCGCGGGGATGCCACCTCACGGCCGACTCGACGGCGTGCCTAAACGGTAGCGTAGGCATGTGCTGTGCCAGCCGGGCCGCCTGCCAGCGCTTGCCGACGGCGCATCACGTACGTAACGCGGGACCTGCTGCGAGAGGATGCGTTCGGACATTGAAGGCCAGTGACATGTCGGCAGGATCATCGGCAGAGAAAGCGGTCGCGCATGCCCGGCTGGACCGGATGCTTAAGCCACGCTCCATTGCGATGGTGGGAATTAGCGACGGCTCACCCTTCCGGGACCGGATTAGCCCGACGCTCGACAATGCCGAGGTATTTGTTGTCAACCCGCGTTACGAAAAGGCTCTGGGAAAACGAACTTGGCCAACGCTTTCTGAACTTAGGCGGCCCGTGGACGCCGCGATCAGCTTCCTTCCCGCCGAGCGCTCCACGGAGCTTGTCGAAGAGGCAAGCGCCCTCGATGTCGGCGGCGTGGTCCTCATCGCGGTGGGTTTTGGCGAGGAAGGCCAGCATGGTAAGGAACTGGAAGGCAGGATTGCGGCCGCGGCGACGCACAGTGGCATGCCCGTCCTCGGCCCGAACGGTGTCGGGTTCGTCAACGTACCGCGGGGCATCAGCCTGACCCTGGCGGCACGCCACAAGCGCCGGCCAGGCGGGATCTCGATCGCGTCGCAAAGCGGCGCGACGCTGAGTGCAGTCGGTATCTCTGCCTATCGCTACCCCGGCTGCGGCCTCAATCTCCTCGTCTCGACGGGCAATGAGTCCGTCACCGATATGGCTGACCTGCTGGACTACTTCGTCGATGACGCCGATACCAAGGCGATCGGACTGGTGATCGAGAAGATCCGGCGACCGCGGGAGTTCTTCGCCGCCGCCCGGCGGGCCGTTCTGAAGGGCAAGCCGATCGTGGCGCTAAAGCTGGGGCGGAGCGGGCACACGATCCGGATGGCCGCCTCGCACACTGGCGCGATCACAAGTGATGCGTGGTCATACGATGTTGCGTTGCGCCAGGCCGGGATTAGCCTGGCCTACGATCCGGACGAGCTGGTGGACCGGCTGGCCCTGATTGAACAACTGCCTCGCGAGCGATGGTCGAAGGTGAAGGCACTCGGTGTCATCGCGAACACTGGCGGGATCGCTTCTCTGACCGGAGATCTGGCCCTAACCGAGGGCCTGGAGATGCCAGCCTTGGACGGCTTCGCCGACTGGCTGGACGCCAAGGCTCCGGAGACAATGGTGGCCAATCCGCTGGACGTGGCAACCCAGCGGAACGCCTGGTCGTCTGTCGTCGCTAAATACGCCACGAGCCCCGAGCTTGACAGTCTTCTCTGGGTCCATCCGCTTGAGCCTGAAGACATCGAGGCTGGTGCGATCAGGTACCTCGATGAGTTTGTGAGGGTGGTCCGCAACGTCGAGAAGCCGTGCATCCTGACCAACATCTCGGGACCGCCCCGCGACTGGATTACGGGCCATCTGGCACCTGGCGTGGCTCAGGGGTGGGGGATAAGGTCCACGCTCCGAGGCCTGGACACGCTCGGCTCATTCGTCCGGTATCAGGATGCGTTGCCGCCAGCTGAAGCCGAGTCAGCCACAATTGACCCACCGACGGCGGCGCTCGTGGCCGGGGGTCACTGCGTATCGTTCGCAGCCACCATGGCGCTGCTGGCCGACTACGGTATCCCGACCGCTCCGGCCACGATCATGCCGGCCGACCAGTCGGCGGCCGGTTTGGCCATGCCGTTCCTCGGACCATACGTGCTGAAGCTGGCTGACGTGCCGCACCGGACGGAACTCGGCGCGGTGCGCCTGAATGTCGACCCGGCCGATCTCGTCAGCGCGGCCGCAGATTTGCGGGCGCTGGCCAAACAACACGCTGTGTCCGCCGACATAGCGATCCAGCAGATGGTCGCCAGTCAAGGCGAGCTACTGCTGGGCATAAGCAATGACTCAGACGTCGGGCCGGTCGTCGTCGCCGGGGCTGGCGGCATCTTTGCCGAGCTCCTGGGGCGGCCCTGTGGCCGGGTAGCCCCTTTTGGCCCAGGCGAGGCGCGCCGTATGGTCAACGAGCTGGCCGATAGCGGGCTCATGCGAGGCTTCCGCGGGAGCAGTGCCTGGGACCTGGACGAACTGGCGCGCATCGTGGCCGCTCTGAGTCGGCTGGCGTCCGCAGGCCGCGAGTGGATCGCATCTCTCGACATCAATCCGCTGATCTGGGGACCGGCAGGCTACACCGCGGTTGACGCGCTGCTCGTGACCAAGGAGAACGATGCCTGACGGCCGTAGCGAGGGGCAGGAGATCGATTTCGGGCCCTTCTTTCACCCACGGCAAATGGCTGTGGTCGGTGCCTCGGCAACTCAGGGTCGGCCCGGAACGTCGATGTTCCGGATCTTGCGGGCATGGTGCGAGCAGCACGATGCCTCGCTGTTCCCAGTGAACCCGCGTTACGCCGAGCTTGATGGTGTGAAGTGCTATCCGAGCCTTGACGAGGTACCCGAGGGACTCGATGTGGTCGTCGTCCTCATCGATAACCCGTCAAAGGTGGTCGAGCAGGCGATCAGCCGGAAGGCCCGCTTCGTTCTTATCTTCGCGGCAGGTTTCGGCGAGCTCGGCGAAGCGGGACGGCAGGAGGAAGCCCGGCTCGCCCAGCTAGCGCGAGCGCACGGAGCTCATCTGATCGGCCCTAACACGAATCTGAACGCGTTCCAGCCCATCCGGCAGGATCTGGCTGGGCCGCGGATCGCGTTGATAACGCAGAGCGGACATCAGGGCCGCCCGGTCTACCAGGGTCAGCAGATGGGCATCGCGATGGAAGCCTGGGCCCCCACCGGCAACGAGGCAGATATCGACAGCGCCGATTTCATCCGGTACTTCTCCGGGCTGCCGAAGGTTGGCGCGATCGCTGCCTACATCGAAGGGTTCAGAGACGGCCGCTCCCTTCAGCTTGCTGCCGACGTCGCTATCCAGCGCGGCGTGCCGCTCGTAATGGTGAAAGTTGGCCGAAGTGCCGCAGGCCGATCCTGGGCGCAGAGTCATACCGGCCACCTTGCCGGTGCGGACAGAGTGGTGAACGGGGTCTTCAAGCAGTACGGCATTATCCGCGTTGATGGGCTCGATGAGCTGCTGGATACGTCGATGCTCCTTGCCAGGGCCCGGCCGCCGGTTGCCACGGGCGTCTGCGTGTACTCGGTCTCAGGAGGCACGAGCGCACACTTCGCTGACCTGTGCGACATGGCTGGCCTGACGCTGCCGGAGCTGAGCAGCGACACGCAAGAGACCCTGCGCCAGTGGCTGCCCGAGTTCCTGCGAATCTCGAACCCGGTCGACAGCGGCGGGCAAGCGGCCAGGGACGAGCGCGGCAGAAAGATACTGGAGACCCTGGTAGCTGATGAGGGCGTCGGAGTCCTCGTCTGCGTCTTGACGGGCTCCCTGCCCGGCCTCGAGGACACGCTGGCGGTGAACCTGATCTGGCTCGCGTCCCGCACCGAGAAACCGATCTGTGTCATCTACGGGTCTCCGATCGGTGACGAGCCGGTGTACCGCGATGTCCTGCTGCCGTCTGGCCTGCCCGTGTTCCGCGATGCGCGCAACTGCCTGAACGCGATCAGGGAGTACCTTGCCTACCACGCGTTGCGTGATGACTATCGTTCTCCATTCGGAGAAGCACATGTCGTAGAACCTGCAGGGTCGCAAGCGGCGCGCCGGGTGGTCACGAGCCGCCCGATTCTGTCGGAATGGGACTCGAAGCAGGTTCTCGGGCATTACGGGATCCGATGCTGCCCGGAACGGCTATGTCATTCCGCCGACGAAGCCGTTGCCGCCGCGCGGGAGCTGGGCTTTCCGGTCGTAGTGAAAGCATGTTCGCCCGATGTCCTGCATAAGAGTGAGCACGGCCTGGTGATTACCGGGCTTGACAGCGTCGACGGCGTCCGCGAGGCCTACCTGACTATTGAGGCCCGGCTAGCGTCGCTGCCCGGCGCGGTGACGGTGGATGGGGTACTTGTCTCGGCCCAGATCACCGGCGGCGTGGAGACGGCGATGGGCATCATGCGTGACGAAACATTCGGCCCGGCGGTGATGTTCGGCCTCGGCGGCATCGACCTTGAGCTGAGCCACGACGTCGTATTCCGTGTTCCGCCGTTCAGCCGGCAGGAAGCCGAGCGAATGGTCCGGGAGGTGAAGGCGTTCCCGCTTCTTGACGGGTTCCGGGGTCGACCGCGGGTGGCTGTGGATGCGCTGGTGGACACGATCATGGCCTTGCAGACGATGGCAGTGGACCTCGCGGATGTGATAGCAGAGGTCGACTGTAATCCCGTGATCGCTACCGCTGAGGGCGCAGTGGCCGTAGACGCGGTGGTGGTGACACGGGGGTTCAGGGGAGGTGGGGCCATCATCCCGAGTGCCTTCGCGCCGGGAGACGGCGATCCGAGGACAGAGTCGCTGCAGAAGGTGATCGATTGGCGCGAATCATGAGGCCCGTCTGTGGCCGATGGTTCCCGGGAGGGGCAGGTGCTCGATGACAAACCGTTCTGTATCGCGCAAGACCGCGATCGTGGGAATCGGGTCGACGCCCTACGCAGAGATGTACCGGGCTCCAGGCAATTGCGGGACCGCTCTTGAATCGGCCCTGACTGCAACAGCGGCCGCTATTGAGGATGCCGGGTTGCGCAAGTCGGACATCGACGGTGTCATGGTCGGCGGACTCCCGAACTATGAGTCGTTCATGCTCCGTGCAGGCCTGACGGACGTGCGGTTTGTCGCATATTATCCACGGGCGGGCCGACTGTGCCCGCTGGCCCTCGCGCAGGCGGCGGCCGCTGTCGAATCTGAGATGGCTAACTACGTCGTTCTCTTCAATGCCGTTGAATTCCGTTCGGCCGGAAGGCGGTTTGGTGAGAGCGAGGATGTGGTCCGCAGCGGTCGGCGTCCGACTGCCCACATGGAGACGTCCTACGGTCTCGCCTACGGTATGTCCACCCCCGGCGCCAACTATGCCCTGGCCTACTCGCGCTATAAGTCTGAGCATGGCCTGGCAGATGACGCGCTCGGTGCCGTTGCGGTCAGCAGCGGGCAGTGGGCATCGATGAACCCGGACGCCATCCTGCGCGAGAAGATCAGTATTGAGGACTACCGGTCAAGCCCCTACATCGCGGAGCCACTGCGCAGGTTCGACTACTGTCTGGTGAACGATGGTTGCGCTGCCTACGTTGTCACGACAGCCGACAGGGCGAAGGATCTCCCGCACACGCCAGTCTTGGTCGCGAGCACGGCCGGACGGGCTACGATCCGCGAGTATTACGCGTCGGAGGATTTCTGGGCCGAGGCCTGCAGATCGCTCAAGAACGATCTGCTCGACGGTATCGGCCTGACACTCGCGGATATAGACGCCGTCTCGGTTTACGACAACTTCAGCACCTCGATCGTCTGGATGCTCGAAGGGTTCGGCTTTGCCGCTCCCGGCGAGGCACTGGCTCGCGTCGCGGACGGGTGGATCAGCCCCGGCGGTCAGCTGCCCGTCAACACGAGCGGCGGCATGCTGAGCGAATCCTACCTGCAGGGCTGGAACAACCACGTCGAGAACGTTCGGCAGCTCCGTGGCGATGCGGGCGCCCGTCAGATAGCCGGGTGCAGGACGATTCTCTACGCGGGCCTGTCTGCAGTCCCCGCAGGTGACGTGCTAGTGAGAGGTGACTGAGCCGGATGAATGACAACATGCGTCCGTTGCCGATCCCTAACGATGAGGACAGGGAATTCTGGGAGGCGGCCCGCAGCCATCGCTTTGTCTTGCCACGCTGCGAGTCTTGCGGCCATGTGTGGTTCCCCCCGTACGCAGCATGCCCTAGCTGTCTGTCCCGGGAGCGGGCCTGGGTTGAGGCGTCGGGCCGGGGCACGATCGCAGGCGTGGCGCGCTTCCACCGCCAGTACCTGCCTTCGTTCCCGCCCGTCCACACGGTCGTCCTCGTGCAGCTCAGCGAGGGCCCATACGTCTACGCCAACATCTTGCAGAGCGACCCGTCTCAGGCGGCGGTCGGGCAGCCGGTGCGCGTGGTGTTCGAAGATGTCACTCCCGAGATCTCGCTGCCGCAGTTCACGCTTGCACCGGCCGACTAAGAGCGGTCCCGATCGCACCCGAGGGCCGGACGACGACCTAGGGTTGACCCCGCTCAGAACCCGTCCCACCTCGGCTTGGCGAGCAGCCCGCGGAAGTTCGCCGGCCGCTTCTCCCGGAACGCGGCGACCCCCTCCTCGATGTCGTGATTCGCGATGTAGCGGTTGGCCAGGCTCGAATACTCCTGGGCCAGCACGTGCTCGCGGTAAGTGCGGTCCAGCCCGTCTACGGCCAGTCGCTTTGACAGTTGTGTCGCAAACGGCGGTGCCCCAGCGAACTTTAGCGCTAGCTCGCGGGTGCGGTGCGCGAGCTCCTCGGGCGGCACCACATAGCTGACAAGGCCGATGCGCTCGGCCTCGGCTGCGTCAATCGGCCGCGCGACGTACATGAGCTCAAGGGCCTTAGCCAGCCCGACTATGCGCGGCAGCAGGTAGGCGACCGTATCGTTCGCAGTCAGCCCGATGCGCAAGAAAGACGCGGCGATCCGCGCGCTGGACGAGGCGATGCGCATGTCGCAGGCGAGCGCGAACCCGAGCCCGCCTCCGGCGCAGCCGCCGTTTATGGCCGCGATCAGCGGCTTGCTGAACTCGAGGACGGGCAAGAAGACGTTCTTGCTCACGTTCACCTGCGGGATCTGGCCGCCCGCAGCGGAGAGGTCCACGCTACGCAGGTCTGCACCGGAGATGAACCAGTCACCTACTCCGGTGAGGACCGCAGTGCGGACGTCCCGATCGTCCTCGGCGTGCTGGAAAACCCTGCCTATGTGGATGGCGTGGCCAGGCGTGAACGCGTTGTTCAACTCGGGTCGGTTCAGCCGGATCGTGAGGACGTGCTCGCTTAGATCAAGGTCGACGCCTTCGTAGTCCGGGTAGTCCAATGGGTCAGCCTCCTTGGTGTTGGGCGGATGAGCGGCGCCCTCTTTCGGGATCGTCGGGATCGAGTGCGATCAGGCCGTCGGACTCCAGCTGGCGCAGGCGTGCCGCGTTCAGTCCCAGCCCGTCGCGCAGAATCTGCGCGGTGTGCTCGCCAATCCGCGGGTAATCGGTGCTAGCCGGCTCGACCCGCCCAGCGATCTTGATCGGGTTGCCCGCTATGAGTACGGGATCGCCGGTCCCGTCGCCGTGACGCACCGGAATCAGCATGCGGTGCTCGCGCACGTGCTGGTCGCGCAGCAGATCCTCGGTGCCGTTCGCAGGTGCTGCTGCCACCCCGGCGGCCGTCAGCGCCGCGGCTGCCTCGTGCTTCGTCCGGGTTGCCGCCCAGCCCTCGACCAGCGGCCGGATCAGTGATTCGGTGTGGGACCGCCACCCGGCGCGGTCGGCCACGCGGGGGTCGGACAGCAGCTCTGGGTGGCCGATTGCCCGGGCGAACCGGTCGAACTGGTGCTCGCGGATGACGCATACGATGAACCAGCCCTCACCGCTCCGGAAGCTGTCGAGCAGCACCGGGTTGGGGAACTCCTCGCGCTCGTCCTTGCGGAGTCCGAGCGACCAGTAGTTGTACATGGAGTCGGTGAGCGCAAGCATCGAGTCGAACATCGCGATGTCCACATAGCTGCCTGCCCCCGTCCGGTTGCGGTGCGCGAGGGCAGCAAGCACGCCGATCGTCCCGTACAGTCCGGCGGCGGTGTCGCCGAGCCCGACCCCGGGATTGACGACCGGCGGCTGGCCTGGCGTCCGGACGAAGTCCGCAAGGCCGCTCATCGCCTCGACCACCGGCGCGTAGGCGGGGCGGTCACGATACGGCGAGCTGCCAGTCTGCCCGAAGCCCGATATTGAGAGGTAGATCAGCGACGGGTACCGGGCCGCGCACGTCTCGTAGTCCAGTCCGTACCGTTCCGGGCGACCTGGGCCGAGGTTCTCGCAAACGATGTCGAAATCGCCGAGCAGGTCGAGTACGAGGTCGCGTCCCGCCGCCTGCCGGATGTCGATGGCAACGCTTTTCTTGCCGCCCTGGTTGTAGCGCAGGAACGTCGCCCCGAGGACCTGGCTCCGGTCGAATATGGCCGGTCGCGCCGCCCGGGCCGAGTCGCCGTGGACCGGGTCCTCGACTTTCACGACCTCTGCCCCCAGCCGGGCCAGCAGCTGCGTGGCCACGGGGAGTGCCTGCATCTGCTCCAGGGCGAGCACTCGGATCGTGGCTAGCGGCGGGTCGGCGGCCGCGGTCCGCTCTCCGGTTTCCGTCCCAGGGTTCACCGCTCCTGCACGACGCGTACCCGTGCATCCGGCGGGTGGAAGCCCGGGTCGCCGATCAGCCTGGTGAGTGAGGCCGGGTGCCTTGGGGATCGCGCTCAGCGCGCCGGTGCCGGTGATCTCCCCGATATGGTCGCGGATCGCCTCCGGGCTTAGCTGCGTATCGACGTACCCGCCGGTCTCGGCAAGCACCGTTCGCGCGACGCGACCGCCGTCGGCGGTGAGCGCGGTGCCGTTGACCGCGCACAGCTCGTGGCCGAGGTACATCGCCACGGCGGAGCTCGGCTCTGGCTTCATGGCTTCCGTGAGCCATGTGCGGCGCTCCAAATCCGGCATTTGCTCCGATATCCGCGCGGCGTGGCCAGGCAGCACTGCGTTTATCTTGATACCGCTGCGGGCCGCCTCTTCGCCGAGGCAGTTGATCAGCCCGACGTAGGATGCGTCGACCGCGCCGAGGGAGAATCCGCCGGGCATCCGGTACATGCCGGACGGTCTGATCAGCACGATCCGGCCGTATCGCTGCTGCAGCATGACCGGCCAGGCCTCGCTTATGATCTCCCATGCCGCCCTTACGCTGCCAGGCAGTAGCTTGTCGAGACTACACGTGGCCTCTCGCTCGACCGATGGCACGCTGTTACTGAAGCCGACGTTGTGCATGATGACGTCGATGCGCCCGAAGTGCTCGAGCGCCGCCTGAACTGCCCCGCGCGCGCCGTGGGCTTCGCCGACGTCGCCGCTGTACCCGACCGCGTCGCCGCCGGCAGCCCTGATCTGGCCTGCCACCGTCTCGGCGAGATTGGGCTCGCCAGCGTCGCCGGCGACCGACGCCCCGTCGTCGCACACGAGCACCCGGGCACCGCGCGCGGCGAACCGGGCAGCGTGGGAGCGTCCTATGCCGCTTCCACCTCCGGTGATGATGACTGCGCGACCGTCAAATCGCAGTTCCACCGCGTGCCTCCTCCGAACTGCCGATCATGCCCCGGCCAGTCGGCCCTCAGGGGAGGTGAGGCGGGGCCAGGGTGTGTCCTGCGGCCGACCGTCGCTGATGAATGCTTCGATGCCTTGGAGGTGGCGCAGGGTGCGGTGGCGGGCGAGGCCGATGTCGCCTGCGATGATCGCTTCGGTGATGTGGGAGTGGGCGTGGTGGACTTCGACGGGGTTGCCGGGCCGGTGGCGGTTGGCGCGGCTCTGGGTGACGACCTCGTCGGTGAGGCGGACGAGTGAGGTGACGAAGAGGGCGAGAGCGGGGTTGCCTGTCATCTCGGCTATCACGATGTGCCAGTGACGGCCGCTGTGGGGGTAGCCGACGGGGTCTTCCTCACGGCGCATGAGGTTGCGAAGTTCGCCGATCTTGGTTTCGTTGATGCGCCGGGCGGTCATCTCGACGGCGACGAGTTCGAGCGCTTTGCGTGCTTCGAAGATGGTCGGGAGGGACGCCCGCCGGTATGCCAGGAACAAGGCCACGGAGTCCGTGACGACTTCAGAGTCGGGGGCGGTGACGATTAGGCCGCCGCCGGGGCCACGGCGCATGATGGCGATCATGCGGTGTTCGAGGAGTCGGATGGCTTCGCGCAGGACGGCGCGGGAGACGCCGTGCTTGTCCAGCAGATCTTTTTCAGAGCCGACGATGGTGCCGACGGGCCAGCCAGCTGCGATGATCTCGCGTTCGATGTCGCTGGCGACTTTCTCGGCTAGCTTTGGGCTGGCCCGGCGCACGGTACCGTCGTTCCCGGCCGGGGCAGTGCCGGGCCGGAGCAGGCCTGCTTGCTCGCGGATCACGGCCCTGACTCATCCTTCTGACTGGGCATGTCGAGCCCCATCGGCCAGCCCCGGTGAGGCCCCATTGGCGCCGTTCGGGCCGCTAGTGCGGCAGATTAAGTAGCAGCCGGGAAATGAGGTTGAGGTTCACTTCGTAGGTTCCGGCAGCGATTCCGGCCATGATGCCGTTCGCAAAGGTAGCCTCGCCGAGGCTGTTTAGTTCAAGCGCCTCGGGGCCCAGTATGTCGATGGCGAGTGCGGCGACCGCGCGTTCAGCGCGGACCATGGCTGGGCGCGCTAGGTAGGAGTACGGGCTGGGCGGCAACTGCTTGGCGCGCTCATCGATAACGCGGTACGTGACGATGCGGGCGGCCTCGCAAATGGCTCTCGCTTCTCCGAGACGGCGTTGCATTTCGGTGTCGTGATCCAGCAGACCCTGGTCGCGTGCCCACTCGGCGATGCGGTCAAGCATGAGAGCGGCTCGGGCATACTTTGGTGCCCCGACTCGCTCGAACTGCAAGGCCGAACGGACGGTGCGCCAGCCGTCATTCTCGGGACCGAGGCGGCAGGACACCGGCACGCGCATGTCAGTGAAGAAACACTCAGCGAAGGCGTGCGGTTTAATGAAGTTCTGAATGAGGCGCTTCTCGAAGCCTGGGGTGTCGGTCGGGACGAGCAAGATCGAGATGCCCTTGTGCTGCTCGGCCTGCGGGTCGGTGCGGACGAGCAAGAAGCAGTAGTCGGCCAGCGGCGTATGTGAAGTCCAGATCTTACTTCCGTTGACTACGTACTCATCGCCGTCACGCACCGCGGCCGTCCGCAGTGCCGCTAGGTCGGAGCCTGCGTCAGGCTCGGAGAAGCCCTGGCACCAGTAGATTTCGCCGCGGGCGATAGGACCTAGGTACTTCTGTTTCTGTTCTTCAGTGCCGGCCATCATGATGGCCGGGCCGATCCAGTTGACGCTCATGTACTGCGGCCCCCGCGGCTCGCCGACCGACCAGAGCTCCTCGCCGAGGATTATGTGCTGCCAGGCACTTGCGTCCCGCCCGCCATACGCCGCAGGCCAATGCGGAGTGAGCCAGTTCCTCTCGGCGAGCTTACCGATGAAGGCCCCGCATTCAGCCTCGGTGTACTCCGGCTGCCCGGCAGTTCGAGGTCGCGGCAATGCCCACCACGCCGGCAACTCGGTTTGCACGAACTGCCGCAGCTCGCGCCGGAACTCCAGATCTTCATCGGCCCATTCAAAATCCATGTTGCTTCCTTGTGAGTCCGTAGACGCGACCATCGGTCAGCCTGATGATCAGAGAGCGGCGACCGGGTACACTGGCGCGCCTGCGCTGTCGACGACCTTGAACGGGCCGCGCGACTACCGGTGCAGGTGGACTTGTGCCAGGGCGTGAGTCGCTGTACGTGGGCGAGTCCCGGACGCCCGGCACCAAGAATCAGATCCCTGGCGGGACTTGCCATCGGAACCTGGAGCGAGTTGGCCAGGCCCTGGCGGACACGCTGAGTCTCAGCGAGGATCTCCTGGCCGGTGAGAACGTTCGGGGCACCGATCTGCTCATCGCCTCGCCGACCCCAGTCTGACGGCGAACCCACAAGCGGACCGACCAGGCCTTTCTCTAGTTTCACGTGCCGCACACCTCCAACGAAGATCGCCGCAGCCGCCCTGAAGTGTTTCCCGCTACTTTATTGGCATCGCGCGCTGCCGAACTAGGCCGAAGCAACCGGGATCTGGCATGTCAGGTTAGACGTGTAACAATCCCGCCCGGAGGAGTTAATTAACCCCTGGAAATGCGAAAGCGCGGTCCGGCTTCCGGTCGGTCGGCTCCCGAAAGGTGCACACGAACTTCCGGACAGACTGCGGGAACGGTATGGACCTGCTCCGGCCGAAGTCTTCCCATCCCTGGACGTAGCGGCTAGCGTACACCTGAAGCCGAGGACTCTCGCAGGCTGCGAGAGGGTGATGACGCTAGGACGAGATTAGTGGAGCGCAGTCACAATGGCAGTATACTTTTCGCACGCCGGCATTTGGTCCTCAAGATGATGACTAGTGTCAGCGGCTCACCGATGTTGGCCATTGAATTGAATGTAGACTGGGCGGCTGACGCGACTCTGATCACTGGGTTCGAAAAGCAGTGACATTTCAGCGGGAAGTCGCCGAGTGGTTCAGTGTCAACTCTCCGCGGGGTTGGCAGGACGAGGTGGAAAAGTATTCGAGGAGTGAGCTCCTGGCGTTCAACCGGCGATGGCTCCGGCTACTGAACACCAAGGGATTCGGGGCTCCGCATGTCCCGAAGGAATGGGGTGGAGGCGGGTACAGCGCCGAGGAGCAGATCATCATATACCGGGAGTGGGCACGCTCGCGGGCGCCAAGCCTGGGTGGCTACGACATCAACTTGTTCCATGTTCCCGGAACGCTGCTTCGGGCCGGTACCAGGGCGCAGCAGGAGAAGTACCTTCGCGAGGCGATCGACGGCGTGCTCTGGTGCCAGGCCTTTTCCGAGCCTGACGCAGGCTCTGACCTGGCGTCCCTGCGCACAATGGCAGTCCGTGACGGTGACTATTATCGGATCAACGGGCAGAAGATCTGGTCTAGCCATGCTCATGAAGCAAAGTACGGCCTATTGCTGGCTCGGACTGACCCGGATGCGCCGAAGCATCATGGCATCTCATACTTCATCCTAGATATGTCTGCTCCTGGCCTCGAGATTCGACGGATCCGACAGGCTAACGGCCAAGCCGAGTTCTGTGAGCTCTTTCTCGATGAAGTGAAGATCCCGGTAGAGGACCGGATCGGGGATGAGAATGAGGGCTGGACAGTCGCGCAGCGAACCCTGTCGGTAGAACGCGGCATCCTGGCACTTGGCGCGATCGAGCACATCAACGCCGGCGTCGACACGCTAGACGATCTCGTCATCCTGCAGTCCGGCGATTTCACCGGAGAACGGTTGATGCTCGAGGGTGAGGCCGTGGTCACCGACTTTGCGGCGAGATCGTTCGCCGTGCGGTCGGCCGCGCTCGACCTCATCTCCATGATGCAGCTCCCGGGTAGTCCAGATGTCCTGTCCTCGGCGGTCAAGGTCGCCTCGACTGAGATGCTCCAGGAGTTGACGGACTACGCGTCCCTCATCGAGGGCGCAGGCGGGCTCGTTGAGCCCCACCTGGAGACCCAGCGCTCGCCGCTGAGTGGACATTGGCTGATCGACTGGCTTCAGTCCTGGGGCCGGACAATCTCAGCCGGAACTAACGAGATCCAGCGCAACATAATCTCTGAGCGGCTGCTCGGGCTGCCTAGGGAGGCGCGGGGATGAGCACGAGTCCTGTTCATTACGGGCTGCTGAGCGAGCAGGAGTCGGACTTTGCCCAGGCCTGCCGGCAAGCGCTGGCGGCCGGCAGCGATGACCCACTGGCCGGGGGAAAGGACGGCTGGTTTGGCGTTGGCATCGCCGAAGAGCTTGGCGGGTCCGGCGGCTCGATGGCCGACGTGGCCGTCATGATCGAGGAGATCGGCGCGGCCCACGCTGCCAGCCTGGCTGGATGGCAGGCTGGCCTTGTCGCCCCCGTGCTGAGCCGGGGGGGTGAGGCGGCGCGGGCACTGCTGGAGCGCGTCTGCGCCGGAGCGGTGTGTGTGGCGATCCCGGTGACACCGATGACATCCTGGGCGGCGCTCGACGGCGATCGCGATTTGACCGGTGACCTGATCGTCCTCGGGTCGCCGGCGTGCACGCACATTCCCGTACCGTGCATCGTGGCGGGCATCCCCTCGATCGCGTTCGTGGCTGCTGACCACGCCAGGATTCGGGCGACCCCGCTGGACCTAGTCGACGTGACGAGGCCCGCCATGACGGTATCTCTTGAAGGCGTGCCAGTGGGCGAGGCCGACGCCGTCGTCGCCCACGCGAAGCTTCTGGATGAGTGGCTTGTGAGCGCCAACCTGGCCGCAGCGCTCGATTCAACCGGACTGGCCAGGGCCGTCTTGATCAAGACAGTGGACTACGCCCAGAAGCGGGAGCAGTTCGGCCGGCTGATCGGCTCGTTTCAGGCCTACAAGCATCGCTGCGCGACCATGTACATCGAGCACAAGATGGCGCAGTCGCTTGCGTTTCGCGCCGCGAGATCGGCTGGCACAGATGACGGGCGCCTGATGGCCCTGGCCGCCGGCAAGCTGACGACGGCCTCCGCGACTTTCATCGCGGGCGAGGCAATGCAACTGCACGGCGGCATGGGCTTCACATGGGAAGGCGGTGTCCATCAGTATCTCAAGCGCGCCCGGACCAATGAGGTGCTCGCGCGCGCAGATGGCTATGGCCGGCGACTGCTCTTGACGGAGTACCGGGCCAGCCGCGATGCGAGCTAGTGATCGTCAGTGAGCGGAGTCCGAGGATGAGCATGGAACCGTTTGTCGAGGTGGTCGATGAGTCGGTTGCCACCGGCCTGGCCAAAGAGTTTTACCAGCGGATCCGCAACGGCCCGGACAAACAGGTTCCGGCGCTCGTCCGGGCCTGGAGCTTGGCGCCCGAGGTCGCCCAGGCGTGGCTCGCACAGCGGACGATCGCCTTCCAGGCCAGTGGCCTGAGCGACCGTCAGTACGAGATGCTGCTGGTTCGCGTCACCTATAACTACCGGTGCGCCTACGTGACACGCAATCATGCGTGGTACTTCACCCAACAGGGCGAGTACAACGCCGACGAGGTAGCGCAGATCGCGCAGAACTGGCGGGAGTCGCCGTTCCTGTGTGACGCCGACCGGGCGCTGCTCGAGTTCGCCGACAAGCTCTCGCTGCATTCGGATGCCATAGTCCGGGAGGACTACTCGCCCCTGCGAGCTGCGGGCTTCACTGAAGGTCAGCTGGTCGCGCTCGCCTTCCTCATCGGCTGGTTCGTCACGGACGCGATCGTGCCCAACGCCTTCGGCCTCGGAGACGGTGATCCGTGGACGGAGTCGATGCAGCAGGTGATCGACTGGGGCGAATCTTGAAGCTGGTCGCTACACCGGCTCGGCCCCGGACAGGGAGGTGCTCGCGGTCGTTCTCGTCCAGCTCGGTGAGGAACCCCAGGTCTTCGCCGGCAGCGCGCGAGCGAACCCGTGCGAGCGGTGGTCGGACCGGCCGTGAACCAGGGGATGTCGCGCCGCAACTCGCGCTCACTGCCGTCGGGTAGCAAGTGCCTGCGACCGAAACTGGGGCTGGCGTCGCACCAAATCCTACGCTAACGTAGCAGTAGCTTTTAAGGGAGCCAAAATGCATCTCACGCCTGGGGAGCAGGACAGCTTCCGGCTGGTCATGTCCCAGTTCTGTACCGGAGTCGTAATCGTCGCCAGCGCGACGGATGGCCAGGCATTCGGCCTGACGTGCCAGGCTTTCAGCGCCCTCTCACTCGATCCGCCGCTGGTGGCGCTAGGCGTGGGCCGAGGCTCTACGACCTGGCCGCTGATCCGCCGGGCGGGGCGGTTCTGCATCAGCATCTTGTCTAGTGACCAGCAAGAGCTGGCGCTTAGGTTCGCGGTGAGCGGTGGCCCTAAGTTCAGCGGCGTGGACTGGCTGGAGTCACCTGGCGGCAGCCCCATCATCCCCGGGTGCGTGGCCTGGGTGGAGTGCCAGATGGAGAGCCAGATCGCGACCGGCGATCACTATCTTGTTGTTGGCGCAGTTGAGGCGCTTGGCACGGATGATCTGGATTCGGCGCCGCTCGTGTTCTTCCGCCGCGCGTTCGGGGGTGTGTCCGTCGCGGGCGTGGCGTGACGCGACGGCCGATATGGCGGTGTAGGCGCTGCAATCACAGTCTGACCCTGACTGATGCACACCGCCTGGTGCTCGGCCGCACCTGCCTTTAAGCGGATGCGCGAACCATCATTGTCAGGCTCTCGCAGTTGCTCTCCTGGATAGCGAGATAAAGGACTTTCAGGGCAGCCTGATCGTTAGGAAAATGACTGCGCCTACGAACCGCCTGGCGAAGACGTAGGTTCAGGGCATCGATCTGTACCGTGCCGTACATCATTCGCCTTGCCTCGTCCGGCAGCCGGAAGCAAGCTTGCAGCTCCGGCCATGCTCGCTCGCACATCTTAACGAAGACCGGGTGCCGGGTCCGCCAGTTGGCTAGGAACTGGCCGAACAACACCTCCGCCTCGGCCCTGCCGTCGGCTGCCACGATGGCCGACAGCCCGTTGAGAATACTAGCCCGGTCGCGGCCAAGTCCGCATTGCATACTGAGACGGATAAGTCGGGGCAGGCAGCCGTGGAAAGCGGCATTCGGAAAGATCTCGGCGACTCCTTGTGCCACCTCAGTGGGCCCGTCCGAGCACACCAGGCCGATGCGCTGCACTCCACGGTTCAGCAGTTCGGTGAAGACCGCGCGAAAGTGATCCTGCGAATCGCGGCCTGCGGGGTGGGCCCAGATGCCCAGGACATCGCGAGCGCCCGTCACTGTGGCGCCGATAACCATGTAGAAGTTGCGTCGAACGACCTGACTGTCACGTACTTTCAGCGTCACCGGATGCACCGATACGACTGGATAGAAGGGCTGAAGGCGCCTCGCTTGCCAGCGATCGAGCCCTGCAAGCGCCCCATCCGTGACCTCTGACACGAGCTCGCGCGAGACAGTGCAGCCATAGACTTCTTCGAGGTGACGCGAGATGTCGCCGGTCGTCATGCCCTTTGCGTAAAGTGACAGTACTGCCTCGTCGAATGTCGAGAGCCTCCGCGAGTACTTGGGAATAACCGTCGGCTCGAAGGTCCCGGCCCGGTCCCGAGGCACTCGTATACGAACCTCGCCAACATTAGTTAGCACCGTCTTGGCGCTGAATCCGTTACGGGAATTGTTCTTATGGCACTCGAGATGATCATTCATCTCGGCCTGAAGCGCGATCTCAAGGACTTGTTTCATGAGAGCCGTAAGCAAGCCGGCTGGTCCCACCAGTTGCGCTGCCTGGCGCCGGGCTTCGGCGACGAGGCGATCGGCGAGAATCTGCACGACGTTGTCGTCAGCCTCCAGTGCCCCGTTCCCCGGAACGTCCACCGGGGTGGCCGACATCGTATGTACGCTCATCTCGCTCCTCCAAAATGGGCAGGTTCATTACGCCATCGCAGTTCGCGGGCATGTTCACTCGAGATCGGACGACCTCGGCGTACTGGGGAGGAGCCGGCCAGAACCGACATGAGCTCTCGGCCTGGCCGGCCATCTTTGCTTCTGATGGGGGGGCGCTAACCTGCCGCTGTGACCGGTGACTCGGCGAATCTCGGCAGCACCTCGCGCCCGAACAGCTCGATCGAGCGCCGCTTGTCGGCCTCCGGCATTCCAGGAAGGCCGAATCCTCCGAAGATATAATTAATACCCATATCCTGTAGATCCTTGATCCGCTTAGCGACCGTCTCCGGCGAGCCGATCAGGGCGTCGGTCCCCGCCGTGTTCTTCTGCTGAGTGTTCCGCCGGTCCGCCGCACGGTTACCCCAGTGCT
>Ga0209169_10000145_pt1 | contig 40744 bp, 34 predicted proteins | sample HubBroMetageWRM4_FD_188346 | JGI IMG/M metagenome (GOLD analysis project Ga0209169, IMG submission 188346) | Warmed soil microbial communities from the Hubbard Brook experimental Forest, New Hampshire - Hubbard Brook CCASE Soil Metagenome WRM 4... | ecosystem: Environmental > Terrestrial > Soil...
ACTGGCCTGCTCAAATTGCATCGGGATCACTACCGCGCCCGTTTGATCGATGAAGCCCCATTTGCCGCCGATCTCCACCCTAGCCAGTGCTTCTACCTCTTGAGTCGAACTGCTGGCCGTTTGACTTAGGCATACACCTACGCAGATGACCATCAAACCAATACAGGCAACGAGCGAATGTTTCATAGAGCGTTCTCTCTACAATTGTTTGCGGCATGATACCACTGCTGAAATGATCTAAAAACTCTGAGACTGAGCTGTTTACAGCGCATACCCTTTCTTGCTAAACAGCAAGATAGCCTCAAAAGCTATTACGCTCAAAGTCCCTGCTACGGGCTGATTGTGGCGACCCGGTCCGACGGCGTGATGTGCGGGGTCCAAGTCATGGCTATTACAACTGAAGTCGACCCCTTCGCGTTTGTTAGTGGGATGGATCTTTCCGCAGCGCTGAAGCGCTGCGCCACCCAAAATGAACCGCGGCATCGACTTTTTCGACCGCGGCGAATTGCGGATCCCTCACTTCGTTCGGGATGACAAATCATATAATGACAAATCATATAAGAAGAAAACCTGGCCATCTCGCCCACATGGATGCTCAGAAGTGAAAAATCAGATCGCTAGCCGCCGTAAGCTGATTCTGCTTGCGTCCGTTGTCGTAGGCTTTCTGATCCCACGCTCGCTCGAAACGCAACTCCGGACGCAATTGAATCGTCGAGCCCCACCAATGGCACCACATGATTGTGTTCTCTGAATATTTGGTTGCGTAGCCAGTGCGTTGTCCTTTCTTATCGTCGAGAAAATCGCTGCGGAACGATAGAAAATTGTGCACTGAAAGTTCCTTCTGCAAAAAATTCACCACCGCATATTCGGGAGCAGTGCAATGCTGCTCTCCAGCCAAACAGTAAGCAGGATTCGTGCCCAGTTCCGGCTTGATGTTGCCGCCGAGCGCTGGCACATCGCGCTCATACATGTACCAGGATTCGGTTGCCATGTGCCACGTCTTCGAAAATTTGTGATACCAAGTCGCGTCGTACTGTTGCAGATTGTTGTATGCGTACTTGGCATCGTTGATCCCGTTGGCGCAGAGATAGAGATTGTCGTTCACAGAAGAGGTTGTATAGCTCACGCAAACCGTGCCCGAAGGCTTCGCGTCCGAAGTCCAAGGAGCAACGTCATGGCCTGCGGTAATTCCCAGTTGCGTCAGCCAGTGGTCGTTGAGCTTCACCGTCGCCATCAAACCTGTGTCGGTAAAAGGATCGATGGCATAGAGCAGCGAGTGGCTGAAGATGTAGTTATTCGGCGCAAGCTGCGCCTCGATTCCAGGAACGGAGATGAAACGGCCAAGCCTGAGATTCATCCCCTGCGCGACTTGCGGAATATAGAGATCCACATATTCGAGCGTTGGGTCAAATCCGTACTGACGATGATCGTCGAGCAACTGGCTGCTGCCATAGCCCTTGCCGGTCGTAAAGCGATAGTCGGTACCGAAGAGAGCGGTTAAGTGGTATCCCCAGTCGACGTGATCCTGTTGCACGGAATCAGGCAAGCGCTCAGCGTACAGAACGAATTGATTTAACTCGAAGCGGTTGGAGTAGACATCGTTCGCTTCAGGCGCATTGCTGTCTTTGGAGGTGCTGAAGTTGAGTGTGGGATCGAGCCATCCGTAGAGCTTGGTGCGGCTCTTGGCCCCGTTGATGGCAGTCATCAGCGGATAACTGTTGCCGTCAGGCTCTCCGATTACTGGCGAACCGCCGTAAGACCAGTCGGAGTTGGGAAACGGCGGCGAATCTAACGGCGAAGGAAGGCCTCGCCTAGTTGGAGTCGAAGCCGGCGTAGCGGCCGCAGAAGTTGGCGCTGGTGGCGACCAATCCGCGCGGTAGAAGTCGGCCCAGCGGGCGAAGAATGATTTTGCTGGAGTGTCGCTCGCATGAGGAACGCTCTGATTCGGAGCGTTGGGCAATGGAGAATTATCTCCAGAGGGTTGTTGAGCGCGGCAAAGAATGCACGCTAAAACGCTCGCAAATAGAAGGAAGAAGTTTCGGCGGCGGAAATTGTCTTTCGAGCACATGAAATGATGTGAGAGATAAGTCTACAGGCTCCCAGTCGCCCCGAATCCGCGCGACCGATCCCTACACTTCATGTTTTGCGATCATTTTTCGACACGGCAGAGCGGTATCTCCCAGGAGGTGAAAGATACCGCTCGCCGAGCGGGTTGCTCATCTTATTCCACGTTCTATTCCACGTTGGCCAAGTCTGAGTTGATGGTAACGATATCGGCTCCCAGATCCATTCCGTCCGTGCCTTTGTTTTTGTAAGGGCTGCTCGGGAGAAGCTCATAGTCTCCACCATCGCCGTTGTTGAAGTTGGTGAAATCGACGTCTTCGACGGTTTGGGGAAACATATTGCCCTTTGGCCACACAGAGGGTGGAAACGAAGGCGGCGAGGCAATCAGACCGTTGTTTGTGAAAGTGGCAGTGGTGAAGCATTTACTAATGGTGGTCAACGGCACGTCTTTGACGGCACAACTGCTTCTGCCTCCCGTGTTCCATACCGGATAGCGAGCGGTGATCAGCAGATTGTTGGTGAAGACCAATCCGTACATGGACGCAGTCTTGGCGCCATCTCCGATGAACATCATGTTACCGGTTGGATCGGGGAAACCTGTGATGTGATTGATGGTGACCGTATTGAGCGGGTTCTTCGGCCATTTGTTCATGATCATGATGACAGCGCCGTCGCCTACGTATTTTTGGATGCTGATGTCATCGAGAACCACGTCATGAATGCTCCAGCGCGTACCCGCTAGCGCGGGCGCTCCATTCTTGCCATTGCCGGAAAGAGCAGTTGCCATCTGAATTCCGCCGCCGGCGTGCGACAGGTATGAATAGCGGATCGTGATATCCGTCACCTGACACTTGGGGCAGATGTTACTGTGCCCACTATGTTGGTTCTTCGGCGTGAGCAGAATGCTATCGCCGCTCTGACTGAAGCCGCCCCAAACGTTTTCCATGAGATTGGAATCGACCAGGACGCGCACCGCGTTCTTCAGTTCCAAATGATTCTTAACAATGAAGGGATGGCCGTTCGCTCCGCCGACAAATGGTGTGTTGCCGGGCTTCCACTGCCAGGGCTTCCAGAAATGATTGCCCAGAATTTCGATATCGGTCGGGGTCGCGGTGGCGCCGCCTCCGCCGAACATGATGCCCTCGCCGGAGGCTTCCAGAAAGTTGTCTTGAATCAGGAAGGGACCGTCTTGAGTATCGCTTATGCCCCCGCCGATGGCTTGCGCATCGGTGCAAGCGCCGGTAATCGCTATGCAGTGGAAATCGCTGAAATAAGAGTCGACGACAGCCGCGTTGGTCATGCCATTCAAGCTCACCCCGTTGTGAGTTTCATCCTGGAGCCCGCCATGCAACCAGGAGCGATCGACCACGATGTGATCGGCGGTGCCCTGAGCGGTCATCAGCGCTGCGGGCCCTTGAGTTCCGGTGGGTCGCGTGATTTGAAGGCCGATGAAGCGATAGAAATTCGCTCCGGGTGCAAATTGGAATGGACCATTGCCCACAATTTCCATCTGCACCGTCGCCATCACGTTCTGCGGATTCGTGCAGCTATATTGCGGACGCCCGACGAGCGTAGCGACTCCGGCATAACAAGGTGTGGCTCGAGTTCCCTCTGGCGGCAGAGCGCTGTCTGGAGAACTGGTGCGGATCCAGATCCAATTGTCGATGTTACAGTTCTTGGCTGGCACGATGAACTGGCCACTGAAGGTTGCGCCCGCCTGGAGCTCGATTATGTCGCCGCATTGAGCGTTGTTCAACGCAGATTGCAGATCGCCGCCGGCATTGACGCTGATAATCGACCCCGGCGCGGGAGTGTCGCTCATGGCACTGGCGACGGTCGCAATCGGCAATTCTGCCGGGCCATCGTAAGCGCCGGGCTTCGCTTTCGCCTTCGCCATCGACAACGATGCCGTCATCAGCATGATTACGAGCAGGAATATCGAAACGGTTGAGCACTTCGGAAATACAGCGGAAAATAAGGAATGAATAAAGGGATGAATAGTTGAAGAAGAATTGCGCGCCTGAAAAGTTGCGATCGTTCGTATTGCGATTGCCATTGTAGAACCTCTACGCACAGAATGGGGGATTTCAATAAAATCCTTGCGGAAAATGTATCGGAGTTGGTTGAGCTCCCCTAGATGTCAGAAGTTCATTTAAAACTCGTTAGTACATGCGTATTTCCCGAAGTGAAAATTAACGCAGTTGAAACATTCGAGCGTGTTGCGAAAATGAACGGTTTAATTTTTTGCGCTGAGTTCTATGGATTTCGAGTTTGACTATCCCTACGTTTGTTTCGCGCGACAACTGCGAACCTCGCGGCCATAGTAAAGTAGTAGTAAGCCCTATTTTGCTGGCCTGAGGAGTTTTCGATCTGAATCCGAGTATTCGCAACATCGCTATCATTGCCCACGTGGATCACGGCAAGACCACGCTGGTTGACGCCATGCTTCGCCAAAGCGGCACCTTCCGCGACAACGAGACCGTCGCCGAGCGTGTTATGGACTCGAACGATCTCGAGCGCGAGCGCGGCATCACGATTCTTGCCAAGAACACGGCCGTGTTTTATGCCGGCACAAAAATTAATATTGTCGACACGCCTGGCCACTCCGATTTCGGCGGCGAAGTGGAACGCGCGCTCAAGATGGTTGATGGCGTCATGCTGCTGGTCGATGCCAGCGAAGGCCCGCTGCCGCAGACGCGTTACGTGCTGAGCAAGGCGCTTGAGGCTAACCTCAAGCCGATTCTGGTCATTAATAAGATCGATCGCCCCGATGCTCGTCCGCAGGAAGTTCTTAACGAGGTTTACGACCTCTTTATTGATCTCGACGCCAAGGAAGATCAGCTCGACTTCCCCGTCCTTTATACGAACGCCAAGGCCGGAACGGCCGCTGTGCATCAAGGAGCTGCGGGCGAAGATCTTCGTCCCTTGTTCGAGGCAATCGTTGACACGATTCCAGCTCCGCAAGGTGACAAAGATGGACCGCTGCAGATTCTGGTGGCGAATCTTGATTACAGCGACTATCTGGGCCGTTTGGCCATTGCCCGGGTTTTTTCCGGGACGATGAAGACTGGCGAAGACGTTGCGATCGCCAAGCGCGACGGGACATTTCACAAAACGAAAATCACCAAGCTTTTTAGCTTCTCGGGGCTTAAGCGCACCGACATTACTGAAACTTCGCTGGGCGACATCATTGCCGTGGCCGGCGTTGAAGGCATCACGATTGGCGAAACGATTACCGACGCGGAGAATCCCTCGCCGCTGCCGCCCATCATTATTGACGAGCCTACGATTGCGATGCTGTTTACGATCAACACCTCTCCGTTTTGCGGACGCGAAGGGACTTACGTTACTTCGCGGAACCTGCGCGAGCGGCTGGATAAAGAGTTGCTCACCAATGTCTCTTTGCGCATGGAAGAGACGGGCAGCACTGATTCGTTCAAGGTTCTGGGGCGTGGCGAATTGCAGCTCTCGATTCTGATTGAGATGATGCGCCGCGAAGGCTACGAGTTGATGGTCGGCAAACCGGAGATCGTCACCAAGCGCATAGACGGCAAACTTATGGAGCCCGTCGAGCACCTCACCGTCGACATTCCCGAAGAATTCGTTGGCGTGGTCATGGAACATGTCGGCTCGCGCAAAGGCGAAGTCGCCAACATGCATAATCACGGCTATGGACGCGTGCGCGTAGAATTCCGCGTTCCCAGCCGCGGTTTGATTGGACTGCGCAGTACCCTGCTCACCGACACGCGCGGCACGATCGTCATGAACGCGCTTTTTGATGGATACATCGAGTGGCAGGGGGAGATTCCGCATCGTCCTACGGGCGCGCTGATTGCCGATCGCGCCGGAGTGACTACTTCCCATGCTCTCTACAATATTCAGGAGCGTGGCACACTCTTCGCCGGACCCGGTATCGACGTTTATGAAGGCATGATCGTCGGCGAGAACGCCAAAGAAACGGATCTCGATGTCAACATCGTCCGCGAGAAAAAACTGACTAACATGCGGGCTTCAACTTCCGACGTGGCGATTCGGCTGGTCCCTTATAAGAATCTCAATCTTGAACAGGCGATTGAGTTCATCGCCGACGACGAATTTGTCGAGGTCACACCGAAGGCTCTGCGGCTGCGTAAAAAAGTTTTGCAGGCAAACCGACGGAAACGATCGATGGCCGAGGTCGAAGGCTGAGAAAGCTCTCAGCCGTCAGCCGTCAGCCATCAGCCGTCAGCCGTCAGGAAAAGCACTGCCAGATCCTCCCAGCTCTGCTGCGATGGCGAGAACGCCAGGTTATGATCCGATTTAGCTGAAAGCTGCCATTCATTCGAAGTATGCTCAACGACGCGGTGGACAAGAAGAAATTTCGCATGTTCGTCATCCCGTGCAGTTGCGGCGCCAGCTTTGCTGTTGCCGAGGATTACGACCGCAAGGGAATGCACATCCGCAGTTTTATTCCCTGCCCAAAGTGTGGGAAACGTCACGACCCGCGGAATCGCTTATTGACCCTTGATTATCAGGACGAGCGATTTTGGAAGGTCGGCGGCTGTTGAGCCGCACGCGGGAGACGCGGCGAGCCGCGTCTCTACTCAGCGGACGTTGAGAGGGTTACGGCTCCGATGTACACTAAGTGAATCCGCAGTGCGCCCGTAGCTCAGCTGGATAGAGCGGCAGCCTCCGGAGCTGTAGGTCGGGAGTTCGAATCTCTCCGGGCGCACCACTTCTCTGAAGGCGATATGGAACAAGTAATCGACTTTCTTAAGATCCTCGGAGGGTTCTTGGCAGTAGCAGTCTGCCTGTGGGCATACCTGAAGCTGCTTGCCTTTCTCGATGTACATGGTTTAGGAGCCGGCAGGTATGACGCTCGGCACAGCGCATCCAAAGTAGAGATTCAAACGCTTTTTCACGGCAACACCAAAGACGAAGATCAAATTTGAGTAGTTGCTCGGGCGCACCAGTCTTACTTTTACTTTTTTTGCCTCTACATAATTCTGCGCCCTCGGCAGCATCGAGGCCGGGCGCGGACGCCCGGCGCTCCACTTGTTATCGTTTACGGGGCTCTATTTACTGAGCGCCTAGCAGGACTTCCGTCTCTGTTACAAACTTGCCGCGCACGATGCCGATACGAACCTTTCCGGTTTTGCCGGCCAGTTCGGCGGCCAGTTCCATTGGCGTTCGAACAGGTTTGCCGTCCACGGAGGTGATCAGGTCGCCCACGTGCAGGGACGCCATCTCAGCAACGCCTCCTGGCTCGATCTGCAATATTCTCGCTCCAGCAAATTCCTGGGGCGCAGCCAGAATGCCCAGCGGATGGACCGACATACCGTGGGCGGCAGGCGCTGCGTTCTTCGATGTCGGAGCTGGCGCAGTCGTGGATTGACCCTGCGCGGTTTGCGTCTCCGAAGGTTCGCCCTCAGCAGGAGCAGTCTGAGTCTTGTGCCAGGGCCGAATCCAGGAGCGATGAGTCTTGGGCTGTTCCGGCTGAGGCTCAGCCGGAGGTGGTGTAGGAGGAGCGGGTTGAGGCTTGGAGAAAGTCGGACCCGTCTGACCGCCGAATCGATAAGCAAATCCGGCCGCGACACGGAAGGTGGTCTGGGCGTTAGCGCCGTCATCGGCCAGGTGATTGGTGTATACAACATCGGCCGGCCCGAGCTGAAATCCGAAGTGGCGACTGAACCAATAATCAAGGCCCACGCCCGCTACCAACGACACAGAAGTATCGGAAACGGTGCTGTCGGAAGTTCCCAGCATAGTCGCGCTATCACGACCCACCAGGCCATGGACAAAGAGTGTCGTCTTGTCGGTGCGACTGCCAAACGTGTAACGCGGCCCAAACATGTAAGAGAAATTGCTGCAGCTCACACTGGAAACACCACCGCAATCGTTGATCGAATGGTGGCTGAAGTCTGCCTCAACAGAAAGATGATGGAACAATCCGACGGTGCCGGAGAATCCGAAGCCATTCAGCGTCAGATTCTCATGGGGCGTGACCGTGCTCAACGGTTGGTTAAACCTGATGTACGAGTAGCCGCCGAATATATCGATTGCCGGAATGTTGTTTTGAGCGGAAGCGATGCCTACAAGGAAGAAAGCTGCCAGAGCGAAGTGAACTAATTTTCCCATTTCCTTTTATTCTGTCTCCAAAGAGATGCAAAAATGGCACAACCAAGTTGTACCGAATAGACCGATAACACGATCCGATCGGGGCCAAACGAACCGGGAATGATACCGCCTCCGGGCCGGACTGGTTTCACGTCAAACAATTGAGCAGCATTAGGGCAAACGGTGATTATCATTGTCGCGCAGAGAAAAGGCAAATCGGATGAGCCAATGATTCGCTTCCCGGCTCGCATCCACGGGTCACACAAGGTGGTTAGTTTCCCATTTTAAAACGATTTCTCTGGAAATCGTCACACCCGTCCCGCCCATCCGTCACAGCAAATTTCGCAGCTCAAAAGTACGCTGCAACCGTTGCCACAGACGGGACCAGATAAAGTCTTGCGCAACTAATTTCACAATCTCAAGAACGAAAGGAGACTTCCCATGTTCGCTCGTATCCTTGAGTTCGTCCCGCTAATGGAGGAAAAAGACGAATTCTTGCGGGTGGTAAAAAAAGACGTTCTTCCCATTCTTAGAAAGCAGAATGGCTTCCTCGAAATTCTTCCGCTGGTTCCCGAGAGCAAGGGCGAAAAAATGCTTGCGGTCACTCTTTGGACTGACAAGAAGCAGTTCGAGCGCGATGAACCAGTATGGTTCCCCCGGGTCGAGCAGATTCTCCAGCCGTATCTGAGCACGCCCTCGACGCGTAAGGTGTACACACTGGAAACTGCGCTTTGCCAGCAACTTGAAAAAGCACTGACTGCCTAAATTTGAAAACGGTGGAGTAACGTGAGGCCGGGGCTTCCCAATTGCCCCGGCCTTTTTTTCGCCCTTCCTGAATTGCCTCCGATCGTGAATGTTGTTCTCAATCCTGCTCGTGGAACCTTTGGTAACCCTGCATTTTCTCTAAAGTCATTCCGTGGTCCGCCGATGAAGTCTGTGGGGCGCAAAAAAGACCTGCTTGTGAAGTAACCGCGAAGCCCCTCGGGAGATGAGTTATGTCGACAGCGGCAGTTTCCAGTCCTTCAATTTTTCAGGAAATCCAGAGTTTCTATCAGAGTCGTCAGGCTGATCTTAAGCAGCTTGGCAGTGATCTTCAGAGTGGAGATCTGAGCGACGCTCAGCAGGCCTACAATGCGCTGGCCGCACTCGGGCAAAATGGTCCATTCGCCAATTCGGAACCTTTTTCCAAATCGGGCACGGCTCAAGCTTTCGAAAGCATCGGCCAGGCCCTGCAATCCGGCGACTTGGCGGGAGCACAGGCAGCCTTTGCTGCGCTTACCAGCAGCCGAAATACGTCTGCAACTTCATCGCAGGCGGCCGCAGTGGTGAGCCTCACCAGCACGCAGCCGACTGCCGCGGCCGATGATGCGTCTTCGATTTATCAGCAACTGCAAGCCTATCGGCAGCAGCGGCAAGCGGATGTTACCCAGCTTGGACAGGATCTTCAGGCCGGCAATCTGACCGCTGCCCAAACCGATTTCAACACCCTGACTACGCTCGGACAGAGCGGCCCGAACAAGAACGGACAACCATTTGAGCAAGCCGATCGCGCCCAGGATTTCCAGACGATTGGCCAAGCGCTGCAGACGGGCAATCTCTCGCTGGCGCAGTCCGCCTTCGCCAGTCTTACGGGAAAATTCAGCGTACAGAGCCAGCAAGCTCAGGGCGCCATTTCAGCCTATAATTCCAATTCCACTTCGAATCCCAACGCTGCTGAGATCGTCATCAACCTTGGTAGCGCAGCCAATGTGGCCGCTCCTAGTGCTTCGGCGTCTGCAACGGCACCGTCAATCGGACCGGCGACTCCGGAGGTGGTGATCAACATTGGCGAGGGCAGTAATTCTTCATCCCCATCCTCTGGCGCCTCCGAGATCGTTATTAATTTGGGAGCCGCGTCCAGCGCCAGCGCCTCGAGCACATCGACAACGCCCGAACTCGTGATCAATCTTGGCGAGAGCAGCGGGGCGGCGTCTGGTGCTTCTTCTTCGGCAGCTTCTTTAGCAAATCCCGAAGAGATCACAATCAATCTCGGCGGCAATTCGGGAGCGCAGATCACGCTGAACGATAATGTCGATGGAGCTCAGGGACAGAATGGAAACTCCGTCGAGCAGGTGATTAACTTCAATCCTCAGAATGGTAATAACGAGCTCATTTTGAACTTGCTCAATGCTTCGTCGACGAGCTCGACTCAAACATCCAACAACGCGCTGAGCGTGAGCGCGTAGGTTGAAAAGTCGAATTCCGATGTTCAGCCCCTAAAGGGGCGTCTGATTCTTGACGATTTGCGGTATCGCTAAAGCGATACCCTGATACGAAGGGCGACATTTGGCGCATGACATTTGTGGCACAGCTGAAGACTTATTGTCTCTTAGCCTCTGAACTCTCGCCCAATCGCTTGACTGTAGCTCGCTCGCGCGCCGCATCCATCTTTCTTCCTAGCTTGGTAAAGGCCTCGGCCAGAAACATGTGCGGCTCGGGGGCTTTCGGTTCGAGCATAGCTGCCTTCTTCAGTCTGGGCAGCGCGGCTTTGGGATCTCCCGTGATCACTAGAATCCGTCCCAGCAGCAGGTTGGTTCCGTAGTGATCGGGTTCTACTTCGAGCACCTTTTTGCATTCCTCGATGGCCTCTGGCATTCGACCTGTCTGGGCATAGGCGACTGCTAACATGCGATGCGCCTCTTCGAACTGCGGCAGGCGGGCCACTACGATCTCCAATTCTCCTGCCGCTCCGTCAAAATCTTTCGTTTCGACTAATGCCGCTGCCAATTGGAAATGTGGAGTGGTCATCTCTGGACGCATCTGTACGGCTTTTCGCAAGGGCGGAACCGCCTGCGGGAACTGCTTCAAACTCACGAAGCATTGCCCGAGTTGAGCATAGGCAAGAGCCGTGTCAGGGTCCTGGACGATCAGTTGCTGTAACAGAGGCACAGCTTCCTGGTAATGATGATCTTCGATCAGTAAGAAGGCGCGGTGGTTTAGGTTGGCAATCTCGACTTTGTCCTTCGGATCCTCACCCATATCTTTCGCGCCCGCACGCGAAGCGTTGCGATCGGTGGCGACGTAGCCGAGCGCCGCGAGTTTCTCCTGGGCTGCCGGATCAAGCGCCATTTGGGGCGCTTCCCTGGCACTGCTGGTTTTCTGCCGGAAGGCATCGAGCTGGCTGGCGAGCGTACTCGTTACTGCGGTCGATGAAGAAGATAGGTTGTGTTGCGCGTTCGGATCCGACGACTGGTCGTAGAGTTCCTGCCGCGGGGCTTTGATGTAAAGATACTTTCCGGTGCGCTGTGAGCGCAACGGACTCCATCCATAGGAGCGCTGCGGGTAGTCGGTTTCCGCGTAGGCTGGACGATCCGGCGCGGCTGTCTCCGAAGCAGCGGAGGCGGGGTTTCCAGCAGATACTTGTTTCGGGGTCATTAGACTGAGCAGCGATTGACCCTGTACCTCTGGCGGAACCGGAATTCCCACGGCCTGCAAAATTGTTGGCAACACGTCTACCAACTCGACCCGGTTCTCAATGCGCTTGCCGGTGGAATGACTATCGGGTGAATCGGCATTCGGTAGTTTAATCACGAGTGGCACGTGGATGGTTTCGTCGTAGAGAAAGATTCCGTGGGTATCTTCGCCGTGATCGCCAAGGGCTTCACCATGATCCGCCATCAGCGCGATTACGGCACCTTTATATAGGTCGCGCTCACGCAATTGAGTTAGGAACGTTCCTACCGCGGAATCGGCATAGGCAATCTCACCATCGTAGAGAGCAGAGGCGTACTTGGTCTTATAAGGCTCCGGAGGGTCATAGGGATCGTGCGCATCGTAGAGATGTACCCATATAAAAAACGGGCCCTGCGGATGCTGATCTAACCACGCCAGAGCATGCGCCACGACTTCGGCGCCGCGGCGCTCCGAGGAATGATAACGATCTTCTTCCGGACGCATCTGGTGAAAGCCGGCATCATAGGTATCGAAACCACGTTCAAAGCCGCGAGCAAAGCCAGCTTGCGGATCGAGAACCATGGCGGCAACAAATGCGGCAGTATGATAACCGCGGCTACGCAGAATCTCCGGCGCATAGGGCAACTCCGGCGCTAAGGGGACTTGGAAATCGTTCACCAGATGAAACTGCGGATAGGTTCCGGTGAGAATGCTGGCGTGTGAGGGTGCCGTCAACGGAGCCTGCGAATAGGCGTGGGTGAAAATAGAGGAATCGCGGGCCAGCGTGTCCAGGTTCGGCGTCAGTCCTAGCTTCGAGCCCAGGAATCCCATGCGATCGGCTCGGGTGGTATCGACCGTGATCAGGATGACATTGGGAGATGTCGGCGCAGGAGGCACCGGAGCCGACAGAGCGCTCGCGGTCAACCAAATCATCAAGCTAAGAAGGACCACCAACCGACGAATCGCTGGCATAGAAATAATCGTCATCTTGTTAGGCAGTCCATCTTAGAACCGAACAGTGGGGGAGATCGCCTTAGCAGTTTGCTCAAAGATTCGAATACCGATGTCCAGCCCCCCTAAAGGGGCGTCCGTTTCTAACGGCTTACGGTATCGCTAAAGCGATACCCTGATACGAAGCGCGATTTTTTTCACGGCCAATCAAGCGATGCTCTGATACGAAACCCGAGTTTCGCTGACGGTTACGGTTCGCTTGGTCCCGTTTCGTTTGGCTCGGGCCCGCTTAGCCCTGGCCCGTTCTCTGTCAGACTTTTGACCAAATTGCGTTCCCTCTCCGCGTCTTCATTGCGCCCCAGCTTGGTGTAGACATCAATCAGAGTTACGTGCGGGTCAGGCGAATGGGGACGAAGCGAAGCGGCCTTCAGCAGCGGGGGCACAGCACCCGCCGCGTCGCCGGAACGCATGAGCACCCGTCCGAGAATCAGGTTGGTTCCGTACTGTTCGGGCAAGGAGGCGAGCACGGTTTCGCATTCCTTGATGGCTTGCGGCAAGCGGTTGGTCCGGGCGTAGGCAATCTCCAGGAAGATATGGGACTTCAACGATCCCGGCATCTTCGCCAGGACCTGCTCAAATTCCGGCACCGCTGCCTCGTAATCTTGGGCAGCCATTAACACCTTACCGAGTTCGTAGTGCGCATCGACCGAATCGGGGTCCAACTCGACCGCCTTGCGCCTCGCCTTTATGGCCTCGGGGTAGTTCTTCAGTTCAGTCTCTGCCCCGCCCAGTTTCGCATAGGGAATCCACATATTCGGTTCTTTGGCGATGACTTGCTGAAGCACGAGAATGGCTTCTTCGATGCGTTGGGACTCCAGGAGGAAGTTGGCTTGCCCCATCATGTTGCCAATTTCGATCTTGTCCTTGGGATCGGCGCCCAGGCCCATGGCAGCATCTGGCGGCGGAACATTTCTTGCCATATAACCGAGGGCAGCCAGCTTCTCCTGTGCTTCGGGGTCGTTCGCCGAACTGGGCGCTTCTCCCGTTTTGCTCGTCTTTTGCCGGAAGGAATCCAATTGCCTTTGCAACGTATCAGCCACGGCCTTGGAAGTGGTGGATAGGTCGTGCTCCGCTTTTGGATCTGCTGCCAAGTCATAGAGCTCCCGGCGCGGCGCCTCGACAAATAGATATTTATCAGTGCGCAGTGAGCGCACGGCACTCCATCCATAGGCGCGGACCCCGTACTCGGTCTCCGCATACAAAGGCCGGACTGAGGAGTAAGCCGGTGCATTCTCCCCAGCGGAAGGCGGGTCCGGGCTCATAAGATCGACCAGCGATTCTCCCTGTATTTCTTTTGGAACCTCGATGCCTACTGTCTGTAAAATTGTGGGCAGCACATCCACCAGTCCAACGTGATTCTCGATTCGCTTCCCGGCAAGATGGTCTTGCGGCAGCTTCAACAACAGGGGCACGTGGATGGTTGCGTCATAGAGAAAGAATCCATGGAATCTTTCCCCGTGATCTCCGAGCGATTCTCCGTGATCGGACATCATGGCAATCACCGAGTTTTCGAAGAGTCCGTTCGCACGCAAATAGCTGAACAGCTTCCCCAGAGCGAAATCCGAGTAGGCAATCTCGCCATCGTAGGGCTCGGACTTGTACCGGCTCTCGAAAGGCTCGGGAGCTTCATAGGGATAGTGCGGATCGTAAAGATGCACCCAGATGAAGAAAGGTCCGGCTGGACGTTTGCTCAACCAAGTGAGAGCATGCTCTACCACCACGGTCGCGCGGCGGTCGGTGGAAGTGTAATGGTCCTCTCCGGGAGCCGGCAGGTGGTAGCCACCGTCGTAGAAGTCGAATCCACGGTCAAGGCCAACGCCGAGCCCCTGGGACGGATCGAGAACGATCGAGCCAACAAAGGCCGCAGTGTGATATCCGTTGGCCTTGAGAATTGCCGGGGCAAAGGGTAGGTCGCTCGACAGAGGCACCTGGAAATCCTGGACCTGGTGAAACTGCGGATATGTACCGGTGAGGATGGTGGCGTGGGACGGGGCCGTGAACGGGGCTTGGGAGTAGGCGTGCGTGAAAACCACGGAGCGGCTAGCCACTGCATCCAGATTTGGCGTCAGCCCGCGCTGTGAGCCCAGGAATCCCATTCGATCAGCGCGCGTCGTATCCACCGTGATCAGAACGATATTGGGAGGGGCGCCGGCCGCCAGTGCTCCAGCGGTCAAGCAGACAGCACACACCAACTGACGGATCAAAGACACTTTTAAGATTTTATCACGCAACATTTTTGGGACATTTTGGATCAGTTTTGAGGGGCGCCGGCAGGCGGAGCAGCGACCGGCTTCTTGGCTCCCGGGGCCTTAGGACCTACCCGATGGGTAAATTCAAGGGATGATTGGCAAGAGTTCGGATAAATAAAGAGTGTAGGATCCTGCGGCCCCAGGACCACATTCTTGTAGTGAATCACCGGGTCGTGTTTGGAGGGACGTAGAAATTCTATTTTTACGGGAAAACCTTGCAGATCCTCTGCCTCCCAGAATCTCAGTTTAATGACTCTTGCTTGTTTCGGCGAAGTGAGAGTGACGTCTTCGATCTTGCAAGAATGACCATCCATCGTCTCCTGTCCTGTGACAGTGCGGTCGGTCACGGTGTAGCCGGGTCTTTTCGAAGAAAATGGGGCGGTGCGGAAGTAAGGGTTGCCGTCACGCATGCATCCCGTGGCTGAGACCCCAAACGATTCGAGCGTGTCGAGGTTGGTGACTAAGTAGTTATGTCCTTCGTTCCCCGATGCTCTCATCAGGTTGCCAGACCGGTAAATATAGGCTTCGCGGTCATCCCCGTTCATCACGCTCCCGACCATCACAGCGGAAAATTCCGGGAAGGCATCCAGCGGAAATTGGAGATTTGCGGACGGCGCTGCAGCAGCCTGCCCAGCCGCTGGCTGTTCCTTCGGGGCTTGATCTTGCGAGGGTTGAGAATCTTGCGCGCTCAGTTGCGCCGTGAGACAGCAGGTGAACAATATGACTGCGAGCAACCGTACCATTTTTCCCATTTCCCCTAAACAAAGCTGCGACGGCATCGACGATCTACAACTGCGTCTCTGAAGAATACAGAAAAAAGGCCACGCTGTGAATCAGCGTGGCCCGTCTTAAACCAACAAGAGCAAAGCAAGTTATTTGTTGGTGATGGTCTTGGTCTTGGTCTGCGACTGGTGAGCAGCGCCCGCAGCCGAAGTGGTCAGGACTTTCTTGCCGCCCGCGTTTTCCGGAATTGACGCCGACAGGTAGCCATAGTTTCCCAGGAACTCGTAGCCGTCAAAGCCGATGTAGCCAGCCCAACCAAACTTCTTCAGAATCTTGCTGGGTTTGGTAAGGGTGACAACATACCACTGCTCGCCAGTGTAGCTTCCGTAGATGGCGTCGATGGTGTTGTCAGCGAATGCATAGGCGGAACCCACAACCGGTGAAACAGCGGAGGCTGGGACGCTAATCTTCAAGCCTACCATTGTGCCGTTATTGGCAAGGCCGCAAGGAGAATTGTTGTCAGTTCCCTGGGCGTAGAAATTGTCGTAACCACCCCAGCTGATCTGTTCGTAGTTGCAATAGAGTCCCAAGTCACCAGCGGTGGCATAGCCAAGGACGGCCGAGCCCTGGGCGAACGCCGCGCTGCATGCGAGAACAACGAGAGTGATAACTACTAGACTTTTCAGTTTCAAAGGAATTCCTCCTGGAAGTTTGTTCGCAATTTTTGAAGGTTGAACAACCCGAGCTCGATGCAGACTCTACTGGGAGTAATCTCCGCACCGACTGGTGCAGCTTAGCGCATTCAAAATCTAAGTCAAGTCAATAAACGATTTCTAGCGGAAAAAAATTTTGGGAAGATAAAAACTTTGCGCTCTTGCCGCAAAAGATCGACGTGCAAAAGAAGACGATTTCGCAAGCTCGACGATTTCGCAAGCTCTGAGAAGGATGTTTAGAACGTGATGCGAACTCCGAACTCCATTTGCCGGGGAGCTCCGTTCGCATACGTGCCCGAACCAGCCAGAACCCGATCCAGCCGCTGGGTGCAGATCGATGCGGAAGTACCGCAATGTCCTCCTGAACTGGAGTTGTTCAGAGAAGTACCAGGTGAGCCATCCAACACACCGCTCAACTGATTCCCAGGGCCGCCGAAATTGGCCCAGTTGAAGATGTTAAACGTAGAGATGACCGGCTCTACGATCGTGTGTTCTCCGACGTGCAGCGGCCAGCTGAGGCGCAGATCCATGGTCTTCAGCCAGGTTGCAGATGCCGCATTTGGCGGAAGCCCTTGGACGAGAGGAGAATAAGCTCCGAGCGCCAATAGTTGCTGGCCGCTGAACAAACCGCTATTCACAAGCGTCTGACCTGCAGGGGTCAATTTCCCGGCGAAAGTTGAGTTGTAGAAGGAGATGGCCTTGGTCAAATTGGTGTTGTCGTATTTCCCTGTGCTTCCGAGAATCGTCTCCGGCAAAAGATCGCCCACCGTACCGTCTCCGGTGACGTCGCTGCGAAAGATTTCACCGGCTACTCCGCCGCCGTTTTGCTGCGGAATGTAGGCGGTCAGCGGAAGAGGCGACGCCACATGCGCGATCATTGAAAACTTTATGCCATGCGGGAATTCCGCGGTCGGAGCAAAGGTAAACTGGTGGGTTCGATCGAGGCCCGAGGCACCCCAATAGCCAAGGTGCGGACGGTTATAGTCTTCCGCCGGATTCAGCGTGGAATAATCTCCTCCACTGCCATTGGGTTGGGCCAGGTTGCTGCGATAGCGGGACAGCGTGTAAGAGATCGCGATATCGAACTGACGCACATGCCGCTCCGGGCTCAAAACGCTCGAACCTCTATACGCCAGATGTATGCCTTCGTACCGTGAGGTTCCGCTGGGAAAGTACATGACGTTCGATCCCACCAACGGATTGGCTCCGCCGAACGCTGCCTGCTGCTTGCCTAATACGGAGCACGGAAACGGTCCGCAGAACGCATTCGACGAATCGAGACCATTGTGGGCGAAATCCGTAATGCTCGCTCCTGTCACTGTGGACAGGTAGCAACTCACGGCAGTCTGGGAACTACCGCCCGCGGATACCGCCTGAGGGCACGCTGCCGACGCCGGGTTCGCGGCCAGAGTCGTATTGATCGCCGACAACTCCGCCGCATAGGTATTCAGCAATGGGTTCTGGTTGTTACCATCCGTCAGGTAGTTCGAGCCTCCGACGTGGTTCGTGTCAATGCCCAGCGGGAACTGGGTGCCGATTTCACGCACGTAGTCGGCGGAGAACACGCCACGCTCTCCGAGCTGATGTTGAATTCCAGCGCTCACGTGGACGACACGGGGCGTCTTGAAACCCGGCGCCAGCAGGCCTCCGAAATTTCCCAGGCTATTGTTCAGCGAGTACACATTTGGGCCGCTGGTCACTGCCGACTGGGCCGCCATGAATTGCGACTGTAGATCCTGAATTGCCGTCGAAACTGCGACTGGGCCTTGCGTTCCCGTCACCGTGGCACCGATCGGCTCGCCGCAAATCTGAGTGGCGATATCGAGCCCATCGCTCTGGTTCACAATTGCTGCATTCGGAAACAGCACTGATCCGGTCGGACAAAGCGTCAAGCTGCGGTTGTATTGTCCATTCGACAGACGGTTGATGCGATCCTGATAGGTATTCTGCAGCAGAAAATTGTCATAAAACATTCCGCCCGTCGCGCGTAACACGGTCCGTCCGTTGTGTCCCGGATCGAATGCCAAGCCGATTTGAGGAGCAAAATTAAAATTGGGCTGGTTAATCCTCGTGCCCAGGGACTGGAATTCATTCTGGATAGGAGTATGCGGAAGCAAGCCGAATTGATTAAGAATCAAGCCCGATGTGCAAGGTGGATTGGGCACGATCGACAGGTTGATCGACGAACATTGCAACGGCGCCAGATCGCTGTCCGTGCGTCCGGTGTCGCGTACGTAACTCACCCCCACAGTAATGTTGAGACTCGGGATGACGTTGAATTTATCCGCCAGATAACCTTCGACCCGAGTGTCAGAATGTCCGCCAGTTGGCCGGCCGAATGCAGAGTTCTCGCTGAAATTTCCCAGACCGTTGAAAATCGTGACCGTGCCGACGGGGTAGTTGAGCGGATTGGCCGCTCCTCCGTCCAAGGGATTCGCATTGAGGGCGTTGATAACGTCGATTCCATTCGAACTTGTTATCGAGGGCCCTTCGTTTCCCGGAGAATAAAAATCTCCCTGCGCGATGCGATGAATCGCCGCTCCGAATCGTACCGTGTGAATTACCTTATAAACAATGCTGCTGTCATAACGCCCGAAGAGATCGCTTTGATCGGTCCGGCGAGGGCCTGCGATGCTCGGTCCCAGCACATACGATCCGATCTGCATGTGGAAGGGAGCTGCCGCCAGAATTGTCGAATCGCCGAGGGCGGGATTGATCGAGTTCTCCATCTTCTGATAGCCAAAACGCGCGCTGTTTATAAATCGTCCGTGGTTCCAATCCAATCCAAACACCGCGGCCGGGACATGGATCTGATTGCGAAAATTCGACAGGCTGTCCGATGGCCCGATCTCGTTTGCGTCGTCGTAGGTGAGGCGTGCGAATCCCTTCATTTCGTCGCTGAAGTTGTAATCCAGCCGCGCGGTCAACATGTTCTCGCGAAAATATGCCGATTGCAGGCTAGGCTGATTCGTCGCAGGATATCCCAGCATGATCGGCAAAGTACCGTCCTGCTTGGTGCGCTCCCCTGCGATGAACAGAAACGCTTTGTCTTTGATCACCGATCCGCCCGCCCCAAATCCATAGTGCTGACGGCTGTAATCGCTGGGTCCGGACGGAAAACCCGCCATGCCAAGGAACTGTTCACGCAGATTTCCGAAGACATCGCCATGCCACTCGTCTCCGCCTGAGCGCGTCGTGACCCGTACTGCTCCGGTTGCATTGAGTGACTGGAAGACTTCCGGCGTAGCTTGAGTAATGGTCACATCATGCACCGCATCGGCTGGCAAGTTAATCGTGGATGCGCCCTTGGTCTCATCCATCACCTCGACTTCATCCATGTCGAAGTGCGTCGTTCGTCCGGGCTGGGCATTGATCGAGAGCGACTGGGTTCCGCTCTTGCCCGGACCAAATATGCTTCCATCGACGACCTGCACACCGGTCACAATTTCTGCGGGGTTTAGATAATTCCGTCCGTTCAATGGCAACCGGTCGATATCGTCGCCTGGGTATTTGCTCTCCAGGCGCGCGGGCCCGGGATTGATCCAATCCAGCCTGAAATCCGATGCAACCGACGTTCCTGCAATTACGCTGACGTTTCTTTCGACCGGTAGCAAGTCTCGGGCGACGACCCGGACCGCGTAATTTCCCGGAGGCACTGGTTCGGTCACATACTTCCCTTCAGCGTCGGTGCGGACCATGGCCTTGATGTCGGTCGCCTGGGAGCTGTAGAAAACACGCGCTCCCGGTACAGGGGTACCATCTTCATTGAGCACGGTACCCTGGATAGTGCCGCTGGTCGGATTTTCCGAGGTCATTTCCTGCGCCCATGATGAAATCGTGAGCGCAGTAAAGAGTAATAGGCCGATGGGCAGAGAACGACGAACGTACAAGCCAAACCAATCAAACAAAGTGAATCTCCTGGGGGCAGAACCTCAAGTAGAACCTGGAAGCGATTCCGCGTCTAAGGATCCTTGTAGTTTTGCACTGCAACGTTTTTCACTGAAATCGAATAAGACAGTTTACTAGATGCGCCCACTTCCCCGGCGTGATGTACGCGTTTTTGTCCCTTAGAATGTTCCCTTATGGGTGTAATATCCGGCGCGATAGTGCGACTGATAAGGACCTCCAGCCGGCGCGTTCGTGAGGTCTACCCGCAATTGACGGAATTCCGAGCTCGAATAATGTTGTGAGGGATAATACGCCAGCAAATACTGCGTTCGTAATTCGTCGCTGATCCTCTTGAACGCGTCATCCAGTTGCACCGACGAGGTGGCGTAGTAATACTTACCGCCAGTATCGGATGAAATCTGAATCAGCGCGTGTTCGCCACCCGTGTCTCGTCCCGCATCGGCTTCGATGGGCACGATGATGATGCTATAGATGATCGCTTCCGACTCCTGCGCCGCGCGTAGGGCCTGCAGGTAGTTCATCTGGCTCATGGTGTCCCCACCGTCGGTGATTACCACCATCACTTTTCTTCCCTGCCGCCGGTTTAGCGCCTGCGATCCCAGATAAATCGCGTCGTAGAGCGCTGTTGCGGCGCCATTGCGCGGGTGGTCGATGCCCTCGTCGATCTTCTTTAGATCGGAGGTGAACGGAACCATTTGGCTTACAGTCTCGCTGAATTTGTAGACTGCCAGTCCATCCTGCGGCCTAATAATCGTATGCACAAACTTGCGCGCCGAGGTCAGCTCCAGCGGCAGGTCTTTTCTGGTGCTCAGGCTCGTATCCACGGCCAGCACAATTGAGAGCGGCAATGCCGATTCTTTATCGAAGATCGCGATCTTCTGCTCTTTGCCGTCTTCTTTCAAAATAAAATTTTCTTTCTGAAGATTTGCCACCGGTGCACCGCGATCATCGGTCACAGTCACGAACACGTTTACCAACTTTACGTCGACTTTGATCGTGGTCTCCGGTTCTTCCGCCATCAATCCGACATTGGCACAGAGGATGGAGACGCAAACAATTGCGACGTAAATCGGTAAACCCTGTTCGATTCGGTTCATTTGAGAGTCAGTCATTTGGATGCAGGCTCTTCACTCGTCGTGCCTCCTGGCCGTCGAATTTCTTCAGGAAAAGCCTCCCCATCCGCCCATACTGCGCCATCTTCGAAGTATTCTTTTTTCCAGATGGGCACGGTTTTCTTCAGGGTGTCGATGATCCAGCGGCAGGCGTCAAAGGCCACGCCGCGGTGCGCCGCCGCCACAGCAATCAAGACACTCGTCTCTCCAATCTCAAGCCGCCCCAAGCGATGGACGATTGAGACTCCCCGCACGTCGAAACGCTCGCGGGCCTGCACGGCCAGCGAGCCTATTTGTTTGATAGCCATCGCTTCGTAGGCTTCGTAATCCAGGTAGAGCGTGCGCCGTCCTCGCGTGTTGTCTCGCACTACGCCATCGAAGACAACCACTGCGCCGTCCGCGGGTTGTTTCAACCTCGCTACTACAGGTTCCGGATCAATCCGTTCGCGGACGATACGGACTTCGCCGGAAATTTCGTCCTTATTCCCAGACCCACCGCTCACAGGCGGCAGCAGTCCAACTTCATCGCCATCGTGCAGGGTGCGATCTACTTCCGAATATTCCTGATTCACGGAAATCGCCAGCGATGGGATCATCGCTTCAAGCTGCGGAGCGCTGCGCGAATAATAAGACAATATTTCCCGCACGCGCGCACCTTCGGGCAGATCGACTGCCTCGCCGGTCCGCCCGAACACGTCCTTCAATACTCCGAAAAAAAGTACGTCAATCTTCATCAGGCCAATCTCATCAGGCACGTGTCATCACACCAATCTCAACGGGTTATTAGACCGCATAGTGAATCATACGAGAGTGCATCATACGATGGACTGAAGGGTGTCAGGGACCGTCGAGTCTGCCTGGCCGGGCGAGGACGCCCGGCGCTGTAGCGGCAGACTCGGCCTTCCAAATTAGGCCGTAGTGTAGAGCGCCCGCATCCAAAGGAGCGTGTCCCTCCGAGTGGCATTTGCAGCTCGATATAGCCTAGCGCGCTCAACCCATCCGTTTAATTCGATTACCTCCGTAATCGTGCAATAGGTCACTTTCCCGCATAGGCTTGTTGCACTGCTCCATATCCCGAGAGGAGGCTGTTATCGCTAACGCCGCTCCAACTGACGCCAGTCGCAGCGCGTCCGCTCGGTCTTTTCTCCATAGCCTCAATATTCTGATCAAGTACACACGGCTTTATGGAGTAACTCATAAGCGCACCGAGGGTCAATTCCAGACTGCATGGAACGAACTCAAGCAAGCCGTGCCTAAAAGCGGTGACACTGGTTTTCTGCTTGGCGTCGCCGACAACAAACTTCTTCTCGATGGCATTCCGCTCGAAACCGGGCAAGCCGAGCGCAGTTTCGCGCAATTGCTGACGGCCGCCGGACTCTCCAGCATTCTTTTCTCGAATAAGGTTACGCTCGACGACTTTACCCGGTTGGTCCGCGCCTTTGCCATGGGTGGCTCGAAAGCGCAGGATTTCGCCAAACAACTTAAGGAAACCATCGGCGACAACAAGGATTCGTCGATCCGCATTAATGAAGTCAAGTTTGTTGCGGCCGATCCGACCACCGGCGAGTTTTCTATGGCGGCCCAAATCGCCGCGCAGGCTCTTGGGCCAGAATTTAAGCACTGGCTGAATGATCCGCAAAAGCTTCTGCAGTTGATTGCTGCTGCCCAGGGAGCAAGTAATGGCGCTTCGGGCGCGCCCGGCAGTGCGCCGATCGGCGCGGTTCCTACCGTTCCGATTCCGGGCGGCATTGTCATGGGCGCTGGTGGAACCTCCGCCGGAACGTCAGGCGGAACATGGACCGGTGGTGTCGTTCCTTTACAGGAAGAAGAAGTCATCCAAACGATTCGCCTGCTCACACATTTTGGCCAGGCGATGCAGGATCCCAACTCTTCTCCGGAAAATCTGCAAGCCGAGCTCGGCAAGGCTCCCGAAGGCGCCAAAGTCAATCTCGCGCAGTTGCTCGAAAGTCTTGCAGCGCAAACTACTCTGAACAACAATAACGAGAACAGCGATACTCCGCTGCTGATGAAGGCTGCAGAGAGTATGGCCATCAAGTTTGCGCTCGACCGCTACCAGCGCGGCGAGGTCAAGGTTAACGCCGTCCACGACATGATGGAGCACATGAGCCGGCAGATGGACACGCTCCGTCAGATCCTGCGCGTCCAGGAAGACAAGATGTCGAAGGCCGGTATCCTGGTCGACTCGCACGCCGACATTCTCGATCGCATGTTTTGGGCTGAGATTCCGGAAGCCGGGAAGAAGAGCGTTCTGCTTTCGAGTGAAGCCGCCTGCGTGCCGCCGCGCAACATCCGCCAGTTCGTCGAAATCCTTTTTGAACGCGACGACAACGAGATTGCCGCCAAAATTCTTACCAACTACTCCAGTGGACTCGATGCCAAGGATGCCGAGCCGCGCCGCAAGACTGCAACCGGATTGGCACAACTCGCCGACCTCTACGCCGACGGATCCGATGAAGTCATGCCCAACACCCTCGCCCTGATTGGCGAGAAGTTGGCAAAAGAAAATGATCCCGAAATCCAGAGCCTGCTGGCCGCCGCCTTCGCCCGCTTTGGACAAGAGGCCTGCACTCGCAGAAAATATAAAGCCATTGCCGAACTTTGCTATTCGCTCGAAAGCGTGGCTAAGCAACGGCCCGCCCTGGTGCAAGATCTTCGCTCTCGCGTTGGCATCGAAAACCGCCTGCCCGAGATGATCGAAGAGGCCATCAACGCCGATCAGGTGCCTGAGGATCTGATTAACGTTCTGCAACAGCTTCCCAGACATTCCGTGGAACACCTCGCGGACCGCTTCTTCCGCGCGCAGAAACGCGTCGAATGCGACCGCATTGTCGAGCTCGTCGGCGAGCTCGGACAACCGGGTATTGACGATCTGCGCGACATTCTGCGCACCAGCCAACCCCGCCAAGCAGCCTCCACCGTGGGCCTGTTGAGCCGCCTTTCGGTCACTTCGCTGTTGGAGCTATTGCCCTCGCGCATGGGCGAGTTTAACCGTTTTTATCAGGACGTTATCGTTCGCCAGATCGCGTACGGTGCTGCGGCCGACCGTGGCCGTACCCTGCTCGAACTTCTCGAACTGCTGGACTCGCTAATTCTGCCCGAGGCCATCGATGAGATCGGCATGAGCCAGGATCGCAGCGCCAGTTCCAGCCTGATCGCGCTCGCCACTGCCGGTGAAAATCAAAATCGTCCGCCGTTTGTGCAACTGAAAGCCGTAGAGTCACTCGGCCGCTTGCGTGAGATCGAAGCCGTTCCGGTTCTGCGCACGATCGTCGAGGACAAGAAACTTTTCGGCTATAGCCAGCACCGCGAATTGAGAATCGCCGCGATTCAAGCTTTGTCTAAGATTGATCCGCGCTACGGCACGCAGGCTCTTGCCGATAGCGGCCTTGAGGCCGGCGAACTCGCCATCGCGCCGCTTGATTCCGGCCCGGGATGTCCCTGGGTCCGCCAGCGCCGCTATGAACGCATCATCTTGCCGCGCACACTCTCCGCCACGCTTTCCAGTTCCTGGGGAAAGTCGAACATCATCATGCGCGAGATGAGCCTCGGCGGCGGCATGGGAACGCGCAACGACAATCTTCGTGTCGGCTCCGAAGCCCACGTCGAAATCTCTCTCGGCGTGAAAAAAATCCGTGGCGAGGTTCTCCTCCGACGCGCTCGCGTCAATGAAATTGGCTTCGAGTTCGTCAGCATGGACCTCGACAGCCGCTATCGCCTCCGCCGCATCCTGGTCGAGGCCCTGCAAAAAGTCCCCGACAATCGCGCAGCCAACTGGGATGGCGAACGGAAAGTCTAGAGCCAAGTCTCAGGTGTTAGGTCTCAGGCATTAGGAAGAGCAAACCCCTCACAAGAATCATCGTAGAGACGCGGCTTGCCGCGTCTGCCCGCGGCTAACACTCCCGCTTCGACCCAACTTCGGCAAAAGAAAAAGCCTCTGCATCCGCAGAGGCCTCTTCAACCGGGTTCAAGCCACGTTCAAAAAATCACGAACTCCCTTACACCACTTTTACGAAAATAATCAAGAACGTGAAAAGTACCAGCGACTCGATGAATGCGAGACCGACAATCAGGAACACCATAATTCCTGGACGCGCCGCCGGGTTGCGCCCGAGGGCTTCGCATGCCGCAGAAGCGACTTTTCCCTGGCCCAGCGCGGCCAATCCAGCCGCCAATGCAATCGCAAAACCGGAGGTCAGCGCCACCCAATTGGTGCCCGCAACCGCTCCAGTCGTGCCTTGCGCAAACGCCGGCACCGCTATCACCGACGCGATCATCATCATGAACATCAACATCCCAAATTTCCGCATTGTTCTTCTCCTTATAAATTGCCGCCAGTGGGTGGTTGACGCCGTACTTTAAAGCCGACGCCCTCACGCTGGAGCAGGTGCCAGGCACCAGGTCTCAGGTCGCAGGAAAAATCGTTGTTGAATTTCCTGAAACCTGACACCTAAGACCTGAGTCCTAGTTCTAGTGCTCTTGCCCGGTTGCTTCACCTAGATACACGGAGGCCAGGAGTACGAAAATGTATGTCTGAACCAGCGATACGAAAACGTGTAACCCCTCTAACCCGACCGGAACCACCAGCGGTACCAGTGAAAAGAAGACCAGCGTGACCATTTCCCCGGCGAACATGTTGGCGTAAAGACGGATCGTCAGTGACATGAGACGAGCGAGGTGGCTGAAGATTTCGATCGGAAACAACAGGATAGGCAAGCCTAAACGCATGACCAGGGGCATGTCCTTGTCCTGCGGCCCCATGAAGTGCTTCAAATAACCAATCGGTCCATTCGTTTTAACACCCTGGTAGTTGTAGTAAACCCAGGTCAGCAGTGCGCATCCCAGGGGAACAATCGCTACCGCGGTCGGCGATTCCAGCCCCGGAATCAGACCGATCAGGTTGCAGGACAGAATGAACATACCCAGCGTAACGAGGTAGGGCACGTATTTCGAGGAATGATGTCCGATCACCTCATCGGCCATGTTGGCGATAAATTCGTGGATGCTCTCCATCGAATGCTGGAGAGCGCCCGGACGTTCGACCGAAAGTCGCGAGCGTACGGCAATAAAAAATATCGTGAGCAGCAGAACTACCAGCAGTTCCATGGCAAAGCTGTTGGAGATGGGAGCCGCAGGATGCTTGGGGTGAATGTGCAGGGCCTCTAGCAACGCCAGCACCGGCCGGCCGAACAGACGATTTAGGAGTGCGGTAAAAACCAGTTGTTCCATTTTTAGAATTTGCGATTCAGATTTCGTTACTTATTCAGGATTTCCAATTTAGGATTTCCAGCCAGCCTACGACGTCCGCCGAAAGGCCGTATATCCTTGCCAGACCGCCTCTACCATCAGGGCCGCTACCGGAACGCATAACCCCCATAAAAAGCCACGGAAAGCCGGGGAAGAACTCTTGAATATAACATAGGTAACAACCGCCACCAACCCATAGCGCAGCAGGAAGCGCAGGACGATGAACCTGCCCTTTTCCCGGCTGTTGTGGTTGACGATGCGGTCGGCAAGTCCTTCGACGCCGCGCTTCAGCGAATGGAAATTAACATAGGAAACCGCTGCTCCGAAGATAAACCCAATTAATCCCGGCCAACGGTAGAACCAGAACGCTGGCACCAGCAGCAGAACGCCAACCACCAATATGTTGCGCAGTACGCGGGGGATGATGCGATCAAAGGCCAGGTTCTCATCGCGACTCTCCGGCGACTCGAGATGCGCAGGCTCATTCATTTTCTCATCTTTAACGGTTTCGACTTAATAACTCTTTAACGGTTTCGACTTAATAACTTTCAGATCGCAAAATTTTCAGATCTTAGATCTCGATCTCAATTCTGATCTTTGTTAGCGCGGATCGCGATGCGGATCATCTGCCAAAATCCGACGACCGCGCCAAACAGGAGCCCGGCCAGATAGATCCACTTGGTATGCAGCCAATAATCCGCGAGTTTGCCCAGAAAAAATCCGAGTAAAACGGATGAGGGAATTATGAACCCTATCTCGGAATAGCGTGCGAGCGAGACCAGAGTGCCTTTTTTCTTTGAGGCTGAAGTCGCGTTGGACTCGAGGCTGGGCTTCTCAGGCATTTGAAAGGATTCTAAACTCGGAATCAAAGTTTCGAATAGCGCATCGGTAATACGAATTGTCAGTGCCGGGCGGCCTGAAAGCTCTCCACCAAATCCCTTATGCGCACCGCATCGGCTTTGCGATGGCCATGACTCACGATGGGATCGGTGCCTCCAGTCGACTCAATCACGATGTCCGACCAAAGGATTCCCGTAGAAATCTTTACCGAAGCGACTTGCGAAATTGAAATACTTTCTTCGTTGCTGCTGAACAGACGCCGCTTCACACGACTCACGCGCAGCGTGTTCACCACAATGCGCGTCGGAAAAAAAAGATTCCCTTTGGTCCAGCGGCTCGCGCTGAAGGTCTCCTCTGACGCTGCGGGATTTGCATCTGCAGAGCTCATAAGAATGGAAACGATACTAACGCCGAACCGGCTCACCTTCAAGGACGCTTAACCGACGCACAAAGCTGAAAAGTTGAAGCCGACAAAACTCTTCCTATGAACTAAGTCACAAGCCGCGATCGGGGAGAACGAAAATCTGGCGTGCCAGGTCCGAGTCTAGCGTCTCTTGACGGTAAAGCGTTGCCAGCAGGCCGCCCTTCCAAACCAACAGATCGGCGTTGCGTTCTGCGAACTCCTCCCAAGTTAAGGTACAGCCAGCACGGGCAATGCGCTCGCGAATTAAAAGCAGATAGGCCCAGGTGATGGTTTCATGATAGAGCTGCGCTTTCCCCTGCGCCGCGGCGAAACGTTGCAGCGCGGCGGAAAATTTCTCCAGCGCTTCGAGGGCTGGGTAATGACGCAGATATTCGAATGCCAGCCGAACGTGGTCGGCGTGATGGAAATTCTCGGCAGCCGTAGCTCCGGATTCGAATTGTGTTATCAGTTCATTGCCCGTCATGTTCACCCCGTATCTTCACTTCGTAGCCTCACTTCGTAGCCGGGGTCTTTTTCATCGCGCGTCGTTTGATCTCAGTCAGGCTATGGCTGGCGCCGGCGTCGAGATCGAGGGCGTAGAACTTTTTCAGATCGCGGATACGCTTGAGCGATTCGGCGCTGAAAGGTATCTTGCCATCGAAGGCGTGCAGCACGATGCCTTCAAGCAAATCTCCTAGGGACATATCGTGATATTCGGCAAGCGCCTTGAGAACTTTGAGGAGGCGCTTTTCCATGCGGACGCCGGTCTGGACGCGCTCGATGAGGAATTTCGGCTCGTGTACCATGGTACTAATGTACCAAGATACAGATATGATGGCAACGGATAGGTGTTCGCTGAGACGCGGCAAGCCGCGTCTCTACCTATGTTCATCTGAGATCGCTGCTATGAGAAAATGGACACAAAGTTGCGAAAGTTACGCTCGGAGGTCGCACGACATGTGCCGCAATATCAAGACTCTCTTCAACTTCGATCCGCCCGTCACCGACGATGAAGTTCGAGCCGCATCGCTTCAATTCGTGAGAAAAATTACTGGCTTCAACAAGCCGTCGAAGGCCAATGAGGCCGCGTTCCTGGCGGCCATCGATGAGATCGCCGGCATCTCGGCTCGTCTGCTGCATTCGCTTGACACGACCGCTCCGCCGAAGAATCGGGAAGAAGAAGCTGCGAAGGCGAAAGCTCGCGCGGCGGAGAGATTCGGGGCTGAGGGTTAGATCCCGGTGCGGTCTTTGGCGTAGGAGCCTTACTCGGCGTTCTTCCACTTCATCTGATAAATCTGGGTCACACTGCTATCGTTCGGCGCAGCGATGTTACCTTCTGGGGTGATGGATACGAAATCTTGCACGCCGTATAGGAATGGGTTCAACCCGGTAAACTTCGTGAATAACCCCCACTTCCCGTCTGGCACCGTCAGCCGGTAAATTCCCATTTGCTCCCCGGTTGCGACTTCCTCGGGACCGCGCATCAAATAAAGTGACTTCGAATCCGGCGCCCACACAAAAAAACCCCAATCGTGTTCAAAAACCTTCAACTGTTTCCATTGTTTTGTCTTTACGGAATAAATGGCCAGGCTCTTCGGTGGATTCTGAATTCCGGCAAGGTATTGCCCGTCTGGCGACCACAAGGGCGCATAGTAACCATCCGATCCCGGCATGGTCGACACCTTTCTTGTCTCCAGATCCAAGATTCGAATGCGCAGGTGCCCCTGGATTGGGTAATCGTTAAAGTAGATGGACTTCCCGTCCGGCGACCAGCTCGGTAGCACCTCCGTGAAGCCCTCTGACGTCAGCTTTTCTGGTGCACCACTATCGACGCTGACGCGATACAGCTCATGCCAGTCGCTATACGCGATCCACTTGCTATCCGGCGACCACGTGGGCATTTGCGAAAAAATATCTGTGAGTTGCAACTTATCGCTACCGTCGATCTTGCACCGCCACAGATAGCCTCTCGGGTAATCCGTGTATGCCATCCATTTCCGGTCTGGTGAGACCACAAGCTGCGTCGCGGGTAGCCCTCCCAGATACGGCAAAAATCGCTTTTCCTTTTCGTCATAGAAGTGCAAGGTTCCCTGGGCCAAGCGCCCCACAACGAACATCCCGTTGCCATCCCGGCTCGGTGCCATTGCAGTCACTTCGGGTTGGCCCGGCGTCAATCGCACCGCGGACGGCTTGCTCCAGAACTCGTACCACCGGGGCTCTAAATATTCGTAGAGAATGTTGGATCCATCTCTGAACGAGCTGAAAACAAAATGCTTCCCACCTGGCGTCCAGATTCCGTTGAACATAGGGGCGTCTTCTGGCCAGTGCCGAGGAAGCGGAAGAAGATGTGCATTACTGCCGTCTACATTCAGCTCCCAGATTTTCGTAACATCGTCTTCCAGCGTGCTTCTGGACACGGTTACCCGAATTTTCCTGGAGTCCGGAGAAAAAACGGGATTGCCCGGCACCATATGGTGAGTGTTCCAGATTTCCTTTACGTTTTGTCCGTCGGCGTCACACACATAGACCGATTCTTTTTCATTAAATGCAATCAGCTTCCCGTCTGGGGAATAACTTGCGCCGCGCGCCGTGATATTTCCCAACCGCTTCGCCGCACCTCCCAGGACCGGCATCGTCCATATGGTTCCACGCTGTGTTTCGTCGTTCAGATCGCTCCGCAGCAGCAGAAACTCAGAGCTATCCGGGGAAATATCCAGGATGCCCATGTCGCCGATCGCGGCGCGGAGAGGCGCCGTGGTTCCCCCCTTCACGGACATTTCGATGGGATTGTGTCCGCTGACGAAATAAATTCGAGATCCGTCGGTGAAGATCGTGGACGTTTTGGTTTCGCTCGAAAAGGTAAGCTGCTCCATCGGCAGCGGAGCAGAATCGGCGGGTGTGCTGCGCCCAGTAAGCGCAAACCATGCGGCGCCACAGATGCAAACCACAACCGCGGCCCCAATCCAGATCCACTTCTTCGCCCTCCCTTTCTTTGCAGGCACTGCCGGCAATCCAGTCTGCGACCGTTCCGTCTCCTTCTTCATCAGCCGGCGCAAATCCACCATCAATTCATGCGCGGTCTGATAACGATCTTCCCGATCCTTCTCCAGTGTCTTCACTACGATTCGCTGGAGTTCTTCGGGCATTTCGGGATTCAGCTCGCGAATCGGGATTGGCTCTTTGTGCAGAATCTTGCCGATGATGGTTGCGGGAGATTCTCCGGGGAATGCTCGCTTACCGGTCGCCATCTCATAAAGCAGAATCCCAAAAGAAAAAATATCGCTCCGCGCATCAATGTCCTTGTCCTGCGCCTGTTCCGGAGACATGTATGCTACGGTCCCAACAATCGCGCCGCGTTCCGTGATCGAAGCTGAAACGGTTGGTGACTCGTCGACTAGCGTGTGGTCCGGAATCGCGCGTTTTGCCAAGCCGAAGTCGGCCAGCTTCACATCACCACGACTTGTTACGAATATGTTCGATGGCTTGATATCCCTGTGGACAATTCCATGCTTGTGCGCAATATCGAGCGCTGCGGCGATCTGCATCGCGTAATCCAGCAGCGTCTCGAGCGACAGCGGACGCGATCCAATCTTCAGCTCCAGCGTCTGCCCTTCGAGCAGTTCCATGGCGATGAACGTCTGGCCGTCCTGCTCGCCGATGTCATAAACAGTACAGATGTTGTGGTGATTTAGCGCTGATGCCGCTCGCGCCTCGCGCTGAAAACGCGCCTGCGCATGGGCATCCCGCTGTCCTTCAGGTGGGAGAAACTTCAGGGCCACGAAACGTCCCAGCCGGGTGTCCTCGGCCCTATACACCACGCCATTTCCTCCAGCGCCCAACTTCTCGACAATGCGGTATCGCGATGCCGTGGGCTGGTTGTCGGATGGTGTCTGTGAGTCCTCCATTCTCGGCGTATCTTAGGAGTATCGATTATGCAAGTCAATCAAGGGGTTCAGCGCCTGTCCGCTCGTCAATTCACGCAGGCTCCTTTCTTTTCTCATACATTGTGCGTCCGCCCCCGCGTGGGCGCGGGTTATTTATAATCGTTTGCTTCCAGTCTTTAACTTTTACTGGGCAAGGACACTCATTGTCACTCGACGAAAATATTTATGAAATCCGGCGCGAGAAGCTGAAGAAGATTGAAGCTCTCGGGCATCCGGTTTATCCGCGCAAGTTTAATTACAGCCATACCGTGGCACAGATCCGAGACCAGTATGACGGGCAGACGACGGAGGAGTTGGAATCCCCGCGAGTAACGGTGCGGGTTGCAGGACGGATTATGGCGATCCGATTGATGGGCAAGGCCGGATTCGCGCACTTGCAACAGGATGGGCAACGGCTGCAGATCTATGTCAAGAAAGATGCCATTGGCGAAGCGGGCTATGAACTTTGGAAGCTGCTTGACCTGGGCGACCACATCGGAGTCCGCGGATATTTGTTTCGCACGCGCACGGGCGAACTTAGCGTTCATGCCGAGGAGTTGACGTTTTTGGCAAAAGACCTCCTGCCTTTGCCGGAGAAATTTCACGGCCTTACAGATGTTGAGTTGCGCTATCGGCAGCGCTATCTCGATCTGGTGATGAATCCGGAAGTGCGCGAAGTGTTTTTAAAGCGCAGTAAGCTAACGCAATCTTTGCGGCGGTATTTTGATGGCCAAGGATTCATGGAAGTTGAGACGCCGATGATGCATCCGATTGCGGGTGGAGCGGTGGCTCGTCCGTTTAAGACGCATCACAACACTTTGGATATGGATCTGTTTCTGCGGATCGCTCCAGAACTTTATCTGAAGCGGCTGACGGTGGGCGGATTTGATCGCGTGTATGAGATCAATCGAAACTTCCGCAATGAGGGGCTGGGCTGGAGATGGAATCCCGAGTTCACGATGCTTGAGGCGTACCAGGCTTACACGGACTATCTCGGCATCCTGGACACGACGCAGGGAGCGATTGAGCAGGCGGTAAAAGATGTTACTGGCGGGAGTAAGACGAAGTGGGGTGAGCACGAGATTGATTGGTCGCACGCTAATTGGCGGCGCATGACTATGCGGGAGGCGATTGTGCATTTCTGGCCGGAGAAGGCTGGCGCGAAACCTGAGCGTAACGATTTTGCGGGACGTGAGTCGGTCGAGGCCCTAGTGGAACGGGTACGTGGCGCCGGAGTTAGTTTGAAATATGATGCAGCGGCTCCCGTGGGTAAGACGATCGCGGCCATCTTTGAAGCGGTCGCGGAAGAACACTTGATGCAGCCGACGATTATTTATGAATTTCCTACGGCTGTGTCTCCGCTGTCGAAGCAGAAGCCTGACGAGCCGGATTGGACGGAGCGCTTTGAGATGTTTGCAGGGCAGATGGAGATCGCGAACGGGTTCAGCGAATTGAATGATCCTGTAGATCAACGGCAGCGCTTTGAAGGGCAATTACGAGAGCGAGAGCGCGGCGACGACGAAGCCCATCAAATGGATGAGAATTATATCAATGCGCTGAGTTATGGCATGCCTCCAGCGGGAGGCGTTGGGTTGGGAGTGGACCGACTGGCGATGTTACTGACCGACTCGCACACTATTCGAGATGTGATTTTATTTCCTCTGCTGCGTCCGGAGAAGCAGGCGAACGCGGAGGGTGATGAGAGCGAAGAGAAAAAATAAGGCTGGGGCGGGATTTGCCGACTGGCTCTACATTATTTGTGGTGAATACATTTGTGTCGAAGCCGGCATTTCGCGGACAGGAATGTCCGCGCCACACGGGCTGTGTCGGACGCACTCCAAGATGCAACAAAAAATATCCTGGCTGCCATCCCCCGATAGCAGCCAGGACTTCTTTGGGCGAACGAACCTCAGCTTTGATCCCCTGATCGCGACTGAGAAACTGCTTCCAGGAACGCATCGGAATGATGCGCATTAATGACTACTATACCTATAGACATTATGTGAATCAAGAGAAATTTAAGGCGATTTGAAGGATATTGAAGCTTCCTGATAGTGGTACGTTGGAACCTTTGGTGCTGGCAGTGGGGGGGAGGCCCTTCGCTGCGCTCAGGATGACAACATTTGCGTGAGGCTAGCGCTGGTCTAGCATGTGCACGGTTTCCAGGATAGTGTCGCCCGCGATTTCGAGACTCTTGGGGCTTAGTTTATCCATAGTGTCTTGAGCGGTGTGGTGGAAGACGTTGTTGTATCCGTAATCGAGGTCAATTACATCGGCGCTGGGAACTCCGCGTTTGACGAAGGGCAGGTGATCATCTTCGATGGGGCCTTGCCGGGCGTAAAAATGGGACTGATAGCCTTCACGCTCGGCGGCAGCGTGAATCATGTCGAGCAGCCAAGGAGTGCTGTTGGTGTCGCGATCGATATTCAGGTCGGCATCGCCGATCATGTCCATCACCATTAGCGCTTTGATTTTTTTTAGGGTGCCATCGTGTTCCCACTTTTCGGCTAGGTGGCGAGTGCCGTAAAGACTGTCGGCGTCGGACCAGGTTTTGACGGCTTCTTCGCCATCGGTCCAGACCAGCCAGACGCTGTAGCCATCGCGCTTTTTTCCCGGTTCGCTTTTTCCCGATTCCCTGCTGCGCAACTGATTGGCAAATTCGAGCAGGATGGCGGTAGAAGATCCGCCGTCGTTGGCGCCGACGTATCCGATATCGCGCAGTGGGTAGTTGGTGTCGTAATGGCCCATGATGACGATGATGCCGTCTTTGGTGCCGGGAAATTTCGCAATGATGTTGCGGACGGGGAATTTTCCTTCGATGGTGGCCGCGGTGAAGGCGTCGTCTTCTACCTGGTCACCTTTCAAGTGGTCGACAATGTAGCGTTCTAATTTCTTGTGGTTTTCGCTGCCCATGTAGCGCGGTCCGAAGGCGGCAACTTCGCGGGTGTATTCGAAGGCGCGCTTGGCATCGATATGCGGGAGCGGTGCGTTGTCGGGAGCCCAGGGTTGGGGCGGCGTTGATGTCGCGGCTACGGGATGGGGATTGGGTACGGCACTGGCCGAGGCGGAGGCGGAATTGGGCGAATTACCTTTAGCACAGGCCACTGTGGTCGTTACGTTCGCCGCCAGGAGCAAAGCCAAGCAAGGTCTTAACCACAGGGAGCGCGGGGGCGCACAGGGGAAGGCTGAAACAATTCTCGTGATTGCTGCTGGTTTCGTCTTCATTGTTTCTGTGATTTCAATAGTTAAGAATTCTTCTCCGCACGCTTCTTGCGCTGGTCTGGATGGACCATCCAGGCGATGGCGATGCTCATGACATATAACGCCAACATGGGCGCGGCGAAGATGCACATGTTCAGAATATCGGGAGTGGGTGTGACAATGGCTGCGACTACGAAGATTCCCAGGATGGCGTAGCGGATATTGCGCCACATCCAACCGGCGGTGACGATCCCCATAAGTGCCAGGAAAAATACGACGATTGGCATTTCGAAAATTACGCCCAAACCGACGATGATGGTCAAGAATAGAGAGCTATATTCGCTCAACGTGATCATCGGCTGAAAATCTTTGCCGAAGCCAATGAGAAAGACGAGCGCCCGAGGCAGCGCTATTTTGTAGCCGAAATATCCTCCGGCCATGAACAGAGCTATGGTCGAAGCCATGAAGGGCATGACATAGCGTTTTTCATTGCGATAGAGTCCCGGTGAAATGAAGCACCAGATCTGATAGAGGACAAATGGCGAGGCGATGAACAGACCGGCCATGCCGGCGACTTTCAAATACAGATTGAAGGGCTCTGTCGGATTCAGGAAGACGAGTTTCGCGGCGAGGCCTTCGCGCTGGAGCGCCTCGGTGATCGGCCGCTGGATGATGGCATAGATATTCTCGGCGTATTTCCAAGAGAAGCCACATCCGATCGCGATGGCGATGATGGAATAGATAAGCCGCTTGCGCAATTCCTCGAGGTGGTCGAGGAAGCCCATGGTGGGCATTTGCTCTTTGTCAGGGGCATTCACGGATGAAGACGCGGCCAGTTCAGGCATCAGGAGCCGCTTTCGGAGCAGTCGATGCCTCATGGACCAAGGGCTGCTGAACCGAAGACTCATGGACTGCGGCGGATTCGGCAGCAGCGGCTTTGACAGCAGCGGCTTCGGCGGCGGCATCCTCGGCGGCTTCCAGCTGTTCTGGACGCGGCGGATTAAAGATGCGATTAGCTAGCGATCCTAAAGGGGCCTGCAGCGGGGGCAGGATTTGTTGCCGAGGATTGCTCTTGCCGCTGGAATTATCAAGAGAATTGATTTCGGATTCGATCTGCGAGCGGAATTCATTGGATGCGCGGCGGAACTCGCCGAGAAAGCGCGCGACCTGGCGTCCGATCTCGGGCATTTTCTTGGGGCCGAAAAGGATCAGCGCCAGAAAAAAAATAAAGATCATCTCGCCGGAGAAGCCGCCAAAGCCCATGCCTCTATCATAATGCGGGATGGGCGAAGCCGGCCACTCAGGAGAGTCCGCGGACAAGAAATTTACAACTGCCTCGCTAGAAGTTAACTGTGGCCAGAGCCGGGAAACAGGAGGTCCTTCGCTTCGCTCAGGATGACAACTTAGATGATGAATTATGGCGAGTGCTATCGCTTCCCTTAGCGGCCGCCGAAGGTGTATCCGACGGAAACGCCTAAGCGGGCGATACGGCCCGAGAAAAACTCAGCGTTGTCTTTGACGAAATAAAGATGCCCTTCGGGGCGGATAAAGAAATTGCCTCTGGGATAGAACTTAACGCCGCCTCCGATATGCCCGGCAAGGTGATTGACGGAGGAGTGGTCGGTGCAGATATAGAAGTCGCAGTTCAAGTTCTGACTGTAGAAGCGAGTGCTGAGAGCGCCAAAACCTCCCTGGAGTTCGAGGTAGGTATGGTTGGCTATCTTGGGTGCGTAAACAGCATTCACGTCAAAAAAGATCGGACGATAAGGCTGATAACCTCCCCATTCGCCTTGGGAGGCTTTCCAGTAGACTTCGCCTCCGATGGCGATGTGATGGAAGACTTGCACGTCACCACTGACGCCGGGATAAGCGCCTCCATTGAGCGATGGCAGCTGGTTGCTGCCGCCCTGGGTGGGACCGGGAGACTCCAACGTACTGAGGCCGATAGCAAGATCGGCCTTCTGCGCCTGGGCGAAATTCGAGAAAACCGACAAGGCGACGCCGACAAAAGTCAAGAGTATGACAACACGTGCGATCTGTTTCAATCAAACCTCTCCGATGAATAGGGGATTCAGCACTTTAGATGCAAGTTTAAACGCAGATGCTCTAGCTCCATCATAATACGAGCGAAGCGGGCCGCCGAGGAATGGAAGCAGACAATAAATAACTTGGCAGGCAGCGAGGATGCGCGATGGCGAAGGACCTTGCCGTGTAAGGGCTGGTGAACATGAGGTCCTTCGCTGCGCTCAGGATGACAAGCTTAAGGTAGTGGCTAGTGTCTTCCGAAGGTGTAGCCGATCGACGCGCCCACGCGAGTGGAGTACGAAGAGCTGAACAGTTGGTTGTTGGCAACAAGATAGACTTTGGCCTCCGGACGGATGAAGAAACCGCCGTAGGGATAGAACTTGACGCCGGCGCCGAAGTCTCCCATGAAGTGTTTGTCGCTCGAATAATTGGTGTTGTAGCCGTTACCGCAACCGTTACAGTATTGACGGGTGTCCATTGCGCCAATGCCCGCCGAAAGCTCGAGATAAGTATGGCTGGCTAGTTTTGGCGCGTAAATCCCGTTGAAATCCAAAAAGAGCGGTCGATAGGGGATGGGGCCGTAAAACCCGCTGTTGTAGACACTCTGGCTTGCTTTCCAGAAGATTTCGCCGCCGAGGCCGAAATTGTGCCAGAGAAGTACATCGCCGCTAAAGCCGGTATAGGCGCCGCCGGTGAGCGAAGGGCCATTCGAATTGGCCTCGGGTGCTAACACTGTGCTAACTCCGAAAGCCACGTCAACTTTCTGGGCTTGCGCAAAACTTGAGAACGCCACCACGGTAGCGCACACAAACGTCAAGAGGATGGCAATACGTGTCTGTTTCAATCGAACCTCCGGTGCAATGTTTTGTTTAACAAAATGGTTTAACGAGTTTGGATGCAGGTTGAGCGCATGGCGCTGCCGCGACGAGAGAGATTTACACGAATTTACGACGCCTGGAAGACCATGAACCGTTGGGTGTTACCGAAACACTGAAAGGGGAACCGCGGAAGTACATACCTGGCAGCGAGATACAGCAGGGCCAGACTGTGGGGCGAATATTTAGCGAACATCGCTAGTTTCTTCTTTTTCTCTAATTATTCCTTTTGTTTATCTTGAAGTCCAAGCGTATTAATACGCCAACAGAATACGCAAGTCGCGCAGATTATTTCCAGTGGGTCCTGTGATGAGAGCGTCGCCTAATCCGTCAAAAAAAGGATAAGCATTGAAGGTGGAAAGAGCGTGGCGCACCGGTTCGGCGCCTTCGGCACGATTGAGCGTACTGCCATCGACGACGGCGCCAGCTGCGAGACTATTGCCGTCAATTCCATCGGTACCGGCGCTCAACACGGTGATGTTTTCTCCCGCAATTGCTTCGGCGCAGGCTAGGGCGAACTGCTGATTGCGTCCGCCGATACCTCCGTTGCGGACGGTTACAGTCACTTCTCCGCCGGAGATCAGGCAGACGCGGGAGACTTTATTTCGCAATTCGCGCAGGCGATTGAGCAAGTAGGCGGCGGCTTGGTCATAGGGCTGATCGTCACAGGAGTTATCGACTTCTACGGCGAAACCGGCGCGAGTGGCAGCCGCGACGGCTTCATCGATGGCTACCTTATTGGAGAGCACGGTCCACCAGCGCGCACGGACGAAGGCGGGATCATCGGATTTTGGCGTCTCGTCAAGGGCATGCTGGCGGAAAAGATCGGCGACGGAATCGGGAAATTGCTCGACGAGATTGTATTTGGCGGCTATGCGTTCGCAGTCGTGAACGGAAGTGCGATCCGGCATAGTGGGACCGGAGGCGAGCGCGTCAGGTGCATCGTCGGGCACATCCGAAACCAAAATCGACACCTGCTGGGCGGGATAGGCAGCTTGGGCAAGGCGTCCACCTTTGACGGCGGAGAGATGCTTGCGGATAGCGTTGATGTCGGCAATGGGCGCGCCGGAATGGACGAGCGCGCGATAGGTAGCGGCTAGATCGGGGAGTGAGATTTCGTCGTCTTTCAAACTCACGACTGGTTTTTCCACGATGGAGGAGCCTCCACCGGAGATCATGAAGATGACCAGCGAAGCGGAGTTGAGAGACCTCAACGAGTTGAGGATGGCGCTGGCGGCTTGGATGGATTCGGCGGTGGGGGTGGGGTGTCCTCCGCGAAAATAGCGAAAACCGCGGACTTGATTGACGGGCTCGACCGGCGACGCGACTATGCCTTCGAGACTGCTTCCAACTTGGGCTTCGAGAGCGGCGGCCATGGTATGCGCGGCCTTTCCGATGGAGACTACGAAGATGCGATTGTAGGAATCGAGGTCGTGCAGGTCGTCGCCGATGCGGAGGACACGGCGCTCGCAATGTATGTCGCGCGCGAAGGCGTTTTCTATGGAAGCATTCTTCAGCGCGGTGGTGAAAATTTCGCGGGCGACTTCGCGCATGCGCGCGAATTGGAGCTCGCGGGCGGGAGTCAGATCTAACATGGACGGGATTATAGAGACAGTTGCTGGTTGCCAAAAGTCATCGCAGAAATACGCAAAGGCATTTCGGCATGTGACATCAGAGCTATAATCTGTCGGATTCGGAAGTTTCTTTCGATGCACATCCCGCGCCTTCTGATTCTCCCGTTGCTGGTTTCGGTACACGTCGCGCAGCCGTTGCCTGGTAATGCACGACTGCTCCAGAGACACAGCTACATATGTAGTGAGACTTGGCCGGTCGCAGTCCCCCCGTGGATGAAGAATCTTTTTCCTCGTCCTGTCGTTTTCCAACAATCACCAACAACTGCCTTTCGCCAGGACGAAAGTACACTGACACGGATTGCTACTCCCCCGGAATTTCGACCCCACGATTTCACGATAGTGGATGCGAGCGGAACAATTTTGTTTCGAGTACCGGGCGGGTCACTTTTGTGCCACGGCATTCATAGTGATGCGCAGGGAAGATTTCACTAACCATTTAGGCGCACCCTGCAGACCGTTCCCGGGTAGCTGGGTTTGGGATGTGGATTGGTCGTCATTCGTTATCAGACGGCCAATGTCTCGCGGGTCCAATCTTCGATGGCTATGCGCATCTCTTTTAGTCTTCCTTCAAAGAAATGATCTCCAGCTTCGATGCGGATTAACTTCTTTGGGTCGGCGAAGGTGTTGACGAGCGCTTCGAGTTTTCCCGCGGGGCCGAACTGGTCCCGTGATCCGCTGACGAAGAGTTTGGGCTTGGTGCAGGCTCGCAGAAATTCGAATTCGTAGATCCGGCCTTCGATGGGGACAGCGGGCAAGCCTAAAGCGATGAGAGCTGGCACGCGTGGGTCGTCATAGGCGGCGCGCAGTCCCACTGCAGCTCCGAATGAAAACCCTGCAAAGATGATGGGAAGATTGAATTCCGTTTCGAGCCAGTCTAGGGCTTTGCGTACATCTTCTACTTCTCCGACTCCGCTGGCGTGTTCGCCTTCGCTCAGGCCGGTGCCGCGGAAGTTGAAGCGGAGCACGGGGAACCCGAAGCTGTTGAGCGCTTTCATGGCGTGGAAGACGACTTTGTTGTGCAGCGTTCCACCAAAGAGGGGATGGGGATGGCAGACGATGGCGGCGTGGGTTGCGTTGGGCGATCCGGCATTGAGGAGAGCTTCCAGGCGTCCGGCGGGACCGGCGAGGAATAGCGAGCGGATGCTGAGGGATTCAGTCGGCACGAAATTAGGGTACAACAATTGCGAAGGAGCGACCGCGTCTCGCCGGCCCTTGTACCGCGCGGTTCCGTGCGCGTCCGGTTATGACAGTAGCCGGGCGGGGACGCCC